>JADMIO011667538.1_pt1 | contig 69756 bp, 69 predicted proteins | sample 8958161 | NCBI WGS metagenome assembly JADMIO01 (sample SAMN16585339, study PRJNA669376) | soil metagenome | isolation source: Crop rotation soil | place: USA: Cullars Rotation, Alabama | collected 2011 | reverse complement strand
CCGCGACTTCAAGTCACGTGAATTCCAAGCTTCGGATCCCACTGTGCTGGAAAGGCGGTGCAGCAACGCGGTGAACTGCGCGCCGAATAACATTATCACGCTCGACAAATAGACCCACGACAGCAACGCGACGGCAGCGCCTATCGAGCCGTACAGCAAGTCATAATGAAAATATGGCAGCAGGAATGCGAAGCCGAATTTCGCGCCTTCCCACAACACGCCTGACAGCACTGCGCCCGTCAGCGCTTCTACGAATGGAACGTGCGTGTTGGGCAACAGCTTATAGAGTATCGTAAAAAGCAGGATCGTCACCGAAAGGCTCGCAAGAACGAAGATGCTCTGCCATGCATAACCCGAAAGCGCCGTAAACCATGGGCCGAGCTTCAATTGAAACCTCTCTGCCGCCGCCTGCGCGCCTGAAACGAATGCTGTGAACAACGCGCTCGCGCCAAGCAGCGCCCATATCCAGCTCATCACGGCTATGTTCCATGCGCGGCCATGCAGGAAAGCTCGCGGGTAAGTTCCCCATACGCGATTGAGCGCTTTTTCAATCACCGTGAACATCCAGGAAGCAGCCCATAACATCACCATTATGCAGCTCAAGATCACGCTGGTCGAAATGTTAGAGATGGATTCGAGATTCTTGCGAACGAAGGTCTGCGCGCCGGGCAGGAAAGCCAGTACCTGGCCGATGATATATTTTTCTACCGTCTGCGCGCCGAGCAGGTGATTGCCGATTGTCAATAGCAGTATCAAAGTCGGGAACAATGTCAGCATGGAAAAATAAGATACCGCAGCCGCAGCCGTTGTGAGGTCGTTATCCATGAAGGCCATGAAGCTGCGCGTGAAGATTCTCTTCTTATGCGATTTTCCCGGCACCTTTACATTTTCCTTTATTATGCCGGACTGCGCAAAGCAGTGATTCAATGGCGCAACCTCAGGTGGCAATAATAGATATTCTCATCGAGCCTGCAAGCTGAATAACCTGCCCTGCGTTTAGCTTTGCCGTAATCATCACGCAAGCCTCAAGCAACTGACAACGCGCAGCCGAGGTGATAAAATGCTGCCCCGTTATGGAAGCATTCGATATAGCGATCATCGGCGGCGGCATCATGGGCGCAGCAACGGCGTGCGAGCTTGCGCGCGAAGGCACGCGAGTCGCGCTCATAGATCAATCCGCGCTGCCTAATCCGCGAGCGGCGTCTACAGATTATTCGAAAGTATTCCGCTTCGCATATCCCGACCCGTTGTATGCGCAAATGGCCGTTGAAGCGCTCGCAATCTGGCGCTCGCTTGAAGAAGAGACAGGCGCGAGGCTGCTGACGCCAACAGGCGTGTTGATGATAGGCCGCGAACAGGCTTCGCCTGAAGCCGCTACGCATGAGACATTGCGCTCGCTGGGGCTTGAAGTCGAAAAGCTGACCAACATCGAAACAGCCGCGCGGTTCCCGCAATTCAATCCTCGTGCGTTTGCGTTCTCTGTCTACGATGCGAACGGCGCGATACTTCATGCCGAGCAGGCCGTTTGCGCGCTCGTCGAGCTTGCGCGGCGGCTGGGCGCGCGCGTCATCGAATCAGAGCGCGTGACCGAGGTCAAACAGATCGCTAAAACCCAGATTCGTATCAACACCGAAGCCGGAAATGAATTCGAGTGCATGAGGTTGATGATAGCCTCCGGCCCATGGACGCGAGGGCTGCTTCCGTTCCTGCGAGATCATCTCAAGACCACTCGCCAGGAAGTTGTTTACTTCGAGCCAGGCGCGCAAGCGGCGGCCAGTTTTGACGCGAGCCGCTTCCCGATTTTTATCGAGCTTGACAGCGGGTTTTATGGCTTCCCTGTTCATCACGCGGGCGCGATGAAAATAGCCAATCATCACAAGGGCGAGCCTGTCGAGATGGACTCGTTCGACGAGCAGGTCAAGGATGAGTTCATAGAGCGTTGCCGCGCGTTTTTTGGCGAGTTCATCCCGCAACTCGCCGATGCGCGAGTTGCTCAAACGCGAGTGTGCGTTTATAACAACACGCCCGATGATGATTTCATTATTGACTGGCACCCTGAGATGAATGATGTCTTGATTGTGACGGGCTTTTCAGGACACGGCTTCAAGTTCGGCTCCATAGCGGGCCGCATAAGCGCGGAGCTTTTGATTTCGAAAGACACGGCTTACGACATAGCCCGCTTCAGCCTGTCGCGGTTCGATAATAAAAACTAAGGTGCGCGAATGAACATTCTGCATGGAGGCGCGGCAGTGATCGCCGCCGGAGAGTTGACCCGCTCGGAAGGCACGCGGCGCTACCGCGTCCCTGTATCGAGCGCGATGGGCGCACGCGACATAGCGCAAACTATCAGCGTCTATGCCGAAGGGGTCGCGCCCGCGCGCCGCAACCCGATGGCTGAAGAAGTTCTTTACGTAGTCAGCGGACGGGGGAGTTGTCTTGTCGATGGACAGCGCCACACACTTGAGCCGGGCATCGCGCTTTACATTCCGCCCGGCGCGGTCAGCCAGATAGAAAGCGCAGGCGAGCTTGAAATAGTGAGCGTCTGCTGTCCTGAAGATCAAAGCGAAACCGGCGTAGAGATGTTCGAGCGCGCTCACGCAGACGGAGCGCTTGCCCGCGCAGTGCGTGAGCAGGACCAGCCGGTAATCCCTACGGGAGATCGCACGTTCAAGTTGCTGGTCAACCAGGAAGCAGGCGCGAGCCGCGTCACTCAATTCATCGGCGTTATACCGCCGGGCCGCGCGCCGATGCATCATCACACTTACGAAGAGGCTATATACATTATAGAAGGCGAAGGGTGTGTGCGGACCGAGTCGGGCGATGCGGCATTTGGCGCGGGCGCAAGCATCTATTTGCCGCGCGGTGTGAGCCATTCGCTTGAAAACACCGGAGCGACAAACATTCGCTTGCTTGGCGTCTTTCATCCTTCGGGCAGCCCGGCCGCGCGGTACGACGATTAGCGAAGCGTCAAGCAATAAGCTCGATGGATGCCAGCTCGCGTATTTTATTAGAGCCTGTTATGAACTTTCGGATATGGTAACCTCAACAGATGAAGCGAAAACCTTATCCGAGTGATGTCAGCGACGACGAATGGGCCTTTGTCGCGCCTTATCTAACTTTGATGACCGAAGACGCTCCCCAACGTGAACATAGCTTGCGCGACGTTTTCAACGGCTTGCGCTGGATTGTCCGCACCGGCGCTCCCTGGCGCATGATGCCTCACGACCTGCCACCTTGGGAAGCCATCTATCAACAGAGCCAACGCTGGCTAAAGGCTGGAGTGTTTGCCTCTATGGTTCACGATTTACGCGAAATACTGCGCCTCGCAGCGGGTCGCAAAGCCAGGCCTTCGGCGGCTATTTTTGATTCGCGCACTTTGCAATCTACGCCTGAATCGGGCTCTCGCGCTGAATATGATGGGGCCAAGCGACGCAAAGGCAGCAAGACTCATATAGCTGTCGATACCTTGGGTAACTTGTTGGCTTTGCACGTCACGCCGGCCAACGAACAAGACCGCGCGCAAGTCGGTCAACTGGCAGAGGCGGTGCAGGAGGTGACGGGTGAGAGTGTTAAACTCGCATTCGTTGACCAAGGCTACACGGGCGAAACGGCGGCGCAAGAAGCGGAAGCGCACGGCATCGAGTTGGAAGTAGTGAAGTTGAGGGAAGCGAAAAAAGGATTCGTGCTGTTGCCACGGCGGTGGGTCGTAGAAAGGAGTTTTGGTTGGGCGGCGCGATTCCGGCGACTGGCGCGAGATTACGAGAGGCTGCCGGAAACGCTAGCTGGCCTGCACTTTTTGGCATTTGCCATTTTGATGTTGAAACGGTTTATCGAACTTTAGTCTCATAAGACTCATAGTTCATAACAGGCTCTAGTGATTGCAGTTGAGCATATAGGTATAGTACCGCGAGCGGTAGCGAGCGGATCAGGGTTGAGGCTTTATCCGCTCGCTACCGCTCGCGGTACCGTGATCGCTTCGCTCAATCGCAAGTACGCCGCAGGGCGCGCAAAAAATGAAATCATTTTTTGCGCGCCCTGCGGCGGTTAAATTGAGTTTCGCTTTCAAATCTCGCTACATATCGGCGAGTTTATCAAAAGCTGTTCGGTTTTTTCTCTTCAGGCTTTGTTGCCGGTTGCGCTGGTCCGGCCGGGCGCGGCGGGCCGATGTCGGCAAGCGGGCGCGCATGGCCTTTGTGACAATCATTGCACATAACCGCAGAGCCGTCCGTTTTGACAAGCTTCCCTGAAAACTCTGTCATCATAAACCGGGCGATCTGTTTGCGCGGCGTGTCCTGATCGAAATTTGTTACGTTGTGACAGTAGTCGCATTTCACGCCGAGCGCTTTCGTGAAGGCGTTCATCACTTCCATCAGCCTCTCTTTGGGCATGTCTTTGAGTACCTGCCGCCCGCCCTGCTTGCCGGTGAATGCGGTTTCGAACGCTCGGGTTCGCAGCAGGTTCGCCTGCCCGTTATGACAGTCCTTGCAACTGACGGCGCTGCCATCTTTATGCTTCATCCCCATCACGTAATCGCGCATCATGATGCGCGCGGTGATCTTTCGCGCAGTGTCCTGTTCGAACGGGCGCACGTGACAATAATTACATTCAACGCCGAGCGCGCCTTCCCACTCCCGCATGACTTGAATGATCTGCGGGCGCGTCATCCCTTTCAGCAGTTGGACATTCTTAGGCTCCTGCTGCGCTTGCGGGTTGGCCGGTGAAGCTTGTCCGGGGGGTGGCTGTTGCCCGGCAGGCGGTTGTTGTTGATCGAGGTGCGGCTTTGCGTGAATGACGGACGCGATCAGAATCGGGAGCGAAAGGACGAGGACAAACAGCTTCGCCTTATATCTATAATTCATTATCTCCTCCTGAAGTAGCTTACGGCTGAAGGTTGAAAGCTTGAGAAATGTACTTGAGAACCAGGGATAATTCAAGCGCGACGCAGCAACGGAAGGCCCGTTTGCTGCGTCGCTTAATCGAGCGGAAACTCCGGTGTTATCTTTTCCTGGGCGATTCGCGCGAGAGCGCAGCGGCGAGCGGGCGCGCTTCAGCAGGCATCTCGATTGTGCCGTCTAAAAGTATGGAGCGCGGGTCAACGTCCTTGCCATAGAAGTCGCGGTTGTCGTCTTTATCCGGGCGCAGCGTTGCGCCTTCAAGGCTGACGCCCGCAAACAATCCCTTCGAGCGCGAATAGCCTAATATTTCGGCATCCATTCTCGCGTTTGTCTGCGCCGTGGCGTTACGACCGACCGGGCCTGCCGCGATGGACGCATCGGCCCCGAGCGTGAATTTGTCGCCGATCAGCTTATCGATCCCGTTGCGATTCATGATGAGCAAAACGACATCGGTTTGCGAAAACCCGATCTGGAATCCGACGCTGCCGCCTTCAACGGCAAAAAACGATGGCGCGGTCCAGCGATGATCCGGCTTGCGGCACATGACAACGCCTTTGCCGTACTTGCCGCCGATGCCCAATGCGCCTTTTTTCAGGCCGGGCACGATGGCTATGCAGGCTGCCTTGTCGAGCAGATCATTAGGTATGCCTTTATCGGGCGTCTTCATGATTTCACTGAAGACTTCCGTAGCCCTGTCAAGTCGTTTCACTTCATCGCTGCGGTCGCGGGGTCTGCCCCCGGCCAGCGCGATTGAAGCAACGAGCAATGTCATTAGAAAAGATGATAGGAGATTTTTCATGGATTGCACCTCTGACTGGATATTCATTTTCAAGCGTTCCAAAACTAGTTTACAGCAGGGGACGGCAGGTTGTCAGTCGCTCACGGGTGCGCGATTACTAAAAGGGTCGCAGCGCGATCAAGCGCGCACTGCAAACATTGGCGCAGGCTTTCGGGATCGAGCGCCGCGAAGCTCTCATCAAGAATCACAAGTTCGGAGTTTTGAAGCAGCGCTCTGGCCATGCGCAACCGGCTGCGCTCGCCGTGCGAAAGCTGCCAGCCTGTTTCGCCAACCATTTGCAGCAGCCCCGCAGGCATGCGCTCAAGCAGGTCGCCCAGCCCAAGTTCGAGGCAGATATTTTCGGCTTCCTCAAAATCTTTTTGAGCTGGGGGCCAGCCGCGACCCATCAGCAGACGTTGATTCGCGCATTGCTTAACCGCTCGCCAAGCATCGCCCGGCGCGCACGTCGAAATCGTCGCCGCGCAACACCTGCTTTGCGAAGCAGCGCTTCGACGCCGGGCGCAAACGGCGCTTCAATGTCGGCAGTCAAGGCTGCGGCAATGAGACTGGACGGTAGCCTGCGAGTGGAAAGATCGGGCGCGAGTATCACAGCATCTCGCCCTTTGCATTGAAGCAGAGCCAGATAACGCTGATCGGATTTGTTAGGCAGCGGCACGCTTGCGAGAGCGGCGCTACGGGCGAAGCTTTCGGCCTCTTTGTGCGTGGTTTCTACAGGCTCGGCTTCAAGCCCAGGCTCTGCGGCTACTTCTTCGATTGTGCCACTGAATGTTCCGTCTACGTCCGTCTGGCAAACTTCACGCAGGCGACCGTAGATGCCGAATCCTTCGAGCATGACCTGCTTTCGCGCGAATCATCTATCGGTCGCGCTCTGGCTGCCACGGTCAAAGCTTCACTTCGACTGCTGAAGCTCGCCAAGCAACTGCTCTCGGAAATACCCTGCCGGTATCGTTCCCTGTTTGATGTAAAGAAGGTGAAAAGTCTTCGGCGAAAATTTATCGCCTAACAACTTCGCGCCTTCTTCGCGCATCGCGTAAATCTGGTCTTTGCCGAGGCGATAAGTGATCGCCTGCGTCGGCCATTTCGAATAACGAAAGATGGCTCGCTCGGCAGATTCGCAACTCGCCCGCTTCGCATCGTTGCTTTTAGCCGATGCGTCGCTGCACGAGCCGGGCAGAAAATTCACCACTTCTGAAAAGAGCGTGACCGCATCGTCATAGCTCATACGCCCTGTGTGAATGCCTGTATCTATTCTCACTCTCAAGTCGCGATACAGTTTGCCCTGAAGTTGATAAAGCCGTTCTTCGGGCGTGTAGAATCCATTGGGCGCGCCCGGTTGAGGCTCGGCCATCAGCGCTTCGGCGTAAAGCCCCCAGCCTTCGCTCGGCATGGAATCTTCCCACATAGCTGAAGAGTCTTCGACCGCGCCCGGCGTCAGCCATCGCACGGGCGAGATTTGATCGCGGTATTGCGTCAGCACTTTGTAATACCAGTCATGGCCGGGAAAACCTTCGTGGGCCGAAAGGTCCGCAAGCGCCGCGCGATTATTATCTTTCAACGCGGCTTCATCGTTGTGCGTGGGCGTGACGTAGAAGCGCCCTACGCCGCTGTTTTTAAACGGCGGTGCGGGATAATAAGCCGCGCCGTCAATCGAAGCCTGAAGCGGCGGCGGCGTTTCCGTCACTTCGAGCTTGTAATCGGCGGGCACGTCGAACATGCCCGTCTTGCGCGAGTAATCGACCAGCCGGAATGCCGCGTCACGATACCACGAGACCATTTCCGCGTCAGACTTCGGATACTCTTTCGACAGGTCATCGAATACCGCGCGCACAGCAGCCGGGCCGTCTGCTGGAAGATTCAATTTGCGAGTTGTCCCGATCTGGCGCGCAAGCGTGATCATCTCCTGCTGAGTAGCCTGAACTATCGGCCATGCTTCTTCATAAAGCTGCGCGGCGGTCTTATCAATTCGGAAATTATTCTTGAGCGCCCAATTGTATTCTTCCTCACCCATCGCGAAATGGTCGGCGGCGAATTGCGATTTGATTTTGTTTGAAGCCGCATCGTCAAAGAACGTGCTGGCCACAAAGTCGCGCAGCTTCAAATAGGCTTCGGCAGCCTGTTTCGCGCCATCGCGTATTTGCGCAAGCAACTGGTCGCGCTGCGCGCCTGACAGGCGATCTTCGGCGAGCTTCGGCAAAGTCTCTTGAAAATATTTAGCGTCAGCTTCGGCCGTGTCTATGCCGTTGCGCTTGAGCATTCGACGGTCGGGCGTGTTGTTTGATTTCACTCCTGCGAGCAACTGCTCCTGGGCTGCGGACAGAAATTTCGGAATCGAGCCGACGCGCTTGACTACGAGCGCCCATTCATCAGCGGTGCCGTAAGTCTTATCGCCAGTCTGCGTCATTCCTTGCAACTGCCAGTCGAGCGCGCGGAAAGGCTCGTCCGTGTAAGTATCGAGCGCGCGTTCCTGATAGCGGCGCGTCTGGTGCTGGCGAAGCAGGAAACGAATCTGCGCGAGCGCGACTTCGCGATCAATTCGCGCATTTGGCGACAGCGATTGCGGGTCTGTGGCTTCGATAGTCTTTTGCGTATCGGCGAGCCATTTATTTTCCGACTCAAGCGCGGCCGCCGAATGATCGCGAAGCATGCCGTCAACTTCCTTGAGCGACGGGTCGAGGCCCGCGCCGCCCAGGTAAGTGTTCACCGTCGGGTTGCGGCGCAAAAACTCGATGACGTAAGAATCGAGGGTCTTTTTGAAAGCTTGATCGCCCGATTGATTGCCCGCATTTTGATTTTGAGTTGGGGCGGCGCACGCCGAGAATGCGATTAGCGCAAGAGCAAAAATTTTTCTCATTGTTCAACCTTTCCGTTTCATCCGTGGTGTCGCCTTCGAGCGGCGCTCGGAACGATTTTACCTCGTCAACTGGCGGTACTTGATTCGATGCGGCTGGTCGGCCGCTGCGCCAAGCCGCGCTTTTTTGTCAGCTTCGTATTCGGAATAGTTGCCATCGAAGAAGACCACGCGGCTGTCGCCTTCAAACGCGAGTATGTGCGTGGCTATGCGGTCTAAAAACCAGCGGTCGTGGCTGATGACGACCGCGCAGCCCGCGAAATTTTCGAGCGCTTCTTCAAGGGCGCGCATCGTGTTCACATCAAGATCGTTCGTAGGCTCGTCAAGCAGCAAGACGTTGGCTCCCGACTTGAGCATCCTTGCAAGATGAACGCGGTTTCGTTCGCCGCCCGAAAGCAAGCCGACTTTTTTCTGCTGGTCGGTCCCGGAAAAATTGAACCGCGCAACGTAAGCGCGCGAGTTGACCTGTCGCTTTCCAAGCTCGATTGTGTCCTGTCCGCCGGAAATCTCTTCCCAGATAGTCTTGTTCGCATCAAGCGCATCGCGGCTCTGATCAACATATGCCAGCACCACGGTCTGCCCTTCGCGAATCTCGCCTTTGTCGGGGTGTTCCTGCCCGGTGATCATTCTAAAGAGCGTTGTTTTGCCCGCGCCGTTCGGCCCGATGACGCCGACAATCCCGCCCGGCGGCAGAGCGAACGTCATGCCTTCGACAAGAATGTTTTCACCATAAGCTTTGCTCACATCTTTAGCTTCGATCACAACATCGCCCAGGCGCGGGCCGGGCGGAATGTAAATTTCGAGGTCTTTCGCTCGCCGCTCGCTTTCTTGCGCAAGCATCGCTTCGTAAGAATTGATGCGCGCTTTCGATTTCGCGTGGCGGCCTTTGGGCGACATGCGAATCCATTCAAGCTCGCGCTCAAGCGTCTTCTGGCGCTGGCTTTCGGATTTTTCTTCCTGCGCGAGCCGCGCCTGTTTTTGTTCGAGCCACGATGAATAATTGCCTTCCCACGGTATGCCGCGACCTTGATCCAATTCCAGAATCCAGCCCGCCACATTATCGAGAAAGTACCGATCATGAGTAACGGCGATTACAGTGCCCGGGTACTTTTGAAGATGCTGCTCAAGCCACGCGATTGATTCGGCATCGAGATGATTGGTCGGCTCATCAAGCAGCAGGATGTCCGGCTGTTTCAAAAGCAACCGGCACAGCGCTACGCGTCGCAGCTCGCCGCCCGACAGGATTTTAATTTCGGTGTCGCCCGGCGGGCAGCGCAACGCATCCATCGCCATCTCAAGGCGGCTATCGAGGTCCCAGGCGTTTGCGGCGTCGAGCTTATCTTGCACCGCGCCCTGATGCTCCAACAGCGCGTTCATCTCATCGTCCGACATCGGCTCGGCGAATTTCTCATTTATCTCATCGAACTCTTTGAGCAGGTTGACGGTTTCCTGAACGCCTTGCTCGACTATCTCGCGCACGGTTTTCGATTCGTCGAGGCGCGGCTCCTGTTCAAGATAGCCGACCGTATAGCCGGGAGAGATTACAGTTTCGCCAACGAATTCTTTGTCTTCGCCCGCAAGGATGCGAAGCAGTGTGCTTTTGCCTGACCCGTTCAAGCCTATGACGCCGATTTTCGCGCCGTAAAAATACGAAAGGTAAATATCTTTGATAATCGCCTTCTTATCATAATATTTGCCTACCCCAACCATCGAGTAGATCACCTGATTTTTGCGCGCAGTCTCTGGCATGCTCTGTTTCCCTTCAATGAAAGGTGTTCGCATAATCATCACAGTTAGCGGCGAACGCCGAAAATATTAAGATTTCTACTTTAATCTAGAGGAGTTTGATCTAGCAACGGGCCGCGCGATCTCACCGCGCGCCCTGCTTTAAAGATGGCTGCCAGGTCTTGATGACGAAGGGGCGGTGAGTAAAATCAGCAGGTTGCGCTAATCGCACTAAGCATGTACACTGGCGCAGTAATTTTACTGTTCCTCAAATTGCTTTATGTGTTCCCGAGAATGTATGGGCAGATAGTTAGCCCCTTTGCCTAATGCCCGCATCGTTGCAGCTAAAGAGATGCGCGATACTTGAGTCGTTGAAAAACAAATGGCTGCGCATACAAAGCGACTACCCAGTACTCCTATTAAGTGAGCCGCTATGCCTGATTTGGACTTTGCGACGCAAAATACTTTATATGCTACTCACGGCCTTCATGCCTATGCGGCCAAGTGTCCGCCGCCGCTCGTTAAGTACGGATTACGTTATTATTCAAAACCCGGAGAAACTATATTGGACCCGATGGTAGGGAGCGGCACGACCATAGTCGAAGCAAGATTGATGGGCAGGCACGCGCTTGGTTATGACATCGATCCGCTGGCCCGGTTGATAGCTCAAGTCAAGTCACGCGCAGTTCATGATAACCATATTGAAGAAGCTTATAAGATAATTAAGAGAAGATGTGAAAAAGATGTTATCGCTTTGCGGACAGGAAGCCTAACGTCAGCCCTGCGACAGCGTGCTACTCCGCCTGATTTCCCAAATCGTGACTATTGGTTCGATATGGACGTGTCGGCAGCATTATCGATACTGTCATATCACATTAGCAACACCTCAATGCCAGAGAACGTGCGGAATTTCTTTTGGGTGGCTTTCTCTTCGCTCATTCTTGCGAAGACCAGTGTCGCTAATGCGCGCGATATCATTCATTCTCGACATCACTATTGGCAGCATAGCGAGCCGCCCAATGTGCTTGAGAAGTTCGCCACTCGTATGCGCCTGATGCGCAAACAGATGGTGGAGTTTCAGAAACGCTGCCGGACAATTCCTAATACTGTTTCAGAGGCGCGAATTGGAGATGCTCGCCAATTAAAATTAAGAAGCGAAACTATAGATATGGTATTCACTTCACCACCTTATGCGACTGCGCTTGATTACCCTCGCGCGCACTTTCTGGCCGTTGCCTGGATGGAAAAAGCGCTGGGGTTTAGCTTAGAAAAATATCGCGCGCAAGCGCCGATCTACATTGGAAGCGAGCGCGGCCGCCAGGGAGACGGGTTCGCGATTGACAGGCAATTAAAACGGCTGGACCTTACGCAGTCCGTAGTAACGCAACTCGCTGAAGAATCAATAAAACAGGCTAAACATGTGCAACGCTACTTTGCGGATATGTATAAAGTATTCGAGAAAATCGAGCGCATTCTAAAACAATTTAGACATGCCATTATCGTTGTTTGTCCATCGCATATAAGAAAAATAGAAGTGCCGACTCACCGGGTGCTGGCCGAGATCGGACGCTCGCATGGGCTGAAGCTTAAAAACAGTTACAGCCGCACTATCAACTTAGGGAAACGCATTCTCCCTTATATGCAGGAGGCGTTCGGTAAACGGATGGATACAGAATATGTCCTGGTGTTTCAGAAAATCTCCTGAAGTAGTTTATGTCCTCGCGAATCGATCTAAAACAACGGGGAGAAGAGCTTCACCAGCGGATGCTGGCTGGCTCAAGCGTCACGGTGACAGGTGAGATAGCAGAACTGTTTTTACCGGAACTGGTAAAAAGCCTGTCAGGAGAATTCAAAGGTATAAGAGACCCGCACCTGATACTTATGGCCGCTGATGACGCTTTAATCTATTATTTCGATCATTCGACAAAATTCGATCCGACCCGCTCCGACCTTTCAATATACTTGCGACTGCTCGCCAAAAGCCGCCTGCTTAACAGTCTGAGGGCGCAGAAAGATTCCGAAGGGCGAAAGATTGTTGTCGAAGTTGATGATATCGAGACTGTAAATATAGTGGCTGCGCAAAGCGAGCCGGATGCCGAAGCTGCTCTTATCAGTCTTGGCATGCAAGAAGATATAATGCAGCAAGTAGAAAAGTTTATTACTGATCCCATAGATTTAAGGCTTACCGCCCTGATGGTTGAAAACATTCGCGATACCTCTGAGTATGCCAAAATTATGGGAATTATTGATAGACCGATCATTGAGCAAAGAAGACTCGTCAAACGGGCTAAGGATCGTATCAAGAAAGTCTTAGAGAGGAAGATCAAGACCAGGAGGCCGCAATGATGACGAGTCAAGAAGCATTTGCAGCCTTAGCATCGCTCGCGCGCAGGCTCCGTAATGATCCGCGATATATGTCCTACGTGTTGGCAGTGTATCAGAAACAGGAGAGCCTGATGGACGACGATTTAGCCCGAGAGCTTGGCACGTTACCTTTGCTGGTTTTAAGGCTGGCTGTGTGCAAACGCCCGGATTCTTCATCTGCGCAATTCGCAGAGCAGGTTCGTGAGCTTGCCGACTATGCACTAATTGACGAAGCGCAATTGGCCGGCGTTTTGCGACAGGTAGAAGTTATTGAAAAATTAACTGGCCGGCCTGCTGTTTTAAATACGATGAGCCTGGAAAAAGAGACGGGCCACTCTCGGGCAGGTTTGCTCGCCGCCGCTCGCGACCGTTACGAACAAGACGATGATCCGACAGCTCATCAGGATAAAGAATCAGAGTCTGAAGAATGAGACATAGAAATGTGGTTAGACAGTCTGAGCCAGGAGGTGGTCAACGGATTTTGGCAGCGGTGTGGTGAGCTTGAGCCTTTTCCTCGCAACCTGGAGCAGTTGATTTCGCTTGCCCTCCCGGCAAAACTGGTCAAGCTTCCTCATTTGAAACTGCGAACTATTGAAGACTGGCTCTCCAGGCGCGGCGCTTCATTTCGCTTCAACTGTCGCAGCCGAGGGGTTCGCGGCTGTCTCATCGCTTATGGCGGGCAAGGTTTGATCTTTATTGACGAGGCCGATCCTGAAGACGAGCAGCGGTTCTCGATAGCTCATGAAATCGGGCATTTCATTATTGATTATCTGCTTGTGCGAGAGATGGCTTTATCGAAGTTCGGTGACCAGATCGCTGAGGTCTTCGATGGGTTGCGACAGCCTTCAGTCCCTGAGAGAGTTCACGCGCTTCTTGCCGGCGCTTCACTGGGCGTCTACACGAATTTGATGGAAAGGGGCGAAACAAAGGGGCTGGATTTGCGGGAAATTGAAGACCGCGCAGACCGCGTTGCGCTCGCCCTGTTAGCTCCTCCGGAAGAGGTCTTATCAGAAAGCGATACCTCATTTCTGAGATTTCAACAACGTTTAGAAGGAATGGTCAGCGTACTGCATGAACACTTTGGTTTACCTTCCTCGGTAGCAAGTCCTTACGCCTGGTCGTTGCTTGAGAGCATCGGGCGCGGGCAATCGTGGGTTGAGGCGCTCAGGTCAAAATAAAGTTGTCGCACTTCGTTGCGACGCGATTGTATATAGGTTGGACCTGCTCCGTGGTTAGAAGAGAGGTGATATGGAAGATGGTAATCAAGATGTCAATAAACCGGCAGCGGACTTCGCCGAGTTTGAAGAGGCTTATGACGAAAAGTTCTCAGACACTTTAGACCTCGATACGTGGAGACTCGGCGAGGATGTCGCGGCCTTTCTGGATCGAACGGAGCAAGAGATTGCCGATGCTATCGAGCGCGAAAGCGCCGCCGCGAAATACGTGCGTGAGATCGTCTTTCCGCAAATTTCCACCGCACCAGGCGCGCCAAAAAATGCTGGCAAGCACGAAGCCCGACGTAGCGATTTGGAGCGCGTTCATCGTGGGATTCTATTTAATGGCGGAGTCGAGGCATGCGATGGCACACGGATAGTTCATGATACATTGCCGCTCACCATCACGCAGATTGGTGTCTGTCTCGTTTCTTATAACGGTCAGCAAGGTTCCTGGGCGCATCGCCTGTATCGGCGCGATCTTCGCGCCAAAATGTCAGACCCGGTCGAGGAGATATTGGACCTATTGCACCGGCGCGAGAAACGCGGAGGACAGGGGCAAGAAGATGATAATCAGAGTACGTTAAGCCAGTTAGCCGGGCGCGGCATTATGGCCTGGGCCGAGCGCGCCATTTTGCGAGAGAAGTCTAACGCGTTATGGCGAATGGGACATGGCCATCCAGCGCCTTACGAACTGTTGACTAACCTCTGGGCAAATGATATTGAGATGCTTAGGATTCCACTTGAATTGATCGAGTGGTATGTCGAGCATAAACGTTTTGTCTTCATTCCAAGCGCGCCACGCAAACGTCACTGGTTAACGTTAGGCAATGCGCTGCGGCCTTTGGAATACATTATCTTTCAAACGCTTCAACCGGAGATTGAAAGATTGATCCAGGGGCATTACAGAGATGATAAGCTGCGCGCGATGAAAGCTTTCCATCACGAAATAGCGCCGCGCATTGTTGTCGGCATGTACCGCGCCAGCCTCACCGCGCCGCCTTATATATTTTACGCGCATGAGGATCAGGCAGAGGTAGCTGCGCACATCGCTCTAGCCGACAGCATACTCCAGGAGCATCGCGGCTTCCCGATGTTGATCGACCTGGCCGACACGGTATGCGGCGCGACCTTTGGGGTTGACGGATTCCTGTCTTCAGTGCAGAGAGGTTATGCCGACGCAGGCGAGCCATTTCGCTATCTCGGTGAGCGCGAAACGCGCTCCCGTTAACGGAGGTGTCTTATGAAAGAGTATAAAAATAAAGCCGGCGAAGTAACCCAAAACGACGAAGCCGGAGCGAGCCAGGAAAAGACAGATCGGTTTATGAATATGCTGGAAGAAGAGATCGACCTGGCCGGCGGCGAGTGGCAAGAGGATGAGGAGTCGCGCGGCTCTATGGGCTTCACGATGTACGATACGCCTACCAGCAAAGATAACACGGTGACGGTGCTGCTGCCTGCCGATCAAATCGGCAAGGCTGCTTCGCAATCACTGGTACGAATAAAGAGCAAATCTAAAAAAAGAGGCGGTGACGGTCGGCAATACCTGGGGGCGGTAGTTCAAGGGCCTTTCGCCGAGCCTGACGGATTGCGAGCTGATGCGCCGCTCGTCGTCACTACGACAGTGCGCGGCGCGAGATTCATGCCGCGCTATCACGGGCGGGCGCAGGTCGAAATCATTGGCGAAGAAGTTAATGGCACTATTCTACCTCCGCGCTTTCGTCCGCTGCCTAATAGCCCTGTCTTCGTGCTTGATCAGGAGGAAACAAGCGAAAGGCTGAAACTCGAAGGAGATGTTACGCTTGGCCTCGCCGTCGGCTATGAAGATATGGTTGTCGCATTGCCGTCAACACGCAAAGAGGTCTTCCCGCGACACACAGGAATTCTCGGTACGACCGGCGGTGGAAAATCAACTACTGTTTCTGGCCTGGTGGGTAAGCTGAGTGAGAGCGGAGTCGCTGTTATAGTGTTTGATACAGAGGGCGAGTACACAAAGATAATGGAGCCGGCAGAAGGCCCTGAGATGAGAGAAATGCTTGCAGCCCTTGAGCGGCGAGGAATCCAACCAAAGGGAGTGGACAATGTAGCCATCCGCCGCCTCGTCGGTCGCGAAAGCACTAATGAAGATTACCCGGACAACAAAGAGTTCAGCCTTGAATACTCGAACATATCACCATATGCGATGATTGAAATCCTCAATCTCAATGAGGCGCAGCAAGACCGCTTTGATAAAGCTTACGAGATCACGCGGCGCGTTTTGATGGACTTGAAAATCTTTCCGAAAAATGAAGAAGAGAAAGCAGAGCTTTTTGAGTTGGATGAGTTAGAGCGCGGCTTCCCGCGCATGACGCTCCAGCACATGTACGACATAGTTCGCTACTGCGCTGACACTGTCGCTAAAGAAGAGAAAGATACATATTTTGGCGCGCCGGAGTTTCATGCTAATCGTCCCAAGATTGCTCAGATTGTCGAACAGACCAAGCTGCCTACGGATGCGCGTAGCTGGCGCAAAGTGCAAGGCAGCCTCGCTCGCCTGCTGCGGTTGGGGATATTCGATGATAAATCGAAAGGCTTGCCGGATTATGACCAGATGACACAGCCGGGTCGCGTAACGATTATTGACTTGAGCGACACGGAATCACCGCAAGTCAATAACCTGGCAATCTCAGAAATCTTGCGCGGACTGCATCAGCAGCAAGACAAGAGCTACAAAGCCACCGAGAAAGATGGCGCACCTCTTCGCCGCGTTGTGGTCGTCATCGAAGAGGCTCACGAGTTCCTTTCGGCGGAACGAATCAAGCAGATGCCCGTGCTGTTTCAGCAAGTCGCGCGCATCGCCCGTCGCGGGCGCAAGCGCTGGCTCGGGCTGACTTTTGTCACTCAGTTGCCGCAGCACTTGCCCGACGAAGTGCTGGGATTAATTAACAACTACATTCTTCATAAGATCGCAGATGCCAATGTAATCAGTCGTCTGAAACGCTCAGTTGGCGGAGTGGATGAGAGCCTATGGAATCGTCTTCCCAACCTTGCTCCGGGGCAGGCGATTGTCTCAGCCTCCAGCATCGCCCGGCCGCTGCTGGTCGCAATTGATCCGACGCCATCCAAGCTGCGGATGATCGAGTAACTGACTTTTCTGCGCAGCGGCAGATATAAAGATGCTTTCAAGGAATGCGGCAGCCTGAATCGATGATGCAGTTGCGCGCTGCGCGTAAGGAGAGACGCTTATGGTTTACGTTGAGTTGAGGTTTCCAGTTATTGGAACAGCCCTTCCATCTGATCATGGTTATGCGATGTTTGCGAGCATTTCCCGTTTGATACCGGAAGCGCATGGAGCCGACTGGCTCGCAGTCGAAACGGTTCCCGGCACAGCGCGAGGTGATGGAGCGATACACCTCAATCCGAGAGCGCGTCTGAAGCTGAGGCTTCCGCAGGATCGTGTATCTTTGATGATGAAGCTAGCCGGCAGGCGATTAGAAGTTGGCAGCTATAACACCCGACTTGGTGCGCCTCAGATATTCTTGCTGAAACCTTCAGAGAATTTGTACGCGCGTTGCGTGACTATCAAGAACCACACGGAGCCTGACTCCTTCTTGAATGCGGTCGCTCACAAGCTGGACGAATTAGGGATAAAAGGCGAGCCGGAGATAGGCCCACGCCGCGCCTTCCGCGTAGGCAATCACACAATAGTCGGCTTCGGCCTGAGCATTCACGAGTTGAGCGCCGAAGGCTCAATCATACTCCAAGAGCGCGGACTCGGCGGTCGCAGGCATATGGGCTGCGGTTTCTTTAATACAATTTCGCGGAGAGATGAGCGATGACAAAGCCCAAACGATTACTTGCCAAATCTTATGATCGAATTAAGTATGGCGACGCGCCGCCTGACTATGCGCTGCTGCTCCAGCACAGCCGTGATGTTGCCGAAGCCTGCGAAGCATTGGCTGATGCTGTTGGTCGTACTGCGTTACTTAATGCTGGACTCGACTTGGAAGTTTTTAAGGATTTCAAATTGGCGCTACGTACCAATGGCTGGATTCAGGATCTGGGTAAGGCCAGCAATCAGTTTCAAGAGATGATAACATCATCGCCTTACGGCGCGCAGATGCGGCAACTTATGCGGCATGAAACGATTTCCGGTCTGTTGATGTGGCAAGATCAGCGCTTGCGTCAGTGGATTGCGAAGCTGCCATTGCCGCCGTCGCTTCTCTTCGCAGCAATCTGGGGCGCAATGGGCCATCATCACAAGTTCAGCATTGACACTATACCAAGAAGCGATGCACCATCCCCGCTGGTTGTTCAAGTTGCTCACGAAGACTTCAAAGCTATCCTTGATGAGATGGGCGCAGATTTGAACTTGCGGCCTGCACCATCTTTTGACGCCGACCTCACTATTGGATATACAGCAAAGGAAAAATGTGATTTGCCTGCTTGTGAATCACTCAAAGACTTGCAAGATGAGTTTGTGGACCTTGAATCGGAATTCGATAGCGACTCACAGAGGCGTCTGCTTGCCTTAATTAAAAGCTTCGGCATCGCCGCTGATGTAGCTGCCAGTGCAATTGCAGAACGGAAGCGGTCTGAATACTCGCTTGCCAACTATATAGCCGAAGAAATGTGTGGCGGCGGGTTGAGCGTCAGTGATCTGACACAATTGATACAAAGCTGGGCGTGGGCACGATCTAAGTATGACAGAACAAAGTTCGCCGAACATAATTCGCCCCCCGATGTTATTCCTCATAAATTCCAAAATGATGTAGCGCAATCCGCATCCTCCCTAACGCTTGCACAAGCCGGGTGCGGTTCCGGCAAGAGCCTCGCGGCGTACATGTGGGCGCGTGAATGGTGTCAGAAACGCGCTCAGAACGAAAACTATCAAACCAACTTTCGAGTCTTTTTTTGTCTGCCAACTACTGGAACTACGACGGAACACTTTAAAGATTACGCACTCGAATCCGGCATTGACGAGAGCCTAATCAGCCTGACCCACTCGCGCGCGGGAGTTGATTTGAAGACTATAGCGGAAACAGCAGGACAGGAAGAGATGGAAGCAGACGCAGATGGGATAGATGCATCTTGTGCCGCTCGCGCAGCACTCGACGCTAGGCGAGACAAGATCGAATCGCTCGAACTGTGGAGTACACCGCTTGTCGTTGCAACCGCCGATACGGTACTCGGTTTAATGGCAAACGCGCGGCGGGCCATTTACAGCCTGCCCGCGATTATGAGCGGCGCTATCATATTTGACGAGATTCATGCTTTTGATGATCAAATGTTTGGGCACCTGCTTGTCTTTCTCAAGAACTTTCCGAAACTACCAGTGCTATTGATGACTGCTTCACTGCCTGAAGGGCGCCGCCAAGCGCTCGAAACTATTCGCGCTGACCTCAATATCATTCCCGGCGACAAAAGACTTGAAGAATTGCCCCGTTACTTGATTGATGACACGGCGACCGAAGATAAGGCGTGGGATGCCGTTGCTGAATGCGTTAAGGATGGTGGCAAAGTGCTGTGGGTGCGTAACCGCGTCGAGTGGGCGAATGAAACTTACGCAATAGCAGAACAAAGATTTGCCGCGGCAACGGCCAATGTTTATCATTCGCGGTTCCGCTACAAAGATCGCGCAGTCAGACATAGGCAGGTGATTGATAGTTTCAAGTTTGCAGAGAGCCGCGCTATGTGTCGAGGGCTGCTTCTGCGTCCGGCATTGTATGAGATTAACGGACGCCAAAAGGATATTAATCGCGCAGCAATACTTGTCGCTACGCAAGTTGCGGAGATGTCGCTTGATCTTTCTGCCGACTTGCTCATTACCGACATCGCGCCCATCCCAGCGCTGATACAACGTATGGGGCGTCTCAATCGCCGTGCGACGCCCGACAATCCGCAAGAACCCAAACGCGCCCTTATTCTCGACCTGCCACGCGGCGAGCCAAAGGTTGAGAAGCCCTATGAAAAAGATGATCTTGAGAAAGCGGAAAAATGGCGACGCACATTGGCAGCAAACAATCGCGCGCTTAACCAGCGAGATTTGGCGGAAGCCTTTGCTGCGTTTGATGACGCAAAAGAATATGATTTGCGGCGAGCCGAAAGGAAGGCATGTTTCTTTTCTGGGTTGTGGAAGACGCGACCGGGTAAGCTGCGCGGCGATGGCTACACTATAAGCGTGATACTTGAAGATGATTGGGAGCAATGGAAAGTGCAGAACTCAGGCAGGAGAAATAATGAGCCACCGCGTGATTGGCTACGCGAACATGAAGTTTCAATTCTTTACAAAGATAGAGTATTAGGATGGGAGCGCGTCGGCTCGGTTCGCGTTGCGCCAAAGAGAGAAATCGCTTATGACTTTGACGAATTAACGAAGAAAGGAACGGGAGCAAGATGGCGAACAAAGTGACTGCCGCATTACTCAAGCCGATGATTTACCGGCTGAACGATCCGGGCTACACCATCTATCACCGTGCCGCGCTCGGAGGACTCGCTGCGACGGTAAGCGCATGGCAACAGTATTTAGGGGATGCGCCGTCGGGCATCACTGCCGAGGTTCAGCATGATACTGTGACATTGACCTGGAGCGATGACATCACAGTTGAGGAAGCACTGCGCCGAATTCTTGAGGCGTCTTTCAAACGTGACGAGAACCATCTGATTGACCTTCCAGGTCAAAGAATAGATGCGGATATGGATGGTCTGCGTCTCGCCGTTCATCAAGGAATTTTAGGAACCTTCCTCCAAAGTAAAGATGCCCGCAAAGTTGATAAGGAAGACAAAACCCTTCCGCTAAGAAATCCAGATGACCAATCTGCTGAAATCCTTCGCTACAGAGGCATCACCACATATTTTCACGAGGCGGCGCATCATCGGCTCAAATTAACCGAAACAGATGAGGGCAGCGTTACCGCTGCGATTGAGCAATGGGTTGTTCCGGGTGCTGTTAAAGGTGCTGAATCTCTCAATGCTCCATTAAAAGAAGCGTTTCTGCTTCTGTATTTGATGGTTGGGTGCAGTGTCTTTATTCTACGGCCACGCAGGTACAATAAACGTAAGCAAGAGATTCAGCGGAACAAATTTAAGTATTGTTTGGTCGTCCCTGATGTAACTGACCTTAAAAGATATGCGACCGCCCTAGCGCGTATTTCAAATGCCGACAAAGCTATCAAAGGATACCGCATTTCATACCTTAATAGAGTCGTCGGAGGGGCAGAAGAGGCAGCACTACGCTTTCTGATCAACATTGAAACTCAAGAGAAAGTGACTAATGAACGCCGCAGCATTTCAGGCTGTATGGCTATCGCAATGGGAAAAGTTGCGTGGGACACGCAACAAATCAACAGGAGTTCGATGATTAAGGTCAAGCAAAACTACCCTGAAATCGAAGTATTCAAGGCGGCAATGAATTATCGTAACAGTAAGCTCATCAAGATGAAGAAAGGTGAAAGCATAGCGGAGGTGATAAGTCCGATCCCTGAACTGGTAGCAGCCAACCTCGCCGCTGAACGTCACTGGTGTTCACATTTCAAAATGTTAGTTGGCTCTAAGCAGGAGTTTAAGGCGATGTTATTTGATATGAAAGGAGGTTTGAGAGAAATGAATAGGTCGATTAAGAACGAAGAGGATCAAGCGGTTATAGCTGTATTTCAAGAAGCTTGGAACCGCACAATGGGTCAGATGAGCGGGCGGGCGAGCCGCGATAGAACGAGTTTTGACCGTTCATCGGAGACAAGGGCGGAAAGAATTCGTAACGAGATACTGCGCTCCAAAAACGCCGATCAATTAGCCGGTTGGTTCTTAAGGTTCTGTGCCAACGCAACAAAAGGCAAACCCATCATAGCATTTAGTGACGAATCAACAAGGAAGAAGATATACAACTTTATCTTCGATCAGCGTAACTTCGACCGATTCCAAAACCTATGTTTGTTTGCGCTCGTTAGCTATGCGAGCGATGAAATTAAGACCACTACAGGAGGGAAGGGATAGACATGGCGACACATTACATTTATGGAACAGTTCTCACTAGCGAGGCAGTTGCGGCAAACAATCGCGGCGACACGGTTGGTAATACAACGACACTACAAAAGGTTTTCCATCAGGATGACCTTCATACTAGCGTCTCTGCTGAATCTATCCGATTTGCAATTCGCTACCGCTTTCAACTTGAAGGTCTGACCGATAAGTTAAATCGAACTTACGAACTGATAGAGGAAGGGAAAGGAAGCAACTATAAGCTCAAGTACAAAGACGAAAAGAGATCGTATTGGGATGTCAAATGGGATGAGGAGAAAAGGGCATACAGGAGTTTGAGTGGCAAAGTTTACCTGGATGATGACTTGCTAGGATTTATGAATGCTGAAAAAGGCAGGACTGAAAAGGAAGATGACGCTACAGCCCAAGCGAATGATGTGACCAGCGCCAAGAAAAGACCGCCGAAGGGTAAAGCTGATATTTGGATGAGTCCGCTTGCTGTTGGTCGCGCCCTTTCTCTACGTCCATATCGTGGAGAACTCTCATTCAATTGCGTCAGCGGAAAGAAAGATGAAGATGATCTTTCTCTCTACAATGCCGAGATGCACTGCACTGAATACCAATACTCATTTGGGTTGAACCTAAGCAGTGTCATCAAAAAAGAGAATGTGAACCACTTGATTGACGCGATTATTGACCTGCCGCCAGTGGCAGGGAATCATGCGCGTTTTGCTTATGATTTCTCGCCCGCTTCAATAGTTTTGCGTGTCACGAGCGCGCATTCGTCGAAGATTCAAAATTGTTTCGAGCATGACGAAGATAACCGTACCTTCACGGTTAAGCGGCTAATCAAGCGCGTTGAAAACGAGGATATACAAGCGAGCGAGCTAATAATCGGCGGCGAATTGTCCGCAACAGAAGAAGGAAAACGCTTGGCCGAGTTAGGCGTTAGAGTTGTACCAGGTGTGAAGAAAGCGGCTGATGAAGCGCGGCAGCACATCGCACAACTCGGCGGCGACTTTGCGAGTTTGGCAAGAAATAATGGGGAACATGGCTGATGAAAACATTGTATATCGAAGTTCCTTACGCGAGTTTCCGTAAGTCGTATGCGCGCTCATTTGCGGAAACATACCCGTTGCCTCCACCTGCGACAGTTTACGGCATGTTGCTGTCGCTGGTTGGTGAAAGATTCAGGCTAAGGCATGCAGGGGTACGCCTTGCATTTGCCTATAAATGCTGGAGTGAGAATGGAAACTGCGCCGGGAAATGTATGCCGCGCACCGCCACGACGCTGCGGAAATTGAGCCGCTTCAAATACGGTGTGAGCACCCATAGCGGTCACAAACCAGATTATGTCGAGACGCTATGCGACATCGCATTTCTCTGCTGGGTTGATTCATCAGAAGAACGATTAAATGCGAATGGCCTATCGCCATCTCAGGAATCGCACGACAGCATAACGCTTGAGGAGCGAATTGACGAAGCGATCAGACTCCCTGCCAATGTGAATCGCTATGGTGTGTTGTATCTAGGGTTGAGCGATGATTCCGTCAACGACGTGAGCCTATGTTCGGAGATAAAGGGTGCGTGGCATCGTTTATTGCCGAACGATACGGGTGACATCGAATTGCCGATATTGGTACAGCACGTCGGATCAGCAGGTACACGTTGGCAACGTTACCAGTGGGAAGTGAATGCTGTTACCGAACCATCTCCACCAGATGGCATTAGGTGGCAATGGACGGAAATGCCTGCTCCTTGGTGAATCTCTACAAATTCGGAGGATAATCATGACACTATTACGTGTTCAGTCACTCCACGCGCTTGCTTACTGCGAAAGACTTTTTTATCTGGAAGAGGTCGAGCGGATCAGGCTCGCCGACGCTTCGGTCTATGCGGGGCGCAGGCTCCATGTCGAGATCGAACGAGAAGAGGAAGGCGACTGGCATACGCTCGATCTTCAATCCGAAAAGCTCGGATTGCGAGGCCGCGTTGATTGCTTGCGCCGGCGCGATGGCGCATTCATCCCATACGAGCATAAGCGAGGGCGCGCTGCCCGTCTGATGTTTGGCAAGCAGGCAGGAAAAGAATCATCCGCAAAACAGAATCCGCATTGCGCATGGCCAAGTGACAGGTTACAGGTAGCCGCTTACGCTATGCTGATCGAAGAGGCCACGGGCGAGCAGATTCCCGAGGCTCGCGTGCGTTATCATCAGGACAATGTAACAGTGCGAGTCCCTATTGATGCTGCGGCGCGCGAGGGAGTGGCGCGCGCCATCGCGCGAGCGCGCGAGCTTTCATCTTCGGTCGAGCGCCCGCCAGTCACTACTAATGAGCGTTTGTGCGTGAAGTGTTCTCTCGCACCTGCATGCTTACCTGAAGAGGCTCGCCGCGCCAATCAATTAACTCAAATCAAATCTGACGAAGCGACCGAATGCCATATCGATAAAGGGGAGGCTGCCGAACCCCTTACGGATAAGCCTGGCTTGTCACCCGGGGCTGTCTCTGAGGACGATGGTTCTGCTCGATCAGTGCCGAAGCGTGAGCCGTCGCCATCAAAGGCAACTATAAGATTGTTCCCCGCCGACGATCAGAGACAATCACTGCATGTCGTGACCGCCGGGGCGCGAATAGGGCGCGCGGGCGATCAGATTGAAATAGTAGCGCCCGGTGAGGCTCCGAAGCGGCACCCGTCTCACGAGATCGGACAAGTAGTGCTTCACGGCTTTGCTCAAATAACTACGCAGGCGCTGCGGCTGTGCGCCGATAAAGAGATTGCCGTCCACTGGGTCACTCAGGGCGGCAGCTATGTCGGGTCTTTCGCATCCGGCGCAGGCGGCGTGCAGCGGCGGATACGTCAATATGAAGCTCTGCGCGACCCGGCTTTCTGTCTCGACTTGGCGCGCCGCCTGGCCGAGGCAAAAATAGTTTCGCAGCTTCGTTTCCTGCTGCGAGCAAGCCGCGACTGTGATCGCGCAGTTCTGGGAATTGAAAAGTCAATCGATGGCATACGCAAATTGATGCCGGCGCTCAAAAGAGCATCCTCTGCTGATGAAATGAGAGGAGTGGAAGGTCGGGCCGGGGCATTGTATTTCGATGCTCTCCCTGCGTTGATTGATGATGGAGCAGACGAACGCATGAAGCCTGACGGCAGAAGTCGCCGCCCGCCGCGCGACCGTTTCAACGCGCTGATCGGATTCGGGTATGCGCTTCTGTTAAAGGATGTAATGTCGGCTATATTGGTAGTTGGGTTAGACCCTTCTTTTGGTTTCTATCATCGCCCGCGAAGCCAGGCGCATCCGCTGGCGCTCGATCTTATAGAGCTATTTCGTGTGGCAATGATAGACCTGCCGATCATTGCCTCGATCAATCGCCGCCAATGGGATGCAGATGCGGATTTTAGCGTGACCGGCGAGCAGGTCTGGCTGTCGGACAAAGGGCGTCGAAAGCTGATTGAAGTTTACGAGCGACGCAAATCAGATGTATGGAAGCATCCGGCGCTCGGTTATTCATTGAGCTATGCGAGATTAATTGAGCTTGAAGCTCGCCTGCTTGAGAAAGAGTGGATGGGCGAGGCGGGATTATTCGCGCGAATGCGGCTGAGGTAGATGAGATGGCGCAAACAACACTATGGTATCTGGTGTGCTATGACATAAGAGAGCCTAAGCGGTGGCGTCGGGCATATAGGATTTTGAAAGGCTATGGCCGCCCGCTTCAGTACTCGGTGTTTCGCTGCAAGCTTGGACCTGCCGACATTGAGAAGCTGCGTTGGGAATTGGAGCGAGCGCTTGAGACAGAGGATTCGCTGATGTTTATAGGTTTATGTTCAAGCTGCGTAGATCGAATTAGCGCGCGCAACCGTGACGGGGTATGGGAAGAGGAAGAAGTTAGCTTTCGCGTTGCATAATTTGAGTTGAGCAAATAGGGATCGGATGAAAACAAGCACCTGCCGATGTTTGATTAAGCTAAATCGAAACAGGCGAATAAGTATTGATATGATGCGACATAAGGAGGCACTTAAAGATCAATCCGCCTTGATGGGAGTTAATGAGGCTATAAATACAATCTCCCCAAAGAGTTCCCGTTCTATCATGAGCTGTCAGTTCACTCCCGGATACAGTAAAAGCGACAGGCGGTGTAAGATCGTGATTATCAGTCCTATAAATTCTGAAGAAAGTAGGCTTATTCGCGGCCAGTGAAAGTACCTTTGATGCCGAAAGGCGTTGAGCACCTCTATCTTGGCGGGGCGCTCGCAGCTTGGTTTGTGAAAGTACCTTTGATGCCGAAAGGCGTTGAGCACAACGACAAGCAACGGCGCGGCGTGCTGAAGATCGCCTTGTGAAAGTACCTTTGATGCCGAAAGGCGTTGAGCACAACCATGCGGACGCCTTCACGTTTGGGATAAGCCGCGCGTGAAAGTACCTTTGATGCCGAAAGGCGTTGAGCACTCGAAGTGGATAGCCGAGCATATACAGAGCGCCGGTGATGTGAAAGTACCTTTGATGCCGAAAGGCGTTGAGCACCCGCGCTCGGCGTCGAGTCCGCACGCGCGCCCCTCGCGTGAAAGTACCTTTGATGCCGAAAGGCGTTGAGCACTCGTTGTCAGCCGTCCTGTACTCCGCAGCGTTCGCAAGTGAAAGTACCTTTGATGCCGAAAGGCGTTGAGCACGTTCAAACATTTAACTTTTCCAAACGGTAAGCCGCACGTGAAAGTACCTTTGATGCCGAAAGGCGTTGAGCACTCGATCCCCGTCGCGCGCATCGCCTGGCGGGTCGATGTGAAAGTACCTTTGATGCCGAAAGGCGTTGAGCACCCTTCATCTTTCACCAGCAGCCCGGCGGTCGGCGCAGTGAAAGTACCTTTGATGCCGAAAGGCGTTGAGCACACATTTGAAGAGTTCGTGCCTGCGTTCGGTCACTGGTGTGAAAGTACCTTTGATGCCGAAAGGCGTTGAGCACCTCATTCATCGCAAGCACGCGGGGCGCTTTGAAAGTGGTGAAAGTACCTTTGATGCCGAAAGGCGTTGAGCACGTTCCGCCTGGCCGCGCGCAACGGCAAGCGCAATTTGTGAAAGTACCTTTGATGCCGAAAGGCGTTGAGCACACAAAAGACCCTCAGCTTGCCGAAGACCTGGCGCAGGTGAAAGTACCTTTGATGCCGAAAGGCGTTGAGCACATCTGATATTGATTGGCTTTGTTCTTAGGGTGATGTGAAAGTACCTTTGATGCCGAAAGGCGTTGAGCACAAATCACAGATCGCGGAGCTTTTCGGGCAAGAGCTGGTGAAAGTACCTTTGATGCCGAAAGGCGTTGAGCACGTGATACGGCTGTGATGGTGACAAAAGCAAAATCGAGTGAAAGTACCTTTGATGCCGAAAGGCGTTGAGCACACCTGAAGGGCTTCGAGCGAACAGTGTCAAGAATGGTGTGAAAGTACCTTTGATGCCGAAAGGCGTTGAGCACTCAACAAAGGCAGAGGGGAAGACCGGAACTAATAAAGTGAAAGTACCTTTGATGCCGAAAGGCGTTGAGCACCAGTTGTCGAGCTTCCTGTCTCGCTCGGTGTAGAAGGTGAAAGTACCTTTGATGCCGAAAGGCGTTGAGCACAAGCTCATAACGACAAAGGAAGCAGCGGAGCGGCTCGGTGAAAGTACCTTTGATGCCGAAAGGCGTTGAGCACAGAGAGATCGCGAAGACGAAGCGGCTTTTCGTTACGTGAAAGTACCTTTGATGCCGAAAGGCGTTGAGCACCCGTATACAACCCGTTCGAGCTTGCCCACCTTCTCGCGTGAAAGTACCTTTGATGCCGAAAGGCGTTGAGCACAGTTCGATGGGCTGGCGCGTGAAGCTCTATGTCAGCGCGTGAAAGTACCTTTGATGCCGAAAGGCGTTGAGCACAAATTAACCTGCGTAACGGTGCCCGCTCAGTCTGGTGAAAGTACCTTTGATGCCGAAAGGCGTTGAGCACTTGTAGTACAAGCAATCTTTACCCGATGCGGTTTTGAGTGAAAGTACCTTTGATGCCGAAAGGCGTTGAGCACTCACCTTCACGGAATTTGACTACCCAGAGGCGATTGGTGAAAGTACCTTTGATGCCGAAAGGCGTTGAGCACCATGCTGGTTGCGTTTGCGTGAATACTTCTCTGTGTGAAAGTACCTTTGATGCCGAAAGGCGTTGAGCACGTGCATCGCGTTCGGTGCTGGCTACAGGATGGCTAGTGAAAGTACCTTTGATGCCGAAAGGCGTTGAGCACAGTTTATGCGCCCGATCCGGTGCGAATGGAACATGGTGAAAGTACCTTTGATGCCGAAAGGCGTTGAGCACAAAATACGGAAATTGTCGTTTGCCACGAGAATAGGTGAAAGTACCTTTGATGCCGAAAGGCGTTGAGCACTTTCTGCGCCGGGCAAAGTCCGAGAGCGCATTTTTTAGTGAAAGTACCTTTGATGCCGAAAGGCGTTGAGCACAGTGAAGGGGCGCGACGCGCCCCTTCCGGTAGCGCGTGAAAGTACCTTTGATGCCGAAAGGCGTTGAGCACAATGAGAATCTAAATTGCCGTCTGCTGCTCATTGCGTGAAAGTACCTTTGATGCCGAAAGGCGTTGAGCACCCGGCAGGAGCGTCTTTCATGATCGAAGCGGTTGAGTGAAAGTACCTTTGATGCCGAAAGGCGTTGAGCACTCAACTCAAGCATCGAGCGGCCCACGCGGATCGGGTGAAAGTACCTTTGATGCCGAAAGGCGTTGAGCACAAGCGCAGGCCTCCGTCCGTCCCGCCTTCGACCGGTGAAAGTACCTTTGATGCCGAAAGGCGTTGAGCACAAAAGCAGATCGTTGACATGGGGCTAAGGATAGCAGGGTGAAAGTACCTTTGATGCCGAAAGGCGTTGAGCACTTGATAAGATCAACGATTACGGCCGCTATGGAAACCGGGTGAAAGTACCTTTGATGCCGAAAGGCGTTGAGCACCGAAAGACCAGATTTTGAGGGATGAGAAGGGCGACCCGGGTGAAAGTACCTTTGATGCCGAAAGGCGTTGAGCACTGCCGAGAAGGATGTGTAAAAACATAAGACCTCAAGAGTGAAAGTACCTTTGATGCCGAAAGGCGTTGAGCACATCCTTGTGCGCGACCTTGAGTTCGGCTCATTGTGTGTGAAAGTACCTTTGATGCCGAAAGGCGTTGAGCACTTACTGCAAGGAAATATCTCATCGAGCGCGTTAAGGGTGAAAGTACCTTTGATGCCGAAAGGCGTTGAGCACAGTGATAGAGTGTGGCGAGAACTGACGGCTATCTTTACGTGAAAGTACCTTTGATGCCGAAAGGCGTTGAGCACCCTCGGCGACGGCGCGCAGTTGGCCTATTTCGAGCTAGTGAAAGTACCTTTGATGCCGAAAGGCGTTGAGCACTTCTCCTTTTTGAGACGCTCATTCCACTGAGGGCTACTGTGAAAGTACCTTTGATGCCGAAAGGCGTTGAGCACTTGTATTTCTACGCGCTCGCGCTGTTCAGAAAACAGTGAAAGTACCTTTGATGCCGAAAGGCGTTGAGCACCGCGGCTCCGGCTTGCGCGCGACGAACTCTATTATGTGTGAAAGTACCTTTGATGCCGAAAGGCGTTGAGCACCGAGCCGATGGTAGTGACAACGATTGCGCGCAAAGAGTGAAAGTACCTTTGATGCCGAAAGGCGTTGAGCACACTATGAAAGTGCCTTGCCTGCCACCGGCGCTGATGTGAAAGTACCTTTGATGCCGAAAGGCGTTGAGCACCTGCATGGTCGCCCTCCATCTCTGCAAGGATGGTGCGTGAAAGTACCTTTGATGCCGAAAGGCGTTGAGCACTTGCCTGACTTCGCCTGATAGCTGAACTGCGGGATGTGAAAGTACCTTTGATGCCGAAAGGCGTTGAGCACCGAAAGACCAGATTTTGAGGGATGAGAAGGGCGACCCGGGTGAAAGTACCTTTGATGCCGAAAGGCGTTGAGCACAAATCCATCGCGTTGTTGCCGGGTCGAAGGATTCCGTGAAAGTACCTTTGATGCCGAAAGGCGTTGAGCACAATGTGACCGGCTTGCCTTCGCTGTCTTTGTAGATTGGTGAAAGTACCTTTGATGCCGAAAGGCGTTGAGCACAAGCGCAGGGCTTCAGGGTCTACGCGGTGATTGGTGGTGAAAGTACCTTTGATGCCGAAAGGCGTTGAGCACATAGCCTCTATACTCATCTGCGTCCTCCTTATTGATGTGAAAGTACCTTTGATGCCGAAAGGCGTTGAGCACACTCACGCAGTTCAATTGAGTTGTTAGGGTTTTCCCGTGAAAGTACCTTTGATGCCGAAAGGCGTTGAGCACTTTGAGCCATGGCGCTTGCGACTGCGGACGGAGTATGTGAAAGTACCTTTGATGCCGAAAGGCGTTGAGCACCGACGGGTCTATTGGTTATGTTCGCTCGCTCGTACGTGAAAGTACCTTTGATGCCGAAAGGCGTTGAGCACAAAGTCTAGGGCTGTAATCCGAAGCAGGCGAACCTTAAGTGAAAGTACCTTTGATGCCGAAAGGCGTTGAGCACTCAGCCAAATCATAAAGTAATTGATCGCGCGCCATCTGTGAAAGTACCTTTGATGCCGAAAGGCGTTGAGCACAGTTTGAAGTAACCGCGCCCCATCGCCCCCGTGACAGAGTGAAAGTACCTTTGATGCCGAAAGGCGTTGAGCACAATCTCGCCCCGCTGCGAATCGGCCTCCGTGGCCTCGTGAAAGTACCTTTGATGCCGAAAGGCGTTGAGCACGGACTGAGCAGGCAATTACGGCGCTTAAAAGCTATCGTGAAAGTACCTTTGATGCCGAAAGGCGTTGAGCACAAAAGCAGATCGTTGACATGGGGCTAAGGATAGCAGGGTGAAAGTACCTTTGATGCCGAAAGGCGTTGAGTACTAACACAAATGTTTCACTTGTGAAACGCTGGCTTTTGTGAAAGTACCTTTGATGCCGAAAGGCGTTGAGCACAGAGTTCTAGTCGCTCAAATGATTAAACGCGGGGATTTTGTGAAAGTACCTTTGATGCCGAAAGGCGTTGAGCACACAGTGATGCGTTATCCTCCTGCGCTCTTGAGCTAGTGAAAGTACCTTTGATGCCGAAAGGCGTTGAGCACTTAAAAGCGAGCGTCGTTTTTCCTATACTTGGCCTGTGAAAGTACCTTTGATGCCGAAAGGCGTTGAGCACAATCACCAGCGATATTGAGCTTGCGAGCAAGAGAAGATGTGAAAGTACCTTTGATGCCGAAAGGCGTTGAGCACTTTCGGCGTCGTTTTGAAACTGCCTTCAAGCGTTAGTGAAAGTACCTTTGATGCCGAAAGGCGTTGAGCACATCCAGATACGCCGCCCTTCGACTTTTGTAGCTCAGGTGAAAGTACCTTTGATGCCGAAAGGCGTTGAGCACAAAAAGCATGGTACGTTCGGCGCGGCCCTAGACTCGTGAAAGTACCTTTGATGCCGAAAGGCGTTGAGCACCGAAGGCTCTCTTTAAGCAAACGAGCGACCCGGAGAGTGAAAGTACCTTTGATGCCGAAAGGCGTTGAGCACAACCTACTGATTCAAATAATTCGGCGCTTGCTCTGGTGAAAGTACCTTTGATGCCGAAAGGCGTTGAGCACCCGCAGACCCGTGCGAGCTTCTGTTCATTGAAGATGTGAAAGTACCTTTGATGCCGAAAGGCGTTGAGCACATAAAGCAATGCCCCGCAACATGGCCGTGCCACCGTAAGTGAAAGTACCTTTGATGCCGAAAGGCGTTGAGCACAGACTCAAACGCGCTTCCTGCTCGGCAAGGTGCTGACGGGTGAAAGTACCTTTGATGCCGAAAGGCGTTGAGCACGTTTGCACGCCTGCCCAGTAGAAAGCGGGCAGAGTTAAAGTGAAAGTACCTTTGATGCCGAAAGGCGTTGAGCACCCAGAAGGAGCGCTGATTCGATACGTGCGAGGCTATGCGGTGAAAGTACCTTTGATGCCGAAAGGCGTTGAACACTTCCATAGCCCGCTGAATATCAGCGCGACCGATTCGTGAAAGTACCTTTGATGCCGAAAGGCGTTGAGCACATTGAATTTCTTAAAAATCCCGCTAAATCACTCACCTGTGAAAGTACCTTTGATGCCGAAAGGCGTTGAGCACAAGTCAGCACTTTGAGGGTGCCTGAAGTGGTCGGGTGAAAGTACCTTTGATGCCGAAAGGCGTTGAGCACGTCTGGCAGCTTTCGAACGGGCAGCAATCAGGCCAGGTGAAAGTACCTTTGATGCCGAAAGGCGTTGAGCACTTTTTGGCGATGTGGTTCCCTTTAACCCAATGATAGGTGAAAGTACCTTTGATGCCGAAAGGCGTTGAGCACACTATAAAGGATTCGAGATAAGAGCAAGCCGCGAGTGTGAAAGTACCTTTGATGCCGAAAGGCGTTGAGCACATTATGAGCGCGTTGAGTGCGTTGGTGGAATCGGTTGTGAAAGTACCTTTGATGCCGAAAGGCGTTGAGCACCCGTCTGAATCCGGTCTTAGTGTTGAGTTTGATGTGTGAAAGTACCTTTGATGCCGAAAGGCGTTGAGCACACTTCTTCTTTTACGCCCGACTGCCACGCTTCCAGTATGTGAAAGTACCTTTGATGCCGAAAGGCGTTGAGCACCTTATGTTTGTGCTTACTCTGTGGCTGATGCTGTAGTGAAAGTACCTTTGATGCCGAAAGGCGTTGAGCACATACCTTTTGGAGAAGCTATTATTAAGGTTGGGGGTGAAAGTACCTTTGATGCCGAAAGGCGTTGAGCACCGTTTGGGTCTGTGGCGGCTGTTTCATCGCCCTTTGTGAAAGTACCTTTGATGCCGAAAGGCGTTGAGCACGTTTTATCCATAAAATGTATTCATTGGATTGGTGGTGAAAGTACCTTTGATGCCGAAAGGCGTTGAGCACCTTGCTAACCGGGTTAATAATCGCCGTATCAACTAGTGAAAGTACCTTTGATGCCGAAAGGCGTTGAGCACGTAATAGCCGTAGAGGTTTCTCGCGGCTTTCTTCTGGTGAAAGTACCTTTGATGCCGAAAGGCGTTGAGCACAATATGACTACAGACGATAAAATTGTAAGACTTGAGCGCGTGAAAGTACCTTTGATGCCGAAAGGCGTTGAGCACTTATGACCCTGAAAGACTTTGAGCAAGTATTCAAGCGTGAAAGTACCTTTGATGCCGAAAGGCGTTGAGCACCCTGCCCGTTATATTCAGGATTTAAGGCATTGACTATGTGAAAGTACCTTTGATGCCGAAAGGCGTTGAGCACTAACATCGGATTTGAGGGATATGAAAGGTAATTTGTGTGAAAGTACCTTTGATGCCGAAAGGCGTTGAGCACCAAAATCCATAAGTCTAGTTCATTTACTTTAGATACGTGAAAGTACCTTTGATGCCGAAAGGCGTTGAGCACGTTAGCGCGGCTCAGAAGATTGAGCGGGCCGCAGACGTGAAAGTACCTTTGATGCCGAAAGGCGTTGAGCACATTTGTACTGCGCGCCCGTAACTTCCGTTAACTCGTGAAAGTACCTTTGATGCCGAAAGGCGTTGAGCACCCATCAGCGGCCCGATTGCCTGCGTCAGATTGGTGAGTGAAAGTACCTTTGATGCCGAAAGGCGTTGAGCACAATAACGCTGCCTCCGACACCGAAGACGCGAGCGACGTGAAAGTACCTTTGATGCCGAAAGGCGTTGAGCACAAGCGTTCAAACGCTTGCTGCAAAGTCACTGCATGATGTGAAAGTACCTTTGATGCCGAAAGGCGTTGAGCACTTTCGAGTTCGTCAACGGCACTCTTGATTGTGCGAGTGAAAGTACCTTTGATGCCGAAAGGCGTTGAGCACGTCTTGGTACGGTTCAGCCACGCTTGCTTTATCCGTGAAAGTACCTTTGATGCCGAAAGGCGTTGAGCACCTGACACTGGCAACTATGAAAACACGACCATCACAGTGAAAGTACCTTTGATGCCGAAAGGCGTTGAGTACAAGCCACCGGGCTCGTTCATAACTTCAATCTCCTGTGTGAAAGTACCTTTGATGCCGAAAGGCGTTGAGCACGTTCCCGGCAGCATTTCTTTTGTGAACATTGATTGTGTGAAAGTACCTTTGATGCCGAAAGGCGTTGAGTACCTTCTGGCGTCAGTTTGTGCCGCCAGAATTCAACCCAAGTGAAAGTACCTTTGATGCCGAAAGGCGTTGAGTACCCGAAATTCATGCCGGACTGCTGAACGGCATACAGTGAAAGTACCTTTGATGCCGAAAGGCGTTGAGTACAGATTAGAGAGTGTCTGGCGAGGATAAAATAAAATGGTGAAAGTACCTTTGATGCCGAAAGGCGTTGAGTACCGCCACCGTGCGATGCTTCGGGGCAACCGGGTAGTGAAAGTACCGATGGTGGACCCAACAAAAATCCGGCCATTTTTAAGGTGGATTTGGCTCCTTTCAGTTTAGTTGTGATGAAAGTTACTTCGGTTGACGGATCTTTCGTTTATGCTGATTCAGTGCAAATCATCGAATGCTCCAGGACAAAATCTTTTGGCAAATAAGCTCGACAACCATCGAAACAATATTGGTCCCGCTGCCGTTTTCACGGCCAGCGCCGCTTCTGTTTAGCCTGATGGCGCTATCGAATCTTGAACACATGGTCCCATCTTTTCCTTTAGCATTTCCTATGGTGTCTTTCCGCTGTGCGCTCCGAGAGGCCGATGGTAGTTGTAGAAACTCTCCCCTTCTTTCAGTTTTTCATTCAAATCCGCATCATCTGTATAAGTCAACAACTGGTAGAACTCTTGCTTATCTGTCAGGTGTGAACGCTCGACCTTTCCATTCAGGCGCGCACGCCGCGCCTTGATATAACGGTGCCTCATCCCAAGGTCTTCCGCATGCCAGTGGACTCACCGCCCCCCGTCATCAAGATTTAGCCCCGGCAGCCCTTGCCCGACTTTTAGCGGGCTTTTCTATCTCTATTAACTTCACATCACCTAAACGTAATGCCAGCTTCGGCATTTGTTTTACTATCTCTTCTGCTTTAAGCAGCCCGCTGCTGAGCGCATTCCTGCCTACTGACAGTAAACTCCTCCTCGGCCCTTTCTTTGTCCAATTCATCTGCGCCTGCTCATCCTTCTTCACCTCGCTTGCTCCAGCTGCCATCCTCAAGGCATAGGCCACCATCGCTGCTGCCCAGATCACGGTCAGTTGCGTATCACTTTGCAATCTTATCTGCTTCAATCCCCACCCATACCGGCTCCCTTTTGTGTCTCGAAATCCTCCCTCTATGCCCATACGTCGCGCATAGAGGCTTGCCACCTGATTCGCTGTTAGATCACTTCGATCCGTAGCTATGAACCAGGCTGCCTTGTGCCCTCGCCCTCGATACACTACCAGTCGCAGCCTCGCTTGATTTCGTGGGTCTTTGCCTAACTCTCCCTCTCCCAGATCAACCAGGCCTCCTTCTTTTATCTGGTAATCTCTCAACATCCCTTGGTAGTGCGGGCTTGAGAAATAAGTGTTGTGGCAGACTCTGGTTATGAATCGCAGGCCCTGCGAGCGTAGTTGCTTGATCAGGCTTATGCGGGCAAATCCTCTGTCATTTATGCAAGTTATCTGCTGATGGGAGCCCTTGAGCAGGCTCAGCAGTAAGAAGAAAGAGTGTTCAGCCTGATTTTGCGAGCGAAGCAGTTTGCGAACCTGGTAAGCGACTGCCAGAAAGGGTAAGCAGCGCCCGCTGTGAGCCAGAGCGGCCATCAAGACCTGCCGCCCGTCACGCCACATGGTCCAATCGATTAGAACGAAACAGTCCTTGATCTGAGATGTATAGTGCTGCCAGAGCCATTGCCAAACTGAATCGAGGTTGTGGGTTTTGCGATGAAGGAATTTTTCAATCTTGCGGTAAGCCTTGCGACGTTTGAAACGACGAATGCGAGCCAGATGGTCAACCGAATTAGAGCAGTGGAAGCGTTCGTGATATAGGAAAGCCGAGACCAAAGCGGCGAAACAGGTTCTGCCGCCTTTCCTCCAGGGAGTTGTCATCTGGTGAACGAGCAAGTATAAATCCAACCAAGACATGAAGAATGTCCTCCTGAGAGACGAGATCTGACAGTCAAGCTCTCAGGAGTTTTTATTTTATCCGGTCGTTGCTGGCAATCTCTAAAACGGGGGGCGGTGAGGCCAGTGGAACCTTGCCTGAAATTCGTGCCCGTAGTACCTTCGGAAGCTCGGGCCACAGTGAGGCATACTCCTTCATAAAGTCGAATCTCATTTCTCTTTGAAGGAGCGCACCCACTATGACCCAAAGCTGTTCTATCACTCATCCTGCGGTTTGGGTAGCCATTGACATTGCCAAACTGCGCCACGATGTCCTGCTTCAACTCCCTTCTGGTATGCGCAAGCACCTGAAGATCAACTCCACCTTGCCTGACTTCCAGCGCCTGGCTGCTTTCCTCCGCGACTGCGGCTCGCCTTGCCTCGTAGGCTTCGAGGCCACAGGCGATTACCACCGCCCGCTGGCTCACTTCCTTCACCGCCAGGGCTTCAGCCTCTGCCTCGTCTCCTCAATAGCCGTCGCTCGCACTCGCGAGGCCCGCTACAACTCCTGGGATAAGAACGACCCCAAGGATTGCCAGGTCATTCTTCATCTCCTGCAGACCGGCACTATTCAGATTTACAACGATCCGCTCGTCAGCAACTACAACGACCTGCAAGAGATGGCCAACACTTACCAGCGCATCTCCCTTCACAAAGTGCAGCTTCATCACACCATATTCACCCATTACTTGCCGCTGTACTTCCCCGAAGCCGAGCGCTACTGCCACAACTCGCGAGCAGAGTGGTTCACGCAACTGCTGCTGTTAACTCCTTGCCCGGCAGCCGTTCGGGCTTACTCAAAACAAGAGTTCATCGAAAAGGCCGGTAAGATCAGCGGCCGCAAAGTAGATAAGCAGAGCTTGTTGGCAGATTTTTATGAGGCGGCGCTTTCGAGCATCGCCCTGCCCGTGAGTGAACACAGCCAGGCTATTTCTATGTTCCGTGTTGTACTTCAAGAGTACTTCAGCCTGTGCCGACTGCGCAGGCAGTTGGAAGAGCAGGCCCAGCAGCGGCTGGCAGAGCATACTGACTTCAAGCGCCTGCAGACAATCCCGGACATCGGCCCCATTCTGGCGTTGATCATTTTAGCTGAAGCAGGTGACTTGCGCCGCTTCTCTCATCACCGCAAGTTCCTGAAGTACTGTGGCCTGGATCTGTGTACGACACAGTCGGGGCAGTTCCGAGGCCAGCCGAAGCTATCGAAGCATGGCAATGCCCGGTTGCGATATGCCTTCTGGATGGCCGGAGCCATAGCGTTGCGGATGCGGCAGAACAGCTTCAGGCGCAAGTACGAGGACTACATCCGACGCGACCCTGTGAATGCCGATCTGCGGCGGAAGGCTTACACAGCCGTGGCGGCAAAGATGGCGCGAGTAGTTTATGGGGTGATCAAGAGTGGTGAGGATTATCGCCGCTTCCAAGAGGCGGCGCTGCCAGGCGGGAGAATCCATTCGCTTGGGCCGTAGAGGCGGTTTCGACCTCGTAGATAATGCCCGGATCTCCCGCCCGGAAGCGATTCTGTTTTCAGTACAGTGAAGGCCTGAAGCGAGAGCTTGTAGGACCTTGTGTGCCTATGGTGAGAGCGTGTATCCAATGATCGGCGGGAGCCGCCTGGATGTAAGGAGCATTAGAGAGAAGTTTCAATCTGGAGGAGCGAAAGCTCCTCTGCAGCTAGCCCTGAGCCGAAGCGAGGCGGAAGTCAACAACGCGCGAAGCGCGCCGCGCGAGCGGTCGCAGATTCTTGACTTCTGCCGTAGCGGAGGCTAGCGCGAGCAGGTTGAAACTGTTTGGAGGAGTGTTGCCAAAAAGCGTGCTTGACTTCTGAGTTAGTACGTTGTCACTGCGAATCCTAGCTATTGGGAAGGGAAATTTCTCAACCACATAGTTGATGAAATCAATGGCGTTGTCTTGAGTATGCCGCTCGTAAATCTTCAAGGCTCGGATGCGCGTCGCATCATCAATAGCTGTATATTGAAAGCGGCGCACCTGCTGATCTTGCTGATTATTGAAATCTAGCAACTTCACATCAACCCGGATGTGATGGCCGGACGTCTATTTTTCGTAGCGCTGTGTCAGCACTGCGCGCTTAGGAGCGTTGCGCGGCAAGCGGTTCAGGCCATGACGCAGGAGTACGTTACGAACGCCGCCGCCTGAAATCTGGATGTCGTGATAGCGATTCAAGTACCAGGCGATGCGTAGCGGGCCGAGGTGATAGGTGCGGCGCAGATGAAGGATCTTTTCCTGAGTCTGTTTGGGTGTCCGGAGTTTTGGGTTTTCCCGACAGAGCTTGGAGTTAATGAAGGCGGCCTAGCCTTTGTCTGCGAGCGCCCCTTTGCATGGGTAGAATATCTCACGCGAGATGCCGAAGTAGCGACAAGTTTTTGAAATGTTGCCGGTCTGTTTGGCATGGTTAAAGATGCGAAGTTTGCGAGAAATATCGCGTTGCTGTTGAGTAGTCATCACGTCGCTCCAGTTGTCAGTTTCTACTTTTCGATAAAACTGTCAACCGAGCTTGTAGCTTTCATAGAATGGGAGGAAAGTCTTTGATGAAGTATAACACTGCTCTTGATTCTCTTGCAGCTAAATTAGAAAAGAGCTTCTTGTAGAAGCTCTTTGATTTGATCGCGACACTGTTCCTCATCCAATTACTTACTCCCGGATACTGGGCAAGGCTGTTGATGTCTCAGAGCTTCAGCAAGCAGTCATCTCATTTCTGCTTTCCCCTCCTAATGCCGGACACAGTTTCTATATAAACATAGATGGAAAGACTCTCACAGGGACCATCCCGGCAGGTCAAATTCACGGGTTGCATTTGATTGCAGCTTACTGATCGTTGCATTGATAGGTTAACCTGCCGTGCTGTAGTAACAGTGCGGCATGAAGACGACTCTTGTAAGAACTCCTGATTGGCAGGAGATTCGGCGCTTCCGTGCTTTGGAGCTTAAACGTGACGGCTGGACGCATCCTGAAGTTGATGAAGCGGGCTTCTACTTGTTGCTGGGAGTGGTCAGGACTTACGCCCCGTGCGGCCAAACGCCTATCCTGAATTGCTTCCAGGCCCGCGATCACTTGTCGGTGATGAGTGGCGTGACGATGACTGGACAACTCTGCACGCCGACGCGCGACGAGGCATTGACCAGCGCACAGAGTATCGCGTTTGTGCTGCATCTGTCGCGGTGCTTGGGACGGCGACTGCTGGTCATTTGGGATGGCTCGCCGATCCATCGCTCGCAACAGATAAAGTCTTTTCTGGCGCAAGGAGGCAGTCAGTTGGTGCAGTTGGAAAGCTTGCCGTCATATGCGCCGGACCTGAATCCAGACGAAGGGGTATGGCAACACCTCAAGCACGTTGAATTGCGAAACCTCTGCTGTGACAACTTGCGCCATTTTCATGGAGAACTTTCTCTGGCGATCAAACGGTTGCGCCAGAAGCCTCATACTGTCCAATCCTTTTTCGCTGGCGCAGGATTGGCTATATGAAGGGTTAACCTTTCAATGCAACGATCTGTAACTTCCAGATGAAGGAATAGTCCTTTGGCAGATGGCGGTGGGGTCTAAAGAGAATGAGATAGTGGCTGCCCCGCGCCTGATTAAATCTATAGATTTGAAGCGGGAAGTCATAAAGGCGATGCGATGTCTGCTCAACGCGATTTCTCTCGACAGGTCGTAGAAGCAGGAGGTGACTACGTCTGGACGGTGAAAGATAACCAGCCGGCCTGCGCTCAGACACTGAGGCGCTATTTGAAATAGAAGAAGGTAGAACAGGGCTCGAGGTCTTGAAGAGCGATTTGGGCCGTGGCGAAACAACCGACAAAGAACACGGACGCCTTGAGCAGCGACTCCTGACCACAAGCAATATGTTGTGTGGGCAAATTGATTGGCCAGGACTAAAGCAGGACTTCAAAATAGAAAGAGAAGTAGAAGAGCTATCAATAAGCAATAAGAGCAAAGAGACGGCCTATGTAGGAACAAGCCTGAGCGACAAACAAGCAGATGCTGAGAAGTTGATGGAGATAGTTCTCAAGCACTGTATGATAGAGAACGGCCTGCACTATAGAAGAGACAGGGCGCTTCGGGAGGACTATTGCCGGTTGCGCATAGGAGAGGCGGCGAAGGCAATGATAGTAATCAACAATCTGATAGTGGGGCTGGCGCTGAGGTAAGGCTTCAAGTATCTGCCGGATGCGCGCAGAACATACAGCACTCAACTGCTAGAAGGGCTGAAGCTCATCCTGCGTCGCTAAATCCGGCTTTGTTATAGCCGTGCAGCAGCCAATCCGTAAATTGATTTCGTGCGCTTTTATGTTATAATTCGATTCATCATTGATAAGCTGATTTTAGCTTTGATAAGATAATTCTTAAAAGTAAGTTGTTTATTTTGGGCCGTTAGCTCAGTTGGTAGAGCAGCTGACTCTTAATCAGCGGGTCGGAGGTTCGAGCCCTCCACGGCTCACTTTTAATTCTAACACTTACAGCTACCTTCGGGTAGCTTTTTTCCTTCTCCTACACAGTTTTCCTACACACCTAACTAATTCCCGCTAGTCCTTTATCCCCGTTTCAACACTGGTTTCAATAGTTCTATATACTCGCCCGCAAATCACTTTGAAACAGGGCGTGTACGCCCGAAAGGAGAACGTATGAGAATTAAGTTTATTCTCTCAGTGTTGTTTATTGCAGGCAGCGTAGGAGCTGCGATATGGCAGAAGCTTGACCTGTTTTCTTCCACCTCCCCTGCACCTTCTGTCTTTACGGTAAAAACCAGAGACGGAGAAACGATAGATGTGGTGGGAGCCAACCTCGACCCTACTTTTGAAATGTCCCGCCTACTCTCGTCGGTTAGTCTTGACAATAAGAGAGGATACTTTGACATCCCCAAGTCCCTTGAAGATGTAAAGTGTATCGAGGTCTTAAATCAAGACGGAACCCAGCTAAAAGTTACCTACCTTAACGGGCAGGTTTTAGAAGGCAAGCGGGAATATAGAAAAAACCCAAGAGATGACACTTGGAATCCTATGGACTATCTTCGCGGTAGATTAGGCGAACTCCGCGTCAATCTTTCCCTTGCAGACATTGTTTCAATCACCAGAAAGGAGAAAGGCAATGAATAACAATCAAGGAAGTGGTGGCGGTTTTCCGTGGTATTTACTTTTGGTGATTGCTGTAGTGTACCGCTGAGTTGGCACAACCAGTTAAGGTGTATTGGCTGATAGCAGCGACTGCTCGAATTCTGCTGGCGGTACGTAGCCCAGCGCCGAATGCAATCGCTTGCGATTATAGACCTCTTCAAGGAAATAGCCTATTCGCTCTCGCGCCTCAGCCATATCCTCATACTCGAACAGGTACACCTTCTCATATTTCAGCGTCCGCATGAATCGCTCCGCCTTCGCATTGTCGTAAGCATTCCCCCGCCGACTCATGATGATTTGGATGCCGTGATCCTCAAGCAGCCCCTATACTCGTGCGAGGCGTACTGCACTCCTCGATCTGAGTGATGCACAAGCTTTGACTCCTCTCTCAGCTATCGCCATTCGTAGCGCCTCAATTGCCAACTCTGCTTGTAGGTGGCGCTCTAATGCCCAGCCGATCACCCGGCGGCTGTAGGCGTCAAGTATCACTGCCAGATACACAAACTCCCGAAGCAGGCGGATGTAGGTGATGTCAGCGATCCACAATTCGTCGATGCGGGTGAAGATCATCTGCCCTGCCAGATTCGGATATACTGTAAGCCTATGGCGTGAATCAGTTGTCCGCACGAAGTGGCGTTTACGCAAACATAAGAGGTTATCCTCACGCATCAAGCGAAGGACCAGCTTGTGATTGGCCGCCAAGCCACGCCGTTTCAACTCATGAGTGATACGCCGATAGCCGTATGACGGCCATTCGAGGGCGATACGCTGAAGCTGATCTCGCAACTCGATGTGCGGCGACTCGGGCTGAACGCTCCCGATCAGGTTGTAATAACTGCGCCGGGGCAACTGAACCAACTCGCACATTCGCGCTATCGGGAGATGGTCCGGCTCTTGTGATTGGCAATGAATGAAACCTGTGACCATTACTTTTTGATCTCGGCCTTTGTCTGCCGGGCTTCCAGATGCGACAAGGCTTTTTTTAAGAAGTCGTTCTCCAGAGTGAGCCTACCGACCAAGCGCTCAAGTTCAGCGATGCGGGCATCCTGCTTGTAGTGATTACCGTTGCCTGCGAACGCCTGAGAAGCGTATTCAGATTGCAAAGAGCGCCAGCGAGTGATGAGATTAGGATGAAGTTCGTACTCGCGAGCGGCTTGTGCGATAGACTTGCCCGCTTCGATTTCGCGCAGAACTTGGAGCTTGAACTCTCGGGTAAAGCGTCGTCTCTTGAGTGCCATGATGCGCCTCCAATACGCCAATAGCACCTTAACTTTCTGTGCCAGTCAAGAGGTGCAGTTCAAGGACAAGCAGCTATTACATTAAGTTCAGTCATAAGGGCATCTCTGACATTCTTGGTATAGCCAATGAAGCAATGGGGGGTAAGCTTATAGCCGTTGAATGTAAGCACGGCTACAACAAGCCTACCGAAGAACAGCTACAGTTTATTAACGAGGTGCGGAAGCGAGGAGGTATAGGGATTATTGCCTATTCGCTTTCGGACGTAGAAAAGGTTTTATGACTTATGAACTGGCGAAGCAGTTAAAGGACGCTGGATTCCCAATATATAACAATCCTTGTTTTCGCTGTGTTCCACAGTTCTGGGAAGATGATGAGCAAACAAAAATGGTGAACTGTCCCACCTTATCCGAGCTTATAGAAGCGTGTGGGGAGGTAAATCTAGTTATCTGGCGTTGGTATGGTCCAGTTTGGTTTGCGAGTAAACAGCCAACACAGCATTGGTTAGAAATGGAAGCCCAAGCAGAAGGTAAAACCCCGAAGAAGCAGTAGCAAAACTTTGGTTAGCATTAAATAGCAAGAATGACTGACCGCATTGTTGTCCTTCAGGGCGACACACACAAAATCATAAACTGTGATTGCCCCTGCCACATTGAAGGGTGTGAGCATTGCCTCTGTGAGCGGATGTGTCCAGCCCTTTGTGTAAAGGGTCTGGTTAATCAAATCGGTAGCCTTCCTTCAAAGACTATCGCAAACCGATTCAATGCTGCCTTCCATTCCTTTATCGGCTTTGTCCAATTCTTGCTGTTGTTGCCCAGTGCCAGGTAGATCAGCTTCAGCGCCGATTCATCCTTGGGAAATGACCCTCGATTTTTGATCATCTTTCTCACCCCTCGATTTACCGATTCTATGGCGTTTGTGGTGCAGATCACTTTTCGGATCTCTTGCGGGTAGGCTAAGAACGGCTCTATCCTCTCCCAATTGCTCCGCCAAGACAGTCTAATGGTCGGATACTGCGAGTCCCACTTGGCAGCGAACTCCTCCAACTGGTCTTCGGCCTGATCGCGTGTTGTTGCGCTGTAAACTTTCCTCAGATCACAGGCCACCTCCTTGCGCGCCTTCCAGTTGACATAGTTGAGCGATTGGCCAACTATATGCACGATGCATTGCTGCACTTCTGTTTGAGGGAAGACTGTCTCGATTGCTTCCGGCAGCCCTTTAAGCCCATCCAGGCAGGCTATTAAAATGTCCTGCACTCCTCGATTGCGCAACTTGGTTGCTATTGCTAGCCAGAACTTTGCCCCTTCTGTGTGAGCTACCCACATCCCCAATACCTCTTTGATTCCTTCCAGATTTACTCCTATCACAAGATAGATGGCCTTATTTGGTCATAGTGCCTCCATACAATAGAATTTTCACTCTACAAGTCTATGACCGTTTACACAAAATTTTTTACACCCTCTTTCTTCTTGCATCGGGCAGGTACTTGAATCCTTGCCTAAGTGCCTATCCCACTACCAGATTGTTGATTACTGCCATAGCATGTGCCGCCTGTCCTATTCTCAACCTGCAATAATCTTCTCTTAGCGTCCAATCTCTTCTGTAGTGCAATCCGTTCTCGATCATCCAGTGTTTTCTTACTATTGCCAGCAGTCTGTCGGCAGGTGCCTGTTTGCTCGTCAGGCTTGTTACTGCATAAACTGCCTCACTGCGCTTCTTGCCTGTTGAGAGTTCTTCGACTTCTCTTTCTATCTTGATTGCCTGTTGAAGGTAAGGCCAATCTATTTGCCCCACAAGCATACTGCTTGTTGTGAGGCGTCGCTGCTCAAGACGGCCATGCCCTTTATCTATTGTTTCAACCCTCCTCAGATCATTCTTTATCGCCTTGAGACCGGTTTTACCTTCTTCTATTTCAAACAGCGACACCAGGGCTTCGCGCAGATTCGCTTGATTATCTTTTACTGGCCAGACGTAATTGCCGCCTGCCTCGACTACCTGCCGAGATAGTTCTCTCTAGGTGAACATCGCATCACCCGTGACTACTTTCCATTTCAAATCTATAGACTTGAGCAGGCGCGGGGCGGCTACTATCTCATTTTGCTTCGATCCCACTTCCATTTGGCAAAGAACGATTCCTTCATCAGGCAAGTAGGCTGCAAGCAAGTGCAAACCCTGACTTTGACCTCCCTTTATAGTCCCTCGCACAATCTTTCCATCCAGATTTATTTCTAAAGACTGTCCGGCCTTAGAACTCGAAAGCAGAAACAAGCTTACGACCTTTTGAACTTCTGCAACATCAACAGCTTTGCCCAGTATCCGAGAGTAAGTAATGGGGTGCGGTACGGTGTCGCGATCAAATTTGAGAGCGTGACGTAAAAGCTCTTTTCTGAGAGCGACCCACTGAGCAATGCCACGAGGCTCCTGCTCACCAGCAAGTTTAGCCAGGATGACAAAGACCAAAGCAACAGCTAGAGGGTAGCGCATGCCGTGAGGGTCACGGCTATCATTGAGCTTTTCAAGGTGTTCATAGAGGCTACCGACATCGAAGAAAAAAGCTGATTGCTGAGGCTCAACAAGAGAGTAGTGCATTCTTTCTTCTGTAAATTTGCAGAGCTGGTGGCCGGATGATCGGCCACGGGACTATCCTCACGGCGATCTATCAACATTCCCCAAGGAGGATTTCCCCTGTGGCCCAGCAACTACAACATACTCCCATTGAGCAAGTTTTGGAACTTCTCACAGAGCAAGGCTCTGACGGCCTGCTCGAAGCCGCGCGCATCCTATCTTGATGCCGCTATGCTCTTTGAACGTGAGCGATTCCTACAAGCCGCCCCTTATGAGCGCACTCCAGAGCGCCCCGACTACTCAAACGGCTTTAAGCCTAAACGCCTTCCTACTCGCCTCGGTGAGCTGGACCTTCGCATACCTCAGGTCCGCAACTCAGACTTCTATCCGCAAGCCCTTGAGCGCGGTACACGCTCTGAGCGAGCGGTGAAGCTCGCACTAGCCGAGATGTACGTGCAGGGAGTCTCTACTCGCAAGGTTAAAGCCATCACTGAACAACTCTGTGGCTTTGAAGTTTCAAGTAGCCAGGTCTCACGCGCGACCGCCGCCCTGGATGAGCATTTCAAACAATGGCGCGAGCGGGCGCTTGGCGAGATGGCTTACCTGCAAGTGGATGCCCGCTATGAACATGTGCGAGAAGGCGGCCTGGTCATTGATGAGGCGCTGCTTCAGGCCATCGGCATTGACCGTGAAGGGCGTCGCCACGCACTGGGACTGAGCGTATCGCGCTCAGAAGCCGAGGTGCATTGGAGAGAGTTCTTGCAGAGTCTGGTCGGGCGCGGCTTATGCGGGGTGCAGTTGATCACAAGCGATTCGCATGCGGGGCTGGAAGCGGCGCGCAAGGCGGTCTTTCCCGGTGTGGCGTATCAACGATGCCAGTTTCATCTCCAGCAGAATGCTTCTCAGTATGTGACGCGCCAAGAGCAACGCAAGGAGGTGGCAGGTGACCTGCGAGCTATCTTTAACGCGCCGGGGCGAGCAGAGGTTAAGCGGCTGCTGGCTGCTGCGGTGAAGAAGTACGAGGCGAGCGCGCCACGCTTGAGCCGATGGCTTGAGGAGAACGTGGAGCAAGGGCTTGTGGTGATGAGCTATCCAGTTGAGCATCAGAGGCGACTGCGGACGACGAACTTAAGCGAGCGGGTGAACCGCGAGTTAAAGAGGAGGACGCGGGTGGTCGGGATATTCCCGAATGCAGCATCGCTGGAGCGATTAGCGACGGCAGTGTTAATAGAGATAGATGAGGACTGGCAGAGTGGCGCGCGCTACTTGAGCTTTCCTTAAAGGCCGTCCCCCTGAGCTACGAATTTACAGAATGAAGGTTGCACTATCAACAAGAGCAGGAGCAGTGTTATACTTCATCAAAGACCTTCCTCCGGTTCTGCATAGTCTTGCAACTTACAGATTACCGAGTTAGGTCCTTTCTTTTCTATTGTCAAGCTACTTTGTTACAGCCCTGACTTCAATGGAGAAATCCTTAGCAGAAGAAGCAGTATGGGGATACGGTCATACCCGCGATTGGGATTATGTATCGCATTGGAAGCTTATAAATATGGTTATGGTGCGACGAGTTTGTAAGGGTTCCCGATGTGGAAGGAGAGAAGTTGCCGCGATAGCAGAAGAATCTTGGGAAGTAGAACACGAAGTAGAGCTTTCTTCTTTCCCAGGTCGAGCCGCAATCTTAGAAAACAATGAATCCAAAAACATATAAAGGTTGGATTGTGATAGGCAAGCGTGGAAAAGTTATTGCTCTTATGCTTGATGACCCAGGCGGCACATTGGTTAATAAAGATTTCACAAATGCCGAGGCGCGGAAAACTAAGGAAAAAGTTTTCAGAGTAGAACTAAATCTCTTGCCCCCTAAATGACTCCCGATCCCTTCCATGGCATCCATAGAGGCTGCAAAGTAATAGCTAAGAAGCAACCCAGCCAAAGCCCAAAACACTTGATTGATGGAAGGTACTGTTTAACTCGCAAAATAGATTTGTGTTCGTGCTTTTCAGAATGGCATCACAATATCCCAGAGGAATTAAGAACAAAAAAAGTCACCAAGCCTTACTGGATCAAAACCCTCAAAGATGCACTTCCAACAGAAGAGGAAACAGTGTAGGTATGACTCATATAAGCTCTACGATTACTCTAACCCTTCCGTGAAGTATTGCATTTGTGGCAAGCGGCAGGATGACGATGAACCCAAGAAGGCCAAGTTCAATAACCGGCAGACTGAATACGGAGGAGTTGTCTATCATCCCCAAAAGAAGCTGATTATGCTGCCGAGCTTGACCTGAGACTAAGAGCTAAAGACATTGAAAGCTGGGAACGGCAAGTACGAGTCCCTTTAGAAGTCAACGGCCAGCATATCTGCAATTACTATCTTGACTTTCTTGCGTATCTGAAAAACGGTAAGAAGCAGTGGGTTGAGGTTAAAGGATTCGAGACGGAGGTATGGAGATTGAAGAAGAGACTATTTGAAGCAGCTTACATTCACGATCATCCAGACGAAGAGTATCTCATCGTGAAGTAATTATACCGAGATTTACCTTAGACGAACGCTAGTTTGTACAATGCGCGCCAAGACACAGAGCCTTACAACATCTGTAATTTTCAAAGCACTGCGTCAAACATTCCCCATCGAAGCCGCACCCACTTTTACAGGTATCATAGGTGCTTTGGCACTCACTCGCGCAAGTACGAGCTGCGGGACTTGCTGTAGAGTTTATGTTTCCTACAAACAAAACCATCATTGCTAGAATAAAGCCAAAGACTAAGTTTCTTATTTTCATTTTGGACTCCTTGATTCTAAGCTACGGCAGTTCGCAACCATTTGGCGGCAGGGAAAGACAGCTACTATAGCAGTCCTGTTTGAAGCTATTGCATTGCGTGCCATGCGCCGCCACACACTGCCGATAGGCAATGTTGCAATTATTGAAGCAATCTGCGCAGGCATCAAATGCTTTGACATTCCGGTTGGTGCCGATTGCGGGGAGTAGGCAAAGTATGACAAGCACTACTACCAACAGCAAGCGTAGATAATTCTTCTTGGACATGTTCTCCTCCTTTGTCAGAAAAACTACGCGGCATGATATTCCCCGCTACCTTGACTGTCAACGAGGGTTTTTAGTTTTCAGGGCTGTGGATAAGTGGTAGCCACAGCCATTCAGTTCTCAGGTTTTGATACCAATCAGTGCCAGCGCGGCTTGCGGTTGCGCGGCAAACCTCCGACACGCGGCGGCGATGTTGCTCTCGCCTGCCTTTCGCATCAAGCCAATCACTGTATTTCTTAGCGCCGCCATCACCTGTGCGATGTTACCCTTTCGTACCTGACTTCGATCTTCATCCATTGTTACATCCCTTACCCAGTGGCTTTTATTCTCTATCGTCCAGTGCCCTCGCACCAACTTCAGTAACTGTTCGGCATCGGCCCTCTCCCTCGATAAGCTTGTGCAACCGTAGACCATTTCTTTGCTCGTCTTGCCGCTGCTTTGTTGTCTTACTGTCCGCTCGATAGCAAATACCTGCTCAAGCCCCGGCCACACTTCGTGATCAGACAGCGCGCTGCTGGATTGTAGCTTCCGCCACTCAATGCGCCCGTGCCCCAGATCAAGCGTTTGCGCCTCGCTGGGTGCCTCACGCAGCCACCGAGGCTCGTCAAAGACTGCCTTGATCCATTTACGCAACTCGGCCTGATTCTCTTTAGCCCTCATCACATAATGGCCCTGTTGTTTAAGGATCGCTTCGGCCAGCTTCCTTTGCGTAAGTAGCGCGTCCATTGTGATTATTCGCCCCTTGATTGTCAGTTCGTTGAGCAATTCTTTGGCGGCGCTGATTTCATTGGTCTTATCGGCAACGGCCCTCTGGCCAGGTGTAAGCCCGAGCCTATGCGAGACGGCTGATAGTAAATGCGCCCCTGGCGCTGCTTGCTTTTGTGAGCCGCGTAAGCTCTTGCCATCAATGGCCTCGGCTTCAAGTCCTGAGGTCGGCGTTGCCGCTAATAGATCTATCAGAGCAAGACTCGGCCTTGACATGTCTCACCTCGCTAGCGATTGGCAAAATCAACTGACGAGGTGAGACTTTATCCCATTTCCTTCTACTTCTCATGAAAACTGAATGGCCGTGGATGGACCGGAGCGCGTGAAGCGAATTTCGTATGGTTCCGCCAGTGCCGTTCGCACGCCCGGTCATCCCAAGCGTTAGGCGTCTTCGTAGAGGGTGAACGTATGACCTGAGAAGACAAACATTATAGGTTTGGACTTGCAGGAGGAGGACAGGCGGACGTCATCCAAAGTTATCTCGAACGTAAACGAGGCCGAGCGCTAAATATTTGGATGTGGCTCTTGCGAAGATAAGATCAAGAATCTAGCAGGATATGGCCGCCCTTTAATCGCTGCTGACAAATCACTCAATGGAATAAAAATAGCTCGCTCTGAAATTACTTGGCCGTACAGCTTGAAACATATTGAATGGTTGATTGCAAATGCGGAAAGTATGCCTATAAAGAGCAACTCAATTGATTATATTGTCGCGCTCGGTTTATTCGCGGATATTGGCTATGCCGATCCTCTAACTATTTTCACTGAGTTCTACCGTATTTGCCAGCCAGAGGGATACACGATGATAACGAATGCCGTCACGCATCCTATTGAGAAGTATCGTGAACTTGGAACAAGGACAAGATTCCAGTTGGTCGAAGAAGCCTGTGGCTATTGTCCAATAGCATCGGGAAGTGTAAGAAAGCGTTACCTGTTGGTATTTACTAAACCCTAATAAGCGGAGGCCCGCCTAACTGTATCTTGAAAAGGCGCAGCCCCTGTATGGTAGCTTGGAATCGTTAAAGATCAATCTACCGACAGGAGGAGCGCCATGACCGATACCAAGTATGTCGCTTTCGATGTTCATCAAGCAACCATTTCAGCAGCTGCGCTCAATCTCGATGGCAAGCTGCTAACCCGGGCCGTTATGCAAACTGAGGCTTCGGCCATTCGCGAATTCCTGCGCGGTCTCAGTGGTCGGGTTCATTTGACCTTTGAAGAGGGCACCCAGGCTCAGTGGCTGTATGATCTGACTCAACCTCTGGTTGCCGAACTGCTCGTATGTAATGCGCGCCTGCATCACTCAAAGAAGCGCGATAACAAGAGTGATCGCCTGGATGGCTTCAACCTCGTCAAGGATTTGCGCGCCGATCTGCTCAAGTCGGTCTATCATGGGTCGCCGCAGACGCAGACTCTCAAGCAACTGGCCCACACCTATGATTCATTGACCGAAGACGCCACCCGCTGCATGAATCGGCTCAAGGCAATCTTTCGCTCGCAAGCAGTCAAGTGCGGAGGAAGGGATGTCTATTATTCGCGCAACCGCGACTCCTGGCTTGCCAACCTCAACGAGGAAGGCTTGAGATTGCGGGCTGAGTTTCTCTCGGAGATTAAAAGTGGTCTTCAAGAGCGCGGCGATAGAAGCGCTGAAACAGGAGGCTTTCAAGAAGATGTATGAAAGGCTACAGGCGACGGGTGTGCGAGCGGAGATGGCGAGATTGACCATAGCGCGCAAGCTGGCGGCAGTTGCCTTAGCGATCTGGAAGAGTGGAGAAGAATATGATGAGGAGAAATTAAGCAAGCAGGCAGCATAAGCGAAGGAACTTCCCCGAATGCTGAGTTAGAGAAGAACATCCGGCAGGCGAAGAAGAAACTGCTTATGCGAAACAGGTCGCGGGAGAGTAACAAATGCGGTTGAGGGCTAGAAGTCTCTGGTCTAACTGTATGCCCCCGCAGATGACCTGAAGAAGCCGTAGTCTTTGAGACTCAAATAGAACCCTGGTCAGAAGAACCAAGAGCCAGGCTTGCAAAGCAGAGCAGCAGATTCAGAGAATCGCAGGACGGGGAAGATGAAGAAGATTCAGCCAGAAGGTTCCGAGCGAAAACGGGGCTGGCCGTCAAAGAAATGGAGATTGGCCAGGTCAGGGAAAGGGTTTTCTCTTGACTTCCTTTTCATAGAACAATCACATCCACCGGAGCCGCGCAGTCGAGTTTCTTATGATTCTGCCAGTGTTCGGCGCGCATCCCGGTGATGTGGGGCGTTAGACGCTGTAGAGCCGACTCGCCTGTGGTAAACTCTTGTTTGATATATGAAACTAAAGGTCTACATAGAAACATCCGTAATCAGCTATCTCACTGCACGGCCTAGCAGAGATTTGGTTACTGCTGCGCATCAACAACTAACAATTGATTGGTGGGAAGATCGTAGTACAGATTTTGACTTGTACATTTCTCAGCTTGTTGTGCGTGAAGCAAGTGCTGGAGATGAAGATGCGGCGAAAAGAAGACTGAATGTTGTAGAACAGATACCATTGCTTGAGTTAAACGAAGAAGTATTGACTCTGGCTCACTCGTTGGTTGAAGACGGTCCTTTGCCCCAAAAAGCATCGGAAGATGCTCTACACATTGCCGTAGCCACTGTTCACGGAATGGATTTCTTGCTCACCTGGAACTGCAAGCACATTGCTACGCAGAGATGCGCAATCTAATAATAGAGGTATGTTGCTCTCAGGGGTACGAGCCGCCAATAACCTGCACACCAGAAGAACTATTAGGAGAATAGGTCATGTGGATGGATAGAATTGTTGAAGAAACTCGAAAGATAAGAGAAGAACACGCCGCAAAGTTTAATTATGATTTAGAAGCAATCTACGTTGATCTGAAAGAGGAAGAGAAGAAGAGTGGCCGAAATATAGTCTCACTGCCTCCGAAGCAATCCATACAAGTAGCGCAGACTAAATCATAGGGTCGCCGGAACAGCGTCTAACACTTGCAAGCAGCGGAGTTGTTCTACGTGACTTGCACGCACCATTGGTCATGAAACTGCCTCGACAGTCGGCGGCATACCTAGCAAGATAAGCGCTCACTGAGTCGGTCGTGAAGGCCGTCGCGGCATTGGTGCTTGACAAAGCCTGTTTAAGAGTTTGGTCACGGGGGTGGGTGTCAATATCATTGGTTAGGACGCGGACATCATTGCCGTTGTCGATCCCGTTCAGGAGATTACTTTTCGAATGACCCCCCGCGCCCGCTGTGTCACAGGCGCGAGCCAGCGACGAGCAAGAGGAATACAACTATACCTATCAATCGTTAGTGAAAAGCTAGCAAGAGCGCGGAGCTTTGTGCGAAAAGCAGTTTTTGATACCAAATATCGTAAAGTGGTTTCTCAGGAGGCCGCGAAGCAAATTTCTTATCGTTGTTTGAGTATTCGTCGCGGCCCGCTGATGCTGGGCGTTAGGCGACTATTCGAGTAACTGTTCAGCATATCGGTTTTTTTGCTGCTAGTAAGCTGTGATGAATATTACCTTGGCTGACAATCTCCGGTCTTGACCTACCTCGACTGTGCAATTGGCTGATTGACTGTAACCCATCAAGTGTTCCTCTTCCAAGTCTGGGCTTTTAAGCTCGACAACCATTTGTGGGAATTAAGGACGCGCCCCCGTTTTAACGGTTGGCGCGGCTTCTCCTCAGCCTCCTGCCGGTCCCGGCGGTCGCATCTTTTCTTTCAATATCTCGTAAGGCGTTTTGCCGGCAAATGCCCCGTGGGGCCGCGATAGATTATAGAAACTCTCCCACTCCGCGAGTTTCTTGTTGAGGTCTACATCATCCGTGTATTCGAGCAACTGGTAGAACTCCTGCGCATCGGTCAGGTGCGACCGTTCGACCTTACCATTCAAGCGCGGCGTGCGCGGCTTGATGTAGTGGTGCCTCATGCCCAAGTCTTCGACATGCCAATGGAACTTTGCCTGGAATTCGTGACCGTTGTCGGTGCGAATCGTCGCAATGCGGAAGGGGAATTTCTCGACCACATAGTTGATGAAGTCAATGGCGTTTTCTTGCGTATGACGCTCGTAAATCTTTAAGGCGCGGATGCGCGTCGCATCGTCTATCGCCGTATACTGGAAGCGGCGCACCTTCTGCTCTTGTGGGTCTTTAAAGTCGAGGAATTTCACATCCACCTGGACGTGATGGCCGGGCACCTGTTTCTCATATCGTTGAGTTAAGACGGCGCGCTTCCTGGCATTGCGCGGCAAGCGATTGAGTCCGTGGCGCAGCAACACATTGCGCACGCCGCCGCCTGAGATCTGGATGTCGTGGTAGCGCTTCAAGTACCAGGCGATACGCAACGGACCGAGGTGATAGGTGTGGCGCAGATGAAGAATCTTCTCCCCGGTCTCTTTCGGCGTGCGGAGTTTTAGATTTTCGGGGCAAGGCTTGCTGTTGATCAGACCCGCCTCGCCTTTCTCAGCCAGCGCCCGATTCCACTGGTAAAAGGTTTCGCGGGAGATGCCGAAGTAGCGGCAAGTGGCTGAGACGTTGCCACTCTCTTTGGCGTGGTTGAGAACGCGCAGTTTGCGCGAGATGTCGCGCTGTTGTTGTACGGTCATCACGTCACCTCCTGTCGTCAGTTTCTACTTTCAAGCGAAACTGTCAACCGAGGTCGTGGTTTTCATAGGTAGTGGAGCGCAGTTTCGGCTGGGCAGCGAGATTCCGGCGACTGGCGCGAGATTACGAGCGGTTGCCAGAGACGCTTGCTGGATTGCACTTTCTGGCCTTTGCCATTTTGATGTTGAAGCGCTTTATCGAACTTTAATCTCATAGTTCATAACAGGCTCTATGGAGGGAGCGTTGGCACATAGAAAACAAACTGCACTATGTCAGAGATGTGAGCTACAGGGAGGATAAGAGACAGGTAAGAGCGGGAAAAATCCCGCAGGTGATGGCGGCGTTGGGAATGCGGCAATAACGATGATGAGAGTGGAAGGAGCAACCAACATAGCAGCGTGTCGGAGGTACGCAGCGCAACCAGGGCTTGCGATGACTGCACTTGGTCTTGATCTTCGAGAATGAACAGACCCTGCCGCCTAGCTGGGCCCCGCTAGTTCGATGTAAATTTCGTATGATAGGGGTGAAAAATGCCCAACGGTGTGCAAATTAAGGCCCTCGGTACGACGGCACGGGCCACCTTGACAGCATCAAACGGCGTCCTGTATCTTGAAAATTCCGCCAGAACACCGGAAAGCGGCCAGCGTAGCTCAGTTGGTAGAGCAACGGTTTCGTAAACCGTAGGTCAAGGGTTCGAGTCCCTTCGCTGGCTCCATAGAATCAAGAGATTAAGGCAAGCTGTTGGCTTGCCTTTCTTTATTTGTCGCGCTGCTGTCGCGTAAGTTCTCAGCCTTGACCAATTTTTCGACTGCTCGACGCTTCGTTTCTTCTGTCCCATGCGCGTAACGCTTCGTAATGCGGATGTCGCTATGCCCTAGTAGCTCTGCGAGCGTGAAGATGTCAACTCCCGCATTCGCCATTCGTGTTGCGAATGTGTGACGTAGATCATGAAAGCGAAGATTGTCTATCTCAGCTTTCTTTCTGGCTTCATCAAACCTGCGCTTCAGGTCAGTTAGCCTTCTGCCTGTTTTGGGACTTGGGAAAACATAGCTGTTTGCTTTGGGCAAACTTTCAAGCAATCTTCTTACAATCTGATTCATCGGGATACTTCTATCCTTCCCGCTTTTGGTGTTGCGAACCTTTATCAACAATCTTGCAAAGTCCACATCAAACCATTGCAGGTTGAAAATCTCTCCGCGCCTCATTCCCGCATGTAGCGCGAAGATCACAATGCTTCGTAGCCAGTTGCAATCATCCAAAGCTTCCAGCAAGCGTATCTCTTCTTCATCTGTCAGGTAACGGATTCGCTCACTTGAGACTTTGAATAATCTGATTTTTGGCTTTGCTGTTATCAAATCAGCTTCACAAGCCATTGTTAGAATTTTCGAGAGAACGGCTAATTCCTTATTGACTCGTGATGGGCTGCGTAGCTTGCGACGTAATGTAACCTCGCTTATGCGCTTCTGTTTATACTGCTCGATTATTGGCGCGTTAATATCAGCTAGGTTCTGTTTGCCGAAGAATGTACTGAGAGCCTTGCAAATGTATACATCTGATGTGTGGCTCTTTTTGTTGATTCTTGAGTACGGCAAAAAGTGTTTCTCCGCAAATTCATCAAACCGCATTTCGGGCCTTTCCAAAAGGCCATAACGCTTTTGAAGAATCTGAGTCCTTACGGCAGCCTCAACCTTTTCAGCTTGCGCTTTTGTTCTTATGCCTTTCAGCACGCGAACGAGTCGAGGCTTGCCCTTTTCGCAAATGTCCAAATACCAAGTGTCGCCTCTTTTTTTGACTGACACTATGCGGCTCCTTCCTGGTTTGCCGCCGTTACAGGAGCGGCTACCAATTTATCACACGCAAAAGGTCACTAGAATGCTTTTCTTGAGCTTGCGCTACTGCCCATTTGGAAAGCTCAACTCGATCAAAGCGGAGTAGCCTACCGGCTCTGCGAAAAGGTATGCGCCTTTCACTCACCCATGCGTAGATCGTGCGCGTTTTGACTGCGAGAAAGTCTGCGGCCTCTTTGACCGTCAATAAACGCTCTGATTGCATATTGCTTGCTGGCTCATGTTCTTTCATTTTGTATTTCCTCGCATCTTTGTCGAGATTAGCTGCCGATTTCTTGCAGATTGTTTTCCGGTTTATTTGAAGTTTATTTGGGGTCATTTTTTAGCTTTCATTTGGTAAACATTTGGCGATGATCTGGCGATAATCTATGGATCATTAGTGAAAATTGCGCTTCTGTATGCGCAATTCGATTCTTAATGCGTCCCTCCAACCTCCCCACTAAAAAGGGGGCGTGTGTGTGTATCGCCCATCAGTGATTCCGTAATCTCTTTCACACATCAGACACACACCATGCTTTTAGTGGGGAGGTTCTATTTGATAATCCAAGCCAGCGATTTATCCAGCTTGTAGGTCGTCAAAGCTCCGCTCCGACTGTTCGGCGGTTCGATGATGCCGAGCAGTTCAAGCTCTTTTGAATATCTTTCGCTGATGGTTGTATCCGACATCTGACACAACTCAGCCCCACGCTTTGTAGTGAACTCGCCTTTTGCGGCCAGTTCCCAAATCAAAGGCCGCAGATGATTCGGCGTTGATGAAATGGCGATATGCCTGATCTGTGCTATGTCTTCATCTTTGACGGCTGTGCGTTCGTGAATCAGAGCCAGCGCGCAGACAATCTCTTTGAAGTAGTTGATAACCTTATGCGGGCCTTCCGCTGCTTTGACGCCGACAGGCAAATAGCTGCTATTCTCTCGCTCGTAATTGGCCTCTGACCTTGCCTTGACTAAGAAGTTAGCGAGCTTCACAAGTCTTTCAATCCGCTGGTCAGAAATAGCAATAGAAGTAAAACTCACACTTCCGACCGGGTGTCGCTTATAGAATTCGATCACAAAGCGATTCACGGCCCGATTACACTTTGCCGCTGCGTCGGAAACGTCATTGCGTTTGGCATAGGCAATCAAGTCATCTTCTTCAAAGTCAATTACAGGTGTTTCGTAGAACAAGAGCCTCGTGCCAAGCTGACTCATCATCTTGAACGCCTTGCGCGACAGCGGCGTTGTAGCTCCGAGCCAATTGAAGACGATGGCCTCATTGTAGCCCCGGCTCGCCAGCCCCGTATTTATCACAAAGCCATCGCCGTCGAGTATGGGAATCAGAATCTTGAACATCTCTATCAAGTCTTTTTCTTGCCCACGAAAGATGGGCGCAAGCTCTTTGGTGAGCAGATATTTGTTTTTAAGCTTTGGCAGCAGGTCTATCTGTTTCCTGTTGGCTTCGCTCAGGTTCGCCGCGCTGGTGACAAAGCTCTTTGGTGTGAATGCGTCACTGCGATAGACATAATCCTTCATCTTCGCAAAAGCCTTAGCTTCGACCGGAAAGAAGCTTTCAATCACAGTACTCTTGCCCCGGCCCGATGGATTTTCGAGAATGAGCGAAAGCGGTTTTGTCTTTTCCTTGAACACTAGCCCGATGCAGACAGCCAGCGCCACCTTCAGCGCTGGCAGCAATGCCGGGTAATACTTTTTGAACGCGGCCTCCACAGGATGGATGAGAGACGGTGATTTTGCTTTAGCCATTATGCGGCCTCTACTCAAGAATGACGTTCTGCGCTTCGCATTTTGCCTATAAACGGCTTTTCAGAGCTTGCCTGATTCTGAATAGGCTTATCCTCTGAGAAGAAATAGAGCCGATATTTGACGGTCGGCGCATTAGCTTCGATTCCTTTGATTCGCCAATGCGTAGGGGTAGGCTATCTGATAGAATAATGCCGTACCGCCGGTTGCATCGGCGCGTATGCTGATCGCTCATGCGGCTAACATGAGCGTGAGACGGAAGCCACTTAACACAATGATCTTTTGCAGAGAGTCCGGTGTTAAGTGGCTTTCCTGTTGTCGTGAGTGTTTCAGCGATTCATAGACTTGGGCAGTGAATGAATAAATCACTCTGCCTCATCATCGTCATCCGCCATGTCATCATCATCTTCGCCTTCGTCCTCCACCACATTCTGAGTCAGCGAATTGATGTTTTCAATTACTTCCACAAGCTCTTCATTTTCTTCCTCAAGCTGTGCGATTCGCTCTCGGAGTTCTTTTCGAGTTTGCATCTTACGCCCTCCATATTTTTTATTTCAGGCATTGAGTTACAATGAAGATTGTCTTAAATCTCCCATGAAATATCGCTGAATTTTCAGCCATATTTAATTCTTTGATTGTATTGATCTTTGACCGGTTTTTGAGGCTTTTTCGGTAGCGAGGAACGGGAATTATACACTTGATAAACACATGCTGGCAGCTACGTCTTAGGCAGTCTACGCTCAAATTTTCGCCGCCATTCATCCTCTGTTAGGTTGCATAATAAAGTCTGCTCGAACGCTATGCGAATTATTCTGTCCATGATGTTTCTTTGCCTCAATCTATCGTCACAATCGCGCAAGGCAGAGATTACAGCGGCTAAATCTTCCGGCTCGATCTGGTTTGACCATATAGCTATTATGTCATCCAGTACCGCGTCATCTTCCAAATCGAGAACCTTATCAGTGGGGCCAAGATTTAGCAGTCCTACCATGTCCATCAGCTTGTCATAATCGGAGTCTCGCATGGTGTTGCTTCTGATGGCAGTTAGAATCAATTCTCGCTTTTCGCTTGCGGTCAGTTCGCCAAGCTCTCGCGGGGATAGTCGCTCCGGCTTCTGTGGCGGCGGAGCTTCTTTCAGTGGCGGAAAAGATACTATGCCTGCGGTTTGCTGGGGCTCGCTCTTAGACCTCGGTTCTGGCTGTGGCTCTTGTAACGACATTGCGATGGTAGAACGGCTCTTATGCTTTGATCTTATCTCTGCGAATGTAGACTGCCATTCTGGATAGTAAGGCGCGAACGGCGAAGCGATTGTTATTCTCGATACATTCTCCGCTTCATCCATGCGGCCCGCTTCGCCAAGCTCGACTGCTAAAGAGTTCAAGTAAACAATTTGGTTTTTATGCGGGACATATCGCATTAATGAATGCAGGTTCTCTAAGTCGCGCAATGATGATTTATGATAGCCCTCTTTCGCTTTGATAATTGCTATACCCTGATGAGCTGATAACGTAGTCACCAAATCCGTTGACGCTTTCAGCCCTTCAACAAAGTAGTAAAGCTCAGAATCGAAGTTACTCTTATGGGCTGAGAGCGCGGCAAGCGAAAGCATGGCTTTAGCCTTGTATTGTTGCGGGGCTGTATCGGCTACAAGCTCGAAAAGCTCTCTCGCTTTATCCTGATCTCCGTTGCCCATGCTGTTAGCAGCAACAGCTAAGAAGTAATGCCCGGTTGCCTGAAAGCTCTTTATGGGAATGTTGGAAAGCAACTGGCTTAACTCTTCAACTTTATCGAACTGGCGAAATGCATGCGCGTGTTCTGCTAACCGAACAAGTCTGTTGCCCAACTGTTGATAGCTGGCTACCCCGCTTAACAACTCTTGATACAATCCAGCGTACTTTGATGAAAAAGGAGAGAACATGAAAAGAGTTTTGGCTATCTTGTTGCTCATTTTCGCTTTGTCCTTTCCGACTTTTGGAGGGCACACGCAAATAGGAGATTACGCTTGCACCTGCGAAGAAGCTGGATGCATTGAAGATTATCCAGGTGAATGCAGTGGACATCAGGCAACTCAGCAAGGCGCGACTCCTGTTGATAGTGCTACGGGACTAGGGATTGCTCTAGTGGCGCTTTTGTTCTGGCTCAGAATGAGAGCCTAAAAAGTAGTAGGTATTACTGAAACCCGACTTCCTATCGCTCTGGTGGCGACTTAATATCTGTCTAATCGCAACATCGCGTTATGTGTGCTAATATCGGCAACATCTCATGAATAAGGTGGCTCCGTATTAGAAATAATGAGAGCCGCCAAGAAGCCTCAAACTGAGCAGCTTCCGGCGACCTTTAAGTGCGATGCGATCTTAGTCGCAAATGTAACTACTGTCAATATGATTTTCCCATCGGAGGTAGCGTGATGGGGAAGTCAGCAAGGGAGCGCCCGAAAAGGCTTGCGGAGAAATTAGTGCAGATACGAACAGGCTTGGGATTCTCTCAAAACGAGATGCTAGCGGCGCTAGGGTTGAAAGGCAGGATATTGCGGAGTGCTATTTCTGGTTTCGAGACTGGCGCGAGGGAACCGTCATTACTGGTTGTATTGAGGTATGCGCGGCTGGCAGGTGTATCAACCGACGTGCTGATTGATGACGAAATGGATTTACCCAAACGTATGCCAGCAACGAGTAAAAAACAGCGCTAGGACTTTTGGTTCAGTGTCAGACTTTTGGTTCAAAAGCGACTTTTGGTGCAAAATCAGCTAACTAGGCTTTTTGGCGGAAGGATTAGTTAGGCCAAGTTTTCTATGTAGGGAAGAAATCATTTTTGCTTTTTGAACCTTCACATTTTCATATTCTCTTTTTCTTGTTGCCCAAAAATTATTAGCAAACTTCTTACATTCATCTTCCCAGCCAATCCGAAAGAGCGTGCCTCTTGCCTCTTCATCTTCCCATCTTCTTTTAACAATTTCATTTTCTAAAGCCATATCCCAAGCCAAAGGCCACTGCCAATTTTTTCCATATGCGTTGATAGCCAGCTTTTTGATCTCCTCAAATTCCTTTTGTCTATCTGCCAATCTGATAAAGCAATAAAAAAACGTTACAATGCGTTTTGGGTCTTTGGGGTCTAGCTTTCTGCATATACTTTCGAGATATAGCACGAAAGCAAGTAGTTCTGCCGCCTTGTCACACGATGAAGCAATGGCCTTTTCAAAAACTGGCTTTGTAGCTTCATAGAATGCCTTAATAGAATCTTGCGAAGTTTCGGCTTTCCCTTGCGGATTATTTCCAAATATAGAAATCGCTTCCCTTATCACTGAAGAATCTGGAGCAGTAAGAAAAAAAGCAAAAGCTGTAGAAGTAAATAAAGCAGCATCAGTTGAAATCGGTGGCACTCTTTTAGAGGATTTGCCGCTTTTAGAGCCTTGTTGCTTTTTCGTAGATTCTTTTTGAACAGCGGATTTATTAGAAGCCATTCTCATTTTTCCTCAGATGCTCGTTTGTTTCTAATGCTAAGTTTCTCCAATGATTCTTATTTCTTCATCGCTTAAACAGTATAGCTCATAAACAAGCTGGTCTATCTGTCGGTCAATAACAGCGCACTTATTTTCATAAAAAGTTTTATCTTTATCGGTGCGCGCTTCTGCTAATTGCTCTTTCGCGCTTATCATCTGTTCGACAAGTTGAACCATTTTATCGTGCTGCGCTTTGTTGCTTGGCGAATTCATATTTACTGCTGGGATTGGCAACTGGCGAGTTTCTTTCAGAACGATTTTTGGGAAGTCATCTCTTTGAGCAATATTGGAGCGTCGAAGAAAATACCAAGACATCAATCGGCTGTTAAGGATACCCAAAAGATAATTCAGATCAGGTGAGCTTGGACGTTGAAGTATGCTCTGCATGGATTTATTAGTAACGAAATCTTCAGTTACTTTTACAGCTTGCAATTGAAATTGTCGGCTAATCAATTCGCGTAGTAGAATGCGTGGCCCGATAAAATATTTTTCTGGCTTAGGCTCGGCTAATGATTTGTCAAATCGTATATAGCGAATCCCTCCTGTATCAATTGTGTAGCGCCGCACTGTCCCATCAAACGCGCGGCGGCTCGTTTTAAAGTCTGGCTTTTCTGTAAAGTGAAAGGGTGTCACTCCCCGCTGTACGTCAGCAAGTTTTTCTAAGGGATCATTCTGATTTTTGATCTTTCGCATAAGCGAAGTCGTAGCTGAGTCTGCATATGTAAGGTATTCGTCACTGTCATCTGAGAACCATTGCAGGAAATCTGCAAGTTGAGTTTCTTTTTCAAACTCCTGTTCAGACATAATTTTATGACGCTTCGGGAAAGTGCGTAATGTAACAGAGCAACTTTCTCGTCTCGGCCAGCCAGTTATCTCCTGACGTTTTGTTACAGCAAAGATCGTTGTATCCACCCAAGCTGCAAAAATATCATAGGGCAGATTGACGAAAACCTCTGGGTTTGTAGTACGAGCTATAAGCCGTCTTAGAGCGCTGAATCTAACTCCACTATACCAGCCTGTAGGAACAATCATTGAAAGCTTTCCATAAGGTTTTAATAGTTTGAGAGATTGTTCAATAAACATAGGATAGGTATCTAAACTCGCGGTTGCTGTTTGGAATTTTGCACGTAGGTAGGCATTCGCAGATGGAGGAATCTCTGCTCCATACGCAGGATTGCCGACAATTGCATCAAATCCACCTGCTTTCATAACGGTAGGGAAAGCATCTTCAAAGTTCATCAAGTTAAGCTTTCGCTCTTCATTTGTCTCAAAAAGTTTCCTTTCGATTATGTCCCAGCCGATTAGCGAATTGCCGCAGATTATATTTTTATTGAGCGATGGTAGCAGAGCTTCGCGTAATTCAAGCTGGTAGCTTTTAGCTGATGCTGTTGTTTCATCTTCAAGCATCTTCAGGTAAAGCGAAAGCTGTGCGACTTCTACAGCCTGTGCGTCTATATCAACGCCATAGATATTATTGAGTAGGATTTCTCTCCTCTGCTTCAGCGAGAGCCGCAATGTACCATCGTCATGCTGTCTACATCCGGCTTTTGATCCTTCGGCACGAGTCCGTTTGTTCTTATTGTAATAAGCTGTGTGATGGCGCAACAGTAGATCGTAGATGCCCAGCAGAAAAGAACCGCTGCCGCAAGAAATGTCTGCAAAACGCATCTGACAAATCTCTTCCGGCTTCTTACCTTTGATGAGTTTGCCGATTGTGCTTTTTACTATATAACGAACTATATATTCAGGAGTGTAATACACCCCACCAGCCTTGCGGACTTCTGGCTTTTCCTCTACTCTCGCGCGTTTGTCTGTTGCAATTATGACTTTGCCTAAAAACCGCTCGTAGATGCTTCCAAGAATGTGGATAGGAATAGCGTTAAAATCATACGGTGAATGGATGTGCGCTAGGCCATCGCAGATGTCAACAAATGTTTGTTCATCAACATTGAAACTCGGATCATCAATCAAATGATGGGCTTTGAAAATTATTCCGTTATAGATCGTGTCGAGCTTGCGCGATATTGCCACGAATTTTTTCCAAGCCGCGACACTGTCTCCAAACTTCTCGACTAGCGACTCAGGTTCAATCAGCTTATCTTCCAAAAAGCGTATGAATACCAACCTATCAATCGTGCGTTGCGTAGCCTCTGTAAGCTCCTCACTGTTTAAGTGCGAGTTTTTTCTCTTGAACATTCGCGCCAATTCTTCGCGATACCTATCTAGCTCTTTTAAGAATGATTCATCAATTTCTAAATAGTTATCATTGAAGAGTTTCTTCTGCTGCGCTCTGCTATTGGCTTTTAGTTGGTTCTCAACAAACTTTTCTATCGAGCCATTATTAACGGCTTGGCGGGAGAAGAGATGATAGATTTCCTTGAACTTCTGTTCATCAGTACAATCCAAACAATGAAATTTTTTTGCGACTCTTTGTAGCGCAGTGTGTATATCCGGCCTAAAGCGGCAATCGAGTATGCGGAGTTCCTGAAAGTTTGTAAGAACTGCGAGCGGAGTTTTACTATTCCAACCATAGCGAATTGTTTGAAAGTAATTGTCGGGAGCATCAATTTGACCGTAGGGCCTTTTAGCCTCAACATAGAAGCGTACATCACGAAAATTAGGCGCAAGGAAAGCATAATCAGCGCGCTTTCGCGCCGCGCTTAGATCAACACTATGCTCAATCTTCACTTCTTGCTCATACGGATTTGTTTGTAATTCGTGGTTCACGTCCCAGCCCAACGCAATCCAGAACTTATCAACAAAATCATGACGTGCTTGCGCTTCAGAGTAAGAAGGCGAAAGATACCGCTTTTCGTTTTTGTGAAAATCAGAGACTAATTTCTGAACTCTTTCAAAGGATTCATCGAACGTCTGAGGAATCATAGGCTTCCCTTTATTCATGGGGGTGCAAAGGTTAAAAGGGCATTTGAGGGCGCGCAAAATTTGAACGGCGATTGAGAGGTAAAGGAGGAGGGCGAACAGCGCAGACAGGATTATAAGTGCAAAGTTTGAAGGGGCATTTAAGAGCGAAAACATTTTGGGAGCGTTATTGATTTAAGTGTGAGTAAACATACCATGTGAACCAATCTAGAGGGAGAGTTTTCTTGCAGGTTATCTTTTTGAAAACCCCTTGTATTTCTATTCGCCTTAGCCCTATCTAATGAGTGCGGAATTCTAGCCCTTTCAAAGAGCAGAATTGTTTATTCCTTCTACAGGCCCAAACCGAACTGTGTTAGCGCAGATAATAATACCTAAGGTTGTTTTGTAGCGGTGCCTGTGATAGATACTAGCATCTCAATTAAGTATAATTATTGGTGTGCAATATTTGAAAGAGATCAGCAAAAGAACCAAATAAGGGGGCAGAAAACACATCAACACCTTAAATAAGACAATGCTTGTACATACGTTTCAACATATAAAAGGAATAAGTGCAAGAAAAGAACAATTGCTATGGAGCAACGGAATTACGTCTTGGGATGCTCTAGATGCATTACAATTTCGTCAGCTTTCTATGTTTGGTCAAGAGGAGATCAGTAAGACTTATGCTTCACGTCGTGCTCTCGAACTCGGAGACTCTGACTTTTTTGCTAAGAATCTAGAACGACCTGAGTATTACAGAATTGCTTTGAGCTTTCCCGAGGACACTATATTTTTTGATATTGAGACCACAGGACTAAGCCTGTACTACGACACCATTACCTTGATCGGCTGGAGCAAAGGTACAGAGTACAATGTATATATTAAAGGCGGGTCTGAAAAGTCATTAAGAGAGGCTTTATCGACAGCGAAAGCTATTGTAACGTTTAATGGCTCACTTTTTGATCTGCCCTTTCTCAATAAAGAGTTTCCTAATATTAAGATACCTCTAGCACACATAGACTTGCGCTTTTTTGCTAAACGAGTTGGGCTTTCCGGTGGACAGAAATTAATTGAGCAAGAGATAGGTCTTCAAAGATCTGGAGATTTGAAGGATTTGGAAGGGAAAGCCGCGCCTATTCTGTGGCACAAATATCGTCGTGGAGATATTGATGCTCTTAAATTACTTATATCCTATAATCACGCTGATATCGAAGGGTTAAAGCACATCTTCGATGCGAGCATTGATAGATTAATAAGGCAACAACATATACCGCAATCAATCCGCATAAATCATAAATTCTCTTTGCGGCCTAGTAGAGTATGTTTATCTAATGGAAGGGCTAAGCAAACTAAGGCTATAAAAGTTGTGCCTTATAAAGGGAACAGGGGTCCTGCTATTAGGCTTAAGGATTTACCTTTACGGAAATTTCCTATAAGAATCGTTGGAATAGATCTAACTGGCTCTGAACAGAGACCAAGTGGTTGGTGCTTATTAGACGGAGATGTTGCTGTTACCAAGAAGATCGGTACTGATGCTGAAATAGTGGCAGAAACCCTCAAGGTCAGACCCCTTCTCGTCTCAATAGATTCCCCATTATCTATACCAAAAGGTAGGATCACGGTCATGGATGATGATCCAGGACGCTACACGTATGGCATCATGCGGTACTGTGAAAGAGTGTTAAAAAAGAGGGGAGTAAATGTATACCCTTCCCTTATTAATAGCATGCAGAACCTAACTGCTCGTGGTATTCGGCTCGCAGCTATGTTTAGGAAGATAGGAATCCCCGTCATTGAGAGCTATCCAGGTGCCGCTCAAGATATTATGAATATACCACGTAAGAGAGCCGATTTATCTCTTCTGAAAAGTGGGCTCAATGAATTTGGAATCAACGGTGATTACATTGTAACCACCGTTAGCCATGATGAGCTTGATGCTATAACCTCGGCTGTAGTCGGTTTGTTCTTTCTAAGCGGTAAATTTGAAGCTCTAGGAAATGATGAAGAAGATTACTTGATAATACCCGACATACGGCAAGACCGAAACTTTTGGGGAGGTCGTAGAGTTGTGGGCCTGAGTGGTTATATATCATCTGGTAAAACCACCGCCGGAAGATTTCTGGAACAAAAAGGATATGCCTATGGCAGGTTTAGCTTGATACTCAGAGATCTATTACAGGAGCGCGGTGTTGAAATAACTCGACAAAGCCTTCAAGAGATAGGAGAGGAAGTATATGAGAATCCAGGTCAGCGTTGGCTCTGCAAACAGCTGGTAGACCGATTTCCGAAAGAAGGGGATATTGTCATAGATGGATTACGTCATCCTGAAGATCATGCCTTTATGGTCGAAAAGTTTGGACCAGATTTTATACATATTCATATTGAAGCTTCTGAGCAAGTGCGTCGCTTACGATATCTTGCAGAAGGTGGGAGCGAAGCAGAATTTGAATCTGCAATGAAGCATCCTGTTGAAGGGCACGTCTCTATTTTGGCTACATTAGCAAATAAAACCCTTCCTAATATGAGTACAAAGGAAGAATTCGAGAAGGCAATATTGAAAATAATTTCAACAAAAAATAAAAGAGCGAAAGGAAACCCATGCCAGTAACAGTAATAATTGGTGGTCAGTTTGGTTCCGAGGGCAAAGGAAAAGTGTCATATCACTTGGCTAGGGATACTAATGCAAAAGTGGCAATAAGAGTAGGTGGACCAAACTCTGGGCATACTGTAATCGACTCATCTGGTAAGGCTCTAGTCTTTCGGCAATTACCTACACCCGTACTATTACCTAATACAATATGTGTAATTGGGGCAGGCAGCTATATTAATCCAGCTGTTGTACTAGAAGAAATTGCTTTAACCGGAATAACAAAGGAGCGACTTTTAATTGATCCTAATGCTGTCATCATTACTAATTATGAAGAGAACGAAGAGCGAGAAAGATCTTTGCGTCAAACTATTGGATCAACTTTAAGCGGAACTGGAGCCGCTGTACAGCGCCGTATTAGCCGAACCGAAAACATTAGATTCGCAAAAGATGATGAGCAATTAAAACAATTTGTACGCCCTGTAACTCCGTTCCTGAGGAATATTCTAAATTCTAATGAGCGGATAATTATTGAAGGCACTCAGGGATTTGGTCTATCACTGCTTCATTCAATCTACTATCCATGCGTTACTAGTCGAGATACAACCGCATCAGCTTTTGTCTCCGAAGCGGGCCTGAGCCCATTAGATATAGATGATATAGTAATGGTTCTGAGGAGTTTCCCAATAAGGGTAAGTGGTAACTCTGGAGATATTCCTAAGGAGATTGATTGGGAAGTAGTTACAAAAGAATCAGGAAGTCAAATATCAATCATAGAACACACCTCCGTAACTAAATCGGTTCGCCGAGTTGCGAGATTTGATGCCGAAGTAGTAAGACATGCAATTATGGTAAATAGACCTACTCGAATTGTGCTTAACCATATTGATTACGTTGACTCTTCTTGTCTTACCCATCGCACTCCTACCGACAAAGCATTAAGTTTTGTAAGCGAAGTCGAAAATCTTATCGGCACTCCGATTGATTTTGTCGGATGTGGGCCGGATAGCTTTATTCGGCGTCTCTCATCAAAGGTAAAAGAAGCATGATTCAAAATATGGATGAACAACTAGCGCCCCATTTTGCTGATAATGACCAGGAGGCGGAGAGAAGATTTTATAGATTTAGATCAAAAGACCCTTTCCCTTCAATACCTGCTGCGTTACTAAATTCAGCGGATATTTCCGATTATGTTGCAGCAACAGGGATGGTTTTCCCCTTTGAAGATACGGAAAAGAGATTAAAATCTGCTTCTTATAGAATAGACCTGCTAGGAGATTGCGTATATTGGGATGAAAAGGCTGATAAAATGAGCTTCACCCTAGAAAAGAACCAGCCATTAGTTCTAAAGCCGAATTCTATTGTATTCGTAACTGTCGAACCAATGTTTCGAATCCCTAACTACATTGCTTTACGCTTCAATCTTCAAATATCGCACGTTTACAAAGGATTACTAGTTGGTACTGGACCGCTGGTAGATCCTGGCTTTATCGGGAAGCTCTCATTACCCTTACATAATCTCACCGCTAATACATACACCCTTAAAGGTGGGGACCCAATCATATGGATGGAATTTACCAAGCTTAGTCCCAATAAGGAATGGATAAGCGAAACGGAGCATTCGACGCGAAGGGGGACATTTTATCATTTTCCAGAGCGAAAGAATGAGTTAAGAGGTATAGATGATTATATTGAGAAAGCTATAGGTAGGGATAAACAAATCATCAGCTCCATTCCTTATGCGATTAAAGAGGCTCATGAAAATGCTGCTAAATCGGCAGACGCTGCAATCAAAGCGAGCGAGACTGTAAGAAATATCGAGCGTCAATTCAATGAAACTGTTTCCGATATGCGAGCGAATAATGAAAAGCTAAGTAATTCTGTAACAAAAGATATTGAAGTGATAAAAATAGAGACGGGACGAGATATTAATGTTATAAGAGCGGAAACTAAAGCGGGCATTGCTGAGGCTAAAGCAGGTATTGAGGCAACCGAAAAACGTGGAACTTTTTGGACCACGGTAGCTAGCGGGATTGTTATTCTCGTAACTTTAGGGTCTGCTTTTAGTCTCATATTACCATCATATAGTCTAGTTAAAACTACTACTGATAATTTAACGAGAGCAGAGCAAAACCTAAAGAACTTAGAAGATGGGCGAGTGAAAGAATTAGAAGATAGGATAGTAGAACTTGAGAAACAAGTAACTGTACTTGAAAATGCATTAAAGCAGTCTTCTTCAGGTGCAAGCCCATCAGGTAGCATTTCTAAGCCTCCGCCAAAGAAGAGGCCTTGATAATTGAAAGACCGATAGGTTATAAGGCTAAAATGAGCTACATCGATCAAAGCCTTTTATGTGCATATCGGATAGAGATATGTGGTGGTATTGCATCAGGGAAAACTACTTTAGCAAAGCTGTTAGGTCAATCGGGATTTGATCCAATACTAGAGAACTATCAAGCGAATCCCTTCTTAGGAGCTTTTTACTCTGATCCTAAGACATATGCGTTTGAGACAGAAGTAACCTTCTTGCTTCAGCATTACAACCAAATTAAAGCTAGTAGAAATGAGTTTAAGAAACCTATTTGTGACTTCTCGCTGTATCTTGACCTTGCATACTCATCTGTAACACTGTCAAGTAACGAATTCCGAACATTTCAATACGTTTACGGTGAAATACGCCGTGACATATCCATACCAAGATTACTTATATATTTGCAATGTAGTGCAACTACAGAACTACAAAGAATACGTAATCGAAGCCGCAGTTTTGAGCAGTCCATCGACCTTGTATTTCTGGAAAACATTAATCAATCTCTTATGCGGCGAATTGATGAAGCCTATTCAGAAACAAAACTTATAGAGATCGATAGTGAGAGACTAGATTTCGCTAATGATACTGGCGACCAGCAAAAGGTCATTAAATTAATTCAAGGTTTAGTAGATGAAGCAGAGTTTTATAATACCCAATCGGAAACGGCTCAACTGACGCCATAAGAAGTCTAGCTCCTTCAACAAAGAATTACATGCCATTATCTATTTCGGGATGGCTTATGTTTAAAGTAGCGATAAGAGCAAGCCTCTGTAAGTTACGCTCCTGTCGCGTGACTTGATGCTAATGCGTGACAGTTCATGTCAAAAGGTGTAAATTGAACTGCTCCTGAAGCGACGGCAAACCGTAGAAAATGTTATTGAACGTCAAATGATGTCACTTGATGACAAATCATTTTTTGGCTTTCGTAAACCGTAGGTCAAGGGTTCGAGTCCCTTCGCTGGCTCCATTAGATTCAAAAAGTTAAGGCCGCTTTCAAAGCGGCTTTTCTTATTGGGTTATGCATTCAGTTATGCAATCAAGCGCAAATTATGCCGACTAATATGCGGTAGTCTCTCTCATCTATATACTCTCCTCTTATATTTTCCCTCCACACGAGTGTTTCATCAAAAATCAGTAGTAGTATCTGATCGAGGCCAAAAGAAGGCTGTCGCCTGAATTGAGAGCGCGGCTGCTAAAGCCACGTGACTGGCAGTAAAGGAAGACGTTCAAAACAGAAATGCTGCCAGAGGGAATACTTGAATGAGAGATGTTCTTGTATGAGCCACAATCTAAAGGTGCATTTTATGAGCGAAACCAATGAATGGGCGACACCTCAGTTTCTTTTTGATGCGCTCAATGCTGAGTTCGGCTTCACCTTGGACCCTTGCGCAAATTCTGGCAATGCCAAATGCAAGAGGTTCTATACCAAAACGGAAGACGGTTTAAGTCAAGACTGGACTGATGAGATTGTGTTTATGAATCCACCGTATGGCCGTGCGTTGGGCAACTGGATGAGAAAAGCATTTGAGTCCTCGCTCAATGGTGCGCTTGTTGTGTGCCTAGTTCCTGCTCGCACTGATACAAACTGGTGGCACAGATATGCAATGCTTTCCAGCACATTGGGATCCTAAGCTTAGAATTCCACGTGGACAAGTTGTCGCG
>JADMIO011851712.1_pt1 | contig 69765 bp, 64 predicted proteins | sample 8958161 | NCBI WGS metagenome assembly JADMIO01 (sample SAMN16585339, study PRJNA669376) | soil metagenome | isolation source: Crop rotation soil | place: USA: Cullars Rotation, Alabama | collected 2011 | reverse complement strand
CTTTCCCTGGCCAGCTCCACGTCGCCGGCCGAAATCGAGCCTGCCCCTCATCTGTCAACGCCGCGCCGGGTGAGTCGGCCCCTCAAGTGTCAACGTCCGCCCCTCATCTGTCAGTGAGGGCCAAGTTTTCCGCGAGGTATCCACAACGCCGGCGGCCGGCCGCGGTGTCTCGCACACGGCTTCGACGGCGTTTCTGGCGCGTTTGCAGGGCCATAGACGGCCGCCAGCCCAGCGGCGAGGGCAACCAGCCGAGGGCTTCGCCCTGTCGCTCGACTGCGGCGAGCACTACTGGCTGTAAAAGGACAGACCACATCATGGTTCTGTGTTCATTAGGTTGTTCTGTCCATTGCTGACATAATCCGCTCCACTTCAACGTAACACCGCACGAAGATTTCTATTGTTCCTGAAGGCATATTCAAATCGTTTTCGTTACCGCTTGCAGGCATCATGACAGAACACTACTTCCTATAAACGCTACACAGGCTCCTGAGATTAATAATGCGGATCTCTACGATAATGGGAGATTTTCCCGACTGTTTCGTTCGCTTCTCAGTGGATAACAGCCAGCTTCTCTGTTTAACAGACAAAAACAGCATATCCACTCAGTTCCACATTTCCATATAAAGGCCAAGGCATTTATTCTCAGGATAATTGTTTCAGCATCGCAACCGCATCAGACTCCGGCATCGCAAACTGCACCCGGTGCCGGGCAGCCACATCCAGCGCAAAAACCTTCGTGTAGACTTCCGTTGAACTGATGGACTTATGTCCCATCAGGCTTTGCAGAACTTTCAGCGGTATACCGGCATACAGCATGTGCATCGCATAGGAATGGCGGAACGTATGTGGTGTGACCGGAACAGAGAACGTCACACCGTCAGCAGCAGCGGCGGCAACCGCCTCCCCAATCCAGGTCCTGACCGTTCTGTCCGTCACTTCCCAGATCCGCGCTTTCTCTGTCCTTCCTGTGCGACGGTTACGCCGCTCCATGAGCTTATCGGGTCCACTCGCGAACGCAGAAAGGCCCACCCGAAGGTGAGCCAGTGTGATTACATTTGCGGCCTAACTGTGGCCAGTCCAGTTACGCTGGAGTCACTAGTATTTAGGTGACACTATAGAAGCGGCCGCGACAACTTGTCCACGTGGAATTCTAAGCTTAGGATCCCAATGTGCTGGAAAGGTGGCGAGGCGGAAGCCCTTGTCGGGATCGAAGCGTTTGACCGCTTGCATCAGGCCGACATTGCCTTCGGACACGATCTCCGACACCGGCAAGCCATAGCCGCGATAACCCATCGCGATCTTGGCGACCAGGCGCAGATGGCTGGTGACCAGACGGCGCGCGGCTTCGGGATCGCCATGCTCCTTGAGGCGCTTGGCGAACATGAATTCGTCTTCGGGGGTCAAAAGCGGAAATTTGCGGATTTCGCTCAGATAACGCGAAAGACCCGCATCGCTGGAAAGGGCCGGAAGGCCGCGGCTGCTCATGCTATCCCCTCAATCTGGGCATTTCGAATGGTAACGCCGCATGACGGCTTACGCACCCGGAACACGCCCCTGGAAGAGGGAAATGGGAGTTCCCTAATTGTTTTTCAAGCCGATTTGGGTCTCCCCCATCTGTCCGCCACGCGGGCAAGCCCGCTAGCGGACATCTTCCCCCGCAAATGGCTCCGCCAAGCGGGGGAAGAAAGTCAGGATTTTCAACTCAGACCGCGAAGGGCTTCGACGAGCTCCGCGAAATCGGGGGGCCAGGGGGACTCGAAACGCATGGTTTTGTGCAGGCTGGGATGCTGGAATCCCAGAACAAAGGCATGCAGCGCCTGGCGGGGAAAGTTGGCGGCAGCCGCAAATGCCACTTCTTCCTCTGTGGTTTTCGGGCGGGGTGCTTGCCGGGCCCGGCCATAGGTCGGATCACCGATCAAAGGATGCCCCAGATGGGTCAGATGGACCCGGATTTGATGCGTACGTCCGGTTTCCAGCCGGCATTCAATCAAAGAAGCCAGCGGCCGCGCATCGGGCCCAAATGTTTCCAACACCCGATAACGGGTGCGCGCCAGCTTGCCGCCGCCGCGCAGGACGGCCATCCGCTTGCGGTCGAAGGGGCTGCGCCCGATCTGGCCTTCGATGACGCCTTCGCGTGCGCGCGGCGCGCCCCAGACCACGGCATTGTAGGCGCGCTCGATCGTGTGGTTGGCGAATTGTTTGGCCAGGCTGGTCATGGCGCGCTCGGTCTTGGCGGCGACTAGAAGGCCCGATGTGTCCTTGTCCAGGCGATGAACGATGCCGGGCCGGGCTTCGCCGCCGATGCCCATCAGGCTCGCGCCGCAATGGGCGATCAGCGCATTGACCAACGTGCCGTCGGGATTGCCCGCGGCGGGATGGACCACCAGCCCGGCGGGTTTTTCGATCACGATCAGGTCTTTGTCTTCATAGACCACATCCAGCGGAATATCCTGGCCGCGCGGACGCGCTTCTGCGGCCGGGGGCACAAAGATTTCAAAAACATCGCCCCCTTTGACCCGGTGGTTGGCGTCTTTTATCGTCACGCCATCGCGGGTGACGCGGCCTTCGCTCAGCAATTGCTGAATGCGGGCCCGGGACAGATCGCCAAGCGTACCGGCCAGGACACGGTCAAGACGATGCCCCGCCCGGGCCGCGTCCACCGTCACCTGGTAATGTGACCCGTCGCGAGAGGATTTTATGTCCGACATCCAGCCCGATCCGCAAAACAGCCCCGCGCTGAAGGCCGCGAAGATCGCCGTTATTATTCTTTCGAGCCTGATTATCCTAGCCCTGATCGCATTGGTGGTTGGCGCGGTGATGAAACTGTCCGGCGGCGGCAAGAAGACCCCGGCCGAACTGGCCTCCAGCTTCACCTTGGCGCCCGGCTCGCGCATCCTCAGCATGGACAGCCAGCCGGGACGCCTGATCCTGCGCATCAGGACTGCCACGGGCGAGGAGATCGATATTATCGATACCCAGAATGGCCATCTGGTGGGGCAGGTGAAGGCGACCGCCGAAAAATGAAGCTGATCTTGCCGCATGCGTTGCAGGCACGGATCGAGGCGCTGGCATATGACGCCTTTCCGGCGGAATGCTGCGGGCTGATGGAAGGTGTTGCCGATGGTGAAACGGCGCAAGTTTTTGCGCTGCATCCGGCCCGCAATATCGCGTCCGCCCGCGACCGGTTTGAAATCCATCCCGAGGATCATTTTCAGACTTTGAAAACTGCGCGCGCGAACGGCCGCGCTATTGTCGGATGCTTTCATTCGCATCCCGGCGGCCAGGCGCGCCCCTCCGAAGCCGACCGGCAGGGCGGGGGAGAAGAGAATTTCGTCTGGCTGATCGCGGCGCTGGCCGGAGCGGGCGGGCCTGTCGATGTCGCGGCCTTTGTCTATTCCGCCAAATCTTTCTTGCCGGTTGATCTGGCAAGGCCGGTAGGCGCCGACTTCGTCACATCGTCGGAATAGCTGCGGAACTCCCCGTCACGGAACAGCACATCGCCGGTTTTTATGGTTGCGAGAATTGTTCCGTTCTTGTCGGTAATTTCAATCTGCCGGGGATCGAGTTTGCCACCGTGAAGCAGCCATTCCCCCAGGATCTCCCGATTGGCGCTGATGGCCTCCGACCGTGCCGCTTCCAGATCGGGCAATTCCTGACCCTCTGTGTCGCGGCCGATTTCGCCATTGGCTTCCCGGACGTTGAAGAAATATCGGGGCATCTCTTTGGGTCCAATGGACTTCCACAAAGCCAACGGCTTGGAAAACATGGCGTTCCGGTCCCAATTGTTCGCGCGGCTCTTTTCCCGATGGAACTTGCCGCCCCGAACCGGCCTCGCGTATAAGCCCCGGACCGCTCGCTCCCATCGTCTAGCGGTTAGGACGCGGCCCTCTCAAGGCTGAAACCGGGGTTCGATTCCCCGTGGGAGCGCCAATCTTCCGGCCATCGCCGTTGCCGGGGTATTTGCGGGAACCATCCACATCCGACGCGCAACACGCCCGGCAAAAGCCCTTTGCGGACAGCATTAAGATGGTAAAAATCGCGCTCACCATTCTGCTGGTGAGACGCTGGCGCACGGAACTATTCGCATGATGAATGCCCGCAGAGAGATGTCGTCGGCCGAGCAGTTGGTGGAGCTGCGCAAGGCGCGCGACCGCTACAAGGCGCTGGCGGATCGCTTCCGCGAGGAAGGCGATGCGGTTGCGAGCCAATTCGAGAGCGAAAGCGATCCGCTGGTCGTCATGCAGGAAAAGCTGAAGCATGAGCGCGACGCGCGGCGCATTGCCAGTGCTTATGAGAAGAGCATCGCCAACATCGTCGCCCGCAGCGAAGCGATGCAGCAGGCGCAAACCTCCACGCCGGGCGTGCGCAGCCTTGTCGCTAGACTGATCGCATTCGTGGTGTTTCTGATTGCCGCCGGCGCGCTATTCCTGGCCGTCGCAAATCCCGGAGTTTACCGGCAGGCGCTGGCTTATCTTCCCGCCAGTTGGAATTTTGCAAAGCAACCTGTTCCAGCACCGGCGCCCGCCATCCATGATGTGCCTGTCATTGCTCCGCCGACGGCTTTGGCGTCACCGCCCGTTATTGAAAAGGAACAGTCCAGACCGCTGCCGCCCAAACGGGCACTCGTCACTGCGCCTGTTCTCCCGAAGAAACCGGTGACTGCCAAACCCGCGAAAGCGGCAGATCCCGCAATTCAGGACGAGGGCGGCTTTACGGCCAAAGTCCTGCTGCCGGACGGGACCTTCGAGGAACGGCATTTTTCCGCAAAGCCGCGCCGTTAACGTTCAAGCCGCGGTGTAGGAAATTTTCCGGTAGGGAATGTTGCCTGAAGCAATCTCGACGAAAGGCTGCCCGTTCTTGACCCCCACGGTGCCAAATCCCGTTGCGGTTGAGAGGAAGCTTCGGAAGTCGCCCTTGATCGCGGGCTTCAGATACAAAATCCTTTCCACCGCATCGAAGCGCGCGCCGCTCAACGCTTCCAGCAGCGCATAGGACGACATGGCCCGCGCATACCAGTGGCCATATTCATACTCGTCGAATGGATTGCGGACGCGGCCGTCATAGCGCGCCCGGCAGGTGCGCACGACGTCCAGGCCTTCTGTGACCAGGCCCATCCGGATCATGTGCGAGGCGCATTGATATTCGATTCCGGTCCAGACTTCGTTGGAATAGACGAACGGCAATGAAAGCTCGCCGCCTTCTGGCCAACTGCAAAGCAGCAAGCCGCCTTCCTCACCTGCCGCGTAACTTGGGCGCTGGGGGTTGGACAGACCGGCCAGACTGGCTTTGAGATTGTAGCGATGCACGGAGCGCAGATGCGCCGCGACTTTGGTGGGATCCAGTGGCTCGCCTACGCCGCAAACGAAAGCCATCCAGGCGCCGAGCACGCCATCCGACAGGCAGCCATTGCCGTATTGATATTTGGGTCCTTCCTTGTCGAAGAGCGCGACCGTGTCGGATGAATATTCTTTGTAGAATGCGGTCCGGAGCGGATAGGGGCCGTGAAAGCCCTTGAGTTGCACATGCTGGCGGAAATATTCGCCGTTGAACAATTCCCGCTCTATGCGCGATTTGCACGCAGTGGCGAGTTTTTCATAACGGGGCTGCGGATCGTGCAGGGCGCGCGCCATCAGGATCGCTGCCTGGAGTGCGCCCAGATAGAAGCTGGAGCACATGCCATCCGGCCCCCAGAACTCGATGTCGTAAGTATTGTGATGCGGGTCTTCGATCAGTCCGCCATGGCCGGGGTCCCAAGTCTCGATGCAATAATCCAGGCTGCGCTTCACGGCTGGCCAGAGCTTGCGCAGCCAAGCGGTGTCCCCGCTGACGCGCCAGTCCCGATAGATCTTCATGATCCCGCCCAGCTGGCCATCGGCGGCGGCATAGAATTTATGCTCCGTCGGCCGGATCGGCAGCGCGCTGCGAAAGGCCTGGTGGCCGGTTGCGTCTTGCGATGGACCAAATTCCGTTTCGCGCAGACTGCGTTCCAGATCCGGAAACAAATGGGCCAGCGATTGGGCGTAATTCCAGACATGGGTGCATGATCCGGTGCCTCCGGCGGAGCCGAAATTGTCATCGCAGCCTTCCCATCCCCATATCGCGCCATCGGTCTGGCGCAGAATTGTCGGCGACTTGAGAATGGTGAGATTGGCCGCGACGGCTTCGATGGCCTCGGGCGGCAGAGTGCTGTCATAAAAACAATCGCGGAAACGAACGGCGGAGCGCCGCAATTCGTCATAGCGATCCCGCCAATAGCCGTTCACGGCGTCGATGTCGCGGAAGCGTCCGGCATACCAGGGGCGATAGGTTTCGCCCTGGGCTTCGGGCCATGGCCAAGTGAAGGAATCTTCACCCGATCGCATGCTGCTCACACCGCAATGCCATGCCAGGCGAACGGTAATGGTGCGGGACGCACCGGCATCCAGACGGATCGGAACGAAGATCGTGGCGCCCGGACTGGGTGACCCGTTCGCGGGCGGGGGCGCATCATACGAAGCGGCGTGTTCGACATCCTTCCACGCCAGGGTGAGCGCGTCCCACCAGTCGCCGCGAAACCAAGCGCAATTCACCTTGCCGTCCGGCTCCGTCACGGCCGCCGTGAAAGCGGCTTCTTCCCACGGCTTTTCCGGCGGCGCGCCATTCCAGAGCGTGAATCCGCCCGGTGTTGTGCGAACGGCATTCCGTTCCGGCGGGCTTTTTTCCGCGGCCAGGAAATTTTTGGCGTTGAAGGAGAACACCGCTTCGACGGAGGCCGTCGTGTGATTGGTGAAGCGATATTCCAGCCCTGCTACGGGAAGGCTGGAATCATCGGCCTTGCCGGGCTCGAAAGGACTCCAACCCGTCAATTCGACATTCAGCGGCAGATGGGGATCGCTCAGCGTGACTTTTCCGAAAGGAAACCGGGCTTCGAATGCGGCATCGGCAAAGCGCGGCAAGCCATAAGTGGCGCCGGGAAATCCCATGCCGGAGCCAGGCGGGCCGAAAATCTTGCGCGCCGGCACCGGCCCTTCCAATACGCGGGCGACTGGCTGTGGGCCCTTGATGGCGATGGCCGCGAAGACACAAGGCTGGTTGAAGAAGTCCGGGCGGTTGCGGATCGAGACGTGGGATAAAGAGCCTGTGCCATCGAGGCAGATCATTCCCGCGCCGATGCCGCCCATGGGAAAGGCGATCTGCCCGATATGATCTTCCCGATACGATCCATTATAGGCACGCCCGTGAGGCGCGATTTGATCGGTGGGCGTGGGTTTTTCCGGATCGCGCGGGGCTGCGATTGCAGCGGAAGCAGCGACGAGGCCGCCCGCGCCCGCCAGAAAATCGCGGCGTTTAATGACCATGCGCCTCACCCCCCGAACGATGGCGCGTGCCGCGCGGGAGGAATAGGATCACCCGCCGGAGCGCTTTTATGCGGGCCCCGCATAGGAGCCGGAAAGATGATCTTGAACACCTTTTGCAGGATGCTTCTATCCCCCCAATGGCGGTGTGCAGCCGCGAAGAAATGATGGAGAGGGCGTTATGGTAATTTCAAATGACATCATTGGCGGCCGCCGCTTGTTTCTGGGAAGCCTGTTCTGGCTGGCCGTTGGCACGCGTGCGGCAGGTGCGGCGCCGGACAAAGCGGCCGAGGCCAGAACGGCGTCCTTGACGGCGCTGCGCGAAGAAGCGGATTTCGCCGCCCCACCGCACAGGATTTATGAGGCGCTGCTGGACGAGAAACAGTTTGCCGGCTTCACGGGGGCGCCCGCCAAAATTAATCGTGCCGAAGGCGGAACGCTTTCATTGTTCGGCGGTGCGATCACGGCGCGCAATGTCGAACTGGTTGCGGACAGGCGAATTGTCCAGGCCTGGCGCGATTCGGACTGGGCGCCCGGCATTCATTCCATTGTGAAGTTCGAATTGACGCCGCGCGGCGCGGGCACCCATTTGGTGCTGGATCACACCGGATTTCCGGCTGGCCAATATTCCGATCTGGAGCCTGGCTGGCGGGAACATTATATCGAGCCGATGAAAAAACTATTCCACTAGGAAAAAAGGCGGCACGATTTCCCGCGCCGCCTTTCCCATCATTCTGTTCGCAGCCGTTACTTCTGGCCACCCAGGAAATCCTGCTTGCCCAGGGCGATGCCCTTGTTGCGCAGAATGTCGTAGCCGGTGGTGATGTGGAAATAGACGTTGGGCAGGACCCAGTTGTTCAGATAGTCCTTGCCGTTGAAGTTGAATTCCGCATTCGGGAATTTGAGGTGGATCGCCTTATCCTCGGCGCCCACGAATTTGGCGGCGTCCAGGCTCTTGAGATAGGCGATGACCTTGGTCAGGCGCGCTTTGAGCTGCTCGACCGTGGTCTCATTGTCTTCATAGGTGGGGATTTCCACGCCGGCCAGACGCGCGGCGCCGCCCTTGGCCATGTCGGTGGCGATGCGGACCTGCGCCGTCAGCGGCAGCATGTCGGGCGCCAGGCGCAGTTCGAGATAGGAATTGACGTCCTCGCCCTTTTCCTTGGCATGCGCTTCAGCCTTGGTGAGAACCGAGTGGAAGCTGCCCAGCATGTGGGCCAGAGGCGGCACGGACGCGTCATAGATTGTAAAGGCCAAAGGTATCTCCCTGATGGATTTTGTGCGGGCGGGACTTGAGCGCGAAACGGCATTGCAATCAAGCAGGGGATCGGCCTATCAAAGCCCTGTTTCTGTCAAGGTTTTGCCCATGAGCGACGCACTTCCCGACCGGCTTTCCACCGATCCCAAAAGCCCGTTCCACAATGCCGAATTGCTGGAGCGCGGCGTGGGCATCCGTTTCAACGGGGTGGATCGCAACAATGTCGAGGAATATTGCGTCAGTGAGGGCTGGGTGCGGCTCGCGGTGGGCAAGACGGTGGACCGCCACGGCAATGCGATGACAGTCAAATATAAGGGAACTGTCGAGCCCTATCTGCGCACGCCGGAATAGCGGCAAGGCATTTCTTTCAATCCTTTAACGAACACGGCTTCGCGCGAATTGCGGCGGCGTCCAAGGGCTATTATCACCAGCCCCATGTCAGCCTCCACAGCCCATGCCGAAGACGGCCTGCCGCTGCCCCAGCGCAACTGGGCGATCCTTACCATCGTGCTGGGTATTGTGATGGCGGTGATCGACGGGGCCATCGCCAATGTCGCGCTTCCCACCATCGCGCAGGATCTGAACGCCAGCCCGTCCTTCTCGATCTGGATCGTCAATGGCTACCAGCTGGCCATCACCATCTCGTTGTTGCCGCTTGCGGCGCTGGGCGAGATCATCGGTTATCGCCGGGTCTATCTGGCGGGGCTTGCCCTGTTCACGGTGGCATCTCTCCTCTGCGCGCTGTCGCACACGCTGATGCTGCTGACCGCTGCGCGCGTCGTGCAGGGCTTTGGCGCGGCGGGGATCATGAGCGTCAACACCGCACTGGTGCGCTTCATCTATCCCCGCAATCAATTGGGTCACGGCATCGGCATCAACGCGCTGGTGGTGGCGGTGGCGGCAGCCGTGGGACCGACCCTGGCGTCGGGGATTCTTTCCGTTGGGAATTGGCCCTGGCTGTTCGCGGTCAATATTCCCGTCGGTATCGCCGCGGTGCTGGTGGGAAGAGGCGCGCTTCCTCTTACGCCGCGTGCGCCGCATGTCTTCGACTGGCGGGGCGCGGTTCTCTGCGCCGTCACATTCGGAGCCGGCATCGCCGCCATCGACAGCGCGGGTCATGGCGAAGCGTCTTATCTCTATCTGCTGGAATTTGCCGCCGCCGCGATTGCCTGCGCGGTGCTGGTCCGGCGCGAGACGGGTACATCATCGCCTATGCTGCCAGTGGATCTGCTGCGCATTCCCATCTTCCGTCTTTCGATCTGCACCTCGGTGGCGTCCTTCTGCGCCCAGATGATGGCGTTCGTGGCGCTGCCATTCTATCTGCAGGGCCGCTTCGGCTTCTCCGCCGTTGAGATCGGACTTCTGATCACGCCCTGGCCGATCGGCGTCGCCCTGACGGCGCCCATCGCCGGACGATTGGCGGAGCGCCATCCCGCGGGCCTTTTGGGTGGTGTGGGTTTGGTGGTGTTCGCAGCCGGGCTGGCGGCGCTGGCGTTGCTGCCCGCGCATCCCTCGCTCACCGATATTGTCTGGCGCATGGCGCTGGCGGGCGCGGGCTTCGGCCTGTTCCAAAGCCCGAACAACCGCACCATGATCGCAGCGGCCCCCCGCGAACGCAGCGGGGGCGCCTCGGGCATGCTGGGCACGGCCCGGCTGCTGGGCCAGACCGTCGGCGCGGCTTTGGTGGCGATGCTGATGGCGCGTTACCCGGTGGAAGGCGCGCGCATCGCCATCGGTCTCGGCGTGGGATTCGCGCTGGCAGGCGCCGCGCTCAGCGCGCTACGCCTCTCCCCCAGTGGTTCGCAGGGCGGCGAGGCCGTGCGGGTGATGGAAGCGCCGCGGGCGACCGGCGAATAAAACAAAAGGCCCGGTGTTTCCACCGGGCCTTTCGCATTTCTGATCGACTGAACGCTGGACTTAGAAGTCCATGTCGCCCATGCCGCCCATGCCGCCGCCGCCCGGCATCGGGGGCGACTTCTTCTCGGGACGGTCGGTGATCATCGCCTCGGTGGTGATGAGCAGGCCCGCGACCGAAGCCGCGTTCTGCAGCGCAACGCGCACCACCTTGGTGGGATCCACGATGCCGGCATCGATGAAGTCGACATACTTTTCGTTCTGGGCGTCATAGCCGAACGTGTTCGACTTCTGCTCCATCAGCTTACCGACGACGATCGAAGCTTCCTGACCGGCATTCTGAACGATCATGCGGATCGGGTACTGGATCGCGCGGCGCACGATGGCAATGCCCTGAGTCTGATCGTCATTGTCACCGGTGAGGTTGGCGAGGTTCTTGGAGGCATAGAGCAGGGCCGTGCCGCCGCCCGGGATGATGCCTTCTTCGACCGCCGCCTTGGTGGCATTGAGCGCGTCATCGACGCGGTCCTTGCGCTCCTTGACTTCGACTTCCGTGGCGCCGCCGACGCGGATCACCGCAACACCGCCGGCCAGCTTGGCCAGACGTTCCTGCAGCTTTTCCTTGTCATAGTCGCTGGTGGTCTCTTCGATCTGGGCCTTGATCTGACCGACGCGGGCCTGGATGTCGTTCTTCTTGCCGGCGCCATCGACGATGGTGGTGTTTTCCTTGTCGATGCGGACCTTCTTGGCGGAGCCCAGCATGTTCAGCTTGACGTTCTCAAGCTTGATGCCGATGTCTTCGCTGATCACCTGGCCGCCGGTGACGATGGCGATGTCTTCCAGCATGGCTTTGCGGCGATCGCCGAAGCCCGGCGCCTTCACTGCCGCGACCTTGAGGCCGCCGCGCAGCTTGTTGACCACCAGGGTGGCCAAGGCTTCGCCTTCGATTTCCTCGGCGATGATCAGCAGCGGACGGCCCGACTGCACCACGGCTTCCAGGATCGGCAGCATGGGCTGCAGGCTGGTGAGCTTCTTCTCGTGGATCAGGATCGCCACATCGTCCAGCTCCGCGATCATCTTCTCGGCGTTGGTGATGAAGTAGGGCGAGATATAGCCGCGGTCGAACTGCATGCCTTCGACGACGTCCAGCTCGGTCGCCAGCGACTTGGCTTCTTCGACAGTGATCACGCCTTCATTGCCGACCTTCGACATGGCCTTGGCGATCATGTCGCCGACTTCGTGGTCGCCATTGGCGGAGATCGTGCCGACCTGGCCGATCTCTTCGTTCGACTTCACTTTCTTGGAACGCTTCTTGAGATCGGCGACGACGGCTTCGACCGCCTTCTCGATGCCGCGCTTCAGGTCCATCGGGTTCATGCCGGCGGCAACCGACTTGGCGCCTTCACGCACGATGGCACGCGCCAGCACGGTGGCGGTGGTGGTGCCGTCGCCGGCCGCGTCATTGGTCTTGGAGGCGACTTCGCGCACCATCTGGGCGCCCATATTTTCGAACTTGTCGCCCAGCTCGATTTCCTTGGCGACGGTCACGCCGTCCTTGGTCGTGCGCGGAGCGCCGAAGCTCTTGTCGATCACGACATTGCGGCCCTTGGGACCCAAGGTCACTTGTACTGCGTCGGCAAGGATGTCGACGCCGCGCAGAAGCTTTTCGCGGGCGTCGGCGCCGAACTTCACATCTTTGGCTGCCATTCTTTAGTCTCCTGAATTCCGTTGAATGTGTTTTGGGAAAGAGTGGGCTAGGCGGCGATTATTTCTTCGCCTTGCGGCCTTCGACGACGCCCATGATGTCGCTCTCCTTCATGATCAGGAGCTCTTCGCCATCGATCTTTACTTCGGTGCCGGACCATTTGCCGAACAGGACGAATTCGCCCGCCTTGACCTCGAGCGGATTGCGCTTGCCGGTCTTCTCGTCGAGCAGGCCGGGGCCCACGGCGATGACTTCGCCTTCCTGGGGCTTTTCCTGGGCGGTCTCGGGGATGATGATGCCGCCGGCGGTCTTGGTATCTTCCTTGATGCGGCGGACGACCACGCGGTCGCCAAGGGGACGGAACTTCATGCGTGCCTCTCCTAAGGTATTGGTTCTACGATGAAAAAACTCAAGTGGCAGCACTCGCCGAATGAGAGTGCCAAGCCGACGCCCGGTATTTAGGAGGCCCCCCCGGGAACGTCAAGGCAAGGTTCTTTAAATGCCCCCCAGAAACGAGCCGCGCCCACCGGCTTTCTTCCCCGTGAGGCCGATCAGCGAAAGCTCCTGTGGAGCTTTCGCCGGCCGAACGGCGAAGCCATTAGCGGGGGAGTTCGGTAGCGACAGCGCGCCGAACGGCGGCTAGCGGGCTTGCCCGCGTTGCGGACAGATGGGGGCAAATTTGAAATGTGGCGATTTCAGGGTTTTTTCGATTCGTGCGCAAACGCGCAATGCCTGAAGCCGTTGTTCATGTGCGGTTCAGCCGCGCGCGATCAGGATCGCATCAGGTTTTGAGCAAGGAGACTCGAGATGAAAAAATTCGCGAAAGTTGCGTTGAGCGCGATGCTTCTGGCGGGCGCTGCCACGGCCGTAGCGAGCGCTCCGGCGCAGGCGCAGGTTTCTGTCGGCATCGGTGTTGGCCCGGGATATTACGATTACGGCCCGGGATATTATGCGCCCCGCTATTCCTGCGATCCCTATAGCCGCTGGTACAGCCCGTATCGCTGCGGTTATGGCCCGGCCTATTATCGCGGCTATTACGGCCCCCGCTATTATGGCCCCAGCATTGGCTTCAACTTCGGCGGCGGCTGGGGTGGTCACCGCGGCGGTTGGGATCGCGGCCATGGCGGCTGGCACGGCGGCGGGCATCACCGCTAAGATCTGACCAGCACAATGAAAGACGGCCCCGGGCAACCGGGGCCGTTTTCTTTTGCCCGAACACAATCCCGCCGTTATCGGTTCAGCCAGCGTTCAACCGCAGGAGCAGAAGTTGGCGACAAGCGCGATCCTGCGCGAACGGTGGAGTGCGTGATGAAATTCTCCTGGAAAGCGGTTCTGACCGCGTTGCTGGTGGCGGGGGGCGCCACCACAATGTCAGCCTGCGCGAGTGCCCAAGACTATGGCTATGACAGCGGCTATTACGACAATGGCTATGGCAGCTACGATTATGGCTATGGCGATCTGCCCGACGGCGGTGTCGGTTTCTCTTACGACAGCGGTGGCTATTGCGACGACTATGGCTGCCCGGACGATTATTGGGACATGCCGGTCTATTACGGTCCGGTTTATTACGGCGACCAATGGTTCAACGGTCCGGTCTATTACCGCGACTGGTTTGGCCGCCGGCAATATTGGATCCGTGGCGGCTGGCGCAACGACGAATGGCGCGGCGCACGCCCCAGCTGGTGGCATCAGGGCCGTTACAGTTCGGCGTTAGGCCGGGACTTTTATCGTGGCAATGGTTTCCGTGGCGGCTTCGGCAACAATCGCGGTTTCGACAACCGTCGATTTGAGAATCGTCAATTCAATAATCGCCGTTTTGACAATCGTCAGTTCGACAATCGCGACGACCGGCGTTTCGACAACCGTCAATTCCAAAATCGTCAGAACTTCTTCAACCAGACGCCGAACAACCGCAGCTCTGACAATGACCGCCGGTTCGACGGCCGCCGCTTCGATGGCGACCGCCAGAACTTCAACCGCCAGGACTTCAACCGTCATAATTTCGACCGTCGGAATTTCGGCGGCCAGAATTCCGGTGGTCAAAACAATGGCGGTCGGAATTTCGAACGTCGCGATTTCGGCAACCGGGATTCCGGTCGCCGTGATTTCGGCGGGCAGGGATTCCGCAACAACGACCCGGCGCCGCAACAACAGGTGGCCCCGCAAGTGCCGCAGCGCCAACAGGGTGAACCCCGGCGTGACTGGTCAGGCGGCAATGAAGGCGACCGCGGTGAGCGCGGGCGGCATAACAGATAAGCAGACGGCCCCGGTAGCGATGCCGGGGTCTTTTTTAACGATTTGCTAACCGGCATCCGCGCCAAAAACAGCAAATGTCTCGGTTAACAGATTGGAAACAGTCTGCCGTCCAGACTCGCTGCGAAAGTCGATCTGGGGTGGGCATGACCCGGTTCCTGATAATGTTGACCTGTCTTTTCGCCAGCGCCACCCTTGGCGCGGCCATGGCGCTGTTTTCCGGTTGGCCTGTCGGCATCCTGTCCGGCGCGCTGGCATTTCTCTTTACGCAGCATTTGTCGGCAGCCTTTGCGCGCCGTCAGGACAAGCATGCAACCGCCCGAGAGATATCGGCAATGCGGCGCATGACCTTGGAATTCGAAGAAGCTCTGGCGACCACCCGCCATCGCATGGATGATCTCGCCACGCAGCTTGAAGCGCGCACCGATGCGCAAGGTAAGAAGATCGTTTCCGAATTGCAGGTTTTGGAAAGCCTGATGCGCGAATTCGCCAGCCGGGTCTCCAAAAGCGCTCGCAGCGCCCAGGATGCCATCGGCCCGGAGCATGTGATGCAGACGGGCCGCCGCCAAGGCAGCGCCAGCGCCTATCTGGCCACCATGGGTGAAAGCGATCTTTTGGAAACCATTCGCGCCAGCCTGGAAGAAAATCGCGTCGATCTCTATCTGCAGCCCATTGTCAGCCTGCCGCAACGCAAGCTGCGCTTCTATGAAGCCTTGTCGCGCCTGCGCGCCGAGGACGGCTCGGTGATCATGCCGGCGCAATATATCAAGGTCGCCGCGCCGGCAGGATTGATGAGTGTGGTGGACAATCTCCTGCTATTCCGCTGCGTTCAGATTGTGCGGCGCCTCACCCAGAAGAGCCGCGAGATCGGCGTGTTCTGCAATATCTCCGGCGACACTTTGGCGGATGCGGAATTCTTCCCCCAATTCCTGGACTATATGCAGGCCAATCGCGATTTGGCCGGCCAGATCATTTTCGAATTCGAACAAGCCGCGATTCTCAAAGCCGGGCAGGCGGGCGAACAGAATCTCGCCCGTCTCGCTGAACTGGGTTTCGCCTTGTCGATGGATCATGTGGAAACCCTGGCGCTGGATTTCGTCAAGTTGAAGATGATGGGCTTCCGTCACCTGAAGCTGCGTGCCGACATCCTGACCCGCGGCATGAACGGTGCTGGCGCCGCCGTTGCTGCCGAAGATTTCAAGAAGCTTTTGTCCCGCCATGGCCTCAACCTGATCGCCGAGCGGGTCGAGGATGAAAAGACGGTGGTGCAGCTGCTCGACTATAGCGTCGACTATGCCCAGGGCTTCCTGTTCGGGGAGCCCCGCGCAGTCCGCGACGAAGCGGCCAGGGCGCAGCCCGATGTGGCTCCGGTGATACAGTTGCGCAAGGCCGGGTAAGGCTCCAGCGCCGGACCGGTTGACGGCATCGGTGGGTCATGCGATCCGGAGCCGATGTCTCCCCCCCGCCTGATTACCGGCCTTGGCGAAATCGCGCGCGACCATGACGCCCTGATTTGCGATATCTGGGGCGTGGTCCATAACGGCCACGCGCCTTTTCTGGAGGCCGCCGACGCGCTGCGCCGGTTTCGCCAGTCGCATGGCAAGGTGATTTTGCTCTCCAACGCGCCGCGCCCGCCCGGATCGGTGGAGGCACAATTTCGGCGCCTCGGCGTCGCCACGGATTTCTACGACGCCATCGTCACCTCTGGCGGTGCGGCGCGTGAAGATCTGGCGGCGCGGGCCAAAAAGAACGCGTCTTTTTCACTTTATTATATCGGGCCGGAGCAGGACGTCGGACTGGTAGACGGTCTCGATATCGCCCGCGCCGGAATCGACAAGGCGGATGTGGCGCTTTGCGTCGGGCTGGCGGACGACCTGACGGAAACGCCCGACGATTATTCCGATATACTGGCGGCGATGCGGGCAAAAAATCTCACCATGTTGTGCGCCAATCCCGATCTGAAGGTCTATCGGGGCAGCCAGCTCTGCTGGTGCGCCGGCGCGCTGGCACAGGCCTATGAGACAATCGGCGGCCCGGTCACCTATTACGGCAAGCCCTATCCGGCGATTTATGACGCGGCCCTGAAAATGGCGGGCCAGCCTTCACGGGCCCTGGCCATCGGCGATGCGCTGATCACCGACCTGAAAGGCGCGAAGTCGGCGGGTCTGTCGGCACTCTTCATCGCTGACGGTCTGCACGGCGAAGAGATCGAGCCCTATACACCCGAACATCTGGCCGAAATGTTCGACGCCGCCAATGTCGAAGCCAAGGCGGCCATGCGAGCTCTCAGATGGTAAGCGTTTATTACGAGGATCTTCAGGTCGGCCAGTCCGCGAGCATGGAAAAGACTGTCACCGAGCACGACGTCCAAATGTTCGGCGACGCCACCGGCGATCACAATCCGGTTCACTTCGACGAGGCCTATGCCGCCAAGACCATATTCCGCGGGCGCGTTGCCCATGGCGTGCTTTCGATCGGCTTTATCTCGGCCGTGATGGGCACCAGGATTCCCGGCGAGGGTTCGATTTTCGTGTCCGCGAACTTCTCCTTCAAGGCGCCGGTCCGGATCGGCGAGACCGTGATCACCACATGCACTGTGCGCGAAATCCGCGACCGCCGTCAGGTGGTGATGGATTGCCTCTGCATGGTCGGCGATACGGTGGCGGTGACCGGCGAAGCCCTGGTGCTGGCGCCGAAGCGGCCAAAAAGCTGACGATGCGCATCTTCCGCCATTTCGATGAAGTGCCGGCGATCTATCAAGGGGCGGTCGTCGCCATCGGCAATTTCGACGGCGTTCATCGCGGCCATCAAGCATTGATAGCGCAAGCCCGCGCATTGGCCGAAGAACGCAAGAGCGCGCTGGCGGTCCTGGCGTTCGAACCGCATCCGGCGGAATTCTTCCGGCCCCGTCCGGACTCCATCCGCCTGACCCCGCTGCGTACCAAGGCGCGGCTTCTGGCGGAATTGGGCGTGGATGCAATGTTCGCGCTGACCTTCGACGAGACCATGGCGAAGCGCAGTGCGCCGGATTTCATCTGTGACGTGCTGATCAAAGGTTTGGGTCTTTCCGGCGTGGTGGTGGGACCGGATTTCGAGTTCGGGCAGGGGCGCGGCGGCAATGTCGCGACCTTGGCGTATATGGGAGAGATGGAAGGCTTCTCTGTCACCTGCTTCGACATGGTGACAGCCGACAAGGCGGGCAACGCCGAGAAAATTTCCTCCACCCGCATTCGCGACAGCCTGAAGGCGGCAATGCCCGAAGATGCGGCGCGCCTTTTGGGCCGCTGGTGGGCGGTGGAGGCGCGGGTCGAGCATGGCGATGCGCGAGGCCGGACCATGGGCTTTCCCACCGCCAACATGCATCTGGGCCACTGCCTGGCGCCCGCTTTTGGCGTCTATGCGGTCAGGGTCACCATCATGGAAAACGAGAAGCCGGTCGGGCGCCATGACGGCGTCGCCAATTTCGGCATCCGGCCCATGTACCAGATCGATGTGCCCCTGATGGAAGCCCATCTGTTCGATTTCGACGGCGATCTTTACGGCAAACACCTGTCGGTGGAGCTGATCGCCTATATTCGCCCGGAAGCGAAATTCGCCAGTCTGGAGGCCCTGATCGCCCAGATCGGGGCGGACGCCCGCAAAGCCCGAGAAATCCTGGCCGTTACCCCTGGGACCCCTGCGCTGGACTGACTTTCGCCGCGCTGTTAGAAGCGCCGGATCATGTCCAATCCGCCCAAAACCGAGGCCCCGGCGCAGGACTACCGCGCCAGCCTGTTCCTGCCCGCCACCGACTTTCCCATGAAAGCAGGCCTGCCGGAGGCCGAGCCGAAATGGCTGGCCCGCTGGGACGAGATCGACCTCTACGGAAAAATGCGCGACCGCGCCCGAGGCCGGCCCCTGTTCGTGCTGCATGACGGCCCGATCTATGCCAATGGCGACATCCATTCGGGCACCGGGCTGAACCATATTCTGAAGGATTTCGTGGTCCGCAGTCAGGGCATGCTGGGCAAGGACGCGCCCTACGTGCCCGGCTGGGACTGTCACGGGCTTCCCATCGAATGGAAGGTCGAGGAGCAATACCGCGCCGAAGGCAAATCCAAGGACGAGGTACCCACCGATCAGCTGCGCCGCGATTGCCGCGTTTTTGCCAGCCATTGGTTGAAAGTGCAGCGCGAACAGATCAAGCGTCTGGGACAGATCGGTGATTTCGAGCGTCCCTACACCACCATGAATTTCCGCGCCGAAGCGGTGATCGCGCGCGAAGCGATGAAATTCGTGGAGAATGGCCTTCTCTATCGCGGCTTCCGTCCGGTGATGTGGTCGCCGGTGGAGAAGACCGCGCTGGCCGATGCGGAAGTCGAGTATCACGAGAAATCCTCGCCGCAGATCTATGTGAAATTCCCCATCGTGAAGGGCGGGCTGGATGGTTTTGTGGTGATCTGGACCACCACGCCCTGGACCATTCCCGGCAATCGCGCCATCGCCTTCTCGCCGGAAATTTCCTACGGGCTTTATCAGATCGCCGATGCCGCCGACGGTTCGCTGGCGCGTGCAGGCGAACAGATTTTGTTGGCCGATCTCTTGGCGGAAGATGTCGCCAAGCAGGCCAAGATGATGCTTTCCCGCGTGCGCACGGTGGAGCAGGCCGAACTTGCGGCCACCGTTTGCGCCCATCCTTTCCGCAGCCTGGGCTATGACTACGAAGTGCCCCTTCTGGCGGGTGCCCATGTCACCGCCGACACCGGCACTGGCTTTGTGCATACGGCACCCGGCCATGGCGAAGACGATTTCGAACTGATCACCTCGACCTACCCAGGCTATGCGGGGAACAATCCCGACGCTTTCAGCCTGGTCGAGCCCGACGGTTCCTACGGTCCCAAGGTGCCGTATTTTGCCGGCAAGAAGATTCTCACCGCCGAAGGCAAGGATGGCGACGCCAATGGCGCCGTGATCAAGGCGCTGATCGAGAAGGGCAAGCTGCTTGCCAAGGGCAGGCTGCGCCATTCCTATCCGCATAGCTGGCGGTCCAAAGCGCCAGTGATCTTCCGCGCCACGCCGCAATGGTTCGTCGCCATCGATAAGAAAATGCCGGGCTTTGGCAACAAGACGTTGCGCGAGATGGCGATGAAAGCGATCGCCGAAACCAAATGGTATCCGCCGCGCGGACAGAACCGCATCGGCGCCATGGTCGAAGGCCGGCCCGATTGGGTTCTGTCGCGTCAGCGCGCTTGGGGCGTGCCGTTGGCGATCTTCGTGGAGAAGAAATCCGGCGAAGTGTTGAACGATCCTGCTGTCTTCCAGCGGATCGAAGAGGTTTTCGCGGCCGAAGGCGCCGATGCCTGGTTCACCTCCGCGCCGGAGCGTTTCCTGGGCGAGGGGCGCAAGTCGGAAGACTATGAGCAGGTCAAAGACATTCTGGACGTCTGGTTCGATTCCGGCTCGACCCATGTCTTCACGGTCGAAAATCCCATCGATCCCAATTGGCCCAAAGCCGATCAGGCCGATCTGTATCTTGAAGGCTCGGACCAGCATCGCGGCTGGTTCCAGTCATCGCTGCTCGAATCTGTGGGCACGCGTGGACGCGCACCTTATAAAGGCGTGCTGACGCACGGCTTCGTCCTGGACGATCAGGGCCGCAAAATGTCCAAGTCGCTGGGCAACACCCTGGCGCCGCAAGTCATCGCGGAAAAGAACGGCGCGGAGATTCTGCGCCTATGGGCCGCGTCTTCGGATTTCACCGAAGACCTGCGTATTGGCCAGGACATCATTAAAGCCAACATCGAATCCTATCGCCGGCTGCGCAATACCATTCGCTTCCTGCTCGCCAATCTGGCGGGCTTCGACGAGAAGGAGCGCATCGGCGCCGAACAAATGCCGGAACTGGAACGTTTCATGCTGGCCCGTCTGGCCGAATTGGACGCCCAGGTTCGCGAGGGTTATGCCGCGTTCGATTTCAACCGCGTCACCGCGACTCTGTTCAACTTCCTTACTAACGATGTTTCGGCCTTCTATTTCGACATCCGCAAGGACGTCCTTTATTGTGACGCCGCCATGGCCAAGCGCCGCCGCGCCACCCGCACGGTGATGGACGAAATTTTCCGCCGGGTCGTCACCTGGTTCGCGCCGATCCTTTGCTTCACGATGGAGGAAGCCTGGCTGTCGCGCTTCCCGGATGCTGAAAGCGTGCATCTGGAAACATTCTTCGCCGTGCCTGCCGGTTGGGCCAATCCGAAGCTGATCGAGAAATGGAAACGCGTCCGCGAACTGCGCCGCGTGGTCACCGGCGCTCTGGAGCTGGAACGGGCCGCCAAGAATATCGGCTCCAGCCTGGAAGCGGCGCCGACGCTTTATGTCGCCGACAAGGCCGATGCGGAGCTGCTCAAATCCATCCCGTTCGAGGAAGTTGCGATTACGTCCGGCATCCACATTGTTTCCGGAGAGGCACCGCCCGGCGCCTTTGTCCTGCCCGACCTGAAAGGCGTGGCCGTGGTCGCCAATCTTTCGGCCGGCAAGAAATGCGAGCGTTGCTGGCGCGTGCTGACCGAAGTGGGAAGCCATGCCGACCATCCCGATCTTTGCAACCGGTGCGATGGAGCGGTGACCGAAAGCGGCCGCGTGGAAAAGAGCCCGGCATGAGCCGGACCCGGCCGCGGGAATGGGGCCTGGTCGCGGCGGCTGTCGCGCTGTTCGCCGATCAGGTGTCCAAATTCGGTCTGCTGTATGGCGCCGGTTTCCTGCATATGGGTCCTGGGCAGTCGATACCGGTCTTGCCGTTTTTTAATCTGATCATGGTGTGGAACCCCGGCGTGTCCTATGGCCTGTTTCCCGCTTCCAGCGTCTGGGGAACTGCGCTGCTGGTGGTGGTTGCCCTGGCGGCAGTGGCGGGCCTTGGCTACTGGCTGTGGGGAATGACCAGCCTTTCCTTGGGAATCGGCGTCGGCCTGGTGATCGGCGGGGCACTGGGGAACCTGATCGACCGGCTGGTTTATGGCCGGGTGGCCGATTTTTTCCACTTTTACGGCTTCGGCTATGACTGGTATGTCTTCAACGTCGCCGATATCGCCATCTTCTTTGGCGCCATCGCGATCATTTATGAAGTGCTCAAGCCTCAACCAGAGGCCGAGTGATTGGGAGCAGGCCGATGCGGTCCATGCGTATTTTTTGTGTCGTTGCTTTGAGCGCGGGGTCTGTCGCGTTGGCGGCATGCGATACGATTCGCGATGAAGCAGGGCTGACCAAGCAGTCGCCTGACGAATTCGCCGTCACCACCAAGGCGCCGCTGATCATTCCGCCCGATTTCAATTTGCGCCCGCCGTCGCCCGGCGCTGCCCCGCTGAACCAGACCGATCCCACATCCTCGGCGGAACTGGCGATGTTCAACAATGCCGATCCGGCCACGGTCGCCGCCCAAATGTCGGGCAATTATTCGACCAGCGAGAAAATGCTGCTGGCCAACGCCAAGGCGCAGACCGCCGACCCCACGGTTCGCGCCCAGCTCCAATCCGACGAGAGAAACATGCAGGGCGCCGATTCCAGTTTCACAGATCGCCTCCTGGGCAGCCCCGCTAAAGCGGCGCCGAACGCCAAGGGCGCAACCGAGAAGAGCAGCGGCGGCTGGTTTGACTGGTTCTAAAAGGACGCTTTTCGCAGCTCTGCTGGCGACAGGTTTGGCCGTGCCTGCCGTGTCGGCGCCCGCTCCATCGTCCACAGCGTCCACGCAGACCTTCCAATTCTCCTTACCCAACGGCATGCAGGTGCTGGTGATCCCGGATCATCGCGCCCCGGTCGCCACCCAGATGCTGTGGTTCAAGGTGGGCGCGGTCGACGATCCGCCGGGCATTTCCGGTCTGGCGCATTTTTTCGAACATATGATGTTCCGGGGCACCAAACAGACGCCGGGCGATCTTTTTTCCCAGACCGTCGCCAAGAATGGCGGCGAGGATAACGCCTTCACCACCCATGACTATACCGCCTTCTACGAACAGATTGCGGTGGACCGGCTGAAGCTGGCGATGAGCCTGGAAGCGGACCGCATGGTCAATCTCGATCTGTCGGAAAACAACGTCGCCACCGAGCGCGATGTGGTGCTGGAAGAGCGCCGCATGCGGGTGGAGAATAATCCGCAAGCCCTGATGGGTGAGCAGATGGAAGCGGCGCTGCATATGTCGCATCCCTACGGCACGCCCGTTCTGGGGTGGGCGGATGAGATTCGCCGCATCGACAAGATGTCGGCGCAGGATTTCTACCGGCATCACTACGCGCCCAACAACGCCACCTTGATCGTGGCGGGCGATGTCACGCCCGAACAGATCCGCGTCATGGCCCAGGCGGAATTCGGCAAAGTGGCGGCGCGTCCCTTGCAGCCGCGCTCGGAATTTTCTGAGCCGCCGCGGCTCACCGAAACGCGCATGACCCTGACGCGCCCGGATATCCAGGTGCCGCTGTTTCAGCGCATCTATCGCGTGCCGTCCTATGCTCAGGCGTCGCAGGGGCAGGCGGAAAGTTTCGAGACCCTGGCGCAGATCATGGGCGGTGATCAGACCGCCACCCTCTATCGCGTGCTGGTGGAGGAAAAGAAGCTCGCCACCGATGCGGGCGCTTCCTATGACGGTTATGCCCGCGATGCGGGTGAATTCTCGGTCTATGCCGTGCCCAAGCCCGGCGTTTCGCTGGAGACCTTGGAAAAGGCCGTCGACCAGGTGATGCAGGGCTTCTCCGGGGCTCAGGCCAAGGCGTCAGATCTGGCGCGGGCCAAGACCCAGTTGATCGCATCGGTGACCTATCGCCGCGACAGTCAGTTCGCGATGGCCTCGGCCTATGGCCAGGCCCTGATGATCGGGCTGACGGTGGATGACGTGAATGAATGGCCGAGCCGCATTCGCGCCGTCGACGCATCGGACGTGCGCAAGGCCGCGCAGCGCCTTTTCCGGCGCAACGCCGTCACTGCCTATCTGCTTCCGGGAGCTGCCAAATGAAGGCCCGGATTCTCATCGCAGTTTTCTTTTCCGCGTTTTGCTCAGTCCTGACAGCCGCGCCCGTCGCGGCTGCCGAGATCAAGGCGCTCGACCTAGGCAAGGCGGCCGAGGTCTGGTTCAGCGAAGATCATACCGTTCCCATCGTGGCCTTCTCCATCAGCCTGCCGGCGGGTTCGGGTTACGATACGGCCGGTAAAGGGGGCCTCGCCACCTTCGCCGCCGCTCTGCTCGATGAAGGCGCGGGCGGCATGGATTCCCGTGCGTTCCAGGAAGCACTGGCCAGTCATGCCATTCAGCTCCGCGCCAGTGTCGAGCGCGACAGTATGGTGTGTCGGTCGTCACCTTGACCGAGAACGCACCGCTGGCCATGCGGCTGCTGCAGACGGCGTTGACCCGGCCGCGCTTCGACGCCGAAGCCGTGGCGCGTGTGCGGGCGCAAATGATTCAAAGCATTCAGGAAGGCAAGAGCCAGCCGCCAACGGTGGCGCGGCGCGCTTTCGCCAAGACTTTCTTTAATGGCCATCCGTACGGTCTTCCCAGCGACGGCGATGTTGGAACGATCGCGGCCATCACTGCCGAAGATCTGCGCGCCTTCGCGAAAAGTCATTGGGTTAAGGGCGGCCTTCAGATTGCGGTTGCGGGGGACATTACCGAAGCCTCGGCCCAGAAATTGTTGGGCGACACGTTCCGGCCCTTGTCCGGCGCCACGCCGCCGCCGCTTCCCAATATCGGGCGGCTGGGCAACCCTGGGGTCCATGTGCTGGAGATGGCAGTGCCCCAGCCGACCATCATGTTCGGATTGCCCGGCATCATGCGCGCGGATCCGGATTTCATTCCCGGCTATGTCGCCAATTATATTCTGGGCGGCGGCGGATTTTCCTCGCGGCTGACTGACGAAGTGCGGGTCAAGCGCGGCCTGACTTATGGCATCAGCACATCGCTCAATGCTTATCACAAGGCGAGCGTGATGGCGGGTTCGGTGGCCACCCGCGCCGATGCGGTTCGCCAGACGATTCAGGTGGTGAAGGACACGTTGGGCAGTTTCGCCGCCAACGGCGCCACTCAGGCCGAACTGGATGATGCGAAGACATTTCTCACCGGCTCATTTCCGCTGGCGTTTGCGTCCAATGCCGGCATCGCGGCCCAGTTGGGGACCTTCCAGCGCCAGGGTCTGGACATCGGCTATGTCGCGCGGCGCAACGCTTTGATTCAAGCCGTGACCCTTGATGAGGTGAATCGCGTCGCCAAGCGCCTGTTCGATCCCGCGCGGTTGACGGTGGTCGTGGCCGGTACGCCGGTGGACGGCAAGTCGGCACCTCAGACCGCCAAGCCACCGGTTCGTCCGGCGCCTCAACCGCCGCAAGGCGCCACGCCGGTTCCACCCCCCGCGACACCAGGTCAGCCCAAGCCGGCGGAAACACAGACCAACAAATCCATCGTCAAACCGGCGGCAAAAGCGCCGCAGCAACCACGACCCTGAACGCATTTGTTGACTTGAGGGCAGGGCCGCTTCCATCAAACCCTTCTGCTAGAGTTGGACCCATGCCCGAATCAAAAAATTCGCCGTTTCGCGTCTCTCTCGATCTCGCTCTGTCCGGCAAGGGCGCCGTGCCCGGCGCCGACTATGACCGCGCACTGGCCGCGGCGGGACCCGCGCTGGATTGGCTGCGTGGGCAGAAGGGTTCGCTGGAACTGCTGGGTATTCCGTCACGCACCGATGATGTGAAAGCGGCGGCGAAGCTGGCCGCCGGCATCAAGGGCATGAAGACTGTTGCGGTACTGGGTATTGGCGGCTCGTCCCTGGGCGGTCAGGCGCTCACGGCGCTGCGCCGTGCATCGGCGCCGTGGGTGGAATTCCACGACAATCCCGATCCCTTTTCCTGGACGGCAGCGCTGAAGCGCTTCGACCCGAAGAAGACCCATTTCATTGCCATTTCGAAATCAGGCGGCACGGCGGAGACGCTGATGCAGGTGCTGACGGCAGCCGAGGCGCTGGAAAAGGCGAGCGTGAAATCGCTGAAGAAACATTTCACCATCGTCACCGAGCCGCACAAGAGCCCGCTGGCGGATTTCGCCGACAGCATCGGCGCCGCGCGGTTGGATCATCCTACCGGCGTGGGCGGACGCTATTCGGTGCTGACGATGGTGGGCGTGCTGCCGGCCATCCTGATGGGCCTGGATGTGAAGAAACTGCGTGCAGGCGCGCAGGCGGTTCTGGAAATTACATTGGCGGCGAAAAACCCCGCCGAGGCTCCGGCCGCGGTGGGCGCGGCGTTGCATCAGGCGCTGGCGGCGGAAGGCAAACTCGCCACCACCGTTCTTTGGCCTTATGTCGACAAGCTGCAAGTGTTCGGCGGCTGGTGGCGTCAGCTTTGGGCGGAAAGCCTGGGCAAGGACGGCAAAGGCTCCACGCCGGTGTCCGTGCTGGGTCCGGTGGATCAGCACAGCCAGCTGCAACTGTTCCGCGACGGTCCCGGCAATGCGCTGTTCACCCTGGTCAGTGTCGATACCAAAGGCAAAGGTCCAGCCGCGCCGCGCGCCCGCGCCAAGCAATTGGGACTGGAGTATCTGGCGGGCAAACGACTGGGCGATCTGGTGGATGCCGAAGCCCGCGCCACCGCCCAGACGCTTTCCAAGAATGGCCGCCCAGTGCGTTTGATCCATCTGACCAAGGTGGATGAATTCGAGATGGGTGCTTTGATGATGCATTTCATGCTGGAGACCATCCTGATGGGGCGGTTGATGAATGTGGATCCGTTCGACCAGCCGGGTGTGGAAGAGGGTAAGATTCTGGCGCGGCAGTTCCTGAAAGAGGGATAGGTGGGCATACGCCGATTATCGGAGGGTACGGTCAACCGCATCGCCGCTGGCGAAGTGGTGGAGCGGCCTGCTGCGGCGGTGAAAGAACTGGTCGAGAACGCGCTAGACGCGGGCGCCAGCCGCATCGATATCGCAACCTCCAATGGCGGCGCCGATCTTCTCTTGGTCGAAGACAATGGTAGCGGCATGGAGGCGGATGAGCTTCGCCTCGCCATCGAGCGGCATGCGACGTCGAAATTGCCGGAGCGCAATGGCGAAGACGATCTTTCGCATATCGAAACCCTGGGCTTTCGCGGTGAGGCGCTGCCATCCATCGGTGCGGTGGCGCAGCTTTCCATTGCCAGCCGGATCGGCACAGGTGATGCGCATCAGATCGATGTGGATGGCGGCGCCGTCAGCGGCCCGCATCCCACCGCCTTTCGCGCGCCGGGTCAGCACGGCACACGCGTTGAAGTACGGGAGCTTTTTTATGCCACCCCGGCCCGGCTGAAATTCCTCAAAAGCGCGCGCTCCGAAGATCTGGCCACGCAGGACATCGTCAAGCGGTTGGCGATGTCGCGTCCCGATGTCGCTTTCACGCTCACGATCGATGGCCGCCGCGTGCTGGACCTTGAAGGCGGGCGCGATCTGCTGGAAAGCCGGTTGACTCGGCTGGCGCGCATCATGGGCCGCGATTTCCATGACAATGCCGCCAAAGTTGAAACCGCGCGCGAAGGCGTGACCCTCAGTGGCTATGCCGGACTGCCCACCTATAATCGTGCCAACGCCCAGATGCAGTTTCTGTTCGTCAATGGCCGTCCGGTGCGCGACAAGCTCCTGATCGGTGCGGTGCGGGGCGCCTATGCGGATTTCCTGGCGCGCGATCGCCATCCGGCGCTTGCGCTGTTTCTGGAATGCGATCCCGCTTTTGTCGATGTGAATGTCCATCCCGCCAAGACGGAAGTACGTTTCCGCGATGCGGGTTTGGTGCGCGGCCTGATCGTGGGGGCGCTGAAACATACGCTGGCACAAGCCGGTCATCGCGCCTCGACCACGGTGGCAGGTGCAGCCCTATCGGCGTTCCAGCGGCAATCGCCGGATTTCGCGCCGTCCTTTCAACCGCAACCCTATCGGCCATCCTCCTATTCGCCGGGTATGCGCGAGCCGTCATCGCTGTTTGCGGGTGGGTTTTCCGCCAAGGTGGAAAATGCGTCACTTGTCGACACGCCTCCGCTCGATACGCCATTGGGGTTGGCGCGCGCACAGCTGCACGAAACCTATGTCGTGGCCCAGACCGCCGACGGCATTGTCATCGTCGATCAGCATGCCGCGCATGAAAGGCTGGTCTATGAGCGGATGAAGAAGGCGCTGGCCGACGGCGGCATCGCGCGCCAGCCGCTGTTGATCCCGGAAGTGGTGGAGCTGGATCCCGCCGAAGTCACGCGGGTCACTTCGCGTGCGGGGGAGTTGGCGGAACTGGGTCTTGCCATCGAAGCGTTCGGGCCTGACGCGGTGATGGTGCGCGAAGTGCCCGCCATGCTGGGCAAGCTCGATCTCAAGGGATTGATCCGCGATCTTGCCGACGAAATCGCCGAAACAGGCAATGCTCTGTCCTTGAAAGAGCGGCTGGAGGAAGTCTCCGGCACTTTGGCCTGTCACATGAGCGTGCGGGCCGGGCGGCGCCTCAATGCCGATGAAATGAATGCGCTGCTGCGCGAGATGGAAGCCACGCCCCATTCCGGCCAATGCAATCATGGCCGTCCCACTTATGTGGAATTGAAGTTGGCAGATATCGAACGGCTATTCGGCAGGCGTTAGAAACGCGATTTCCGTTTCGCCATAATCGCGCGTATCGAGCCGCTCGAACCCTGTGGCGTCAAAAGTTTCGCCCTTGGAGGTTTCGGCAATCAGCAATGCTTGCGCCGAGAGCCAGCCGCCTTCGCGCAGGCTCTTGAGCGCCGGTGCGATCAAATTCATGCGATAGGGCGGATCGAGAAACACCAGATCGAACGGCCCGCCCGCACCCGCACCCAGCGGACCCAGATCGGTTGCGTCGCGTCGCCAGATCTTGGTGGCGCCGGTCAGTCCCAGCGCTTCGATATTCTCCCGCTGCAAGGCGCGGCTCTCGGCGGAATCATCCACCAACAGGCAAAAACGGGCGCCGCGCGACAAGGCTTCGATGCCCAGCGCGCCGGTGCCCGCGAACAGATCGGCCACGGCGGCGTTTTCCACGCTGAAACCGATGTTGAAATCGCGATGCTCCAGGATATTGAAAATCGCCTGGCGCGTCCGATCTGAAGTGGGCCGCACACGGGCGTCGTCGGGTGCGACAAGCCGCCGTCCGCCCAGTTTTCCGCCAGTAACCCTCATGCCGGCACGCCTATTGCCCCGTAACCATTTGCCTTCACCTAGCGAAAAACCGGTCAAACGGATATAGGTCGCCCCATGAAAAAGCTGCTGATCCTTCTCGGCCTTTTGGCCGCAACACCGGCGCTGGCGCAAGGCATCGACGAATTGCCCAAAGTCCATGCCCGGCTGGTGGCGGAGGATCTGGCGGTCCCGCCCGGCGGCAGCATCACGGTGGCGCTGGAAGAAGACATTCGCGAAGGCTGGCATACTTACTGGGTCAATCCCGGCGATGCCGGCGCCCCCAGCGAAATCAAATGGACCTTGCCGCAAGGCTGGAGCGCGGGTGCAATCCAATGGCCCACGCCCAAGCGCCTGCCGGTCGGCCCGCTGATGGATTACGGCTATGAGGGCAAGCTCTGGCTAATGCAGAAGCTTACGGTGCCAGCCGATGCGAAAGTCGGCGACACCGTCACCTTGAAGGCAGCGACCTACTGGCTGGTGTGCAAAGACATCTGCGTGCCCGAAGAGGCTGCGCTTACGCTCCCGATCAAAGTCGGCCCGGCGGTGCCCGATCCGGCCGTGGCGAAAGATTTCGCCGCTGCGCGCAATCTTTTGCCCGTCGCATCGCCCTGGAAATTGAATTTCGCGCTGTCGAAGAATCTCGACCTCTATGCCAATGCTCCGGCTCTGGCGGCGGCACATCCGACGGAAGCGGATTTTTTCCCTGACAAGCCGGGCATCATCAAAGGTGCAGAGCCGCAAAAGATGGGCTTCACCAAGGACGGCTTGGTCTTGAGACTTTCGCCCGGCGACAAGGCCGCAGCGATGACGGGCGCGCTGACCGGCGTCTTGGTATTGAAATCCTCTGATGGTTCGATCCAGGCACTGACGGTGGATGCGCCGTCTGGACCGGTCCCCGATGCCTTCGGCGCGGGAAGCACAAGCGGCGAAGCGGCCGGTGGCATCACCTTGTGGATCGCAATCCTGTCCGCATTCCTGGGTGGCATTATCCTCAACGCCATGCCGTGCGTGTTGCCTATCCTGGCGATGAAGGCGCTGGCCCTGGCCGGACATGGCGGCGGCCAGAACCGTGAAGCCGCGCGCGAAGGCTTTGCCTATAGCGCGGGCGCGATCCTCAGCTTTCTCGCGTTCGGCCTGGTGATCGTTCTGCTGCGTCAGGGCGGCGCCACCGTGGGCTGGGGCTTCCAATTGCAGGAGCCTATCGCGGTCGCGGGCTTTGCTTTGTTGATCTTTGCCGTGGGCCTCAATCTGTCCGGCGTGTTTGAAGTGGGTTCGATCACGGTTGGCGATAGCCTGGCGCAGCGGTCCGGTCCGTTCGGAGCATTCTTCACCGGTGTGCTGGCGGTGGCGGTGGCGGCACCTTGCACCGCGCCCTTCATGGCGGCGGCACTGGGTTTCGCGCTCACACAGAGTGTGACCTCGGCAATGCTGATCTTCCTGGGGCTTGGCATTGGCTTTGCGTTGCCGTTCCTGATCCTGGGTGTCTGGCCGAAGGCTTTGTCCTTCATTCCCAAGCCGGGTCCCTGGATGCTGAAACTGAAACAGTTTCTGGCTTTCCCGATGTACGGCGCAGCCGCCTGGCTGGTCTGGGTGCTGGCGCAGGAAACCGGCGCCAATGGCGTCGCCATCGTGCTGGCGGCCTTTGTGATCTTCGCGCTGGCCGCTTGGCTGTGGACGGTAACACGTGATCTTTCCACCAACGGACGTTGGGCAGGCACCGTGGCGGCGCTTCTGGTTCTGCTGGTCAGTCTCTATGGAATTTCGATGCTGCGCGGCGAAGGTGCTCCGCCGCCGGCTACCAGCGCCACGGCCAATGCCAAACCTTTCACACCGGAACGGCTGGCGTCGCTGCGCGCGAGCGGCAAGCCGGTGTTCGTGGATGCCACGGCGGCCTGGTGCATCACCTGTCTGGTCAATGAGAAAGCCGTGCTGTCGCAGCCGGGCATCAAGACTGCCTTCGCAGACCGCCATGTCGAGTATCTGATTGCGGATTGGACCAACCGCAACGACACCATCACCAAGATGCTGAGCGACAATGGCCGCTCGGGCGTGCCGCTTTATCTCTATTACGCGCCCGGCGCCGACAAACCCGTGATCCTGCCCCAGATCCTCACCGAAGCCGGCGTCCTCGACGCTATGAAGAGTTAAATTTTTCCCGACCAGTCACCAACTTTCTTCCCCCGCACGGCATAGCCGCTGGCGGGGGAAGATGTCTTCCGAAGGTTTGCCTGAGGAAGACCGATGGGGGCTGCTAATACTTATGCGCCTCTTTCGCGCCGCCATCTTTCACTTTTTTCTCGGCGTCCTTCACTTCCGGCGACTCGCCCGTCGGGCTTTCGCTCTCGCGCTCTTTCGGCGCGCCGATGATGTGATTGCCGCCGGAGAAGGAGGGCGGATCGCTGGCGGGAAAGGAGTCTTCCATCTGCCGGTCGATCTTTTCTTCTTTGGTGGTGGCGGGCTTGGCGGTGGAAAGATGTTCCGGAATTTTCGGACCGGGGGTCGGATGGGCGGCTGTCATGTGATGCTCCTTATACGGATGACGTGAAAAGATGGGGGAAGAGCCCGGTCAGCCCGACCAGGATCAGATAGACCGCGATCAGATAGTTGAGCAGACGGGGCAGAATCAGGATCAGGATTCCGAAAATCAGCGCCACCAATGGTTGCAGTGTGATGATATCGACATGCATGGCCAGGCCTTTCGCAGACGTTCCAAATCCCTAAGGGAACGCCTGAAACCCCGTTCCGGTCCCGTTCCACACAATGAAGCGTGGATTTCCCGGTTTTGCGCAGTTGCCGCGAAAAGCGTAAGAATTGCCGGGTCGGGAAATCGAAGGGATTGGGAATGTCCGCCATCGGAAAAGCCGAAGCCATGTCGGGAACGTCCCGGCGCGAATTCCTGAAAGTCAGTCTGGCCGCCGGCGGCGGCTTGCTGTTCGCGTTCTCCGTCGGCCGCGCATTGGCGCAGGCTCCCGCCAAATATGTGCTGCGCCCCGGGGCCTTCGTCCGCATCGACCCGACCGGGCATGTGACCTTGATCATTCCGCAGGAAGAAATGGGGCAGGGCGTCTACACGTCTCTGGCGCAGCTTTTGGCCGACGAGCTGGATGTAAGCTTCGACAAGGTCACTGCCGAAGCGGCGGGCCCCAGCGACACAATTTATGGCTCACCCATGGGCGGCGGGCAGGGCACCGGCGGCTCGACTTCGATCCGCGCATTCTACACCGCCTTGCGTCAGGTCGGCGCCAGCGCCCGCGCCATGATGGTGCAAGCGGCAGCGGCGCAATGGAAAGTCGCGCCGGCCTCTTTGCGCACGGAAAATGGCGAAGTGATCGACGACGCCAACAATCGCAGGCTGGGCTATGGCGTGTTGGCGCCCGCGGCCGCCAAATTGCCTGCGCCGCAAAATCCCACGCTCAAGGCCGACAAGGATTTCAAACTGATCGGCAAGTCGGTGAAGCGGCTGGATACGCCCGACAAGGTCAACGGCAAAGCCCAGTATGGCATCGATGTCCGCATGCCGGAGCTGAAAGTCGCGACCCTGATGGCTTCGCCCGTGGTAGGCGGCAAGGTGGCGGGCGTCAATGAAGCGGCCGCACTGAAAGTGCCGGGCGCGCGCCAGGTGGTCGTGCTCGACGATATCGTGGCGGTGGTGGGCGATCATTATTGGGCGGCGAAGCAGGGCCTGGCGGCGGCGTCGCCGCGCTGGAACGATGGGCCCAATGGCACGCGCAATTCCCGCCAGATCATGGAAGAGCTTGAAGTGGCCAGCCGCAAGGGCGTGGTCGCCAAGAAAGAGGGTGATGCCGACAAAGGCCTCGCCAAGGATTCGCGGGTCGATGCCGCGTATCAAGTGCCGTTCCTGGCGCACGCGCCGATGGAGCCGCTGAACTTCACCGTCCACGTCAAACAGGGCGCCTGCGAAATGTGGGGCGGCAGCCAGGTTCAGGCGACCGCGCAAGCCGCGGCTGCCAAGGTCCTGGGCATACCGCAGGATAAGGTGGTGTTTCACAATTACATTCTGGGCGGCGGTTTCGGCCGCCGGCTTGACACCGACATGGTGGAAAAGGCCGTGCGCGTGGCGCAAAAGGTCGACGGCCCCGTCAAGGTGATCTGGAGCCGCGAAGAAGACATGCATCAGGACATGTATCGTCCGGCCTATCGCAACGTGATGGCCGCCTCCGTGAATGGCGACGGCAAGATCACCGGTTGGACGCATCGCGTTTCGGGCGGGTCGGTGATCGTGCGCATGTTTGGGCCTTTGAAAAAAGGCATCGACATGGACGCTTTGGATGGCGCCACCGAGATGCCGTATGACGTGGCGGACCAGCGCATCGAATATTCGCAGGCCGAACCGCGCGCCCTGCGCGTGGGCTGGTGGCGCGGCGTTGGCCCCAACAACACGGTCTTCGCCATCGAAAGCATGATGGATGAGCTGGCGAAGAAAGCCGGCAAGGACCCGATCGCGTTCCGCTTGGCGCATTTGAAGCAGAAAAATCCCCGCCTGCGGGCCGCATTGGAGCGGGTGGCGCGCGAATCCAACTGGGATCAGGCCTTGCCGGCGCGGCATGGCCGCGGCGTCTGCGCCCAATTCGCCTTCGGCACCTATATGGCGACGGTGGCGGAAGTCGAGGTTGTCAATGACGGCACCGTTCGCGTTCACCGCATGACCGCCGTGGTCGATGCCGGCCGGGTGGTCAATCCGGACACGTTGAAGGCTCAGGTGCAGGGCGGACTGATCTTCGGCCTCACCGCCGCGCTTCATGGCAACATCACAGTCGAGAATGGCCGGGTGCAGCAGAGCAATTTCAACGATTACCGCATGATGCGGATCAACGAGACCCCCGCCATCGATGTGCACATCATCCAGAGCACCGAAGCACCGGGAGGGATCGGCGAACCGGGCTGTACCGCCGGGCCGCCATCCCTGATCAACGCCATTGCGGCCGCCACGAATATCCGCGTTCGCCAATTGCCGGTCGATCGCGATCTCCTTGCCGGGCGTCGCAGCGTATGAGCGAAGCACGCCGTCTCAGTCATACGCTCCAGTCCCGCCATGTCGCCATGATCTCGCTGGGCGGGATCATTGGCGCCGGTCTCTTTGTCGGCTCCAGCGCCGCGATTGCGTCCATCGGACCCGCGGTGATCTTCTGCTATGTCCTGGCGGGCATCCTAATCCTTTTTACCATGCGCATGCTGGGCGAGTTGGCGGTGGCCAATCCCGGCATCGATTTTTTCACGGACTATGCCCGCAAGGTTCTGGGGAATCCGTTCGGTTTCGTGGGCGGATGGCTCTATTGGTATTTCTGGATGATCGTGGTCGCGGTCGAAGCCATCGCGGGCGCCATCATCATCGCCCAATGGATCGCCGCCCCCGTGTGGTTGATCGGGCTGGTGCTTCTGGTCTGCCTGACCGGCGTCAATCTGATGTCGGCACGGTCCTATGGCGAATTCGAATTCTGGTTTTCGTCCATCAAAGTCGCGGCGATCATCGCTTTCATCCTGATCACCGGGTCTTATGTCCTGGGCCTGACGCCGGGGCATGGCGCCGACTTTTCGCCGCTGACCGCCTTCGGCGGCTTCGCGCCGCATGGCATCGTGTCGGTGCTCGCGGGTGTGGTGACGGTGATCTTCTCACTGACGGGGGCTGAGATCACTACCGTCGCGGCGGCGGAATCCAAGGAACCGGCCAAAGCCATCGCATCCATGTCCACCACACTGACGGTGCGGGTGGTGCTGTTCTACGTGCTTTCCATCTTTTTCATTGTCGCAGCAGTCAATTGGACCACGATCAAGTCGGGACAGTCGCCCTTTATCGCGGCGCTCAACCTGATCGGCATTCCCGGTTCGGCGATGGCGATGAACATCATCGTGCTGACGGCGGTGCTCTCCTGCCTCAATTCCGGGCTTTACGTGACCTCGCGGGCGCTGTTTGCACTGGCCGCGCACGGCGATGCGCCCAAGAGTCTCACGGTTCTGAACAGCCGTAACGTACCCGCTCGCGCCATTCTGGTCGGTACGGTGTTCGGTTATGCCGCCATGATCGCGTCCGTGGTCTCACCCACCGTCGTCTTCACCTTCCTGGTCAACGCTTCGGGCACGGCGATGCTGTTCCTTTACGGAATGATCGGGGTCGCCCAGATCCGTTATCGCAGCGGCCTGTCTGTGGACGAGGCCGGGCGGCTGCAACTCAAAATGTGGCTCTTCCCTGCGCTGAGTTATTTTACTGTCGCGGGCATTATCGCGGTTCTGATCGCGGTGGGCATGATACCGGATCTGCGCAGTCAACTGACCGCCACGACGGGATTCCTGGTCTTTCTGCTGGCATTCTATTTTGTGTTCCGCCGGGGCCGGTATGTCGCGGCGGCAGCGAGCCAAGCCTGACTGGTAAGCGGGACCGTCCCGCCGAAATCGTTCTGGCCCAGGACAACCGCACGGGCGGCATTTCCTATTGGCAGGCCCAGGATCACCAAAGCGTCGCGGACCGGCTTGGCGTCAGCCTGGCGGAATATATCCACGCCCTGTTCGGTCTGGTGCTGCAGCGGCGGCCCCGCCATGTCCTGATGATCGGCTGCGCCGGCGGCACTTTGGCCACGATGTTGTCGCGTGTGGGGGTGCGGGTGACCTTGGTGGACATCGATCCTTTGTCGTTCGAAATCGCGCGGCGCTATTTCCATATGCCGGATGGCTTGGATTGCCATGTGCGGGATGGAGCGGAGTTTCTGCGCCGGACCAAGGCGCGCTACGACGCCGTTATTCTGGATGCCTTCGCGGAGACGATCATTCCGCCCCACCTGCTTACGGGTGGATTTTTCCGGTTGGTGAAGTCGCGGCTGAACCGGGGCGGGATATTCCTGGTCAATATCGTGGTCAGAGACGATGACGATCCGGCCCCCGACAATATTGTTCGGACCATGCGCAAGGCCTGGCGGCAGGCACGACTTTTGGATGCCGACGGCTTCGTGAACCGCAATGCCGTGGCCATGGCAGGCGCGGTGAGGGGCTTGAAACGCCCCCGCCTCCAGATGAAGCCGGCCCATGGCAGCCGCGCCTTGGAAAAATCCCTGGCCCAGCTTTTCTTCCGTCCGCTGCGTTAGGTCCGAGGACGCGCATATATGCGCCGCGAACAGGTCAGCCATTCCGGAACAGTCTCTGGGCGAACGACGGAGGCGTACCTATTTCCCGTTCGACAAGAACAGGAGGGGTCCATGCTTTCCGTACCGACACTTGATGCACTGGTCCTCAGCGGCCTGTTCGGCGTCAGCGGCCTGCTGCATATGGCCGGACCCGGCTTCGTGCGCCGCGCTTACCGCCGTTGGGGTTTCCCCAGCAATGCCCACCGCGTGGTCGGGGTGTTGCAGGTTTTGACGGCGCTGTTTCTGTCCAACCCGGTCACCCGGATCTGGGGCGTGATCCTGGCGGGCTTCATCATTTTCTTCACCACGGTCGCCCTGCTTAATCGGGGCAAATATGCCTATTCGGTCCCAGGCCTGTTGCTGATGCTAGCCCTGGTCCCCGCCAGCCTTGCCGGTCCGCTCTAAATCAGCCTGACGGTCGCCGACAGCAGACGGGCCCTGTCCGCTGACGGGCCTGCCAGAAATTCGATCTCGCCCGCTTCGAACAAAGGCTCCAGATCGGGGCCGGGAAACCGCAAATCCCGCGCCGGCAGGCTGAAAGTCACTGTGCCGCTTTCGCCGGGCTGCAAACTGATGCGATCAAAAGCCTTCAATTCCATCGGGCGGCTGATGCTGGCGACCCTGTCGCGGGCAAACAAGAACACGGTCTCCGCGGCGGCGCGTTGACCCTGATTGGTCAGGCTGACGAAAATCGTGAAGCCGTCAGCCTCTTTCGCTCTGTCCGGCGTGACCTGCAGCCCCGTGTAGGAAAAATCCCCATAAGTAAGCCCATGACCGAAGGGAAATAACGGCTCATTCGGCACGTCCAGATATTTGCTGGTGTAGTGATCATTGGGATTGGCGGGACGGCCCGTGGGCCGTTCGCCGAAAAAGACCGGAATCTGGCCGATGGCGCGCGGCCAACTCACAGGCGTGCGCGCGGACGGCGAGGCACGGCCCGTCAAAAGATCCGCGAGCGCGTTGCCGGCTTCGCATCCCGGCGCCCAGGCCGCCAGCACGGCGTCCGCGCGGGCGACCAGATCTGGCACTACCAGCGGCCGGCCGGAAAACAGGATGGCGATGACTTTTTTGCCCCGCGCCCGGGCCAACACCGCATCGACCAACGCAGCCTGCTTGCCCGGCAGCACTGGAAAGGCCCGGCTGCAGGCTTCGCCGCTCATGGCGGTGGATTCGCCCAGGCACAGCAATATCGCGTCCGCTTCGTCGCACAATGCCACCGCTTCCGCGATGCCGCTTTCGTCATCGCTTTCGATATCGACGCCTGGTGCGTACAAGATCGACTGATGCGGCAAGGCAAAGCGCAGGCCCGCCAGCGTGCTGACGCAATCGCCCGCGACACCCGCTGCCGACCAGCAGCCGCGCATTTCGCCGGCCGCGTCGGCGAGAGGGCCGATCACCGCCAGGCGTCCTTCGGCGAGAGGCAGCGACGCCGCGTCATTTTTCAGAAGTACGATCGAGCGGGTTGCTGCTTCACGCGCCAGTTGACGTCTTGCCGCAAGAACGGTGGCGCTTTCCGTGCCGCCCCGGCGATACGGATCGTCGAACAGACCAAGCTGTTCCTTGAGCGTGAGGACGCGGCGCACCGACATGTCGATATCCGCCATGGTGACCAGGCCGCGTTCCAGCGCTGCCGGCAGGCCGTCATGATAGGCGTTCGCCATCATGTCGATATCGATGCCGGCTTTCAGCGCCAGCGCCGCCGCCTCCACCAGATCCGCCGCGACGCCGTGATGGATCAATTCGGCGATGGCGTTGTAATCGCTGACCAGCACGCCATCGAATCCCAGCTTGCCGCGCAGATGATCTTTCAGCAGGCCGCGATGGGCGCTGAGCGGAACGCCGTCGATGGAACTGAAAGCCGGCATGATGGTGGCGACACCCGCGCCCAGCGCCGCCTCGAATGGCGGCAAGTAAATCTCACGCAGCGCGCGGGGCGTCACATCGGTTGAGGCATAATCACGTCCCGCCGCTGCCGCGCCATAGGCGCAATAATGCTTGGCGCAGGCCGCCAATGTGTCGGCGCCGTCAAGCCGGGCGCCCTGAAAACCTTTCACCTTGGCCCGCGCCATTATTTGGCCAACATAAGGGTCTTCGCCGGGGCCTTCGGCGGTCCGGCCCCAGCGCGGATCGCGCGCCACATCCAGCATCGGCGCGAATGTCATGTGAATGCCGTCGGCAGCACCTTCCCGGGCGGCTTCGCGCGCCGTGGCTTCCCACAATCTGGGATCGAAAGCGGCGGTTTCACCAAGCGGAATGGGAAAGATGGTGCGATGGCCGTGGATGATGTCCAGCCCCAGCAGCAGCGGAATCTTGAGCCTGCTTTCCATCGCCAGGCGCTGGGCGGCGCGCGCCTTGTCGGCACCGACAAGATTAAGAACATTACCGATAGCGCCGGATGCGATGCCTGCGTCCAGGCCGGTTCGCATCACCGTCCCGGTGACGGCGGAATCGCCGGTCGCCATGGTCATCTGACCCAGCTTTTCCGTCAGGGTCATGGCGGTAATGAGAGAATCGATGCGGCTCAAGGCATGTCTCCTTTTCAGGCACCATAGCGGGACAGGATGTTTTTTCTATCCCGTTTCCGCCGCCATAATGGCAAGGTCGTATTATGTATTTGGACCATCCGCGAGACGATCCGGACGACCGGGGCGCCGGGCTGCTGTCGCAGCTCGGCATGATGATTCGGGCCCTGTTTGCCTCCTCCGTGCGAAACACGCTTTTCCTGCTGGGCGGTTCGATTTTCATCGTCATCGTCGCCACTGCCTATGGCCAGATCCGGCTCAATCGCTGGAACCAGCCATTTTACGACGCTCTGGCCCGCCATGATTTCTCCGGCTTCATGGTGCAGCTGGGCGTATTCTGCATCATCGCGGGCGGATTGCTCATCCTGAACGTGGCCCAGCGCTGGCTGGCGGAAATGCTCAAGCTCAAGCTGCGCGAAGGCTTGGTCCAGGACCTGGTGGGCGAATGGCTGAAGCCGCATCGCGCCTTCCGTCTGGCCAAGGTCGGGCCGGTGGGCGTCAATCCGGACCAGCGCATGCATGAGGATGCGCGCCATCTGACGGAACTGTCTTCCGATCTGGGCGTGCAGTTGCTGCAATCTTCCATCCTGCTCGTGACCTTCACCAACATTCTCTGGAAGATATCGGGCAGTTTCGCATTCCACATTGACGGCCAGAATTATTCCATTCCCGGCTACATGGTGTGGGCGGCGATCTTCTATGCCGGTTCCGGCTCCATGCTGAGTTATCTGGTGGGGCGCGGATTGATCCGCCGCAATGCCAATCGCTATCAGCGCGAATCCGAATTGCGCACTTCGCTCAACCGGGTCAACGAACATATCGACCAGATCGAACGGCAGGGCGGCGAAAAGGACGCTTCCGCCCGCATCGGCCTGGACCTCAAGAATGTGCTGACCACCATGCGCAGCCTGGTGACCGGCCTGACAGAATTGACTTGGGTGACCGCGGGATATGGATGGTTGACCCTGGTGGCGCCGATCCTGGTGGCGGCGCCCGCCTATTTCTCGGGAACACTCACTTTCGGTGGATTGATGATGGCGGCAGGCGCCTTTACCCAGATGCAGTCATCCTTGCGCTGGTTTGTGGACAATTTCTCCACCATTGCGGACTGGCGGGCCACCCTGTTGCGGGTCGCTGATTTTCGCCGCGCGCTGATCGAATGCGATGCGATCGCGCCATCCGCCGTGCCCAAGCCCCGGCCCGACGCATGACGGTTTCTCCCGCTGAGCTTTTAAAGCTGAATGACGACGCGCTTCTGGAAGCGGTGGCGCGGCAGACATTTCGTTTCTTCTGGGAAGGTGCCGAGCCCGCCAGCCTGATGGCGCGCGACCGCACCAGGACGGATCAGGATCCGCCCGATGATCTGGTCGCGGTCGGTGGCACCGGCTTCGGCGTCATGGCGCTGGTTGTGGCGGTGGAACGCGGCTGGGTGGCGCGTGTCGATGCCGTGTCGCGGCTCAGCCACATGCTCGGAGTTCTGGAACAAGCCGAGCGTCATCACGGTGCATACCCCCATTTCCTGCATGGCCGCACCGGGAAGACGATCACGTTTGGTCCCAAGGATGACGGCGGTGATCTGGTGGAGACAGCGCTTCTGATGATGGGGCTTCTGGCGGCGCGCCAGTATTTTGCGGAAGATGCCAACACCGCCGCGCGTATCACGACACTCTTCGATGCCGTGGAGTGGGATTTTTACCGGCGGGGCGAGAATGTTCTTTACTGGCATTGGAGCCCCAATCACGGCTGGGCCATGAACCATTCCATTCGCGGATGGAACGAAACCTTGATCGTCTATGTTCTGGCGGCTGGGGCCCGGCGGCATGGCATTGATGCCATGGTCTATGAGCAGGGCTTTTGCGAAAGCGCGGATTACTGGAACGGCAAGCGGTATGGTGGGGTCACCTTGCCGCTCGGCCCGGAAGGCGGAGGGCCGCTTTTCTTCGCGCATTACTCCTTTTGCGGCCTCAATCCGCATGGGCTCTCGGACTCTCATGCCGATTACTGGCAGCAGAATGTCGCGCAAGTTGCCGCCAATCGGGCGCACTGCATCGCCAATCCCGGCGGGTTCAAGGGCTATGGACTGGATTGCTGGGGCCTGACAGCCAGCGACGATCCGTCCGGCTATGACGCGCATGCGCCCAACAATGACAATGGCACCATCTCACCCACCGCGGCGTTGGCAAGTTTTCCTTACGCACCCGAAGCGTCGATGGCGGCATTGCGTCATTTCCTGTCGGCGCATGGCGACAAAATCTGGGGCCGTTTCGGCTTCACGGATGCGTTCAATGAAACGCGGGATTGGTGGGCTGAGACATTCCTGGCCATCGATCAGGGCCCTATCGTGGTGATGATGGAAAATTATCGCACCGGCCTGTTGTGGAAGCTTTTCATGGCCGTACCGGAAGTGCAGGCTGGGCTGAAGAAGCTGGGCTTTACGAGGCCGCAGGTTTGAGCAGTCTCGAACAATGGATCGCCCGGCAATGGGATCATGCCGCCGAGATGATGCTGAAAAGCATTTCCCCGGTCGATATCGTCAAGACGAGAGCGCATTTCGGGCAGGTTATTGTGCCCAAGCCCGGGGCGGTGGTGGCTTCACCTGTTCTGGCTGGGTACGATCCGGATCCCGACTATTTCTTTCATTGGTACCGCGACAGCGCGGCGGTGATCGATGCCTTGCACTTGTTGCGGGCCGATCTGCCGCAAGCAGACACGTTGTTTCAGGACTTTGTACGGTTCAGCCTGGATCTGGAGAGGTTGGACGGGCGCCGCGCCACCCCCAATTGGCAGGATGCCGCGGCGCCGGATTTCGCCCGTTTCCTGCGCAAAAATATCGACATCGCGCATGGCACGGCGATCCCGGCGGAAACCCGGGTCAATCCGGACGGCACTTTGGACATCACCGATTGGCCGCGGCCCCAACATGATGGTCCGGCGCTGCGCGCACTGACCTTGATGCGTTGGGGCGCAGAGGACGATGCAGCGGCGAAACTGGTCCGTCACGATCTCGCATTCGTTCTGTCTCACGCGCGCAAGCCCTGTTTCGATATCTGGGAAGAGGAATTTGGCTTGCATGCCTACACGCTGCGGGTTTCCGCAGCGGCACTGAAAAAGGGGGCAGTGTGGTTCGCCGCGCGTGGTGCGCAGGCTGATGCGGAGCGGTGCCTCGCCGAAATGGCCATCCTCGAAGCCATGCTGGATGATTTCTGGATGGAAGAGGTGGCTCATATCCGTTCGCGCAAGGTTGAAGGCGGCGCTCCCGAAAAACTGCTGGATTGCGCGGTCATCCTGGCCGCCAATCATGCCAGCATGACCGGCGAACGCTATACCGCGACTTTGAAGCGTTTGGAGACGCTGTTTGACGCCAGCTATGCCATCAATCGCGATCGCCCGGCCGGCCGCGCGCCCGCGTTGGGACGTTATGCGGGCGATAAATATTATTCGGGCGGCGCTTATTATTTTTCGACTCTGGGCGCGGCGGAATTCAGTTACCGCAGCGGTGATTTCGCCCGTGGCGATGCCTATTTGGAAACGGTCCGGGCTTTCACGCCACCAAGCGGGGACCTGTCGGAGCAATTCGATCAGACGACCGGCGAGCAGACATCCGCGAAACATCTGGCGTGGAGCTATGCGGCCTTTCTGACCGCTGTTGCGGCGCGGCAGAACCGGTAACGATTGCGTCCAATTTGTGGCCCATTGTTACAATTGGCGCTGCCTTAATTGCGCCATCGCCCGTCAGCCCTATGTGCTTCGCCACGTTCCCGCCGCGGGTTCGTGCTCTTTTCCGGAGCGCTTTTCTGGATTGGTAATGAATAGGCGAGACAGTTCGAGCTTGGAAGATCACGGCGAGCAGCCAATGCTCCAGGATGGCCGGAAACTGTTTAGCGGCGGTCCGATGCAGGACCGGCGTCGTGGCCGCCCATTGGCCTGGGCCGTCAGCGTGGCGGCGCATGTGCTGGTGTTCACGGCGCTGCTTTGGCCACGCGCCGCGCCCCCGAATGCGCGCGAAGTTCCTTCGGCGCTCTCGATCACATTCGTGAATCTCCCCAAGCCGGAGCCTCCCGGTCCGCCGGACGATGCCAAACTCAAAGCTGGCGATCCCGTGCCCAGCCCACAGCCGGTGTTGTTACAGCCGACCGCGCCCAAGCCCATGCGATCCATTATCGTGGTCACCGCTCCGGACACATCAGATCTGCTGAGCGCGTCTCAAATCGCCGGTGCGGCCGGCGTCGAGGATGACGGTGCTGGCGGCGGTGGAGGCGGCGGAGAGTGCGACACGGCGAAATTGGTGCAGCGTGCGCTCAGGCGCGATCCGCTGGTGCGTACGGCGGTGATCGGCGCCAACCGGCTGGGCAAATCCGTGATGCTGTGGAACGGCGACTGGGTGCGGTCGGGGGAAGAAGAGGGCAAAGGCCTTTCGGCCGTGCGCGAAGCGATCATCTGGGATCTGGCGTTTGCCCCGGAAGCTTGCCGCCATAAGCGGGAGCACGGATTGATCCTGCTGTCGCTGGCGGACGGAACCACGCGCTTCGCGATTGGCACAAGTGATTGGCGCTGGTCGGATCTATTGGGACTGCGCGAGGCTCGCGCGGGGCGCTGAAAGAAGCGAAGGGGCCGCACCCGGCGGGCGCGGCCCCAACGATATCAGGACATGACGATCAAAACGACGCGGCGATTCTGGGCCCGGTTGGCGCGGGTCTTATTGTCCGTCACCGGGTCCTTTTTGCCATACGAGATGGTCGACATGCGGTTCAGCGGTACGCCATGCTGATTCATGAACAGGCGCACGGCTTCGGCCCGCTGTTCGCCCAGCTTCTGGTTGGTCGAGTCGGATCCGCGTGAATCCGTGTGACCCTGGATTTCCAGATAGACGTTGCGGTTGTCGTTCTTCAGCTTGTCGGCGAAGTCCGTCAGACGCTGTGTGGCCTCCGGGGAGAGCTTGGCGCTGTCGACCGGGAACTTCACCGAATCGTCGGACAGAACCATGGAGTAAAGGAATTTGCCTTCCGCCAGCTTGCCAGCCGCCGTGGCGCGATCCAGCGCCTCTTTGGTTGCCTGGTCGAGCTGAGTCAGATGGGTTTCGTGACGATCAACTTGGCCTTGCGTGGCCTGCACTTTGGCGTCCACGGCGGCGACATGTTCATTTACATAATCTTTGGTTGCGCAGCCGCCAAGGCTAAGAGCGCTGACGGCGATGGCAGTGAAAATTGCGGGTTTCATTATTTGCATTGGTAGTCCCTCTTGTCAGCCCTGCGGCATGGATGTTCGCCGTGCGGCATGGAGGTTAATGCTGCGCACACAGTGTGGCGGAAATGGGATGTTTTTTTGGGACAAATGCGGTGTTTCTCGCGCCAGTGTGGCGGCCCGACACCTGTTACAGATGAGTCGCAATACGCTGTTCTACCGAAAGCCGTTAAGACATTTGCGCGGTGCAGCAAACAGAGATTTTGACGACCGTTCGCCTGACAACACGACGCACGCTTCGTGAAATCCCGGACATGTTGCAGGCATCGTCTTTGAGTGATTCCAAGTTGCGCCTGACATATTGCAGCCGGGAGCGGTTCTTCCCGGTCGCGGCGTGGCGACTTGAAATGTTTGTTTTGACAGTCCGCGCGTCGCCATGATTTTCGCGCCTCCTGTATAAGCGGCCGCAAGGAAGGCACATGCTGCAATACAATCTTCTGCACTGGTCGGAATTTTTCAGCGCCGCCTTGCTGCTCAATCTGGCGCCGGGTCCCGACCTGGCGTTCATTCTGGGGCACACCGCGCGCGGTGGAACACGGCACGGCCTGGCGGCGATGCTGGGCGTCTGGACCGGCGTGCTTTGCCACATCACCTTCGCGGTGGTGGGGCTTTCCGCGTTGATCGCCGCATCGGCCGAGGCCTTCGCCGTCGTCAAATGGATCGGCGTCGGCTATCTGATCTGGCTGGGGGTTCAAGCTTTGCGCGCGCGGGGCGGCTTTCTGACCGATGCCGGGCCGCAGTCTACTGTCAGCCGGCGGCGGGTTTTTGGACAGGGCGTATTGGTCAATGTCCTCAATCCAAAAGTCGCGATTTTCTTCCTGGCGTTTTTGCCGCAATTCCTGGTGGCTGGCGCCGGCCCCGTGTGGCTGCAGCTTCTGCTTCATGGCGTCCTTGTGATTGCTGTTGCCGGGCTGGTCGAACCGCCTTTGGTGTTTTTCGGCGACCGCGTAACGGCCAGACTTCGCGCCAGTGTTCGCCTGACCCGCTGGCTGGATCGCGCACTGGGCACCATGCTGATCGGGCTGGGTTTGAAACTGGCCGCGATGCGGCGGTAAATCACCAGCCGCGAAAGCGGGTCCAGATCGCGGACACCGAATGGTCCGGTTCGATCACATGATACTGGTCATGTTGCGCGGCCGTGGCGCAGGCATGGTTCGGCAGGATGCGAATCCGGTCTCCGACTTTGAGGTCGGGAATATTGGCGCCGGAGCCGGGCCGGGCCGCGAGAATGCCATGCTCCTGATTGGCCCTGAGAACGACGAGATCCCGGTAGGGTTGGCCGTCCGCGTCGCAGACCAGGCCATAATATTGGTCAACCGCTTGTCCCGCCGTACCCCGGTCTGCGGAGAGAGCCATCCAACCGGCATCGGTGATGATCCAGTTCTTGTCGCGTTGATGGCCGATCACAGTGGCCAGAACACTGAGCGCGATATCTCCCACACCGCAGACGCCAATGCCGGCCTGAACCAGATCGAAGAACATATAGACGCCCGCGCGCACTTCCGTGATGCCGTCATAGGTCCGGGCGCTGAGTGCCGTGGGCGTAGAGCCGACGCTGACGACCGGGCAGGGATGCCCCGCTGCACGCAAGGCCCCGGCTGCCTCCAGAATGCGGACCCGTTCCAGATCCGCCGCCGCCGCCAACGCAGTGGCATCGTGCAAATTATAGCTTTCGCCGGAATGGCACATCACGCCTTGTAAGATTGCGCCGCCTTTGGTCAGTGTCTGTCCGATCCGGACCAAGGTGTCGCGATTGTTCCATCGTACTCCGGATCGATGGTCGTCGACATCGACCTCGATCAGCACGGGCAGGGCGTCGCCGGATTGTTTGGCGTGTGCGGCGACGGCTTCAGCGGCCTCGACGGAATCCAGAATGATTTTCAAATCGATGCCCCTCTGGCGAAGAGCGGTAACCCTGGAGAGTTTTTGCGGGCTGATGCAGACGGCGTAAAGCAGATCGGTAATGCCGGCGCCGCCAAATATTTCGGCTTCCTTCAGGGTCGAAACCGTGGCCGGCCCCGGCGGCGAGCCCAGCACGAAGGTAGCGGCGTCCAGGGATTTCGTGGTTTTGAGATGGGGGCGGATGGAGACGCCAAGCCCTGCAGCCTGGGCGCGCATTCGCGCCGCGTTGCGCGCCAGTTGCGCACGGTCCAGCAAGAGCGAAGGCGTGGAAAGCGAGCCGATCTCGATTTGCGCGGTCATGCACCGGGTCCTGGTTTGCGCCCAACTACCGGCGTCACGTTATTTGCCATGACGGGCGGAATAAAGTCTATTCGCGCCGGGTCGAGACGGGGATGCGCGGAATGAAAGTCCGTGGTGCTTTTATATTCGTATTGGCTGCGGGCTTCTCGCTGTCTTCGGCGATTGCGCAAAGCCCATCGGTTCCGCCACGCCCGTCGCACCCTGTCATTCTTCATGCTGCGCGCCTGCTTGATGTCGCAGGCGGCCATATCGTCAGTCCCGGGGAAATATTGGTGGAAGGCGACCGTATCACAGCTGTCGGCAGCAAGCTTGCGCACCCGGCAAACGCGGACGTGATCGATCTAGGCGACACCACCCTGATGCCGGGCCTGATCGATGCGCATGTGCATCTGTTCCTGCATCCCGGCGCCGAGGATTTGCAGACGGTTCAGGAATCGGAATCGCAGCGGACCATCCTGGCCACCCTGGCCGCCAGGGACGATCTGATGGCAGGATTCACGGCCGAGCGCGACATGGGCAGTGAAGGCGCGGGCTATGCGGACACCGCTGTGCGCAATGCCATCGACAAGGGACTGATTCCGGGTCCCCGCATGCGCGTCAGCGGCAACGCCATCAGCATCCTGGGCGGCCACGAAGACGCGATCCGTTACAATCCCGCGCAGCATGTGCTGCCTAATGCGGATTACGCCAACAACGCGGATCAGCTGGTCACTGTCATTCGTCAACAGCACAAGGACGGGTCCGATTTCGTCAAGATCTACGAGACCGGCGCGGATTCGATGCGCGGCGGCGAATTCCATACGCCCTATCAATATACCGAGGTGGAATTGAAGATTGCCATCGGTGAAGCGGCGCGGCTGGAAACCAATTCCGTGTGCATGCCCAGGGCGAGCCCGGCACCTTATATGCGGCCCAGGCCGGCGTGGCCTCGATCGATCACGCCACCCAGCTCAGCGACCAGACCATGCAGTTGATGAAGCAGAAGCATATTCCAGCGGTGCCGACCTTTGTGATTTTCGAATATTTCGCTGACCATGCGGCAACACCAGAAGCCGGCGCGCGCGAACATGCGATGCTGGACTACAAGATCAAGGAATTCAAAAAGCAGGTCGCCGCCGGAATTCCTTTTGCCGTCGGCTCCGATGTCGGTCCGTTTCCGCACGGCACCCAGGCCCGTGAATTCGAGCTGATGGTGAAGTACGGGATGACCCCGCTTGCGGTGTTGCAAGCCGATTATCTCAACGGCGCGCAGATTTTGCGTTGGCAGGGACAGATCGGCGAACTAAAGCCCGGCTATTACGCCGACATTGTCGCCGTGCCTGGAAATCCCTTGAATGACATCACGGCGGTGGAACGCGTCTCCTTCGTGATGAAGGGCGGCGTGGTCTATCGCAAATAGCGTTCAGCCGATCAGCTTGCCGACCGCGCCGCCGATCAATCCGGTGACCGCCGAAGCGGCTGTCCCCATGACCAGGATCATGGGCGGCACATCGCTCAATGCCACCGAAACGGCGATGCCGAGAATGGCGCACACGCCGCCCGCGACGGCGCCGCCGGCCAGCGCGCCGCCCCAACCGGCATGGGCCATGCGCGCATAGACCAGCCCGGCGACGAGCGAAAAGAACATGCCGCCAATGGCGAAGCCTTTTTCGCGGATCGCCGGCACATAATGGCCGATCACGACCATAGCGAGTTGCAAGACAAGACCAATCGCCGTGGCGATAAGCAGACTATCTTTGTTCATGATTATGCCCCCCTGGCACAGCTGCAACGGCAACGGTGCGCCCGGTTCGGAGGCGTTGTCAACGCGGAGCCGCAGCCTCTAAAGCTCCAGCAGATCGCGGCCGATCACCAGATTGCCGGAGAAAGTGGGCCGTACCGCATCGCGCCATGTCTCATCCGCAACAATGGGCGGACCGCCCGGGACGAAATGGGAAAGAACCAGGGTCTTCACTCCGGCTTCTGTTGCAATGCGGCCAACCTGTTCGGTGGTGGTGTGGCTGGCGAGGAGATGGGTACGAAGCGTCGTGGCGTTCGGCTCACGGGCGATCAGCTGCTCGATGGCCGGCAGGTACATCACTTCGTGCACCAATATGTCGGCGCCCTTGGCCAGACGAACCAAATTTTCGGACGGCCTGGTGTCGCCGGAAATCACGATGGAACGGTTGGGACAATCGAAGCGATAGGCGAAAGCTGGTTTGACCAGCGGGTGTTCAACCAGGGCGGCTGTGACCTTGACGTTTTTGTCTTGCATGACCAATCCGTCGCCGGTGATCTCGTGAGCGGCGATCAGATCTTTTAGGGGCGGGCGACCTTCGTCCGCCATGCGGGTTTTGATGTCGTAATCGTTCATCTCCAGAAAGAGACGCGTCATCTCTTTCAGCGGCGGCGGCCCATAGGTGCCCACTTTGGTCGCCAGGGTTGTGGCCCAGCTGAGCCAGATCAGATTGCCGTAATCGGCATTGTGGTCGGAATGCTGGTGCGTGATGAAGACATTGCGCAATGACGAGACCGGAACACCCGCCAGAACCATCTGCCGGGCGACCCCATTGCCGCAATCGATCACATAGGCATCGCCATTGACGACGATCACCTGCGAGGGCGCAGCGCGATTGGGCTTGGGCGTCGGACCGCCGCCGGTTCCCAACAGGATCAGCCGCGATTTTGCGCCCGATGAGCCTTCTGCCGCCCAGGCCGGAAGTGGCGCCAGCAGTGCCGCGCCGGAAACAAGGATATCCCGGCGTGTCGCTGTCACCGCCGCGTGCGTCCTTCAAGCTCCGCCGCCAGGGTCTGAACACCATAGACATTCTTCAATGCCTCGGTGATGGCGGCGGTGGAGACGGAGACGGTGCGATTGACCCGGCCATCGAAACCGAACGCGCCGCCCAGGCTATCGATATTGCCGTCAAAGGCCGCGCCGACCACTTCGCCGTTGGCGGTGATGACCGGGGAGCCGGAATTGCCGCCGATGATGTCGTTATCGCTGGCAAAATTCATCACGGTCGCCGGGTTGACCTTGGACTGCGCGGTCTGCCAGCGCGGCGCCAGTTCGAATGGGAACTGGCCCGTGGCGCGCTCCCACAGCCCCTTATAATAGGTGAAGGGTTGCACGGTAACGCCATTGTCCGTCCAGCCCTGCACTTTGCCGTAAGACAGTCGCAGGGTGAACGTCGCGTCCGGATAGACATTGGTTCCGTAGATCGCAAAGCGTGCGCGGGCGATCTTCTGCGCGGCGCGATCAGTCGGGCCAGATACCCGCTCTTCAAACTGCTTGCGGATGGCGCGGCTGGCATCATCGGTGGCGAGTACGAATTTGATCATGGGATCGTCCGACGCCTGGATCGCGGCCATGCCGCCGTCCCACAAAGCCTTGCGCACAGCGGGATCACCGAGTTTCGACTGGGCCAGCCGTTTTGAAAGTGTTTCCGGGGAATCCTTGCCCAGGAAGGTCTTGGTACCGGGCGCATTGGCGGTGAGATTTTCGCGCAGCTTGGACAGCCAATATTCCAGCACCACCTGTTCCAGCTCGGGATGCACCGGTTGGGGGTCCAGCAAGGTCTTGCTGAGAAGCGGCAGACGGCTATCGGTATAGGCGGGCAGGCGCTCGCCATTCGGCTTGGTCTTTTCTGCGGCCGCGCGCACCAATGTGCGGGCGAAACGATAAAGGTCCGACCCGATGCCGGCGCGCGCTTCCATCATCGAATTGGACAGATAGAGCGCGCGATATTCCACCTGCGCCTTGGCGATGTCGGCCCAGGGATCGCCGATCTCGGCCGCCAAAGTGGAGTTGGCCGCGACCTTGGCCTTGAGGTCGGCATCGGCGGCGCGCTTCGCGGCGATCAGCGCCGGATCGACGAGCGCCTTTTCCTGGCCATGGAATACCTTGAAGCTGTTTTCGATGCCGAACAGCAGGTCATTGGCGATGCGGGCATGCTCTTCGCTTTCCGACGAGAAGCGGATCAGCCGGCCCCGCAGTTCTGAAAACTGAATCAGGGTTTCGGGCAACGCCAGGTCACGCAGGCCTTCCAGCTGATTGGCGGTGAGCAACCGTTGGGTGGAGCCGGGATTGCCGGCCACGAAAACCGGCTCGCCATCCTTGGGTGCGGATGTGCTCCAGACCAGATGATCCGGTGTTTTCACCGGCTTGCCGTCTTCGTAAAGACGCACGAAGGAACAATCCAAATCATAGCGGGGGAAGTTGAAATTGTCGGGATCGCCGCCGAAGAAAGCCGTCATGCCTTCCGGCGCGAAGACCAGGCGGACATCGGTGTATTTGCGGTAAGTGTAAAGCTTGTACTGGCCGCCCTGATAGAGCGTGACCACCTGGCATTGGAATTTGTCTTCCTTGCCGGCACAGCTGGTCTTTTCCACGGACGCGATTTCGGCATCACGCGCACGCACGAAATCCTGGCCGGTCTTGCCGGCTGCGGCCTTGGTGACGCGGTCGGTGACGTCGGTGATGCCGGACAGCACATCGGCCTGCATGCCCGAGCACAGCTTCTCGTCCTCGCGCTTGGCGATCTGGAAACCGTCCTTCACATAATCGGTGGTGGCAGTGGAAAGCTGCTGGGCGCATTCGCGCACGCAGTGATGATTGGTCAATACCAGTCCGTCGCCCGTGACAATCGATGCGGAACAGCCGGTGGACAGGCGCACGGATGCATTGCGCACACGGTCCAGCCATTTCTGGTCGATTTTCAGATTGTATTTCTGGTTGACCGCGGCAGTGGGGAAATTGTCGAAGGTCCACATGCCTTCATCGGCCAGCGCGCCGGTTGCGGAAAGACAGACAAAAAGGAAGGCGGCCGGGAGCGTCGAGCGATGCATGGGCGGGCTCACAATGAGAGGCGCCCATAGTGGAACTCAAGCTTTAGGCGTTTTCAATCCCCGGGGAACTTTGCAAATCGCGTTGTTTGGGGAGGGAAAGCGCGTGTGGCCCATTTCATTGCGGCCAGAACGCGCTTTCTCCGGTCAGACGAGATGCTTGGCAACATGGACGGCCATGCCGAAAGCGGGGACGGCAAACGCAAGCGCCAGAGCGCCATGCAAGAAGTTGCTGAGATATTCGTCGACTTTGAAGAATGTCATGGGACTGTTCCTTTGTTGGTTGGCGTTCAGATCAGGTGCGAAACGATGCGGGCGGTCATGCCGATCAGGGGCAGGGCGAAGGGGATGGCCAAAGCGGCGTGCAGGAAATTGCTCAGATATTCTTCGTTGTTGAAAATGGACATAGGTGCAGTTCCTTTGGGTTGATGGTTGTCGTTCAGATCAGGTGCGAAACGATGCGGACCGTCATGCCGATCAGCGGCAGGGCGAAGGGGATCGCCATCGCGGCGTGCAGGAAGTTGCTCAGAGTTTCTTCGTTGTTGAAGATGGACATGGGTGCTGCTCCTCGTTGGTGCCGCCGTGATTGGCGACGAGCCATAGATAGGATGTTTGGAGCGCGCGCGGGGTAAGGTGTTCGGCAGCGAAGTGAAAAAGAATTGTAAGAAGAGGCGCTAAATGCCTCTGACCGCATTCATGATGCGGCTCGCCAATGCATGAATGGCATCATGATTGGCGGGCCGGCCGAGCTGCCCGGATTGCAGGAAGTTGATTTCGCTTTCGATGGCAGTCTCGCTGGCGCCGAATCTAATCCGCGCCACCAGCTGATGCGCGAACGCTTCCAGCTCGGACCGCGATACGTCTTGCGGCAGATCGAGCGTGATCCACAAAAGCCCGGCAATGACCTCGTCGAGGATATCGGCGCGTGGATTGAATCGGGTTTTGTGGGCGTGCGCCGGGGGCGCCGGACGAAGGGCGCGAAGGGCTTGCACGGTGACCCGGATATTCATGCTAAGGAAGCTAGACGCCTCCGCGCCGGCTTGGGGTAAAGTGTTCGGCAGCAATCTGTAAAGAATGTGAAAAGCCTGCTGACAAAGTCCCTTTGCGGGCGCAGCATAATTGTTCCTGCAGGAGATGATTTTGCACGTCCTTCTTGTCGATGACGACACCGCCTTGAGCGAGATGCTGACCGAATATCTGGCGGGCGAAGGCATCCGCACGACCGCCGCGTTCAACGGTCCTGACGGGGCCGCGGCCGCGCTTTCAGGGCAGTTCGATGTCGTTGTCCTGGATGTGATGCTGCCCGGTATGGACGGCAATGAGGTGCTCCGCCATATCCGCCGCGCCAGTGAAATTCCGGTCATCATGCTCACCGCCAAAGGCGGCGATGTGGACCGGGTGGTAGGCCTGGAAATGGGCGCCGACGATTATATCGCCAAGCCGTATTTTCCCCGCGAACTGGTGGCACGCCTGCGGGCGGTGACCCGGCGCCAGCGCGATGCCGCGCCCGCAGCTGCCCTCAAGATCGGCCAACTGGAATTATCCGCCGGCAAGCGGGAGGTGAGTTGGGCCGGCAAGTCTTTCGAATTGACCACATCGGAATTCGACCTCTTGGAGAGCCTGATGCGGGCCGGCGAGATGGTGTCCAGCAAGGAGGAATTGTCGTTGAAGGTTCTGGGCCGCCCGCGCGAAATCTATGACCGCAGCGTCGATGTGCATGTCAGCAATCTGCGCAAGAAACTGGCGGCCTGCAGCAACGGCGAAATCGAGATCGAGACTATCCGCGGCGTCGGATACCGGTTGAGGCTGCGTCCATGAAACGCCGCTTGTTCTGGAAGATCCTGATCGGCTTCTGGCTGACGCTCATCATCATCACCCAGGGCATCTGGCTGATGTTCACCTTGCTGCGACCGGATCAGGAAGTTTCTTATATGCGCGCCTTTGCGCGGATGTCGGTGGCGGCGGCGTCCGCGGCGATCCAGCAAGGCGGACCGCAAGCTCTTGCCGGCGAACAGAAGTCCTGGCCCGAAGACTGGCGCTCCCGCATTCAGGTCCAACCGGTGGCCAGCCCCCTGAACCGGCGGGCGCCCATCGCAAGCCAAACCGTGAGCGCACCGGACGGGGCGAGCTATCGGGTCTCTTATTACCCGCAGCGCGGATCCCGCAATCGCGGCGTCTTCGGTATCCCGATGGAAGTGTTGATCGTGGCTGTGGTGGGCGGCCTGGGATTCAGCGCTATCCTGGCCTGGTACCTGACCCAGCCGATCCAGCGCATGCAGATCGGCTTCGGACATCTGGCGCAAGGCAATTTCGCCACGCGGCTGGGGCCGGCGATGGGCCGGCGACGAGATGAAATCGCCGATCTGGCGCATGATTTCGACAAGATGGCGGTTCGGCTGGAAGAATTGGTCGCCGCACGCGACCGGCTTTTGGCGGATGTCAGTCACGAATTGCGTACACCCCTGGCCAGACTCAATCTGGCGATCGGCCTGGCCAAGCAGGACCCATCCAAAATGGCCACCTCTTTGGACCGCATCAACGGCGAAGCGGCGAAACTGGACGAGATGGTGGGCGAATTGCTGACCCTGGCGAAGCTGGAAAGCGGCCAGAGCCGCGGCGAGGATTATTTCGATTTCGCCGAAATCGTGAAAGCCGTGGTTCAGGATGCGCGTTTCGAGGCATCCGGAAAGCGGGTCGACGTGCTGCTCAACATCGATCCCGACGATGAGAGCGTCGAATGGATTACCCGCGGCAGCGGCAGGCTGGTCGCCCGTGCGATCGAAAATATCGTTCGCAATGCCGTGCGATACTCTTCTGACGGCGGAAAGGTCAGCGCCACGCTGCGCCGTGATGGCGACCGGTTCAATCTCAAGGTGACGGACGAGGGGCCTGGGATTCCCGAAGACGCGATGGCCGGGCTTTTCATGCCGTTCGGAATGTCGGCTGACGGTTTCGGCTTTGGACTGGGTCTGGCAATCGCTCAACGCGCGATGGCGGTTCATGGCGGCTCGATTTCCGCCCGCAATCTTCAGCCCAAGGGGCTGGAGATGGCTGTCACTTTGCCCGCCGCGGTTGAGCATAGTTGAAACGCGCAAACGCGTCGGAGCGATGCTTCGATTCCGGACATGCTGCATAGCAATATCGCAGTTGCGAATGACGCGATGATTGCGCGCAGAATGTTTTCACCGCCACCGCTGCGCGGTGCCCATCGTCGACAAATCATGCGGCAAACTTTGTCCAAGTCTCATCGGCCTTTGTCCAAGTCTTGAGTCTTTTGCCCCATCCGTCCGCCTGCTAAGACCGAAACATCGGTCTTTTTTGGGGGATTCCATGCGTCTCAGCTTCGTCCTGCCGCTTATTCTCGGTGTCAGCGCCTTGGCCATCATGCCGAGCGTGGCGCAAGCCCCCACGGTCCATGCGCCCCAGACCAAAACCATCACGGTGCATGAAGGCACCTCGATGGCGGTTTCGGTTTCGCCGGACGGCAAGATGCTGGCGATCGATCTGCAGGGTTCTCTTTACGTGATGCCCGTCAGTGGCGGTAAGGCGACACGCCTGGGCGATATCTTCAACGACGCGCACCAGCCGCAATGGTCGCCGGACAGCAAGAGCGTCGTCTATTTCGCATACCGTGACGGCGGTTATGACCTTTGGCAGATCAATGCCGATGGCACCAACCAGCATATGATCACCGAAGGCACGTTCGACGACCGCGAGCCGATCTTCAGCCATGACGGCAGCAAGATTGCTTTCTCGTCCGACCGCGGCGATCCGCTCGGCAGCAACAACAATATCTGGGTGATGGACGTCAAAAGCGGCGCGCTGACCCAGCTCACCACCAATCCCGCTGAAGATGTGATGCCGGCCTGGTCGACGGACGACAAGGAAATCATCTTCACGTCCAGCCGCGATACCTACAAGACGCTGTGGGCGGTCAATGTCGAGACCAAAGCGGAACGCAAGATCGCCGATTCCGACGGCAATATCGCCGCGGCGTCGATGGGTCCGGACGGCCAGCTCGTTTATGAATCGTCGGTCGGCAATGACAGCCAGCTCAATTACAACGGCAAGTCCATCAGCGGGAAGGAAGTGGTCTTTCCCTTCCGCCCCAGCTGGGTCTCGAAGAACGAGTTCTTCTATGTCGCCGACGGCAAGATCAAGCGCCGCACTTTGGGCGGCGGCGTCAAGGACGTTCCGTTCAGCGTGGATCTCCAAATCACGCCGCCGCGCGACACCTATGTCCGCGCCAAGCGTGATTTCGACAGCCAAACGCCCCGCAAGGCGCTGGGCATCATGCGCCCGGTCCTATCGCCGGACGCCAAGCAGATTGCCTTCTCCGCGCTGGGCGACCTCTATTTGGTGCCGGTTACCGGCGGCAAGCCGCAGAACCTGACCAACGATGCGTCCTATGATCTGGACCCCACCTGGTCGCCGGATGGCCGTTACCTGGCCTGGTCCACCGACCGCGCCGGCGGCCATCTGCAGATCTGGATCCGCGACATGCAGACCGGCCAGATGCGCCAGTTGACGCATATCACCACCCAGCCGACATCGTTGCAGTTCTCGCCGGACGGCAAGCGTATCGCGTTCGTCAATGTCGATGCGATGTGGCGCGGCGCCAGCGTGGCGGTGGCCGATGTGGCGACCGGCGATGTGAAGATCATTCACAAGTCGATTTTTGCTCCCGGCACGCCGACATGGTCGCCCGATGGCTCGCGCATCGCGCTGGCGATGGTCGCGCCGTACAACCGCAAATACCGCGAAGGCACCAATCAGGTGCTGACCATGTCCTCCACCGGCAACGAAGCCGACGATGCGACAGACGACAAATGGTTCGCGCCGCAGCCGAACATGTCCATCGACAGCCGCGGCTGGAATGGCCCGGCCTGGTCGCCCGATGGACGGCAGATGCTGGGCATCTATGAAGGCCAGTTGGCCATTTGGCCGGTCGCGCCCAATTCCGGCGAGCCACAGGGGCCCGTCCGTCATCTGACGAGCGAAATCGCCTACAATCCCAACTGGGCCGGCGACAGCCGTCATGTCCTGTATCAAGCCAATGACAAGATCCAGGTGATGGATACGGAGACCGGCGAAACCAAGACGGTTCCGCTGGATCTCACCTACACGGCGTATGTGCCCAAGACGAGCATCACGGTGCATGTCGGCAAGCTTGTGGACGGCATTTCCAGGACCGCCCGCAACGACATGGACATCGAAATCGTCGGCAATCGCATCAAGAGCGTGACGCCGCATGTCGCGGGCCGCACCGCCACGATCGAAGCGCCCGACCTGGTCGCCATGCCCGGCCTGATCGAAAACCACAGCCACCGCCAGAGCGATTTCGGCGAGCAGCAGGGCCGGGGCTTCCTGGCCTATGGCATCACCGCGCTGCGCACCCCGGGCGGTCTGCCCTATGAAGCGGTGGAAGACCGCGAAGCTGGCGACGCGGGTGCACGCATCCAGCCGCGCATCTTCTCAACCGGCCATCTGATGGAATGGAAGCGGACCTATTACAAAATGGGCACCGCGATCTCGTCCAATTCCCATCTGATGCGGGAATTGGAGCGGGCGCACATTCTGGGCTTCGATATGTTCAAGTCCTATGTCCGCATGCCCGACATCCAACAGAAGATGATCGTGGATTATGCCCACAGCGTGGGCGAGCCGGTGAGCACGCACGAAATCTATCCCGCCGCGTTCGACGGGATGGACAGCGTCGAGCACACCACGGCCACCAGCCGCCGCGGCTACTCGCCCAAGGCCACCTTCAACCACGCCTATGAAGACGTGATCCAGATCATCAGCCAGAACAAGATCAACATGACGCCGATGATCTTCAGCGGCATGCGTGACCTGATCTCTTCGCATCCGGAATTGAAGAATGATCCGCGCGTGGCGATGGACCCACCTTGGCTCCAGAACCAGATCAAGAACTATGACAACATCATGGGCGGCTTCCTGCCTCGCAAGGATCCGGGCACGCCCAAGATGGTGATGGATCTGTTCAAGGCGGGCGCCACCATCACGGCGGGCACCGACGAGCCGGAAGGCATGTTCCTGCACTCGGAAATGGAGACCTATGCCCGCTACGGCATGTCGCCCTACGACATCCTTCGCACGGCGACGGTCAATACGGCGGCGATGCTGAACCTGGATGCGGGCAGCATCGAGCCCGGCAAGCTGGCGGATATCGTCCTGGTGAAGGGCAATCCGCTGGAGGACATCCACAACACCTTCAACGTCCAGCACGTGATCTTCAACGGCCGGCACTTCACGATCGAAGACCTGATCTCGGGCAAGGCCAAGGACGCGCCGCGCTAGAATACCAAAGGCGTAAAATAACAAACCCACGGATGAGAAAATCATCCGTGGGTTTAGTTTTTTGAATTAGGCGCTCATTTGCGCTCGCACAGGACGTCAATTGCTCTTGGGTTTTTCCCGGTACATGCGCGGCGACTGGCCCATCGCTTTGGTGAAAAAGCGGGAGAAATAGGCCGGATCATTGAAACCCAGATAATAGGCGGTCTGGGCGATGGTCATGGTGGAGTTGAGCAGCGCTCTTTGCGCCTCCAGCAGAATGCGCTGCTGGATCAGCTGATTCGGAAGCAATCCGGTGACCATCAGGCTGGCTTCACGCAGCCGCGTTTGAGTCACGCCCAAAGTGGTGGCGTATTGGGCCAAAGTCATATTGTCCCGGTAATGCTGCTCGATGAGTTCCCTGAGACGGGTGACCAGAGTGGCGGCGGCTTTGGGATGCGCCGCCTGGATGGCCCGCGAATGTTCCAAGGCCCGGGCGCACTGCACCAGAATGCTCAAGAGATGCGAATCAGCCGCCGCGGTGTGCGCCACATCGGATCCCGCCAGCTCATGCGCCAGCCGCGCCAAGGGCCAGGTCAGCTGCTCGGAAACCAGGGGAACCACCACGGGAGTCGCGAAAAGCATGGCAAAATCGCGTTCCCGGGCCACCAGACTCTGGAGATAGGAGGCGGAAATGGTCAGAGCCATGCCGCTGGCGTTCAATTCGAACTGGAAATTATGGGCTTCGCCCGCCGGGATAATGACGGCGCAAGGCGCCGCAAACCGGATGATCCCGCTTTGGGTCATAACCGTTCCTCGCCCGTGGGCGATGTGGAACATATAGTTCAGATCGTCGTCGATGCTGGCCCAGCAACAGGCAGGGCTTATGAGCCCCATTGGCATCAGGGGCAGGTGTCGCTCGACGATGACCGGTTGGGCACTCGAGTACATGAACGGGGGCTCCCAGCCCTACATTAACTCCACAAAAGTCCAACTTTATCCATATTTTGTCCATCGTCAAAAGCTCGATTTCTGACCTAAACCTATAGCCAGAAAATAAAAACGCGCGTGTTGCATATTGCACGCGCAACTGTGGAACTAGACGGCAACAGTCAGCACAGGGGGGAGCATTGACGGCTTATTTGCCTTGCCAACTGCAAGAACTCCGCGCCGCAGAAGCGCTGGCCTCCCAGTGGGCTGTCCTGCCGCCCGCCGCTTTAAGTACTTTGGAACTGAAATCGTATCTGCTTGTGAACCGCTGAACACAGCGGCCTGTGTTAACGCTTACTAACTATCGGGGAACACCATGAATTTCACGTCCTTCGCGCCGAAGTTTTCGTCCCGGCTGCTTCTGTCCAGCGCGGCCCTGCCGATGCTCCTGGCTTCGTCCGCTGCTTTCGCGCAAAGCGCGCCGGAAGCGCCGGCCGCCGGCGAAACGGTCGTCGTCACCGGTTCGCTGATCGCGCGCCCGGACTACAACACCGCGACGCCCACGGTGTCGGTCACGTCCGACACCCTGAAGCAGAGCGGTCAGATCGCTCTGGAAGCGGGCCTGAAGGACCTTCCGCAATTCTCGACCTCGACCGGTGGTTCGGGTCCGTTCATCGGCGGCAGCGGCCAGCGCAACGTCTCGATGCGCGGCCTCGGTCCCCAGCGTAACCTGGTGCTCTTGGATGGCCGCCGCATGTTGCCGTCCAACTCCGACGGCACCGTCGACATCAACCAGCTGCCGGCCGGCATCGTCGGCAATGTTGAAATCATCACTGGCGGCGCTTCGGCCGTTTACGGTTCGGACGCGGTCTCCGGCGTCGTGAACTTCAAGACCAAGCGTCCGCAAGACGGCCTGACGGTCAGCAGCACCTACGGCACCACCGAATCCTATGGCGGCAGCCAGTTCGACGTGAATGCTGTCGGCGGCATCAATACTGCCGATGGCAAGGGCAACATCACGGTCGCGGTGGAATATACCCGCGTCACGCATGTGAACTGGGGCTCCATCCCCTTCCTGCTGTCGAGCCACGCCGGCGTGACGCCGCTGGTGCAGGGCCAGTATGTCGGTGGCACCAACGCGCCCAGCCAGGCGGCTATCAACACCTATTTCGGGCAGTTCGGCGCGCCCGCCGGCTCGATTTCCCCGACCGGCTCGGGCGGCTTCGGCTTCAATCCGGATGGCAGCCTGTTCAATGTCGGCCCCAACAAGGGCACGATCTACAATTATCAGGGCATCACGGATTCTCAGGGCCGGCCGCTTAACGACATCTATCAAGGCTCGGTTCGCAACCGCAGCTACTATTTCCGCGGCACGCAGAACCCGCTGGAACGCTGGTCCAGCTTCGTCAAGGGTGACTGGGCGCTGAGCAACGACATTCATTTCTACGGTCAGGCGCTCTACACCAACTATAATTCGATCGTGCAGAGCGATGCGACGGTGACCAGCGCCACGCAGATCCCGACCGTTCCCCTGAGCAACCCCTTTCTGGCCAACATTCTTGCGACCAATCCCGGCGTGGCGAACTTGCTGGCGTCGCGTGCCACTCCGGGTGCCCCGATCCAGATCAATAAGCGCTTCCTGGGCCTGGGCGGCTATCGTACCGCCACCAACGCCAACAACATCTATCAGTTCATTGCTGGCCTGAACGGCGTTCTGGGCGATTCCATGACCTGGGATGTCTATGCCAGCCATGGCCAGACCTTGAACTCCTATTCGAGCACGGGCGCGGTGCGCTTCAGCGTCGTCCAGCAGATGTTGAACGCCGCGGATGGCGGCGCCAGCCTGTGCGCCGGCGGCTTCAACCCCTTCGGCAACAACCAGTCTTCGGCGGCTTGTAATGCCTTGGCTGCGCCGGAGTTCGTCAACCGGGTTGCGGTCACGCAGGATGTGTTGAATGCCGACATCCAGGGCACCGCCTTTGCGTTGCCCGCGGGCGATGTGAAGTTCGCCTTGGGTGCCGACTACCGCAACATTTCCTTTAACTTCAAGCCCGACGCGGCGGTTCAGACCGGCGATCCCTTCACCTTCAACCCGCAAGCTCCCACCCAGGGTGCTTCGGCCGTGCGTGAAATCTTCGGCGAAGTGCTGATCCCCGTGGTCAAGGACATTCCGTTCTTCCAGAGCGTGAATGTCGACATCGCGGCCCGTTATTCTGACTATGTCCTGTCGGGCGGCACCAACACTTACAAGGGTGACGTGGACTGGGCGGTGATGAACGGCTTCCGCCTGCGCGGCGGTTACGAACGCGCTGTCCGCGCACCGTCGGTGAATGAATTGTTCTCGGGCAATTCGACTTATTACGCCAACCGGACGGTTCAGGCTTCGACGCCTCCCGGCGCTGGCGACCCGTGCGACGTGCGTCTGCGGGGCAGCAATGCGGCACTTCTGGCGCTCTGCCAGGCGACCGGTTTGAATCCGGCGATCGCGCCCACCTATCAGACCAACGACAATCAGGTGCCTGCGATCAATTCCGGCAATATCGGCCTGCGCCCGGAAAAGGCCGACACCGTCACCTTCGGTACGGTCTATCAGCCGGAAATCGACAGCCCCTGGTTCCAGAATGCGTCGGTTTCGGTGGACTATTACAACATCCGGGTGCGGGATGCGATTTCGTCGCTCGACTTCAACACCCTGGTCAGCAAGTGCTACAATCTGGATGGCTCCAATCCGAGCTATTCGGCCACCAACTTCTACTGCCAGTTCATCAACCGCAGCCAAAGCAACGGCCAGATGGTCAATGTGCGCACGCCCTTCGCCAACACGGGCGGCTACAAGACTTCGGGTATCGACTTGGAAATGAACTGGCTGACCGATATCGGCGAAGCCTCCGGTTGGGGTCCGGATGCCGGTACGCTGAGCTGGGACATCGTCGGCAACTATCTCAACAGCTTCAAGCAGCAGATTCTGCCCGGCTCGCCGTGGCAGGAACTGGGACAAACCAACACGGGCGGCGGCGTGAACTCCACCGCTACGCTTGGACCATTCCCCAAATACCAGACCAATACCCGGGTCACCTATCATAACTTCGGTGCAGATATCGGCCTGCGCTGGCGCATGATCGGCGGTATGCGGGACACTTCGGTGGTCACCAATCCGCTCACCACAGTGCCGGGACAGGGCGTCGCCAATTACTTCGACCTGACCTTGGGCTACGGGCTGCCGGATACCGGTTCGCGCTTCAACCTGGTTGTGAACAACCTCTTCGATCGTGCGCCGTCTCAGGTGGGCATCAATCCGGGTAATACCAACTCCGCGCTCTATACGGTGTTGGGCCGTACCTACCTGTTCACCTACACGCAGGAATTCTAAAGCCTGAAATATGACGATGCGGCGGGAAATTGCTCAAAAGCAGTTTCCCGCCGCAACCGTCTCTTCCCCACGGGAGATGACATGGCCGACAAGGCAAATCCGGCAGCTCTTGGACTGGTCGGTTTTGGGTTGACCACCATTCTTCTCAGCGCAGTCAATGCCGGTCTTTTGCCGGCCCATGGCGAAGCGGTCGTTCTTCCTCTCGCGTTGGCTTTTGGCGGCACTGCGCAGGTCATTGCCGGGATCATGGAGTTCATGACCGGTAACACCTTCGGCACCACGGCCTTCATCAGCTATGGCGCGTTCTGGTGGTGGTTCGCCTCACTGGTTTTTCTGGGCGGCAACAAGCTGCTTGATCTGTCGGGTGCCGACAGCGCCATCGGTTTTGCCCTGGTTCTATGGGGCGTATTTACCTTCGGCTTGTGGGTCGCGACTTTTTACCTGACCCGGCTGCTTTTCTGCATTTTTCTGACTTTGTGGATCGCGTTCTTCCTGTTGGGCTTTGGCGCCATGCTTGGCAATCCGATGCTGCATCAACTGGGCGGCTGGGTTGGTCTTCTGTGCGGCGCCATGGCCATGTATGGCAGCTTTGCTATCGTGACCAACACCACCGTGGGGCGCGAGGTCGTGCCTATCGGTTCCCGGAAATAATTGGTTCGAGTTGCAACTGTCATGACTGATCAAACTGTGCCTGTCCCTCTGGATTGGAAGAAGCGCGGGTTTGTGAGCGCTTCGGATTATGTGGCGCGTTATGCGCAGTCGATTGAGGACCCGGATGGGTTCTGGAAGAAGGAAGCGGAGCGGCTGGATTGGGTGAAGCCCTTCACCAAGGTCAGCGATGTGAGCTTTGCGGCGGACGATCTGCATATCCGCTGGTTCGAGGACGGCGCGCTTAATGTTGCCGCCAACTGCATCGACCGGCACCTGGCCAAACGGGGCAACCAGACTGCGATCATCTGGGAAGGCGATGATCCCAAGGACAGCAAGAAGATCAGCTACCGCCAATTGCACGAAGAGGTCTGCCGCTTCGCCAATGTGCTGAAGGCCCGGGGGGTCAAGAAGGGCGATCGGGTAACGATCTATCTGCCGATGATCCCGGAGGCGGCCTATGCGATGTTGGCCTGTGCCCGGATCGGGGCAATCCATTCGGTGGTGTTCGGGGGCTTTTCGCCGGACAGCCTGGCAGGACGGATCACGGACTGCGATTCGCGGCTGGTGATCACGGCCGATGAGGGTCTGAGAGCCGGCCGCCCGGTGCCCTTGAAGGCCAATACCGACGAAGCCTTGAAGAAAGCCCCGGCCGTCACGGATGTGCTTGTGGTCAAGCGCACCGGCGGCAAGGTGACCATGCAGGACGGCCGCGACCGCTGGTATCACGAGGAAGCGGCCAAGGTCGCAAGCGATTGCCCGGCCGAAGCGATGGGAGCCGAAGATCCCCTCTTCATCCTTTACACCTCCGGCTCGACCGGCAAGCCCAAGGGGGTGCTGCACACCTCGGGCGGCTATCTGCTCTATGCCGCCGCCACCCATCACTATGTCTTCGATTATCATGAAGGCGATGTCTACTGGTGCACGGCCGATGTCGGCTGGGTCACCGGTCACAGCTATATCGTCTATGGCCCGCTCGCCAACGGCGCCACCACTCTCATGTTCGAAGGCGTGCCGAACTATCCGTCGAGCTCCCGTTTCTGGGAAGTGATCGACAAGCACAAGGTGAACATTTTCTACACGGCGCCAACGGCGATCCGGGCGTTGATGCGCGAAGGCGATGGCCCGGTGAAGAAGACCAGCCGCGCTTCTTTGCGCCTCTTGGGCAGTGTGGGCGAACCGATCAATCCGGAAGCTTGGCTGTGGTACCACCGCGTGATCGGTGATGGCCGCTGCCCCATCGTGGACACCTGGTGGCAGACCGAGACCGGTGGCATCTTGATCTCGCCGCTTCCCGGCGCCACCGATCTGAAGCCCGGTTCTGCGACCAAGCCCCTGTTCGGGATTGTGCCGGAGATTGTGGACACCGAAGGCGAAGTCCTGAAAGGCGCCGTCACCGGCAATCTCTGCATCGCCAAAAGCTGGCCCGGCCAGATGCGCACGGTTTATGGCGATCACCAGCGCTTCGTGGACACTTACTTCAAGACCTATCCGGGCAAATACTTCACGGGCGATGGCTGCCGCCGTGATGCCGACGGCTATTACTGGATCACCGGCCGCGTCGATGACGTGATCAATGTCTCGGGCCACCGCCTGGGCACCGCCGAAGTCGAGAGTGCTCTTGTGGGCAACGCCCAGGTCGCGGAAGCGGCCGTGGTGGGCTATCCCCACGACATCAAGGGCCAGGGCATCTACGCCTATGTCACGCTCAAGCAGGGCGTGGCGCCCAGCGATACCCTGAACGCCGAGCTTCGGGCCTTTGTCGGCCACGAGATTGGCCCGATCGCCAAACCGGACGTGATCCAGTTCGCACCGGGACTGCCCAAGACCCGCTCTGGCAAGATCATGCGCCGCATCCTGCGCAAGATCGCCGAAGGCGACACCAAGAGCCTGGGTGACATTTCCACTCTCGCCGATCCTTCCGTGGTCGAGGACCTGGTCCAGAACGCCAAGAGGTAGGCAGACGCCGCCTGCCTGATTTACCCTCCGGCCTGTTCGGGCAAGGGGGGATGATATGCGTTCATGGCTGCTGGCGGTTTTTCTGAGTCTAGGTCTTGCCGCGCCCGCCACGGCGGCCGACTGGACGACGCCAGCCGAAGCGGCAGGCTTTCGCACCACGCCCAGCTACGCTGACACATTGACGTATCTCAAGCGGCTGGAAGAGGCCGCGCCGGGCAAGATCAGGCTCCAGACTTTCGGTGTTTCACCGCAAGGCCGGCCCATGATGGCGGTGATCGCCAACGCCAATGGAGTCTTTACGCCCGAGGGCGCGCGGGCCGCGAAGCTGCCCGTAGTGCTGGTTCAGGCCGGCATTCACCCTGGCGAAATCGAAGGCAAAGATGCCGGGCTGATGTTGCTCAGGGATTTCGCGGTCACGGGCAAAAGCCCGCATCTGCTGGATCAAGTCGTGCTGGTTTTCATACCGGTCTTCAGCGTGGACGGGCATGAAAATTCTTCGCCCTACAATCGCATCAACCAGAACGGTCCCGACAGCATGGGATTTCGGGGCCAATCGCAATATCTCAATCTCAACCGCGACTATGTCAAAGCCGATTCCCCGGAAATGCGCGCTTGGCTTTCTCTATGGCGGCATTGGAGGCCGGATTTTCTCACCGATGTCCACACCACCGACGGCGCCGATTATCAATATGATCTCACCTGGTATCTGGAGGATCCAAACAAGCTTGATGCCGCTGTCAGTGACTGGCAGCAAAAAGCGATGGCGGCGGTCGTTCCGGCCTACGAAAAGCGCGGCCATCTGGCATCGATCTATCTCGAATTCAAGGACGAAAAAGATCCGCGCCAGGGCATCGTCAATTTCGGTTCGGGACCGCGTTTTTCCACGGGATATGCCGCGCTGCAGAACCGGCCGGCTCTGCTGATCGAAACCCATATGCTGAAATCCTATGCCGTCCGGGTGCGTGCGGCGTACGATCTGGTGGCGCTGATGCTGGAGCATATCGGGCGCGATCCCGCCGCCTTGCTGGCCGCTACGGCCAAAGCCGATGCCGACACCATCGCACGCGCGCAAAACACGGCGGCGCGCGTACCGTTGACCTTCAAACAGGACCTGGCGTACACGCCCTTTGCGTTGAAAGGCTATGCTTTTCGGCAAAGCCCCAGCGATATCTCCGGAAGCGGCTGGATTCAGTATGACCCCGCCAAGCCCGTCACGGTCGAAATCCCGAACTGGAACCGGCTGCAGCCGGATGTCTCGGTTGCGCCTCCGGCCGCTTATGCGATCCCGGCGCAATGGACCAATGTCATTGCGCGGCTGCGGGACCATGGCATCGCCTACAAGCGGCTCGACTGTGCCATCACGGTCGATGCGCAGGGTTATCAGCTCAGTGATCCCAAATGGGCCACGCAGCCCTTTGAAGGCCATCTGATGTTGCGGTCGGTTACAACAGATCCGGTATCACGACATGAGACATTGCCAGCTGGATCGGTGATCGTACCTCTCGATCAACCGGCCGCAAATGTCGCGATCGAGCTGCTGGAGCCTGATGCCCCCGATTCTCTGCTGCGGTGGGGCTTGTTGGATTCAAGCTTCGAAATCAAAGAATATGGCGAGCCGCGGGTCGTGGAGAAATTGGCGCGCGACATGTTGGCCAGGAATCCCGGGCTGAAGGCCGAATTCGAGCAGAAATTGAAGGACGACCCCGCTTTCGCCGCCAATTCCCAGGCGCGATTGAATTTCTTTTTCCAGCGCTCTCCCTGGTATACTGTGCAACGGGCAGGGGCCTATCCCGTGTTGCGATTGGATGCCAAGGTGCGGGATGCATTGATGGTGCCTGTTGCAGGCAAGTCCTGCCCCATTCCGCAGATCGATTCGGCATACCGGGATCTGCGATAGAAGCGGCCGATCGAAGTTGAGTTGGTAGTGTATCTATGAGTGCGATTTTCTATTTGGCTTTGACAAAAAACTGCGCCCCGGTTGCACCTGGGCTGGGCCATTCGGCACTTCGACGTCTTATATGCCGGGAAAGCCGCGCTGCGGCGCGGATTCGGTTTGTGCAGGGTCGCGCTGCACGGCAGTGAAAATTTGAATATCCAATAACCCAAATGTTTCGGTAGCCCGGGCAGGGCATCCCGGAATTTCAGTCAGGACAAGCATGCCGAGCGGAACTGTTAAATTCTTCAATGATGCAAAAGGCTTCGGTTTCGTCACATTGGACGAGGGCGGAAAGGATGTGTTTCTGCCGGCAGTGTCGGTGACGTCGTCCGGCTTGCCGGGCTTGAAGGCCGGACAGCGCATTTCCTTCGACGTGCAGCCGGACAGCAAAGGGCCCAAGGCAGTCGAATTGAAGCTGCTTGCAGGTGCACCGCCGGCGCAAGCCCCGAAACACCAGCCCACGAGGCATTCCGAAGTCCGGAACGAGCGCCCGCTTACACTTTACTGTGATCCGGCATCGGACAAATCCGCGGAGATCGTGGCAGAGTTTCGCGCCGCGGGAGTCGAACCACGTGTGATCAATTATCTGGAAACCCCGCCAACACGGGATGAACTCAAAAGCCTTTCGGCGCTGATGCGGGACAGCGGCCAGTCGCTGGTCCGTCAATTCGACCCCTTGTTCCAGGCGCTCAATCTGGACGATAGGTTCATCAGCGAAAATGAATATTGGGACGGCATTGTCGAACATCCGGTTCTCATCAACGGGCCCTTGATATCGAGTGCCACCAAGGCGGCAATTTGCCGGTCACGTGACGCCGTGAGGGATTTTCTCTCTGCGCCTTCCGAAAAAATCGCTCAATCGCCGCCCGGGCGGAAAAGCATTTCGCCACGCCTGCTCCAACTGATGGGCGGGGTTGTATCTGCTTTGCCAATCACAGAGGACGCGCCGGTCGAGGAAATCGAGAAGCCGGCCGTCAAACCAGCTCCGGCCACACAAGATCTCGTCATCGTGAAGAGGGTTGTCGGCAAGGCCGAAAAGGCGGCCGAGCCGGTGAAGGCGCCAAAGATGAGTGCGAAAAAGCCGGCAGAGGTAAAACCGGCGCAGAAAAAAGCTGCGATTAAAAAAATCACTGAGAAAAAATCTTCGGAAAAAAAGCCCAAGACAAAACCGGCTAGCGCTGTGAAAAAAGCAGCGAAGGCGCCTGTCCGCAAACCCGCGAAGAAATCAACCCGCGCTGCGCGAAAGTGAAAATTGGCTCGGGGAAGAAATGGTGCCGTAGGTGAGAATCGAACTCACGACCTATCCCTTACCAAGGGATTGCGCTACCACTACGCTACTACGGCAACCGTGGCATTGAGAGCTTATCGCCCCGCCCTTATCGAAAGGGTGCGCTGCTATAACGTAAGGATAAGCCCGAGGTAAAGTGCGGTTCTGATGGCAAAAAGGCCCCCCGAAAAGCTGGCCGCTGCGTTGAGGGCCAATCTAAAGCGGCGCAAGCAGCCGTCCCCGTCCGAAATGCCCCCAAACCGGCCAAAAGACCCTGAAATTATTAGGGAAAATCCGCCACTCAGGCGCGACGATCCCGTCCAGGGAACATAGGGGACGCCCCCGCTTTCCGTCTGTCGCGGGAGCGCCCGCCACGCTACAAGCGTCGTTTTCGGGCCTCTCGGGCCTGTTTGAGGGATCATGGACCGGATTCGCATTCGTGGAGGCGCGCGCCTGTCGGGCGCCATACCCATCAGCGGCGCCAAGAATGCGGCGCTGAAGCTGATGGCCGCATCTCTGCTGACGGCCGAGCCACTGGTGCTGCGCAATGTGCCCCGGTTGGCCGATGTGCGGGCCATGGGAGAGCTGTTGAAGGGTTTCGGCGTCACCGTCGCGGTCGAACCGGGAGCGGCGCTGGGTGAAGGCGATACCTTCCGTCTGCAGGCTGCCCAAATCACATCCTCCTTTGCGTCCTACGATATCGTTCGAAAAATGCGTGCCAGCTTCCAGGTGCTCGCGCCGCTGCTGGCCCGCCACGGCGAAGCCAAGGTTTCGCTGCCCGGGGGATGCGCCATCGGGGCGCGGCCCGTCAATCTGCATCTGGATGCCCTGACGTCGATGGGCGCCAAGGTCGAGCTTGCCGACGGCTATGTGCTGGCCCAGGCGAAAGACGGTTTGCATGGGGCCGAGATTATTTTCCCGTCCGTTTCCGTCGGCGCCACGGAAACCGCATTGATGGCGGCGACATTGGCACGGGGCACCACCGTCATCACCAACGCGGCCCGCGAACCGGAGATCGAGGATCTCTGCCATTGCTTGATCGCGATGGGCGCCCGGATCGACGGAATTGGAACCACGCGGCTTTCCGTTGAGGGCGTGAAGGCGCTGCATGGCGCCGAACATGCGGTGATGGCCGATCGCATCGAAGCCGGAACATTCGCCATTGCCGCCGCCATCGCGGGCGGGGATGTGGAACTTGTGGGTGCTCGGCGCGAGACCATTGCGGCACTCCTTGAGAGGCTCGAGCGGGCAGGGGCAGAAACGCGCGATACGCCGCGCGGCATTGGTCTGCGAATGAATGAAATCCGGCCGGCATCGGTGGATCTTTCCACCGCGCCCTTTCCCGGCTTTCCCACGGATCTGCAGGCCCAATTCATGGCCTTGATGACGGTGGCCAAGGGAACCTCCACCATCCGCGAAACCATCTTTGAAAATCGCTTCATGCACGTTCCCGAGCTGGGCCGCCTGGGTGCGGATATCCGCGTCGAGGGTGATATCGCAATCGTGCGCGGTGTGGAAAAACTCAAAGGCGCGCCGGTGATGGCGACCGATCTGCGCGCCTCGGTCAGCCTGGTGCTGGCGGGCATGGCAGCGGAAGGCGAGACCCTGGTCAATCGGGTCTATCATCTCGACCGTGGCTTCGATCGGCTGGAACAGAAACTGTCCGGGGTTGGCGCCGATATCGCACGGGTGCCCGAATGACTGGACTTCTGAAACTGGCAGCGGCGGACGCTGAAGACCTGGAAATGCTGTCGGCACGCCTGCAGGACGCCGTCGGCAAGCTGAAGGATTTTGCCTGGTTGCCGAAGCAACGGCGCTTTGCAGCCATGGTCAATCGCTTCCGCTGGGAAGATGCGAAAGGGCCGGGGACCCGCGTACAGGCTGTGCTGCGCTTCGATAGCGTGTCCAAAGTTCAGTCGGTCAACGTCAAACAAGGTGCGCCGGACGCAGTGGTTTCGCTGCTGGCGATCAAATTCATTCCCAATGGCGAGGGCGATCCGGCTGGGACCATTGAACTGGCGCTGGCGGGCGGCGGCACGATCCACCTGACTGTCGAATGCATCGATGCCGAGCTGGCCGATCAGACCGCGCCTTGGGCTGCGCGTGCCAAACCCGATCACGAGGGCAGCCGGTAATGGTTCGCCGTTTGAATGCAAAAGATGCAAGCTTTGCTGCCGATTTCGACGCGCTGCTGTTTGCCAAGCGTGAGATCGAAGAGGACGTGGCGGAAGCTGTTCGCGGCCTGATCGCCGATGTGCGTCGGCGCGGCGATACGGCGCTGGTGGAACTGACCAACAAGTTCGACCGCGCCAATATCACCGCCGCGACATTGAAGATTTCCGCCGCCGAAATCGATGAGGCCTTGTCCAAGGTCACGGCCGAACAAAATGCCGCAATCGAGATCGCGGCGGCGCGGATCGAAACCTATCATCGCCGCCAATTGCCCAAAGATGACAGTTTCCAGGACGATACCGGTGCGGTCCTGGGCTGGCGCTGGACGGCGGTGGACAGTGCCGGCCTTTATGTTCCCGGCGGCACGGCGAGTTATCCGTCCTCCGTCCTGATGAATGCCATCCCAGCCAAAGTGGCGGGTGTTCAGCGGATCGTGATGGTCACCCCGGCCAGCGGCGGGCATCTCAATCCATTGGTGCTGGCGGCCGCAAGGCGGGCAGGGGTCAGTGATATTTTCCGCATCGGCGGCGCCCAGGCTGTCGCCGCGCTGGCCTATGGCACCCAAAGCATCGCGGCGGTGGATAAGATCGTGGGGCCGGGCAACGCCTGGGTGGCGGCAGCTAAGCGCGAAGTTTTCGGGCAGGTGGGTATCGATTCCATCCTTTCCAGCACAGTGGGATCCGAAGCTTGGAATTCACGTGACTTGAAGTCGCGGC
>JADMIO011472206.1_pt1 | contig 69770 bp, 63 predicted proteins | sample 8958161 | NCBI WGS metagenome assembly JADMIO01 (sample SAMN16585339, study PRJNA669376) | soil metagenome | isolation source: Crop rotation soil | place: USA: Cullars Rotation, Alabama | collected 2011 | reverse complement strand
GCGACCGCCGCAACGAGGCGCTGATCACCTGGCTGAACGAACTCGAAGGCAAGTACCGCTACCTGGTCTATGCCGCCAGCGCCACCTCGGACCAGTGGTCGCGCCGCTGCATGCGCCAGGCCGACCGCGTGCTGGTGATCGCCAACGCCGGCCTGCCGGTGGACGAGTCGCCCACGGTCGACGAGCTCAAGGCCTACGGCACGCGCGCCCATGTCGAGCTGGTGATGCTGCGCAAGGACCTGGGCTCCATCGGCAACGTGCTGGGCTGGCGCGAGAGCATCAGCGCACGCGCGCACTATTACCTGCGGCCGGGCGATCCCGGCGACATCGCCTCGCTGGCGCGGCAGATCACCGGCCGCGGCATCGGCCTGGTGCTGGGCGGCGGCGGCGCGCGTGGCTTCGCGCACATCGGCCTGCTGCGCGCGCTGGCGGAACTGAAAATCCCGATCGACAACCTCGGCGGCACCAGCATGGGCGCGTTCTTCGCCGCGCTGGTGGCCTGCGGCTGCAGCACCGACGAGATCACCGCGATCGCGCGCGACACCTACGTGCGCGCCAACTATCTCAACGATTATTTGTTCCCCACGGTGGCGCTGATCCGGGGGCGCAAGTTCGTCAAGCGCCTGCACGAGATTTTCCAGGACCGCCAGATCGAGCAGCTGCGCACGCCGTTCTTCTGCGTCTCCACCAACCTCACCCGCGGCGCGCCGATGGTGCACGACCGCGGCCCGCTGTACCTGTGGCTGGCCACCACCATGGCGGTGCCCGGCGTGGCGCCGCCGGTGGCGTTCCGCAACGAACTGCTGTGCGACGGCGCGGTGGTCAACAGCCTGCCCACCGACATCATGCAGACGCTGGAGCGCGGGCCGATCATCGCTTCCGACGTGTCGACCGAAGGCGACCTGCGCGCGCCCGGCATCGAGGGTCCCGATCCCGAGGCCCTGTTCAACTGGAAGACCATGGGCAAGCGGCCGGGCCTGATGAGCATCATCTTCCGCACCGCCACGCTGACCAGCGAATCCGGCGTGGCCGCGCGCGCGGCGCGCGCGGACCTCTACATCCGCATGCCGGTGACCGGCGTCGGCCTGTTCGACTGGAAGAAGATGGACGAGGTAATGGAAAGGGGCTACCGCCATGCGCTGGAAAAACTCACGGCTGCGAAGACCACGCTGCTCAAGTAGCGCGCGGCTCGCGGCGGCCATGCTCGCGTGCGCCAGCGTCTGTGCGCACGCCGGCTTCTACACCTGCATCGACGCGCAGGGTCAGAAAAGTGTTTCCGACAAGCCCTGCGCGGCCGACCAGAGCCGCGGCAGGGTGTATGCCACGCCGCCCAAGCCAGCGCCGGCCGAACCGGCGCCGCCGGTAGACCCGCATGCGCTCACCCCGCAGACGCCGGAAGAGCTGGAAGCCATGCTCGAAGTGCGCCGCCGCGCCGCCGCCGAACGCGAGCTGTCGAAGGAAACCGATGCCCAGCGCCACATGCGCCTGTACCTGGAGCAGAAAGAGCAGCAGCGCGCGCCGGCCGCGCCCGCCGCGAGCGTGGCCGGCGATGACGCCCCCTCTGCGCAGGACCGGCGTTGTGCGGAACTGCGCAAGCGCAAGGACAAGCTGGAGGAACGCGCGCGCAATCCGCTGCCCAATGCCAGCGCCGCGCAGCTGCTGGGTGATCAGCAGGCGGTGATCAGGGAACAGATGTCGCTCGGCTGCTACTGAAAAAACGGCCAAAAACGGTTTACCGCACGGCAGCGCAGTGCGAGATTAATTAATTACTTATATTAATTAATAGTTACAAATAATCTCAGTCACCAACGGTATGCGGTAAGGGCATTTTCTGCCGTTTCCGGACGGCTTCACGGCTGCAGCGGCACCGCTTCGACCCGGTAACCGCGGCGCGCGAGTTGCGCGATCACGCTGTCGCTGCCGGCCAGGTGCGCGGCGCCCACGATCACCAGCTGCGCCTTGTCGCCGGCAAACAGGCGCTCCAGTTTCGGCAGCCAGGCGCGGTTGCGCGCCACCAGCAGGCGTTCGTACAGGGCCGGCTGCTGCTGCTGGAATTCGCGCAGCAATTTCTCCAGGCCGGCGACATCGGCGTGCTGCCACAGCGCAAGCAGCTGCTCGGGCGATCCGCCCTCGCCGCCCTGTTCGTCCAGCACGGAGCGCAGCATCTGCAGCGACTGCTCGCGGTTCATGCCGGTGAACAGCTGCAGATGGGCGCGCGGTTCCTCCAGCCATTGCACGGTCTTGTGCTCGGTTTGCGCGCGCGCGTGGTAGTGCTGGTCCAGGCCCAGGTCCGGGCGGTAATCCGACTGCTCGAAGCTCAGGATTTCCAGGGTCATGGCGCAGAGCCAGCCCTTGTAGCGGTCGCAGAGGGCCGCGGGCAGTTTCTTGTCGCCGATCCAGCGGCTCAGTTCGCGGTAGAGGTCGTTGCCGATCTCGGCCTTGATGCCCTGCGGCGCCAGGCCGGCGTCGAGCAGTTGCGCCTGCGTCTGCGGGTCGTTCAGCGCGGTCAGATCGCTCTCGAGCACGATGCCGGCAGCGCTGGTGTATGCCGTGTCCAGCGCCGCGGGCAGCGGATAGGCCGCTTCCGGCAACAGGTGCACCGAGCCCATCAGGTAGTGCTGCGTCTTTGCGCCGGTGACGCGCCAGAGAAAGGGCGCATCCGATGTGCAGGATGCACGAGTGTCGCGGGCGCAGGGAGGCGCAGGAGCGGCCGCAGCCTGCGCCGCGCCCGCGCAGAGCAGCAGCAGCGTGGCGAGGAATCTCACCGGCGCCGCTGCGCCGTCGGCTGCACCAGCAGCCATTGCGCGTAGGCCGACTTGTCCGGGCCCAGCGGATCGGTGCCTGACAAGAAGGCTTCCATCTGCTCCAGGTCGTCGTAACCCCAGAACAGCTCGCCGCGCACCAGCATGCTCGGCACGCCGAACACGCCGGTTTCAAGCGCGGCCTCGCCGTTGTCGCGCAGCGCGCGCTTGGCCTGGTCGGCCTCGCTCTCCGCCAGCAGCACCTTGGGATCGAAGCCCGCTTCGGCCACGATCTCCGCCAGCACCGCCGGCTCGTGCACCGCGCGGCCCTGGGCCCAGGTGGCGGCGAAAATGCGCGTGATCAAATCGGCGCGCAGCTCGCGCGGCAGTTCCACGCAGGACAGGCGCAGCGCCGCCAGCGGGTTGAACGGATGCGACGCCGGTGGCGCCATCGGCAGGTTCAGGCGACGCGCCTTGCGCAGCACGTTCCACAGCATCCAGCGGCTTTTGGCCGGCACCTCGGCGGGGCCGACCTGGCCGTGCGCCTTGAGCAGTGCGGCGAACAGTACCGGCACCGGCTCCAGCACCAGGTTGTACTTGCGCGCCAGCTCCGGCATGCGGTGCCAGGCCAGGTAGGCGTTGTGGCTGATGTAGTCGAAAAAGAAGTACAGCTTCTTCGGATCGTCAAAGCCGTTCACGCATCACTCCGCCGCCGCTTCGTTGATCAGCCAGTTGCTCGCCGGCGTGCCGCCGCCGAGCGAGGCGAAGTCGAACAGCTTTGGATCGGCCAGCTGCGAAGGCGCCACGTTGGTCAGCGCCGCGAACACCTGCTCGATGCGCGCGCCGTGCTCCTTCTCCCATTCCGCCATCATGCGGCGCACCTGCTTGCGCTGGAGCTGCTCCTGCGAGCCGCACAGGTTGCACGGGATGATGGGGAAGTCCTTCACCTTTGCGTACTCGACGATGTCGCGCTCGCGCACGTAGGCCAGCGGGCGGATCACGATGTTCTTGCCGTCATCCGACAGCAGCTTGGGCGGCATGGCCGAGAGCTTGCCGCCGTGGAACAGGTTCAGGAAAAAGGTGGCGACGATGTCGTCCTTGTGATGCCCGAGCGCGATCTTGGTGTAGCCGCGCGCCTGGGCATGGGAGTACAGCGCGCCGCGGCGCAGGCGCGAGCACAGCGAGCACATGGTCTTGCCCTCGGGAATCACGCGCTTGACCACCGAGTAGGTGTCCTGCTCGAGGATCTCGTAATCCACGCCAAGGGCCTTCAGGTACTCCGGCAGCACGGCTTCCGGAAAGTCCGGCTGCTTCTGGTCCAGGTTCACCGCCGTGAGCGAGAACTTCACCGGCGCGGAGCGTTGCAGCTGCAGCAGCAGGTCGAGCATGGTGTAGCTGTCCTTGCCGCCGGACAGGCAGACCATGACGCGGTCGCCTTCCACGATCATCCCGTAATCCATGATGGCCTGGCCGACCTGGCGGCGCAGGCGCTTGGTGCGCTTGTTGTGCTCGTGCGCGCCGGCATCGCTGCGACGCGGGCGCAAATCCTGGATCGGGTGGGTGGTGGGGGTGATGACGGCGGACATCGTGATTTGCCTCTGGCAGCGGCCGCTATTGTCTCATGGCAGGCGTGCGGCCTTTCGCGGTAAAACATCCCACACGCAGTAGAGTTTCCTGTTCACGACGGATCGGGATTTCCCAGGCTTCGCAAAGCTGAGCGCCCTGGAGCCGCACGACGCCTGATGCTCAGGGGCTGGAGCCGTACTCGGGCGCTCGCCTCGTCTGCATTTTCTGCTCGAAGGCATAACCGAGTTTAAGCAGCGTGGCCTCGCTCCAGGCCGTGCCAATGAACGACAGCCCCACCGGCAGGCCGTGCAGGTAGCCCATCGGCACGGTCAGGTGCGGGTAACCCGCCATCGCCGCGGCGGTGGCGGCGCCGCCACCGACAAAGTGGTTGCCGTTGACCAGGTCGGTGTTCCAGGCCGCGCCCACGGTGGGCGCGATGATGGCGTCGAGCCGGTGCTTGTGCAGCGGCCGGTCGATCGCTTCGCGCCCGGCGCGGCGCGCGTGGCGCGCGGCGCGGCGGTAGCCCGCGCCGGTGAGTGGGCCGCGCGCCTGCGCCTGCATGAACAGCTCCTGCCCAAACCAGCCCAGTTCATCGCCGGCATGGTCGAGGTTGAAGCGGATCAGGTCGGCCAGTGTGCGCTGCGCGCCGCCGCGCGCGGCCAGGTAGCGCTCGATGCCATCCTTGAACTCGTGCAGCATCACGCTGCGTTCATCGTCCTCGGCTTCTGCCGGCAGGCGCACGTTGGCGGGGTCGACGATCTGGGCGCCGGCCGCGCGCAAAGCGGAAATCGCCTGGCCGAACAGCGCATCGACCTCGTCGTGAAAGCCGGCGAGGTTGCGTGCCACGCCGATGCGCGCGCCGGACAGGCCGTTGGCATCGAGCGCCGCCTGGTAGTCCGGCACTGGCGGCGCTTCGGCCGTGGCAGCGTCGGCAGCATCGGGTCCGGCCATCGCCGCCAGCAACAACGCGGCGTCGGCCACCGTGCGCGTGATCGGCCCGGCGGTGTCCTGGCTGATGCTGATGGGGATGATGCCGCTGCGGCTGACCAGGCCCACGGTGGGCTTGAGCCCGACCACGCCGTTGATGCTGGCGGGGCATACGATCGAGGCATCGGTCTCAGTGCCCACGGTGAGCGTGGCCAGGCTGGCCGCCGCCGCCACCGCGGAGCCGGAGGACGAGCCGCAGGGATTGCGCTCGGCCTCATAGGCATTGCGCGTCTGTCCGCCACGCGCGCTCCAGCCGCTGGTGGAGCGCGTGGAGCGGAAGTTGGCCCATTCGGAAAGATTGGTCTTGCCCAGGATCACCGCGCCGGCCGCGCGCAGGCGGCGCACGAGTTCGGCGTCGGCGGCTGGGCGCGTGTCCATCAGCGCCAGCGAACCCGCGCTGGTGTGCATCGCGTCGGCGGTGTCGATGTTGTCCTTGAGCAGGACGGTGAGGCCGTGCAGCGGGCCGCGCAGCTGTCCCTGCGCGCGCTCCACGTCGAGTACCGCCGCGATCGCCCGCGCATCGGGGTTGAGTTCCAGCACCGCGTGCAGCTTGGGTCCGTCGTGGTCCAGCTCGACGATGCGCGCCACGTACTCGTCCACCAGCGCGGCGGCGGAGATCTCGCCCGCCTGCATGCGCGCCTGCAGCTGCGCGGCCGATTGCTCGGCCACTTGCGCCTGCGCAGCGGACGCGCACAGGAGCAGCACTGGCAGCCAGCCTCGGCGCATCGTTCCCCCGGTGGATCAGACGCGATTTTACGCGAGGGTTTTGTCAGACAACGCCGCCAGCCGGCGCAGCGGCGGCAGCGACAACGCGCGGATCAGCAGCACCAGCGGCGGCGCCAGCAGGCACCAGGCCACGATGCCGTAGACGCCGACCAGGCCATAGTCGACGATGAACTGCAGTGGCCCCGCCTCGAAGCGCGCCAGCAGTTCGCTGACCGAAAAGATCGGCACGTGCGGCTGGCGGAACAGGGTTTCGCCGGCGCGGTAGAACGGCAGCAGCAGCACGACCTGCAGCGGGTAGATGAGGTAGTTCACCGCCTGGATCAGCGGCTGGTTCAACTTCAGTTTCCACGCCGCCAGCGCGCACAGCACGGTGCACAGCCCCAGGATGGGAAAGATGCCGAGCACGATGCCCAGCGCCAGGGTCAGCGCGACTTCTTCCGGCGTGGTGCCCTGGACCAGCTGCGCGCGGATCGGCGCGACCACGCGCCGCTGCCACCAGCCCGGCTGGTTCACGTGGCCTTGCGCCGCAGCAGGGCTTGCGCGTCCGCGCCGGCCGGCAGCCGCCACAGTGCCAGCAGCATGTACGCGCCCATGGCCATGTTGCCCAGGCCCAGGATCAGCAGCAGCCAGAGCGCGCTGACAGCCTTGTTCGGTTCGCGGTAAGCCACCCACAGCCAGAACCAGAGGAAGCCGAAGTAGGTGTCGAACAGCGTGGCGACGAACCACGGGTTCACGTTGCCGGCGGCGGGCTGCGCCATCAGCTCGCTGATGGCCGCCGAGATGCCGGCGTGCTGCGTGGCCCAGATGGAGGCGCCGATCAGCGCGCAGATCGCGAGCAGGGAGAAGCTGGCGAGAATGGCTTTCATGGTTACTAGTTTGTCATTCCGAGCGCAGCGAGGAATCTGGTCTTTCAAAAAGCTCAGATTCCTCGCTGCGCTCGGAATGACAGGCTTTACGTCTTGTGCAGCGTCACCTGCATCAGATCCACGCGCCCCACGCGGAAGCCGCACTCGCAGTAAGCCAGGTAATAGCGCCACAGCCGCAGGAAGCGCTCGTCGAACTGACGCACGATCTGCGCGCGCGTGGCCAGCACGTTGCGGTGCCAGTCGGCCAGGGTGCGCGCGTAGTCCAGCCCGAAGAAGCGCGGATCCACCGGCGCCAGGCCGGCGCGCATGGCCTGGTCCATGAAGATGCCGGGCGTGGCCAGCATGCCGCCGGGGAAGATGTACTTCTGGATGAAGTCGATCTTGCGCCGGTAGGCGTCGAAAATTTCCGGGTGAATGGTGATGCCCTGGATCGCGGCGATGCCGCCGGGCTTGAGCGCGCGGGCGATGGTCTGGAAATAGCCGGGCCAGTATTCCTCGCCCACCGCTTCGTACATCTCGATCGACACCACGCGGTCGTACTGCTGGTTCACGTCGCGGTAATCACGCAATTCGAAAGTCACGCGGTCGGCCACGCCGGCCTGCTCGGCGCGCAGGCGCGCCTCCGCCATCTGCTCGGCGGACAGCGTGATGCTGTGCACGCGGCAGCCGCTGTTCTGCGCGGCATAGAGGGCAAAGCCGCCCCAGCCGGAGCCGATTTCCAACAGCGTGTGTTCGGGCCGCAGGTCCAGGCGCTGGTACATCTGCTCGAATTTCTCGCGCTGCGCGCGCGCCAGGTCGTAGGTGCTGTTGGCGTAGATGCCGGAGGAGTACGCCATCGAGGGGTCGAGCCAGGCGCGGTAGAACTCGTTGCCCAGGTCGTAGTGGAAGGAGATGTTCTTGCGTGCCTGTGCCTTGGTGTTGGCGCGCAGGCGGTGCCTGATCCAGCCGGCGAAGCGCATCAGCGGGTTCTTCTCGAACGGACCCGCGATGTACGGCTCGTTGAGGTACAGCAGGCCCAGCAGCGCGGTGAGATCCGGGCTGTCCCACAGGCCTTCGAGATAGGCCTCGCCCAGGCCGACTTCACCGTTGCGCATGATGTGGCGCATCAGCGCGCCGTCGCGGATCAGCAGCACGCCGTGCAGCTCCGGGCGCTCGCTGCCGCGGAATGTGCGCAGCTCGCCATCGGGCAGGCGCACGTCCAGCGTGCCGATGCGCAGGCCGCCGAGCAGGCGCAGGAACAGGCGCAGCAGCAAACCCGTGCGCGAAGTTGCCGGCGCCGCGTAGGCGTCGCGGCTGATCAGCTCGGTCTTGGACTCGTGGTGTTCCATCGGTGGCTCTCTTCTTGTTAGGTGATGCCCTGCGCCGGAGGTTCCGGCTTGGCGTGGAAGCGCGCGCCGCGCAGCCACAGCTTGAGTGCCTCCCAGTGGATGCCGCCGACCACCTTGAACATCAGCCAGGGCAGGCGCAGCACCTGGAGGGCGATGCTGCGGTCGGATAGTTCATGACGGCTGCCGTGCAGCGTCGCGTCCATGATGGATACGTGCTCGCGCGACTCGTGGATGCGCACGCCGAGCGTTTCACCGGGCGCCTCCAGCACGAAGCGGTAGCGGCCCACCAGGTCGAAGAAGGGCGAGACGTGGAAACACTTGTCCTTCTCCGGCATCTGGCCCCAGGCCAGCGCTCCGCCACCGGCGTCGAGCAGGTAGCAGTGCTTCTCGCCGAAGGTGTTGCGCACTTCCGCGATCACCGCGCGCAGTGACCCGTCGGCGTGCTCGCAGTACCACAGGCTGATCGGGTTGAAGCCCAGGCCCAGCACGCGCGGCATCGTCAGCAGGCGGATGCGCCCGCCGGCGAGCGCGATGCCGGCGCTGGCCAGCGCACGCTCGGCCCAGGCGCGCAGCTGCCCGCTGCCGTCGCCGTAGTCGCGCGGATCGAGCGAGAACAGGTTCCAGCGCGCCAGCGAGAAGAACTTCAGTTCGTGCGCGAGCGCCCCGATGCGGTCGAGATCGAGCAGCAGGTAGTAGACGTCGTAGGTGAAGCGGTACCGCGGCGCCACCCGGCGGCGATGCATCACACGCGCACGGTAGAGGGCGCCGGCGTCGCTCATGCGGCCTGCGGCTCCAGTTCCGGCAGCGGCTGGGCGGCGCCGTGGCCCGGCTCCAGCTGCGCCCATTGCGGCAGGCAGCTGCGATCGATGCCGGCCACCGCGCGCAGCGCGGAACTGAAGCCATCCTCGTGGAAGCCGTAGCGGGTCCAGGCGCCGGCCCACCACAGGTGGCTGCGGCCCTGCAGCGCCGGCAGCGCGGCCTGAGCGGCGATGGCGGCGGTGTTGTACATGGGGTGCTCGTACTCGGTCTGGTAGCAGATGCTCGGCTCACGCGGCGGCCGCGGCGGGTTGAGCGAGACGATGTACTGCGTGCGGCCCGGCAGGTTCTGCAGCCGGTTCATCCAGTAAGACACGCCGATCGGCTCATCGCTCAGGCCATCGCGCGCCAGCAGCGCATTCCAGGCGCTCCAGGCGGCGCGGCGGCGCGGCATCAGGCCGATGTCGGTGTGCAGGTAAGCCGTGTTGCGGGTGTAGCGGATGTCGCCCAGCACCGCGCGCTCCGGCCCGCTGGCATCGGCCAGCAGGCGCAGGGCCTGGTCGGCATGCGTGGCGCAGACCACGTGGTCGTAGCGCTCCGTGCCGTCATCGGTGGCGATGCGCACACTGCCGGGCTCGCGCGTGACGGCCCGCACCGGCGTGTTCCGGCGCAACTGCCCGGCGAAGCGCGCCAGCAGCGCCTGCACGTAGGTCTGCGAGCCGCCGCACACGGTCTGCCATTGCGGGCGCTCGTACACGTTGAGCAGGCCGTGCGCATCGAAGAACTGCGCAAAGAACGGGAAGGGAAAATCCATCACGCCGCGCGTGCTGGTGCTCCAGATCGGCCCCGCCATCGCCGCCACGTAGCGCACGCGCAGGCTCATGGGGTAGCCGTTGCGCTCGAGGAACTCGCCCAGCGTGATGCGCGGCAGCGCGTCCTCGGCCAGCAGCTCCTTGACCTGCCGGTTGAAGCGCAGCACCGCCAGCAGCATGCGGATGTGCTCGGGTGAAAACATCAGCGAGGGCTGGGCGAAGATCTTGGCCAGGTTCTCGTCGCCGGCCCATTCGATGCGGCCGTTTTCGACGCTGACGCCCAGCGACATGTCGGTGTCCTGGCGCCGCACCCCCAGCTCGTCGAGGAAGGGATAGAAGTTGGGGTAGTTGACCGGGTTGCACACGATGAAGCCGGTGTCGATGGCCTGCTCGCCGTGGGCATCGCGCAGCGTCACGGTGTTGGTGTGGCCGCCGGCGCGTGCGTCCTGCTCGTACAGCACCACCTCGTGCCGTTGCGCCAGGTAATGCGCCGCGCCCAGTCCGCTGATGCCGCTGCCAATCACCGCGATTTTCATTCTTGTATCCCTGCAAAATCCCTTTACCGCATCACCCTTCACGTTGTTATTTGTTATTAATCTTAATTAATTAATAACGATAAATAATCTCAGCAAGAAGAGAGGTGCGGTAAAGCGAAAAAGGCCGTTCCCAGGCCTATACGCAGCAGGTTCGAAACGGGATGCAGCCGCGTCAGCTTTTTTTCTTCAGCAGCTTTTCCAGCCGGGGCCACACCGCGTCGAGCATCTGCGGCTGCGCCGCGCCGATGGGATGGATGCCGTCCTCCTGGAACCAGCGGCCGCGATCGGTGGCGATGGCAGCGAGGAAGAACGGCACCAGCGGCACGTGCTCCTGCTGCGCCACCTCGGCGTACGCGTGCTGGAACGGGGCGGTGTAGTCCGCGCCGTAGTTGTCGGGGATGCGCATTTCCAGCAGCAGCACCTGCGCGCCGGCTTCGCGGCAGGTGCGCGCCATGGCCTTCAGGTTGTCGCGCATCTTGCTCACCGGCAGGCCGCGCAGGCCGTCGTTGCCGCCCAGCTCCAGCAGCACCAGGCGCGGCTGATGCGCGCGCAGCGCCGCCGGCAGGCGCGCCAGCCCACCGGCGGTGGTGTCGCCGCTCACGCTGGCGTTGACCACCTGGTACGGATAGCCTTCCGCCGCCAGCTTCTGCTGCAGCAGCGTCACCCAGCCCTGCGCTGATGCGATGCCATAGCCCGCACTCAGGCTGTCACCCAGCACCAGTATCTTGTCCCGGCCATCCGCCGGCGCCTGCGCCCAGGCGGCGCCGCACAGGCCCGGCGCGACCACCAGCGCCACCCATAGCAATGAGGTCCGCATCCGCATGTCAGTCGCGCCCGTGGTATCTGCAAGGCAGGTGAGCAAAAAGGTTAGCAGCGGCGACAGCGCCCTGACCATCGTGGATGACATCAGCCTCGACATCCTGCCCGGCGAGAGCGTTGCCATCGTGGGCGCTTCCGGCTCGGGCAAGACCACGCTGCTGTCGCTGCTGGCCGGGCTGGACCGGCCGAGTTCCGGGCAGGTGGCACTGCTGGGCCGGGACCTGGGCGCGCTCGACGAAGACGGCCGCGCCGGCTTGCGCGCAGGCCGCGTCGGCTTCGTGTTCCAGTCGTTTCAACTGCTCGCCGGCTTCACTGCGCTGGAGAACGTGATGCTGCCGGCGGAACTGGGTGGTTTGCCCGATGCACGCGCGCGCGCGCTCGATGCGCTGGCGCAGGTGGGCTTGTCGGCGCGCGTGTCGCACTACCCCGGGCAGCTGTCCGGCGGCGAGCAGCAGCGCGTGGCCATCGCCCGCGCCTTTGCCGGCGCGCCGGCCGTGCTGTTTGCCGACGAGCCGACCGGCAACCTCGATTCCGCCACCGGCGCTCGCGTGATCGAGCTGCTGTTCGAGCTGAACCGCGCGCGCGGCGCCACGCTGGTGCTGGTGACGCACGACGCGGTGCTGGCGCAGCGCTGCGCGCGCGTGCTGCGGCTGAAGGATGGGCGCCTCGAATCCGGTTCCGCCTGATGCGCACGCTGATCTTTGCCCTGCGCCGCCTGCGCCGCGGCTTCGCCTCCGGCGAGCTGCTGATCCTGGCGCTGGCGTTGGCCATCGCCGTGGCCTCCGCCAGCGCGGTGCAGCTGTTCTCTGCACGCGTGGCCGCCGGCATCGCCGCGCAGAGCGGCGACACGCTCGGCGGCGACCTGCTCTACAGCTCGCGCGATCCGCTGACCGATGACTTCTCGGCGCAACTGCAGGCCGCCGGCCTCAGGCTGATCCCGCTGGTGCAGTTCCCCAGCGTGGTGCGCGCGGGCGAGGCCAGCACGCTGGCCGGCATCAAGGCGGTGACGGCGCAGTTCCCGCTGCGCGGACGGCTCACGGTGGCGGCCGAACCCTATGGTGCGGCGCGCCTGGTCCACGGTGGGCCGGCGCGCGGCGAGGCCTGGGTCGACGCGCGGCTGTGGCAGGAGCTGTCATTGCCGCCGCACGCGACGCTGCAGGTCGGCGCGCTGCAGCTGCGCGTCACCGGCGTGGTGGTGGAAGAGCCGGGCCGCGCGGTCGGCATGCTCGACCTGGCGCCGCGCCTGATGATGAATCTCGACGACATTCCCGCAAGCCATCTGCTCACCTCCGCCTCGCGCGCCGAGTACATGCTGCTCGCCACCGGCGCGCCCGGCGCACTGGCGCGCGCGCAGGAGCTGAAGCTGCCGCTGCGCATCCGCCTGCGCACGCCGCAAGAAGCGCGGCCGGAGATCAAGCAGGCCATGGGCAGCGCCGGCGAGTTCCTCGGCCTCGCGCAGCTGGCGGCGAGTCTGCTCGCCGCCGCCGCGATTGCCGTGTGCGCCTGGCAGCACGGCGAGAAGCTGCGCGACGAAGTGGCGCTGCTCAAGTGCCTGGGCGCGCGCTCCGGTTTCATCCTGCTGCAGATGACGCTACAGCTGGTGCTGCTGGGCCTGGTCGCATCTGCCGTCGGCGCGCTCACCGGACTGGCGGTGCAGGAGGCGATCGCGTCCATGCTGGCCAGCCTGCTGCGTCTGGAGCTGCCGCCGCCGCCGCTGGCGCCGCTGCTGCAGGCCAGCGCGCTGGCCCTGCTCCTGCTGCTCGGTTTTGCGCTGCCGCCGCTGCTGGCCGCGCGCCGCGCGCCGCCGGTGCGCGTGTTCCAGCGCGATGCCGGCGCCACGCCCTCGCGCCTGCCGCTGGTCATCGGCACGGCGGCCACGCTGGCGCTGCTGTGGTCGACCACCGGTGACCTGCAGGCCGCCGGCTACGTGCTCGGCGGTGCGGCGGTGATGCTCGCCGTGCTCGCCGGCGCCGCCTGGCTGCTGGTGCTCGGCACCACGCCGCTGCGCCGCGCCGGGCAGGCGCGCGCGCGCTTCTGGCTGCGCTTCGGCCTGGCCAATCTCTCGCGCCGCCGCGGCGCAACGGTGGCGCAGAGCGCGGCGCTTGGCCTTGCGCTGCTGGCGCTGCTGCTGGTCTCGCTGCTGCGGCAGGACCTGCTGCAGCTCTGGCGCGACCGCCTGCCCGCCAACACGCCCAACCAGTTCCTCATCGGCATCCAGACCGAACAGCTCGACGCGGTGAAGCAGTTCTTCGCCGACCGCGGCTTTGCCGACCTCGCCATCATGCCGATGGCGCGCGGCCGCCTCACCGCGATCAACGGCCGCGCCATCACGCCGGACATGTACGAGGACGCGGAGACGCAGCGCTGGCTCAACCGCGAGATGAACCTGTCGTGGACCGACGTGATCGGTCCCGACAACCGCCTGGTCGATGGCTCGTGGTGGGGCGAGGCCGGACGTGGCCAGCCCTGGCTCTCGGTCGACAAGTACGCCATCGAGCGGCTGAAGCTGCAGCTGGGCGACAGGCTGACGCTGGACTTCGCCGGCAGCGCGATCGAACTCACCCTGCATAACGTGCGCGAGGTGCAGTGGGACAGCTTCAAGCCGAACTTCTTCCTGCTGGTGCCCGAGGGCGTGATCGATCCCGCGCTGGTGCCCACGCAATGGCTCACCAGCTTCTATCTCCCTTCGGAAAAGCGCGCGCTACTGCGCGAACTGGTGCAGGCCTTCCCCAACGTGTCGCCACTCGACATTGAGGCGGTGATGCTGCAGGTGCGGGCGGTGATCGACCGCATCGCCAGCGCGGTGGAACTGATCTTCCTGTTCACGCTTGCCGCCGGTATCGCCGTGCTGCTGGCCGCCATCGAGGGCACGCGCGGCCAGCGCATGCGCGAGACCGCGCTGCTGCGCACGCTCGGTGCGAGCGCGCGCACCATCACGCTCGCGCTCGCCGCCGAGTACGCGGTGCTCGGACTGGTTGCCGGGCTGGTCGCCGCCGCCGCGGCGCAGACGCTGGGCTCGGTGCTGGCGGCGCAGGTGTTTCACCTGGCCTATGGGCCGCGTCCCATCCTGTGGATCGCCGGCGGCGGTGGCGGCGCCGTGCTGGTCGCGCTGCTCGGCTGGCTGTCGCTGCGCAGCGCGCTCAATACCGCGCCGCGCTCGGTGCTCGCGGGGAGCTGACGCGCGGCGATATGATGCGCACGCATCAAAAACAGGAATCGCATCATGTCTTCCGGACGCACCACGTTGAACCTGGAGCCGCGCGCCGCCCAGATCGCGCGCCGGCGTGCCCGTTCCCGCTCCATCAGTCTCGGCAAGGCGGTTTCGGAATTGATCGTTGAAGCCGAAACGCATGCACCGAAGACCGAAATGAAACGGCGCAAGAACGGCATGCCGGTGTTCGTACCGCCTCCCGGCACTCCTCCGATTGATCCGGCCTTGATCCGCAAGGCCATCGAGGAAGACTGGTGAGTGCAGTCCTGCTGGATGTGAACCTGCTGATCGGGCTCAACTGGCAGCATCATCCTCATCACCGGGCGGCGATCGACTGGTTTGATCATCAATTGAAGTCGGACTGGGCCTCGTGCCCGATGACCGAATGTGGATTCATCCGCTTGTCGAGCAATCCACGCATCATTCCCGGCGCCTACAGTTCAGAGCGGGCGGCGGCGTTGCTGGTGGACATGCGCGAGCGGCGGCGTGGCGTGTTCTGGGTTGATGACGTGCATCCCAGCACCGAAAAAATCTTTACCGGGCTGGTGGAGCACCAGCAGGTGACCGACGCTTACCTTATAGCGATGGCACGCCGGCATCGCGGCCAGCTGGCGACGTTCGATGCGGGACTCGTGCATCTCGCAAAAAGCCTGGGCCTTGCGCAGTACGTGATCCACGTCAGGGGTTGAAAGCAGTCTTTTCAGGGGAAAACCACATGCGGGCCAAGACCTTCTTCTACATCCTCGTTGCGGTCGTGGGCATCGGCCTGCTGGCGCGGCTCAATCCCTTCGTGCCGGTGTCGGCGGGCCACCGGGGCATCGTCATCACCTTCGGCAAGATTTCGCCGCAGGCGCTGGAGGAAGGGCTCAACATCGTCAACCCGTTCTCGCGCGTGGTCGATGTGTCGATGCGCATCCAGAAGGCCGACGCGCAGGGCGACGCCGCCAGCCGCGACCTGCAGCAGGTGACCACGCACATCACGCTCAACTACCACCTCAACCCGGAGACGCTGCCGGAGTTCTGGAAGACCATCGGCCCGGGCTACGTGGAGACCATCATCACGCCCGAGGTGCAGGAAACCTTCAAGGCAGTGACGGCGCGCTACACCGCCGAGGAACTGATCACCAAGCGCGACGAGGTGCGCAACGAGATCCGCCAGGCGCTCAACCACAAGGTGGCGGAGCTGACACACGGCGGCCTGCTGATGGACGAGTTCTCCATCACCAACTTCGCCTTCTCGCCCTCGTTCAACGCCGCCATCGAGGCCAAGCAGGAAGCCGAGCAGCTGGCGCTGAAAGCCAAGCGCGACCTCGACCGCATCAACGTCGAGGCCAAGCAGAAGATCGCCATGGCCGAGGCGGAAGCGGCGAGCCTCAAGGCGCAGAAGCAGGAGATCACGCCCGACCTGATCAAGCTGCGCGAGATCGAGGTGCAGCGCGAGGCGATCGCCAAGTGGGATGGGCACCTGCCTAACGTCAATGGCGGCGCGCTGCCCTTCATCAACGTGGGCAAATAGGGCCTAAAACCCCTTTACCGCATCGTGGAGCATCACCGCGCCGCGAGCATTCCCAGCGCCGTGCGCCACGCCATCGCCTGGATGGTGAGCGTGGGGTTGTAGCCGCCGGAGCCCGGCAGCACCGAGCCGTCCGCCACGTAAAGGTTGGGCACCCCGTGGAAGCGGCACTGCGCGTTGAGCACGCTGGCGCTTTCGTCCAGCCCGCAGCGCAGCGTGCCGTGCTGGTGGTTCTGCAGGCCGCCGATGGGATTGGGTACGCCGCGCGCCACCGCGCGCTGCGCCAGGTCCTGCGGCAGCAGCTGCGGCAGCGCCGAGGGCGCGGTCAGCGGCGCGAAGTAGTGCCGCGTTTGCGCGCCCATCTCGGCCAGCAGCGCGAGGAAGAACGGCAGCACCTGCGCCGCGACTTCGTAGTCGTTCTGGTGATGGCTGTAGGTGATGCGCGCCACCGGCCGGCCATACGCATCCTTCACTTCCGGATCGAGATCGACGCGGTTGCCCGCCACCGGCGGGTCCTGGCCGATCATGCCGAACCACTGCATGTGGCCGAACAGGAACTTCATCGCGCGCTTGTGATTGATGCCCCAGGGCGCGAACTTGGCGGTGGCGATGAGGCCGCCATTGGTCAGCGGGTAACCGCTGGAGGGGCCGATGGTCTGCACGTTGCCGAAGCCGAAACGCTTGCCCGCGCCGCCCGGCAGGCCGAAATAGAAATCGTCCAGGCAGCGCATCGACCAGAAGCCCTTGTAGAAATCGATGCGTTCGTTGAACACCCCTATGGCGCCAGGAAAGTGGTGCACGGTGAGATAGCGGCCGACCACGTCGTAATTGACCAGCGCGGGCGACAGCTCCGACAGCAGCACCAGCCGCGCGCTGTCGATCACGCCGCAGGCCAGCACGATGCGCTTGCCGTAGATGCGCTGCGTGTTGCCGTTGCCATCGGTGTACACCACGTGATCCGCGCGGCCGTCCTTCATGCCGATCTCGATGGCGTCGCAGTCGGGCAGGATGTCGCAGCGCCCGGTGCGCCGCGCCAGCTCCAGCGCGGTGACGCGCGTATCGCCCTTGGCGCCGTGCGGGCAGCCGTGGCTGGAGCAGTAGCCGCAATACGAACAGCCATCGCGCGACAGCGGCGCGCTGCCGGCGAGCAGCGCCGGATCGGTCAGCGTGTAGCGGCCGTTGGCGATGGCCACCGGCGTGGGATACGGGTTGTAGCCCAGGCGGCGCGCGGCGTCCTCGAACAGCTGCGCACCGTAGTTGGCCGGGTGGCCGGGCATGGCGTAGCGCTCGCCGCGCCATTCCGCGCCCGGCACCGGCGCGCCGGGATCGGATTCGCCGCGCATCTGTCCGCCGGCCACGCCGAGCAATTTTTCCAGCTGGCCGTAGATGCTCCAGATCGATTGCGGGTTGGCCGCGTCGAGCTCCGCATCGCTCAGCGGAAAATCCTGGATGTCCGCACCCGGCAGGTTGCCGTAGGTGCTGCGCGCGCGGAAATCCTCCGGGCGGAAACGGAAGCACACCGCGCCGTAGTGCACCGAGCCGCCGCCGACGCAGCGCGATACCGGCAGCACCTGCCCGGTGTACTGCCGCGCGCCGGCGCTGGGCGAATCGCGGAAAGTGCGCGGCTCGATCAGCGGGTCCTGGTCGTAGAAGGCGCGCTCGCCGGTTTTCAGTTCATCGTCGGAAAAATCATCGGCGGTCAGCCAGGGACCTTTTTCCAGCACCGCCACGCGCATGCCGCCGCGCGCCAGCACGTAGGCTGCGATGCCGCCGCCGGCGCCGCTGCCGACGATGACGGCGTCGTAGGGTTCAGCCATTGGCTTTGCTCCCCTCCCCCTGCGGGAGGGGCCGGGGGAGGGGTTCGCGAGCGTGAGCGAGCGTTAACTGCTCGATCGTACAAAAGCACTTCGCTGCGCTCAGTCCCCCTTCCCTAACCTTTCCCGCAGCGGTAGGGGAATACAGCCGACTGCGCGCATCCATCATTGCTTGGGATCCAGTGCGTAGCTGCTGGTGCCCGGCTGCTCCACGCAGCCGGCATAGAGGAAATCTCCCGCAGCAAACTGCGACAGCAGATTGTCCGGGCAGCTGATGCGCCCGGAGTTGTAGCCGACCAGGTAGCGGATGGCGTTGAGGTTCGGGTTGCCCAGGTCCTGCGCATCCATCACGTCAATGTCCAGGTACAAGCCGTGGATGCGCTCGCCGCTGCGATTCACATACCACGGCCCGATGTAGTACGGACCCTGGATGCCGGTGTGCGCAAACTTCGTGGTGTGCGTCACGTAGGCCTTGTCGTAGGTATCGGTGATGCCGATCAGCATCGGCAGCGGCGTGCCGGGCGGCGACACCAGTTCGTCGTTGGTGAAGTTCTTGGTGTTCGGGCTGTGCGCGTAGGGATCGACCGTGTACGTCGGGTTGAACGAGGCCAGCGCGTAGAACGCGTGCCCGTGCGCGGTGAGGCCGCTGCTGTCGTCCGCCGCAGGAATGTTCGACAGGTCGATGAAGAAGCGCCGGCAGCCCGGGCACAGGATGGGCGTGTCGATCTGCACCACGTAGAGATCGCGGGCATCCGCGGCAAAGCCGCTGGCGGCGCACGCAGGATCGTGCCCCGTCCCCGTGGTCGGGCCGGTGCCGCCGGGCGTGAGTTCCGCGGCGTCGAGCTGCACGCAGAATTGTTCTGCCGGCTGGTAGTGCTGCCAGTTGCAGGTCACGTCAGCGAGCGGGCCGATGGGATCGAGCCGGAACACCGGGTTCTGCGGGATGGGAAACGTGACCTGCGCAGCCGGCACGCAACCTGGCCCGGGCAGATCATTGGCCTGCGCCGTCACCGCGGCATCCGGTGTATGGCCGCCGCAAGCGCACAGCAGCAGCGTCATCAGCAGCGCAGCCCTCATGCTTTGCCTCCAGTGCAGGTGCCGCCGGGTGCGCCGATCTCCTCCGGGGTGTAACCGCCATGCTGGTCCCAGGGACGTTCGGCGGCGTCCGGGTCGTGGCCATTGGGAAAGCGCCGCCCGTGCACGTCGCCCTCGTAACAGTATTCGCGCCAGGCCACGTAATCGCGGTTGCCGCCGTACACCGGGTGGCCGTACACGCCTTCCATGGTGTGCGCATACAGGGCAACGAAGAACGGGGTGTTCTGCGCATCCTGCAATTCCAGCAGCGCGGTCTGCGCCGGCCCGGCCAGTGCCGCGAACTCGCCCGGCAGCACCGACAGCGGTCCGCGCGCGAGGCGGTTGAGTTCATCCAGGCCCTGCGCGTACACCCCGCGCAGGCGCAGCACCTCCTGCATCCAGCCGTGCGCCTTCACGCGCGACAGCGGCTGGAACTCGGCAAAGCGCTCGCGCGCCGGGCCGTGCCCGTAAATCTTCGGGCTGCCCGCGCCGGAGAAGCTGTTGAGCAGCTGTTCGATGTACTCCACCGCGCCGGCATCGGCCGCGCTCCAGTCGCCCGGGCCGCTGGCGGGCACCAGCTGCGCCACCGCCGCGGTCAGCGCATCGCGCTGCGCCTGGGTGAACGCAAACGGCGCCAGCTTCGGCGCCGCCGCTCCGGCCGGTGCCGTGGTGGCGCCGCTGGAACGTTCACACCCGGCCAGCGGCAGCGCTGCCGTCGCCGCCGTGCTGGCGATGAAGGCGCGCCGCGTCAGGCCGGGCTTGTTCACCGGCTGGCAATGCCCAGCGTGCCGGTGGTGTCCGACTTGGGCACCGAGTCATGCGTGCCGTAGGTACCGAACAGGCGGTCCCCCATGCCCAGCGACACGCCCCACCAGTATTTCTCGTTGCGGAAATGATGCAGGCGATGCTCGCGCACGCGCCGCTGGTAGTACGACAGCGAGGGGCACCAGGCGATGTGCGCCAGGTAGTGCACCCACTCGTAGTGCAGCGAGAACGCGAGGTACACCAGCAGGAAAGTCGCGGCGGTCGACAGGTCCGGCGTGACCAGCCAGGAGAGCCCGACCAGCGCCGGGATCGACAACGGAAAGATGTGTTCGGGGATGAACACCAGCGGCAGGTGCCAGGGGTCGCGGTGGTGCTTGCGGTGCTTGTGGGCGACGAAGTAATCCCAGCGCCGCCCGAGCACCGTGCGCGGCTTGTGATGCAGGATCAGCACGTGGATCAGCCACTCGTTGATCGGCCAGTAGGCAAAGATGGCCAGCGCGATGCCCAGGTCGAGCAGGCGGTACTGGCCCAGGTAGAGGCGCGCGGCCAGCGCCAGCGTCACCAGCACCAGCAGCACGCGCGGGCTGGTGTAGCTGAAGAAGGTGCGCACGGCCTCGGGCGCAGTGCGCGGCAGGTCCTTGGGCGCCTGCGCCGGACGGAGGATTTCGTTGGGGACTGCGCTCATGACATCACCTCATTGCTGAAAATCAGGGAACACCACGGGGCCGGTCCAGTACCCCAGGCGCCGCGCCTTCTCGTACAGGCCGCGCGCCTGGCGTACGTGATCGCTGTCGCCCGACAGCGGCAGCGCCGGCAATGACGGCAAGGGCAGCACCAGTCCACCACCCGGCGGATCAATCGGCGGAAACGATGAGAACCTCTGGCAATCAAGGCCAAACGTGCCATTGGCCACGTCATACCCGCGCGAGGACAGGTTCGGCGGATTCTGGAAATCCAGCGCGTGCGCGAGGTTGCCCGCGTACTGCGAGCGGCTGCCCGGCGCGGTGATGCCGAAGCGCCAGCTGATGAAATTGAGGATGGCGTTGGGTTCCCACAGCTGGCTGTCGACATGGCCGCGCCTGGCGCGCGGGCCGATCAGCAGGCAGGGCACGCGGAAACCCAGCTGGCCGTCGTTGTTCCAGGTGGCCACATCTGCTGTCGAGGCCGGCATGAACGGCGGCACCACGTGCTCGAAGAAGCCGCCCCACTCGTCGTAGTTGATGATCAGCAGGGTCTTGCCCCACTTGGGCCCGCTGCGCACCGCGTTGTACACGCGGTTGAGCAGGACCTGGCCGGCGCGCAGGTCCGAGTGCGGGTGATCGTCGTTCGACAGCGCGTTGGGGGCACCGCTCTCGAAGATCGGGTCGATGTAGGTGACCGGCGCCAAGTCACCGAGCGCGCAATCGGCGAAGAAGGTTTCCAGCGGCCGCGCGATCGGCAGGTACTTGGCGCCCCACAACGCGACGAAAGGCAGGTTGCCGAAGTAGTAGCGACCGGTGAGGGTATTCGCCGACAGCGCTTCCCAGATGGTGGGAATCTTCGATTCCTTCTCGATGCCGTCGCCATCGGTGAAATCGTTGTCGCCGCCGTGCATGTAAAAGCGATTCGGCCAGGTGCCCGCGATCAGCGCGTGGTGGTAGTTGTCGCACACGGTCCAGTCGGCCACCGCGCCGTCGTAGAACGGCAGGTCCTCGCGGCGGTAATAGCCGAGCGGAAAGGTGTCGCCGAGCTGCGTCGGGTCGGTGAGCAGCCAGCCATTCATGGCGCCGCCGCCGATGTGGATGCGCCCGCCGGTGTAGCCGTGGTTGGGGTCGCCCGAGCCGCAGCCCTGCCACGGCGACGGATGGCCGGTGAGCATGGGGTAGGTGGTCTGCAGTACGCCGGCGCGGTCCGGCGCGCTGATGCCGGCCTGCCTGCCATTCGCGCCCGGAACCCAGCCGAGGAGGTGATCGAACGAGCGGTTCTCCATCATCATCACGATGATGTGATCGATGCCGGAGTCTTCTGGCCGTGGCAGCGGTGGCAGGTCGGCCGCGTTGGCCTGCTGGTGGTTGCCGCAGCCGGGCAGGGCCAGGGCACCGACGCCGGCAGCCAGCCCGGTGAGCAGCTTGCGCCGGCGCGGATCGTGGAACTGCGGCGCCATGGCCTTACAGGTGTTTCAGCGCCGCGTCGACTGCGCGCGAACCTATGGCCACGTGCTTCACCGCGCAGGCACGGGCGCGCTCGCCATCGCGCTTGCGCACGGCATTGGCCAGGTCCTGCAGGTTGTCGAGGTCGCGGAACTCCGCTTCCATCACGCGGCGCAACAGTTCCCAGGCCGCGCCGTAGCTCTTGTTCATGGAATTGAAGGCCAGGCGGAAGGCGATGTTGCCGCCGGCGTTGACCAGCAGGCGCCAGTAGTCGAGCGCCGACTGCTGTAGCGCCGCAAGATCGTTGGGCGTGCTGCGCATGCCGGCGAGCAGCTCGTTGAGCTGGTCGGCCAGCTTCGGCCCGCCGCTGACCGCGGCCGCCGCCGCGATGTCCGGCGCCATCGACGCGCGCAGCGCCATCACCGAACGCACCACCGGCGCGTTCACCTTGCCCTTCGCATTCACCAGCAATGAAGGCAGCAATTCCAGCCCTCCCTCTTCAAGGTAATCCTGCACCACGTGGTTGCCGCCCTGGCGCACGGCGACGAGGCCGGCCTGCTGCAGGCGCTTGATCGCCTCGCGCACGGCACCGCGGTTCACCTGCAGCTGCTCGGACAGCACGCGCTCCGACGGCAGCTCTGCGCCGGCGGCCAGTTCACCCGCGACGATCTTGCCCTTGAGCTGGCGGTAGACGGTTTCGGAGAGCGACTGTTTCTGCACTGCGCTGAACATCGGCGGCTTCCTTATGAGCTGGTCATCAACTTATCATACCAGTTAAGGCGCGGGCAACCGGGCGGCAAGTTCGGCAGTGTGCGCGGAACTAAGGTTTGGCCGCGGGAAACCAGCAAGGTTTGGCCGCTTCTCATGCCCATCAGTCGGAGATGCAAATCCTCGAAAATTCGCAACCAAATTCCCCGCCGCGCCGTTCTAGATGGGGCGCCCGTGAAAGCCGCACAGCGTATGTGCCGCAAGCTCGAACCCATTGTTTGCCGGACCAATGCTGATCCGAGGTGGTGGAGGGCCTAATTCACCAGTCGCCCCTGCGCGCCGAGTTCGGGCCGAGGGCTTACTTGCAAATGGGGAGTGGAATGTCGCCATTTTTTCCCGCCATCGAGGGCGCAGCTTGGGAAGTCGAATCCCTGAGTTCCTACTTCCATGCCGTATTAATGGCCAACGGCATTACAACTAGGTTTCGTACACTTCAGCCTGTAGCTGGCCGGCAATGTCGCTTCTGCGGCTACGGGTCATGGCTGGCAGCAACCAGCCCGGGGACTAAACCGCTCACGCGGTAAGAAAGCGGGGTTGTAGCGTCGAGGTCGGGGGGACGACTGCGGGTTTGCGATGTTGCGGGTCGAGGCATGTGCCTCGATCTCGACGGAGCAAGCCATGAGCCAGAACGACAAGCCGATCAGCCCGCTGCGGCAGCGCATGATCGAAGACATGACGCTGCGCAAGCTGGGTGACAAGACGCAGGCCGGATACCTGCGTGCCGTGCGCAGCCTCGCCGCATATCTGCGACGTTCCCCGGACACCGCCAGCGCTGAAGACCTGCGGGCATACCAGCTGCACATGGTCACCCGCGGTGTATCGCCGATCACGCTAAACGCGACCATCACTGGCCTCAGGTTCTTCTTCGAGGTGACGCTGCAGCGTCCGGATGCCATGGCGCAGATGAGCCATGTGCGCGTCCCGCAGAGATTGCCGGTCATCCTGACCACCGAAGAAGTCGCTCGTCTGATCGCCTGCGCCGGCAATCCCAAGTACAAGGCCGCATTGTCAGTCGCCTACGGCGCCGGCCTGCGCGCCAGCGAGGTCGTCGCCCTCAAGGTCGGCGACATCGATAGCAAGCGCATGATCCTGCGGATCGATCAAGGCAAAGGAAAGAAGGATCGCTACGCGATCCTCTCACCCCTGATGCTCGACGCGCTGCGCGCGTGGTGGCGTCACGCCCGAGCCAAGGGAAAGATGCCCGATGGCGGCTGGCTGTTTCCCGGCCTGAATCCCATCGACTCGCTGACCCCGCGCCAGCTCAATCGGGCCATCCACCACGCTGCCGAGATCGCCGGTATCCATAAGAAGGTCTCGATGCACAGCCTGCGGCATGCCTTCGCCACCCACCTGCTGGAACGCAGGGTCGACGTCCGCCTGATCCAGGTCATGCTCGGCCACAAGAAGATCGAGACGACGACGGTGTACACACACGTCGCCACCGATCTGCTGCGCGAAGTCGTCAGCCCCATGGAGACCTTACCGCCGACCTGAAGCCGTGGCGCGTGCAGCGCTCGAGGTCGGAGACATCTTCCGCACCTACGGGCCCACCTGGCGCCGGGAGCAGCGCGGTCATCTCAATCTTTCACAGCTCAAAGTCATGTCGGCGGTCGAGCAGTGCCGCTCCGCGGCACTGGGCGGCCATGTCCTGCACTGTGAAAGCTGCGATCAGTCCCGGATCGCCTACAACTCCTGCCGTAACCGGCACTGCCCCAAGTGCCAGGGCAACCTTGCGCGCCAATGGCTGCAGGCGCGTGTGGCCGACCTGCTGCCAGTGGAGTACTACCACGTCGTCTTTACGCTGCCCGAGCCAGTCAGCCACATCGCGTACTACAACAAGGCCGTGGTTTACGGTCTGCTGTTTCAGGCCGCGTCGCAGGCGCTGATCGACATTGCAGCGGACCCCCGACACCTCGGCGCCAGCATCGGTGCGACGCTGGTCTTGCACACCTGGGGCTCGGCCATGACCCATCATCCGCACGTGCACGGCATCGTGCCGGGCGGCGGTATCTCAATCGATGGCGAGCGCTGGGTGAGCTGTCGGCACGGCTTCTTCCTGCCGGTGCGCGTGCTGTCGCGGCGGTTTCGCACGCTCTTTCTGCGGGGTCTGGCGCAAGCTCATCAGGATGGAAAGCTGCAATTCTTCGGTGGGCAGGCTGGTCTCGCGGACGCCGAAACATTCCGGCAGTGGCTCAAGCCGCTGTGGCAATGCGAGTGGGTGGTGTATGCCAAGCGGCCCTTCGCCGGACCTGAGGCGGTGCTGGCCTACCTGTCGCGCTACACGCACCGCGTGGCCATCTCCAACAGCCGGCTGCTCGCCGTCGATGAGCGTGGGGTGAGCTTCCGCTGGAAGGACTACCGGGCCAAGGGACGTACACGCCACAAGACGATGACGCTGGACCACGGCGAATTCATGCGCCGCTTCCTGATCCATGTGCTGCCCGGCGGCTTTCATCGCATCCGCCACTACGGCCTGCTCGCCAATGGTCAGCGACGTGCGCAGATCGCGCGGGCTCGCGAAGCGCTCGCAGTACCGGCGCCGAGACAGGAAGCCGAAGACTCCACCTCGGCACAGCAACCGACCTTCGTCTGTCGACACTGCGGGGCGCCGATGATCGTTATCCAGATCGTCGTGCCTCAACACCGCCAACGCGCACCACCGCTAATGCCGCAGCCATGATCTCTACGACGTCAAGATTCCATCTCGGCCGTATAGGCCGCGCGGCGGAGGCTTGGCCGAAACGGCGATTCGCACAGCCAGTGGCTGGTGCAGAGATCTCCAAGCGGCACTCGTGCATCTGCGATCCGCGGGGCCTTGAGCGATCAGGCGATCCAGTCGGCTGCCGCGACCCGCTGAACGCCACACCAAAAACGGTCAATTCCCCATAGCGCAGCGCCAACCGCGTGAGCGGTTTCCTCCCTTGAGGATTGTCCAACACCTGCCTCCAACAGGCGGACAGCAGCACGCTCGCGCGCAATGGCAGGTGTCGGACAATCCTTAACCTTTTCGGTCCTCCAGCTCACTTAGCCGGTAGTCCTCTTCCCAGCTGAAAGCAGACGCTGCACCTTGTTCGTTGACCTCGCATATGTATTTCAATATTCTTTGAAATATGAAACTACAGACTGCCGTCACGCTTCTGTCTGGCTTAGCCCAAGCATCGCGCCTCGGGCTGTTCCGCCTGCTGGTGCAAAAGGGGCCAGAAGGAATGGCTGCCGGAGAGATTGCGGAGCGATTGGGCATCTCACCCACCTCCCTTTCGTTCCACCTGAAAGAGCTAACGAACGCGGGCCTGCTGAAGTCGCGCAAGGAAGGGCGTTTCATCTACTACGCGCCTGACTTCAAGGCCATGAACGGCCTGCTGGCCTACCTCACTGAAAACTGCTGCGGCGGCATGCCCAACGATGCGTGCGCCACTCCAAAAGCTTGCAAGGAGACCTGCTAATGAAACGCTTCCATGTCCACGTCTCGGTCAAGAGCCTCCCTGAAAGCATCGCGTTCTATTCCAAGCTCTTTGGCGCAGAACCGTCGGTGACCAAAACTGACTATGCCAAGTGGATGATTGAAGACCCCCGCATCAACTTCGCCATCTCCCAGAGAGGGCATGAAGTTGGGCTCAATCACCTCGGCTTTCAGGTCGATTCAGACGATGAGCTGAAGGCTTTGCGCGATCAGGTCGCGAAAGCTGAGATCGCGGCATTGGACGAAGGCGGCGCAGCCTGCTGTTACGCCAAGTCGGACAAGTATTGGGTCGAAGACCCTCAGGGCATCGCGTGGGAGACCTTCCACACGCTCGGCAATATTCCGGTCTTCGGCGAGGACGCCGTGCAGGCGGCTGATAGTGCCTGCTGCGTGCCCCTTGCCAAGCAGCCGCAGGACACGAAGAGCGCAGCCTGCTGCGTTCCCAGCACCCAGACCAAAGCACCGTCCAAGACGGCCTGCTGCGGGTGATTCGTGGAGATCGTCGCGGCCACAGCGGCTGATTACACCGAGGTCATGCGCCTGCTGGCATCGGCTGCGCTTCCGACTTCGGACCTGACGACCGCCTCGCTGCAACACTTTCTGGTCCTGCGCGAGCAGGGGCAGATTACCGGGACTATCGGTTTCGATCTGGCCGGTGACGTGGCGCTACTACGGTCCCTTGCGGTCGGGTCGAGTACCCGGGGCCGGGGCTACGGCAAAGCCCTCGTCGTCGCAGCCGAAAGTTTGGCCGCTAAGAACGGCGTCAAACGTCTCTTCCTGCTGACGACCACCGCTGACCAGTTCTTTGCGGTGCACAGCTATACACGTGCCTCGCGGGAGCAGGCGCCGCATGCCATCCAGCAGATGCCTCAATTCGCGGGCCTGTGCCCGTCCACTTCCACTTTGATGTTCAAATCACTATGAGCCACAAGCCCTACAACGTCCTCGTCCTATGCACCGGCAATTCCGCCCGCTCCATCTTGGGCGAAGTCGCTTTCAACACGCTGCCCGTGACCAAGGGCAAGTTCGTCGGATTCAGCGCAGGCAGTCAGCCAAAGGGCCAAGTGAATCCGGTTGCGCTGGCGTATCTGCAGAAGAACGGGCTTCCCACCGACGGCCTGCGCAGCAAGAGCTGGGATGAGTTTGCCAAGCCCGATGCACCGCAGATGGATTTCGTCATCACGGTTTGCGATTCGGCTGCCGGGGAAGCGTGCCCCTACTGGCCGGGCCAGCCGATGACAGCCCACTGGGGCATGCCTGATCCTGCTGCCGTGGAGGGAACAGAGGAGCAGAAGCTCAAGGCCTTTGCAGAGACCTATCGGATGCTCCGGCGGCGTATCGAGCTTCTCGCGAGCCTGCCGTTCGACAAGCTGGATCGGCTGGCACTGCAGAAGAAGGTTCAGGACATCGCGCATCAATGAGCCTTTCACAGAAGCTCCTGGCTGAGGGGCTGGGGACCGCGTTCCTGCTGGCGGTGGTAGTTGGTTCGGGGATCATGGGAGAGACGCTATCGGGCGGTAATGTCGCAGTGGCCCTGCTCGCGAATTCCTTGGCGACCGGTGCGGGGCTGGTTGCCCTGATCCTGTCGTGCGGCGGCGTTTCCGGTGCGCACTTCAACCCGGCTGTGACGCTCACGATGGCGGCGCGAGGCGCTATGCCGTGGTCGGAGGTCGGGCCGTTCGTGGCGGTGCAGATGGCGGGCGCCGTCGCGGGAGTGATGGCGGCGCATGGGATGTTTGGCCTGCCGCTGCTGGAGGTTTCCACCAAAGCGCGGACGGGGTTCAATCTCTCATGGAGCGAGTTTGTTGCCACGCTCGGGCTTCTGCTCACGATCATCCAGACGGTGAAGCACCGGGTCGAGGCTGTGCCGTTCGCGGTCGCGGCTTACATCACCGCGGCGTATTGGTTTACGTCCTCGACATCGTTCGCTAATCCGGCGGTGACCATCGCCCGTAGCTTGACCAACACTTTCTGCGGCATCCGCCCAGATGGCGTTGTTTGCTTTGTGCTGGCCCAACTCGCGGCGGTGGTGGTCGTCGCCGCGGCGTCTCCAAGGCGTCGCTCACTCGATCAACCGGCTTCTTTGACGCCGTAACCAGCCATTCCGATTCGACACGCCAGCGGCGGGAACTGGCACATCAGCGACGGTCGCCGCTTGCCGGCAGCGTGCCTCTTCGTCGCCGAGCGGAGCCTCCAATGGGCATTGTTAGCCGGCGCCCTTGGCGGGCTCCGGAATATCTCGTTGTAGCTGTTGTGTCAGCAACAACAATGCCTCGGAATGAGCTGAGTTGCGCGGCGAAGATGCACGAATGGGTGGAGTGGCAGCTGAAAAAGTAGCTGGAAAAGATTCCATCAAGGTTTGACCGCTTCGGTCAAACCTTGGTTACTCGCACAGGCAGGTTCAACCGCGCGCCATCGTCCTTCGGGCAGATCCTGCAGCGAGAGCCCGCCAACCCGTGTGCGGCGCAGTGCGAGCACATGATTGCCCACCGCGGCGAACATGCGCCGCACCTGGTGATAGCGCCCCTCGGTTAGGGTCAGGCGCGCGCAGCGCGGGCCCAGCGCTTGCAGCTGCGCGGGCGCGAGCGGCGCCTGTTCCGATTCCAGCATCAGGGTGCCGCTGGCAAATATCGCAGCCTCGTCGCCGCGCAGATCCTGCGCCAGCGTGGCTTCGTACACCTTTTCCAAGCCGGCCCGGGGGGAAACGATGCGATGCAGCAGCGCGCCGTCATCGGTCATCAGCAGCAGGCCACTGGTGTCGCGGTCGAGCCGGCCCACCGGGGACAGCAGCGGCGAGCGCAGGCGGAAGCGCGGCGGCAGCAGGTCATAGACGATGCGGCCGGGGTCCCTGGTCGAACAGGTGTAGCCAATCGGCTTGTTGAGCATCAGCAGGAGGCCAGCCGGCGGATCCAGCGGTTCGCCGTCGACGCGGATCACGTCGCGCCCGACCTGGTCATCGGCGTACAGCACCTCGCCGGCAGAGTCAGTGATGCGACCCTCGCGGAACATGGCGATGACTTCGCGGCGGCTGCCGTAGCCGAGATTGGCGATCAGCTTGACCAGCTTCATGGGTGCAGCCGCGCACTACGCGCCTCGATCACCTTGAACCCGCCGCCCTGGGCCACATTGAGCACCTCGGCGAAATGCTCCTCGAGCGCGTGCTCGTACGGCAGCTGACGGTTGGCCACCAGCCACAGGCGCCCCCCGGGGTGCAGCGACTTCGCGGCAACGGCGATGAAGCGGCGGCCGATGTCGGCGCGTGTTTCGCCACCCTGCGCATGGAACGGCGGATTGCTGACGATGACGTCGTAGCGCTGCGGCAGCCCGGCAGTGACGTCGTGCCAGAAAAAGTCCAGCGGCACGCGCGCACCGCGCAGGTTGATGCGCGCCAGCGCCAGCGCACGCGATTGCGCCTCGTACAGGTCCAGCGAGGTGATGCGCGGACAGCGCGTCAGCAGTTCCGACGAGAGGTAACCGTAACCGGCGCCAATATCGGCTGCGCTCCCGGCAAGGTCCGCCGGAAGATGTGTGGCCAGTAGCGCCGAGGCCGCATCGACGCGGTCCCAGGCAAATACGCCAGGACGGCTGACAAAGCGACCGTCCATGATGGGCCGTGGCGCGTCGAGCGCTGCCCACTCGCGAACACGTTGCTCATCGGCGCTGCCCTGCAGCGGCAGGGTCCAGTACGCGCGGCATTTGCGCCGCGACAGGCTGCGGACTTCGCCGGCGATGCGCGCGAGGTCGTCCTCGCCCGAGCGTGCCCCCTCGTCGTTGCGCGCGCAGGCCAGCACCCGTCCGCCCGGCGCGCAGCGCGCCAGCGCCTGTGCATACAACGCGCGTGCCTCCTCGCGCTGGCGTGGCGGCAGCAGCAATACGAGTGCAAAGCGCCGCGCCGGGTCCAGCGCTTCGAGTTCGAGGGTGTCCAGGTCGGCGCGCGCCAACGCGTCGGCGGCGGGCTTGAACTCCTGTTCGCATACCAGTCCCTGGCGCGGCATCCGCCGCAACACGCTGCCATCGCGCGCGCGCAGGAACAGCACGCCGCCGTCCGCCGGCCAGGTCAGCAGGCCTTCGGCAAACGGCTCGAACAGGGTCTCCAGCGCGTCATCACTGCGGGGGCTCATCGCGCGATTTTTTCAGGAAATCGCAAAAACTGTCGCGGCTACAGCGGCAGCGGCACGATGATTTCCGGCGGCAAGAGGAACGGGTCGGGCGCGCCGCCCTGCGGATGCGCCGCGTTCCATTGCTCCAGGTCGAACAGCAGCATGGCCGCCCCGGCGCCCTGCGGGCCGCTGGCCGTATCCATCATGAACACGAAGGAGCGCCCGTCTGGCGCCACCACCGGCTGATCCGCGCCGTAGCCGCAGTAGCGGGTGAACTCGGTCAGGCGCTCGAAGCGGCCGGAGCCGTCGAGCGCCAGGCGCCAGATCTCCACCGTGCTCGGAAACAGTTCCACCGCACGGTCACGTTCCACCATCACGTACTGGCCGGCGGGGTCGATGCCCTCGGCTTCCTCGTAGAACGGCGAGCGCGAGTAGCCGGTGATGGCGCCGGTCTGCAGGTTGACACCCATGACTTCGCCGCCGCGGTGGAAGTAGGTGCTGAAGATCAGCTCGCGGCTGCCATCGGCGCGCGTGCGAAAGTCCTGCAGCTCCAGGATCGAGTCGGGGCTCACATCCCAGCGGTTGATCACCAATTTCTGGTCGGTGAGCCGCGGCATGCCGTGGTCGTAGACCAGGCGCGCGCTGTGGATTTCCGATTTGCCGTTGACCGCCTGCACGAACACGTCGGCCGCGTTGAAATCGATGTCGGACACATTCCAGGCGATTTCATCCGACTGCGCGTCCGCGGCGATGCCTTCCCAGCAGGATTCACCGAGCAGGATGGGCGCATGGTCGAACGGCGCGCGCTGCACCCACAGTTCGCCGCGGAAGCGGCCGTCGTCCTCGATCGCGGGATCGCGCTGCTGCGGACCGCACAGCAGCAGGTCGCCATTGGGCAGGTACTGCGCGCGCAGGAAGCCGGCGGTCGCGTAGGGCTTGGTCAGCTGGCGCGTGCTGCGCGTCGCCAGGTCGAACTCGACCACGTCACCGATGCTGGCGTCGAGATAGATCAGGTGCGTGCCGTCCGGCGACCAGGCCGGGCGCGCACCCTCGGTCGACAGCAGCCGGATATGCGGTGGCAGCTGGTCCAGCGGCGAGCCGGACAATGTGCCCTTCTCTGCGTCCTGCTGCGCGATTTCAGTCGAGGTGGGATCGTCGCCGACGCGTACGCCGGGCAGGCCCAGCGCGCCGGTGGGATTGAACGGCGGCGTGCATGCGGCCGTGGCGTCTGCGGGCGTGGTCGCCGCGCTTGCCGTCGTCTCCGGCGCCGTCGAGCCGCCGCAGCCGCTGAGGGCCAGCGCCAGCAGCGGGACCAGCGCGTGGCGCAAGCCGTTCAGGCGCCGTCCCAGATCAGCGGCTTGCGCGCGCCGTACCAGCGCTCCACCTGCGGCTCGTAGTGTTTCTCGATGACGTTGCGCTTGATCTTCATGGTCGGCGTGAGGAAGCCGTTGTCGATGGTCCAGGTTTCCTTGGCCACCACGATGAATTCCAGCTGCTCGTGCGGATCAAGCGTGGTGTTGACCTGCTGCATCAGCGAGGTCAGCTCGCCGCCGATCTCGTCGCGGCTGCCGCCACTGGCGATGTGCTTGCGCGCATCTTCCGACAGCAGCACCAGCGCGAAAGTCGAAGGCTGGTTGGCACCACCGACGCATACGCACTCGATGCGCGGGCTCGCGCCGAGCTTGTTCTCGATCGGCACCGGCGCCACGTACTTGCCCTTGCTGGTCTTGAACAGTTCCTTCACGCGGCCGGTGACGCGCAGGCGGCCTTCGCTGTCGATCTCGCCCATGTCGCCGGTCTTGAAAAAGCCGTCGGGCGTGTAGCACTGCGCGGTGACCTCGTCGTTCTTGTAGTAGCCCATCATCTGCGCCGGGCTCTTCACCAGGATCTCGCCGTTCTCGCCGGCGATCTTGCATTGCACTTCGGGGCAGGTGCGGCCGACGTAGCCGGCCTTGGCGTCGCCGGGCCGGGTGAAATGCGAGTAAGCCATGTTCTCGCTCATGCCGAAGGCTTCGAGCAGCTCCAGGCCCAGGCCGCGGTACCAGCTGATGATCTTGGCCGGCAGCGGCGCGGCGCCGGTGAAGGCGTAACGCACGTGCTGCAGGCCCAGCTGTTCCAGCACCTTGCGCTTCAGTTTCTTGCCGACGAAGGGAATGTTGAACAGCAGCTTCTGCTTCTTCAGCGGCAGCTTGTCGCAGATGGCCAGGTGGAACTTGGTCCACAGGCGCGGCACCGAGAAGAACATGGTTGGTTGGGCGCGGCGCAGGTCGGCAACGAACGTATCGAGCGACTCGGCGAAATACACCCGGAAGCCGTGATACGTGGAGTTGTTCTCCACCACCAAGCGCTCGGCCACGTGCGCCAGCGGCAGGTACGACAGCATGCGGTCCTCGGGGAGGACCGGGAACAGGTTCTGCATCAGAGTGCCGCAGATCATGAAGGAGTGAAAACTCTGCATCACGCCCTTGGGCTGGCCGGTGCTGCCGGAGGTGTAGACGATGGTAGCCAGGTCATCCAGCGGCCGGTCGGACTCGCCCTGCAAGGGCGCGGTGACGGCGACGATGTCGTCCCACTTGTTGCCAGCGACGCTGGTCGGCGCCAGCGGGAGCACCACGCGCGGCAGCGAGTCCGGCACACCCGCCTTCATCGAGTCCCACTCGTCGAGCTTGCCGATGAAAATCAGCTTCGACTCGCTGTGCTCGAGGATGTAGCGCACGGTGTCGGCGTTGAGCGTCGGGTACAGCGGCACGGTCACGTGTCCCGCCATCCAGATGGCCCAGTCCGCGATGATCCAGTGCGCGCTGTTCTTGCCCAGCAGCGCGACCTGGCTGCGCGGCGGCAGGTTGAGCGACTTGAGATAGGCCGCCATGCGGCGTGCCTGGTCCATGCTCTGCTTCCAGGTGTAGTCCACCACCTTGCCGCCGCCGGTGGGCTGGGTGAAATGCACCGCGTCGGGCGTGGTTTTTTCCCAGTGATACAGGCGGGCAAGCGGCGAGACGCCGTCCAGTCCGTTCTTCGACATCGGTTGACTCCTCATTATTTCCTGCTGCGGCTCTTGGGCGCGCGGGCGCCGGCCGTGGACTCTACATCTGCCGCGCTCCCCATGTAGGCCGAGATGAACCCGGTCATGGCGGCGACGGCGGCATCGCGGTACGCGGGGGTGATCTCGCCATGCTCGAAGAACGAGCGGCGGAAACAGGCGGTGCCGATGTCGGCCGCCAGCGTCATGAAGTTGGGCGCGTCCCTGGGAAAGGAGCGGCCGGTCCAGACCTGCCGCGCCAGTTCGCCCAGGCGCTTGTTGGTCTGCTCCTGCGCGCGGTAGCTGTCGTCGGTGACCGCGCCACCCAGGATCAGCAGGCGCGCCGCGGGATTGGAGTTGTGGAACTCGACCGCGTGGTCGACCACCATGCGGATGCCTTCGCGCCAGTGCAGGCCGCGCAGTTCGTTGAGCCGCGAATTGAAGATGGCTTCAAGCTGCACCAGGTAGCGGCGCACCAGTTCGTTGAGGATGGCGTAGGGCGAGGGGAAGTAGGCGTAGACGCTGCCACGGGTGAAATCCAGGCGTTCCGCCAGCGCCGGGATCGAGAAGCCCGACAGGCCTTCCTCCACCAGCAGGATTTCCGCCTCCTGCACGATGCGGTCGAAACGGTCCTTGGCCCGTTGCTGCGTAGGTTGCTTGGCGACCGCAATCGGGTCTAATGCCTCGTTCATGAGGGAAGGTTAACGGGCAGTGATTAATTTGACAAATGTCAATATCGGCGTATATTGACATTTGTCAAATTAGACCGCGTCTGGATTTCTGGAGGAGACGGGCATGCATAGCAGGCAGACAGGCCAGGCAGCGGTGGCGTGCCTCGTTTTGGGCTTGAGCCTGCTTGCAGGCTGTTCACGCGGCTTTGGTGCGGGCGACCAGCGGCATAACGCGGCGCCCGCGCAGGACAAGACGGCGGATGCGCAATTCGCCGCGGTGCAGCCCTATCTGGACTTCTGCCGCACCTGCCACGTGCCCGGCGGCATCGCCGATGTCGACAAGGGCAAGCTGTTCCAGTTGATGCCGGACCGCAGCGATGACTTGAAGCACCTGCGCGACAGCTGGGAGCGCCTGGGTGGCAACAACCCGACCTCGCGCATTTTGCTGATGGCCTCGGGCCAGGAGACGCCGCACACCGGCGGCGCGCCCTGGCCGGTCGGCAGCGACCCCTACAAGGCGATGGAAGCCTTGCTGCAATGTTTCGATGGCGTGTGCGGCGCGGTGGTGGGCGGCGGCGCCGAACTGCTGCCCCTGCTCGGCAGCAGCCACGGCGGCCATCCCTGGTTCGATTACTGCGCGGGCAAGGAAGATGCCGCCACGCTGCCGCTCGATCCGCGTGCGCGCGTGCAGCCGGGCATCAGCGACGGCAAGGCGGTGCACTTCAATACCTGGTGGAAGGACTGCCACGTCGATCCCGAACTGGTCGGCGAACGCGCGCATCCGCTCACCTGTGGCGAACTGCGCGAGAGCCACGCGCGCGGCGAGGCGCTGATGCGCGGCCACGGGCGGGTCGGCGCCGGCACCTTCTTCGCCGGTGAGCAGCCCGATGGCCTGCTCACCGTCACGGCCGAGAATTTCAACCGGCTGTGGATGCTATGGGGCCTCACCGCGCGGCCGGACAACTTCGACCAGCTGGTGGCCGAACGCTTCGGCGCCGGCTTCGGACCGGAGCGCAACCCTTACCCGCTGCCCGGCGAAGATCCAAACCAGACTGACGGCGGCAGCGGGCAACTGCCGATCAGCATGACGCAGACGCACAACGCCGACGGCACCTGGAGCGGGCGCATCGGCCTGTCCTGCAACGGCTGCCATAGCGGCCAGGTCGGCTTGCCGGAGGAAGGCCCCGGCCTGGGCGTGCAGTTCGGCAGCGGCAGCCCGCTGGCCGACATCGCCGTTATCGCACGCGAGTTTGCCGCGATCGGCTCGCCGGTGACCGGCGCCTTCGCCCTGTTCGGCACCAGCCGCGGCACCAACAACGCGCAGTTCGGCAACATCGTCGCCGTGCCCGGCGCACAGTCCACGCCGCAGGAAGTGCTGGGCTGGCTCACCTCCGGGTCGACCGCATCGATGGACACGCCCGCCTGGTGGAACGTGGGGCATCGCCCGGTGAAATTCGTCGACGGCGTGGTGCCGGCGGACGCGGTGCGCGTGGACCTCGCCTTCTACGGCCCGCTGCTGGCACCCGGCGCTGGCGATTCCGGCGAGTGGGTCAAGCAGCACGACCAGGACGCCGACCACTGGCTGCTCGCCACCAAGTCGCCGGCCTATCCGTTTGCCGTCGACCAGGCGCTGGCGGAGCAGGGCGCCATCCTGTTCCACAGCAAGGACCTGTGGGGCGCAGGCTTGAACAACCCGGCGCCCAAGCCGGAAGGCGGCAATGGTTCCTGCGCCAGCTGCCACGGCGCCTACTCGCCGCGCTTCGTACATGACACCGCCTTCCTCGCCTCCGCCGACATGGAAGGCGTGGCCAGCAATATCGTGCCCCTCGATGTCATCCGCACCGACCGCGAACGCCTGGATGCCTTCAGCGAAGACGTGCAGTCCTCCAATGGCGGCGGCTTCGAGGGCTACCCGGAAACGGTGGGCACCGCGCAGGACTGCGGCGCGCAAAACCGGCGTGACAACCGCGGCAACCGCGCCCAGGGATACCTGGCGCCGCCTCTGTATGGCGTGTGGGCCACCGCGCCGTACCTGCACAACGGTTCGGTGCCGGACGTGTGGACCCTGCTCAAGCCGGAAGAGCGGCCGGCGTTGTGGCGGCGCGTGTCTGCGCCGGCGCGCGCGGACCAGCAGGGCAAGGTGGTGATGGGCTTCGACGTCAGCGTCAAGCGCGCGCTCGACACGGACAAGCTCGGCTGGAAATACGACGCGCTGGCCTGCGGCGCCGGCACGCTGCCGTTCATCGACTGCAACCTGGGCAACGACCAGACCGACCCGGTGCTGCAGCAGCTGCTGGGTGTGCTCTACAGCAACGTGCTGCTGGCCTGGAACGTCGGCAACCTGCCGGCCCTGGCGGCGCTGACGCCGGCGCAGATCGAGGACCGCAAGATCTACAACACGCACCTGTTCAGCCAGAGCAATGCCGGGCACGACTTCACCGCCGTGCTTACCGACGCCGAGCGCCGCGCGCTGATCGAGTACCTCAAGACCTTGTGAGGCCGGACATGAAGCACAACGTAAAAGGCCTCGCCTTGCTGTGCGTGTCGGCGTGGCTCGCAGGTTGCAACGGCGGCCTGCCGGGCAGCATCTCGCGCACCGCGGCCGCGGTGGACAAGGAAACGCCCACCGGCAGCAGCGAATACCCTCTGCTCGGCGGGCCGCGTGGCGGCAATGCCTGGTCCAATTTCTGCGAAGGCAAGGACGATACCGCGGCGCTGCCGCGCGATCCGCGCGAGCTGCTCGTGCCGGGCGTGAACCAGGGCCGCGCGGTGGCGTTCAACGCGTACTGGCGCAACTGCGGCAACGTGGTGGCGCGCCCCAAGACCTGCGGCGAATTGCGCGGGCAGGTCAAGCTCGGCCGCTACGTCGCGCATGGCCAGGGTGAAGCGGGTACGCCGCTGAGCTTTGCCGGCGGTGAGGCAGCGCCCAGTGGTACTTCGGCCGAGGATTACAACAACCTCTGGCAGGTCTGGGGCCTGCCCGGCCGCCCGGACAACTTCGACGACCTGGTGGCCGAGCGTCATGGCTCGCCGCGCTCGCCGGTGCGCAATCCGTACCCGCTGCCGGGGGAAGATCCAAACGCGACCGATGGCGGTTCCGGCCAGTTGCCGCTGGCTTACACGCAGATCCGCAGCGCGGACGGCAAGTGGACCGGGCAGATCGGCACCAAAGTCTGCGTGTTCTGCCACAACGGCCAGATCGATACCGAGAAGGCGCATGGTGGTGAGGGCGCGCTGCTGGCGGGCTCCGGCAGCATCGGCGACTTCGGCGTCTCCGGATCCGACTTCAGCCAGGCGGGGAGCGGCGCCGGCTTCTCGGTGGCCAACGCCACCTCGCTGCTGACCATCTCGACCAACCGCGGCACCGGCGCGATCGATTTCTTCCAGCTGGCCTTCGTGCTGTTCAGCAAGGGCAGCCCCGAGCTGCTGCTCAATCCCAAGATTCTTGCCAGCGGCGCCATCGGCAACATCAAGAGTCCGCCGTGGTGGAACCTGGCCTACCGTACGCAGAAATTCCACGGCGCGATCCTGCCGACCGATTCCTCGCGCATCGATCTGGCCGCGTACTACGACCTGACCGCGAGCCTTTCCGGGCGCGATGACGAGGCGCTGGCCTGGAACGATGCGCACGCCGGCCCCTTCCAGACCTGGGCCGAGACGCAGGCGCCGCCGAGCTATCCCGGCCCCATCGACACCAAGCTCGCCGAGGCCGGCGCCATCCTGTTCCACTCCAAGGACCTGTGGGGTTCGGGGTTGAAGAATCCCGCGCCGCGTCCGGACCAGGGCAACGGGTCCTGCGCGGGTTGTCACGGCGCGTACTCGCCGCGCTACACGCATGACCCGGCATATCTCGAGACACCGGAACTAGCGGGCCTCGCCGCCTACACGCTGCCGATGTCGGTGGTGCGCACCGACCCGGTGTACGCCGACGCCATGCAGAGCCTGCGCAACCCGGATGGCAGTTTCCCCGACGCCACCATGAAGCAGAACTTCCTCTACTGCGGCAACGGCAACTACGGCGACACGCCGAACAACACGCCCATCCTGCTGGCGCCGCCGCTGTGGGGCATCTGGGCCGCCGCGCCCTACCTGCACAACGGCTCGCTGCCCAACATCTGGGCGGTACTCGATCCTGAACACGAGCGCCCGAACATCTGGCGCCGCGTGTCTGCGCCCGCGCGCGCCGACCAGCAGGGCCTGGTGGTGATGGGCTACGACACGAGCTTCGAGCGCGCCTACGACACGGCCAAGCTCGGCTGGAAATACGACGAGATTCCCTGCGGTGACGAAGGCAGCGAGCCCTACATGGCCTGCAACCCGGCCAATCCCGAGCAGCCTTCGACGCTGCAGCTGGCACTGGGACTGCTGTACCAGAACATCGGTGCGGTATGGAACCTGCCGCGCCCCGCGGGCCTGCGCATGAACCAGCAGGACGTCGAGAACCGCAAGGTCTTCAACACCAACCTCTATAGCCAGGGCAACCAGGGGCACGACTTCACTGCCGTGCTCAACGATGCGGAGCGTCGTGCGCTGATCGAGTACCTGAAGACGCTATAGCAGCGGTAGAGGAACAACGCTGGCGCATGCCGCCGGCGCGGGGGATGTCGTGCGTAAAAACCTGCAAGCAGAGGACGCGATGGATCAGGGACGAACAATTTTCCGGGCATGGCTCGCAGCAGCCGCGGCGCTGTTCATCACCCTGCCGGCGCACGCGGTGAAATTTGAATTGCCGGGCTGGTCGGAAGAATCGGTGGAGGGTGTGCTCAACGCTACGATCACGGCGGGCGCCGCATGGCGCGTCGAAGGTCGCGCCGCTGACCTGGTCGGCAAGTCCGATCTCAACCCCGCGCTGTGCGGGCGCGAGAACGGCAAGCTGCGCTGGCAGGGCTGCCAGGGCTTGTTCCGGCTGCAGACCTTCACCGCGGACCGCCTGGTCAATGCGCCTGGCCAGTTCAGCATGAATGCCGACGACGGCAACCTGAATTACGACCGCGGCGACATCGTGCAGGCGCCGTTCAAGCTGACCATGGACGTCACGCTCACGCACGGCAACTGGGGCCTGTTTGCCAAGGGCCTGTACTTCTACGACTTCGTCAACCAGCGCTTCACCGAGCACCATCCCAACCAGATCAACTCGTCCAACTACGAGCAGGTGGGCAACATCTCCACCGGCGGCACCGAGCTGGTGACCTTGGGTGAACTGCCCGCGCCGCTGCCGGTGCCGGTGGGCGTGGTGCGCAACGACTCGCGCCCGTGTCCGGCAGCGCGCAACCCGGGCCTGGGCCCCTGCGGCATGGTGTTCAGCCAGGGCGGACTGGTGCGCAACCGGCGCGCCGACGAGGAAACGCTCCGGCAGATCGGTAGCAACTTCCAGCTGATGGACCTGCTCATCTATGGCGATGTGCCGCTGCCCGGCGAGCACGCGCTGACGGTGAAGCTCGGACGCCAGACGGTGAACTGGGGCGAGTCGACGCTGCTGGTCTTCGACGCCATCAACCAGGCCAACCCGATCGACGCCAACAATTTGTTCCGTGTCGGCTACCAGGTGGAGGAGATCGCGCGGCCGGTGAACATGGTCTTCGCCTCCGCCTCGATCGCCGAAGGCCTCACCGCCGAAGGTTTCTACCAGCTGGAGTGGCAGCCCACCATAGCGCCGGCGCCCGGCTCGTTCTATTCCTTCTTCGATGTCGGCACGCACAACGCCGGCAACAAGACGCTGACGCTGGGCTACGGCAGCCTGCCGGACGATCCGGAGCGGCTCGGTTTCCTGATCGACAACCCGCTCTCGGGCACCACCAACACCTCGATGGGTTTCGAGCGCCTGCCCGACCGCGAGCCGGGCAGCGCCGGCCAGTTCGGCATCGCGCTCAAGTACTACGCCGAGTGGCTCAACAACGGCACCGAGCTATCGGCCTACTTCATGCGCTACCACTCGCGCCTGCCGTACGTGAGCGTGTACTCGGTGAATGAAGCCTGCTCGAAGAACTCCGCCAGCACCGCCGCCTTCCTGCTGGCCTGCGCCAACACGCCGCTGTTCCACGCGCTGCTCACGCCCAATGACCCCGAGGGCGCCACCGATTCGGCGATCGGCTTCGACGAGATCAAGGCGGTGGTCGAGTACCCCACCGGCATCAACATGTTCGGCCTGTCGTTCAACACCACGCTCGGCGATGTCTCGCTGCAGGGCGAGGTGGCGTACCGCCCACATGCGCCGCTGCAGGTGGACGTGGAAGACCTCGCCTTCGCCGCGTACGGGCCTGCGGGCACCAACTGCCATCTTGCGTCATCCAATTGCTCGGGCTCCGGCATCCTGCCCGGCATCGGCAAGATGGCCGATGGCAGCACCACGCTCACGGCGCTGGGCAGCAGCGACTTCGTGGTCGATGCGCAGGGCACGCCGGGCGGCTTCCGCGACACCTTCGATCTCGCCTATGGCCACGCCGCCGGTGCGGGACGCTACTTCCCCGCGTTCATCATCCCGTGGCGCGGACAGACGCTCGGCACCAATGCCCCCAACAGCTACATCCGCGGCTGGGAATACTTCGACACCTACCAGTTCAACCTCGGCGGCACCTACCTGATGGGCGCCACCGAGCCGGCGAGCGCGGCGATCGGCGCCGACCAGATCATCCTGCTGTTCGAGACCGGCGCGACCTGGGTGCCGGGACTGCCGGCACTCGACGAACTGCAGCTGGAAGCGCCGGGTACTTTCCTCAACGCCAGTGCCGGCGCCGATGGCTCGGGCGCGGACCGTTCACGCCAGGCCTGCTCAAGCAACGAGGCTTGCTCTTACGGGCCTGACGGCATCCGCTTCAATCCGCACCAGGAAGATCTCGCGTTGTACCCGGACCGCATCTCGGCGGGCTACGACCTCGTCAGCATCATCAGCTACGAATCGGTATTGCCCGGCATCAGCGTGCGCCCCACGCTGATGTGGAAACACGATGTGCACGGCACCGCGCCGGGGCTGGCCTCCAACTTTGTGCAGGGCCGCAAGTACGGCGATGTGTCGATCGAGATCCGTTACAAGTCGCAGCTCTCCTTCACGGTGGGCTACAACCTGCAGGCCGGCGGTGGCAAGGCCAATCTGTGGCGCGACCGCGACAGCGCGCGCTGCTTCATCAAGTACCAGTTCTAAGGAGAGACGCATGCTGTCTGCAATAAACAAGATCGTGCTCGCGTTGACGCTGACTCTCGTCGCGCATGCCGCCACGGCCAAGGTCACGCCGGCAGAAGCGGCGAAGCTGGGCCAGGACCTCACGCCGGTGGGCGCAGAGAAGGCCGCCAACGCCAAGGGCACCATCCCGGTGTGGGCGCCACTGCCGCGCAGCGGCTCGCTCAAGGGCGAGTACCCGAACAACCCGGCCATCGATGGCGAGAAGCCGCTGTACACCATCACCAAGGCCAACATGGCGCAGTACGCCGACCAGCTGACCGAGGGCCACAAGAAACTGCTGGCTATGTACGACAGCTACAAGATGAACGTGTACCCGAGTCACCGCGTGGTCTCGTTCCCGGAGTTCATCTACAAGGCCACCGCGGCCAATGCGCTCACCTGCGAACTGGTTGGCGTGGACAACCCGGACAACTGCAAACAGGGCTTCACCTTTCCCGTGCCCAAGAACGGCGCGGAGGTGATCTGGAACCACCGCGTGCGCTACCGCGGCGACGGCGCGCGCCGTTATAACAACCAGATGATCGTGCAGGCCGATGGCCGCTATCAGCTGACCAAGCTGGTGGAGGAAGTGAACTTCTACTACGCCACCGAGAAGGACCCGGTGCCGCTGACCAAGGACAGCGGCCTGTTCCTGAAATATTTCTCGAAAACGGTCGAGCCGCCGCGCCTGGCCGGCACCATGATCCTGGTGCACGAGAAGGCCGGCACCGGCGCCGCCGGCCGCGCGGCCTGGCTGTATTCGCCTGGCCTCAAGCGCATCCGCCGCGCGCCCACCGTGTGCTGCGACAACCCGTACGAGGGCACCGACGGCCACCAGTTCTACGACCAGGTCGACATGTTCAACGGCGTGATGGAGCGCTACGACTGGAAGCTGCTGGGCAAGAAGGACGTGCTCATCCCGTACAACTCCAACAAGATCGGCGGGCCGAGCGTGAAGTTCGCGGACCTGGTCAGCCCCAAGCACCTCAACCAGAACCTGCCGCGTTACGAGCTGCACCGCGTATGGATCGTGGAAGCCAACATCCGCCCCGGCACCAACCATACGTTTGCCAAGCGCCGCTTCTACGTGGACGAGGACAGCTGGTACCCGGCGGCCGTGGACGATTACGACAGCCGCGGCGGCCTCTACCAGTTCCAGGAAGGGCACACGATCTTTGCTGCCAACGTACAAACCGTCGGCGGCGTGCCCGAGGTGATCTACCATCTCACCGCCGAGCGCTACTTCGTCACCGCCATGGCCAACGAGGACAAGCCGAATGATTTCTCGGTGCGCTTCCCCGAGGAATATTTCGAGGCGGCGTCGGTGCAGAAGCGCTCACTGAAATAGAGGAATTGTTACTTTCCAACAAACTCCGTTCATCCCGAGCGTAATGGCGCGGAGCGCCGATGAAGTCGAGGGACAGTGCTGACAGCCCTTCGACTTCGCCTCCGCTGCGCTACGGCTACGCTCAGGGCGAACGGAGCGAGAGGCTCATCAAGGGAAACAAAACATGGATTTCAGCTACAGCGAAGAACAGAACCTGCTGCGCGACACGCTCGCCAGCTACCTGCGCGACCACTACGGTTTCGAGACGCGCCGCGCGGTGGTGAGCGCCGCGCCCGGCTGGCGGCCACAGGTATGGAAAGCACTCGCGCAGGAGCTGAACATCTTCGGCGCCGCGCTGCCGGAAGCGCTCGGCGGTCTCGGCGGCAGTGCGCTGGAGCACGCCATCATCCTCGAGGAATTCGGCAAGGTGCTGGCGGTGGAGCCTTACCTGTCGACGCTGGTCATCGGCGCGGGCCTGCTGGCCCGCAGCGGCGGCGCGCTGGCGCAGGATTTTGTGCCGCGCATCATCGCCGGCGAGGCGGTGCTCGCGCTCGCTGCCGGCGAACCTCAGGCGCGCTACACGCTGCATGACCTCTGCACCACGGCCACGTTGAAGGGCAGCCACTACCTGCTCAACGGCCACAAGACCATGGTCACTGCCGCGCCCTGGGCCAGTCAGCTCATCGTCAGCGCGCGCAGCGCCGGGGCGCAGCGCGACCGCGACGGCGTCACCCTGCTGCTGGTGGACCGCAACGCGCGCGGTGTGCGCACGCTGGATTACCCGACGGTGGACGGCGGCCGCGCCTCCGACCTCTGGTTCGAGAATGTGGAAGTGCCGGCCAGCCGCGTCATCGGCACCGCGGGGCAGGCGCTGCCGCTGCTCGAACAGATCGCCGATGAAGCGATCTGCGGACTGTGCGCGGAAGCGGTGGGCGGCATGCGTCGCATGCTCGCGGATACGGTGAGCTACGCCACGCAGCGCAAGCAGTTCGGTGCGCCGCTGGCCACGTTCCAGGCGCTGCAGCATCGCATCGCCGACATGTACGCGGCGCTGGAGCAGGCCAGTGCGCTCACGCAGGTGGCGACGCTGAAGCTGGCGCTGCCTGCAAACGAACGCGCACTTGCCGCCAGCGCAGCCAAGGCGCGCGTCAACGACGCCGCGCGCTCCATCGGCCAGGCGGCGATCCAGATTCACGGCGGCATGGGCATCACCGAGGAGCTGGCGCTGGGCCACTACTTCCGCCGCGCCACCGTCATCGCCAGCCAGTTCGGTACCACCGACCATCATCTGCGCCGCTACGCCGACCTGGCGCTGGCTGCATAACGGATATCACCATGAATCTCCAATTCACCGCAGACGAACTGAAATTCCGCGACGAGGTCCGCGCCTGGATCAAGGACGCGTACGACCCCGAGCTGAAAGCGCTGATGGCGCAGTCGAAGAACGGTTACCTGGACAAGGCCGGGCAGATCAAGTGGCAGAAGAAGCTGCATGCACAGGGCTGGGCCGCGCCCGGCTGGCCGGAGCAATACGGCGGCCCTGGCTGGACGCCGACGCAGCGCTACATCTTCCAGAGCGAAACTGCCGCTGCCGGCTGCCCCATCGTCTCGCCCATGGGCATCGCCATGGTGGCGTACGTGATCATGGAATACGGCAGCGCAGCGCAGAAGCAGCGCTTCCTGCCGCCAACGCTCGCGAGCGACATGTGCTGGTGCCAGGGTTATTCGGAGCCGGGCTCCGGCTCCGACCTGGCCTCGCTGCAGATGAGCGCGGTGCGCGACGGCGACCACTACGTGCTCAACGGCTCCAAGATCTGGACCACGCACGCGCAGTGGGCCGACTGGATGTTCCTGCTGGTGCGCACCAGCCGCGACGCCAAGGCGCAGACCGGCATCAGCTTCCTGCTGGCCGACATGCGCACGCCGGGCATCAGCATCCGCCCGCTGCCCTCGCTCGACGGGCCGATCACCGGCGAGCAGGAGGTGAACCAGGTGTTCTTCGAGAACGTGCGCGTGCCGGTGGAAAACCTTATCGGCGAGGAAGGCAAGGGCTGGACTTACGCCAAGTACCTGCTGCAGTTCGAGCGCGGGATTGCCTATGCCTCGCAGCTGAAGTTCCTGCTCAAGAAAATCCGCACCATCGCGCGCGACAAATCCTCCGACAGCGGCGGACGGCTGATCGATGACGCCGACTTCCGCCGCCGCTATGCCGAGCTGGCGACCAAGGTCGATGCACTCGATGCTGCCGAGCTGCGCTTCTTCTCCAGCGTGGAATCGGGCTCGGCCATCGGCGCCATGTCCTCGCTGTTCAAGCTGGTCGGTACCGAGATGCAGCAGCTGCTCAGCGAGTTCGCGGTCGATGCGCTGGGGCCGGAGGCGGCAGTGTTCATCCAGGATTCCTACGCCGAGGTGCGCGGCCGGCCCGCGCCGGCGCGGCCCATCCCCGAGCACATGGCCGCGGTGACGCCGCTGTACTTCAACTACCGCAAGACCTCGATCTACGCGGGCACCAACGAAATCCAGCGCAACCTCCTGGCGCGCCACGTCCTCACCAGCGGCGGCAACGCCACCTGATCATGTCCCTTCCTGCTCTCCTGCAAGACCAGCTGCGCCTGCCCGTCATCGGCTCGCCGATGTTCATCGTCTCCAACCCCGAACTGGTCATCGCGCAATGCAAGGCCGGCATCGTCGGTTCGTTTCCCGCGCTCAACGCGCGGCCCGAGCCGGTGTTCGAAGAATGGCTGCAGCGCATCACCTCTGAACTCGATGCCTACCGCAAGGCCAACCCGGACAAGAAGGTCGCGCCGTTCGCGGTCAACCAGATCGTGCATCCGTCCAACGCACGGCTGCAGCATGACGTCGAGCTGTGCGCCAAGTACAAGGTGCCGATCCAGATCACCTCGCTGCACGCGCCGGAACAGGTGGTCGAGGCCGCGCACAGCTACGGCGGCCTGGTGTTCCACGACGTGATTAACCTCAAGCACGCGAACCGCGCGCTGCAGGCCGGCGTCGATGGCCTGATCCTGGTGTGCCACGGCGCGGGCGGGCACGCCGGGCGGCTGTCACCGTTTGCATTGGTGCCCGAGGTGCGCGCCTTCTACGACGGCTGCGTGATCCTCTCGGGCGCGATTGCGAGCGGCGCTTCCATCCTCGCCGCGCAGGCGGTGGGCGCGGACCTGGCTTACATCGGCACGCGCTTCATCGCCACGCCGGAGGCCAACGCGGTCGAGGGCTACAAGCAGATGATCGTGGCGTCCAATGCTGAAGACATCGTCTACACCGACCTGTTCAGCGGCGTGCACGGCAACTACCTGCGCGAGAGCGTCAAGCGCATCGGCATGGACCCGGACAACCTGCCCAAGGGCGACAAGAGCAGCATGAATTTCGGCAGCGGCGGCAACCAGAAGGTGCGCGCCTGGGTCGACATCTGGAGCGCGGGCCAGGGTGCGGGGCAGATCAACGAGGTGCTGCCCGCGGGCGAGGTGGTGGCGAAGCTGGAACGCGAATACCGCGCGGCGCGTCAGCGTCTGCAGCTCTGAAAAGCGCTGGAAGCGCCTTACCGCAACGGCACTGGCGTTGTTCTTTAATATAATTATTAATTGATAAATACCATTTATTAATCACAGGCTAGATCGGCTTGCGGTAAAGGCAAAAGCGGCCTTTTCGCAGCGATTGGCATTGCCATTGCTAGCCTCCTGAGCAGATGACCGGTTCTTCACGACCTGCCCGCGTGCTGCTGGTGGGCGGCAGCCAGGCCTTGCTCGAGGCGCTGGCCGCTGCCGGCTATGCCGTGGTCGAGGCCGCCGAAGACGACGATCTCTACGTGCACGTTGAGCGTGACAAGCCCGACGCCGTGGTGGTCGCGGCCGACTCGCCCACGCGCGACACGCTGGAGCACCTGGCGCTGCTCAACCGCAAGCACCCGCAGCCGGTGCTGCTGTTCCACGACGGCAGCGACGACGCACTCGTGCGCCGCGCCATGCGTGCCGGCGTCACCGCATATGTCGCGCGCGATCTCGCGCCCGAGCTGCTGCGCTCGCTGGTGCAGGTGGCCACGCTGCATTTCGAGCAGACGCGCTCGCTGAAGCAGGAGCTGTCGCGCGCGCAGCAGGCGCGCAACGAGCGCCGCCTGGTCGATGCGGCCAAGTGCCGCGTGATGGAGACCCTGGGCCTGACCGAGGCCGCGGCCTACAGGCACCTGAAGACGCTGGCCATGAATGGCCGGCGCACGCTGCCGGAAGTGGCGCGCGAGCTGCTCGGCCCTGCCGGAGGAGAACATGAAGAAAGTTAGGCTCGGCTATGTGCGCCTGTGCGACGCCGCGCCTCTGATCGTGGCGCGCGGGCTGGGTTGCTATGCGCAGCAGGGCCTGCGCGTGGAACTGGTGCCGATGAAATCCTGGGCCGAGGTGCGCGACCGTCTGCTGCTGGGTGAGCTGCAGGCCGCGCATTGCCTCGCGGGCATTCCACTCGCAGCGCAGGCCGGCGTGTTCGGGCCGGGCGCACGCCTGGCCACGGCGTACACGCTCAACCATCACGGCAATGCCATCACGGTTTCAAACGCGCTGACCGCAGCGCTGGCGCGCGGCCGCGAGGACTTCATCGAACTCGCGCGCGCCCGGCGCGCGCAGGGCAAGCCGCTGGTGCTTGCCTCCGTGTTCCCGGTGTCCAAGCATGAGTACGAATTGCGCCACTGGCTCGCCGCGCAGGGGCTCGACCCGCTCACCGACATGCGCCTGGTGGTGGTGCCACCGGCGGAGACCGCCAACGCGCTGCGCAATGGCCGCATCGATGGCTACTGCGTGGGTGAACCGTGGAACACGCGCGCCATCGTCGAGGGCTGGGGCGTTGCCGTGGCCACCGCGTCGCAGTCGGCGCTGCCCGGCACGGAGAAGGTGCTGGCCGCGCACGAAGCCTGGCTGCACACGCCCGAGCACGCGGCGCTGCTGCGCGCGCTGGCCCACGCGGCCGACTGGCTGAGCGACGCGCGCAACACTGAAGCCGCGGTGGAGCTGCTGGCGCCCTATGTCGGACGTCCGCTGCACGAATTGCGCGCAGCGCTGTGCGGCGAATTCCGTGCAGGGCGCGACGCGACGGTGCAGCAGGCTGCCCCATTCGTGCGCTTCGACCGCGGCATCACGCGCCCCAACGCGGAGCATGCGCGCTGGTACCTGCGACAGATGCAGGCCGCCAGCCAGCTCGAAAGTGAAGTGATTTCGGCCGTGCATATAGAAGAGGTGTGCGCGCGCGCGTTTCGCGCGGACATCCATGACCAGGTGCTGCACGTCCACAACTGAGCACGCGCGCGCCGCCATGGTGCGCGTGTTTTCAGAGGGAAACGTGGCACGGCGGTTGCAATTCCACACTCCAAGACGTGGACCAGGCCGGAGTGCGGCACGAGTGCGTCGGTGCATTTTCCGCAAGGAGAGTTCCTTCGGATTCCATCGACTCACCCCTGGGAGACCCGCATGTCCTGCAGCAGTACCCGCGCCGCCTCACTCGCACTCCTCATCGCCAGCGGTAATGCCGCGGCGGCTGATCCGTTTGAAAACCTGCGCTACGCCTTCTCCGGCGGCACGCCCAACCTCGATGTGCGCGCGCGCTACGAGAACGTCAGCCAGGACAACGCGCTGGTCGACGCCAACGCCTTCACCGTGCGCACGCGCCTGGGCTACACCACCGGCAAGTGGAACCTGTTCGACGCGCAGGCCGAGTACGAAGGCACGGTCGATCTTTCCGAGGACGCCTACAACAGCACGCTCAATGGCGCGACCACGCGCGCGCAGGTGCTCGACCCGCAGGGCGACGAACTGAACCAGGCCTGGCTGCGCTACACCGGCCTGCCGGGCACCACGGTGAAGCTCGGACGTCAGCGCCTCATCTACGACAACGCGCGTTTCATCGGCAACGTCGGCTGGCGCCAGAACGAGCAGACCTACGACGCGGTAGCGATCACCAATACCTCGCTGCCCAAGACCACGTTCAACTACGCCTACGTCGGCGGCGTGAAGAACGTGACTTACGCCTTTGTCAATGCCGGTGGTCACTTGTTCAACCTGAAGTACGCGGCCCTGGATGAACTGGCGGTGACCTTCTACGGCTACTGGCTGGACTTCAAGATCAATCCCGCGGCGCCGGCGCCGGCGGTGGCGCCGAACCGCAACCGCGACAGCCGCACCCTGGGCCTGCGCGCCACCGGCACGGTCACCCATTTCTTCGGCAAGGACTACCCGCTGAACTACAGCCTGGAGTACGCGCTGCAGGACCCGCACGAGGATTCGCCATCCAGCGTGGATGCGAACTACCTGCTGGCTGAAGTCGGTGTGAAGGCGGGACCGGTCACGCCCACGCTCGGCTACGAAAAGATGTCCGGTGACGGCAGCTACGGGTTCCAGACGCCGCTGGCCACGCTGCATGCCTTCAATGGCTGGGCCGACCAGTTCCTCAACACGCCCAACACCGGCCTGGTGCGCACCTACCTCAAGCTCAGCGGCAGCGTGATGGGGCTGCAGCTCAGTGGCTTCTATCACCAGTTCAAGGCCGACACCGGCGGCGCGAAGTACGGCGACGAGATCGATTTCCTTGCCAGCTACGCGGTCAACGACAGCCTGACCGGCAACTTCAAGCTGGCCAACTACAACGCGGACACGTTCTCCGTCGACACCCGGAAGATCTGGGTGTACGCCGAGTACAAGTTCTAAGCGAGCACATGACCATGAAAAAAGAGTTGACGGGTTGCACCCGGCGCGACTTCATCAAAATGGGCCTCGGCGCTGCCTCCGTCGCGGCTCTTGGGGGTGGGGTCGCGCCGGCTTTTCTGAGCAACGCATATGCAGCGGATTTTGGAAAGCCGGAAAAGACCGACCTGACCATCGGCTTCATCCCGCTCACCGACTGCGCCAGCGTGGTGATGGCGTCCGAGCTGGGCCTGTTCAAGAAGTACGGGCTCAACGTCACCGTGTCCAAGGAAGCCAGCTGGGCCGCGGTGCGCGACAAGCTGGTGCTCGGGCAGCTCGACGCCGCGCACGTGCTCTATGGCCTGATCTACGGCGCGCATCTGGGCATCGGTTCGCAGAAGAAGGACATGGCAATCCTGATGGGCCTCAACCACAACGGCCAGGCGATCACGATGTCGAAGAAGCTGCTCGACGCCGGCATCACCGATGGCGCCAGGCTGAAGGCTGCGGTGGCGAAGAAGGACCGCGAATACACCTTCGCCCAGACCTTCCCCACCGGCACGCACGCCATGTGGCTGTACTACTGGCTGGCCGCCAGCGGCATCGACCCGATGCGCGACGTGAAGGCTATCGTCATCCCGCCGCCGCAGATGGTGGCGAACATGCGCGTAGGCAACATGGATGGCTATTGCGTTGGCGAGCCCTGGGGCGCGCGCGCCATCTTCGACCAGATCGGCTTCACCGCCGTGACCACGCAAGGCATCTGGAAGGATCATCCGGAGAAGGTGCTCGGCACGACCAAGGAGTTCGTGACCAAGTACCCGAACACCACGCGCGCCATGATGGCCGCGGTACTGGAGGCCAGCCAGCACATCGACGCCATGAGCAACCGCGCCAAGGTCTCGGAGATCATCGGCGGCAAGTCCTACGTGAATGCGCCACCGCCGGTGATCCTGGGCCGCATGCTCGGTGACTACGAGGACGGCAAGGGCGGCAAGTGGAAGGACGCCAACTACATGAAGTTCTTCGACGACGGCGAGGTGAACTTCCCCTACCTGTCGCATGGCATGTGGTTCCTCACCCAGCACCGGCGCTGGGGCCTGCTCAAGGAAGATGTCGATTACCTGGCGGTGGCGAAGCAGGTGAACCAGGTGGAGCTGTACACCGAAGTGGCCAAGGCCATGGGTGTGAGCGTGCCGGCCAGCGCGCTGAAGAAGGAAACCCTGTTCGATGGCGTGGTGTACGACCCGGCCAAGCCGGCGGAGTACGCGGCCAGCTTCAAGATTAGGGCCTGATGCCATGGCTGCCGTGAAGCAAGTCGTCGCTGCTTTCCCCTCTCCCACCGGGAGAGGGGCAGGGGTGAGGGAGCGCGCGTCCAGCAAGAGTGAAGGCATCGGCGAGAGCGGCCCTCACCCGGCGCTTTGCGCCGACCTCTCCCGGGGGGAGAGGCAAGCCCTGCGCGAGTCCCTCGGAGGTTTGCTTGGAATGGTCTTCCGCCGGCTGGGCCTGCTGCTGCCACCACTGGCCGGCATCGCCGTGCTGGTGCTGGTGTGGGCCGGCCTGTCCTCGGGCGAAGGCAGTTACCTGCCGACTCCGGGCAAGACCTTTCACTCCGCGGTGGAGCTGTTCTCCGATCCGTTCTACCGGCGCGGGCCGAACGACCAGGGCATCGCCTGGAACCTGCTGTCCTCGCTGTCGCGCGTGGCGCGTGGTTTCGGGCTGGCGCTGCTGGTCGGCATCCCGGCCGGCTTTCTCATCGGCCGCTTCGCCGTGATCAACGCGGCCATGCGGCCGATCACCAGCCTGTTCCGGCCGGTGGCGCCGCTGGCCTGGCTGCCGATAGGGCTCGCGGTATTCAAGGCGGCGGAACCGGCGGCGATCTTCACCATCTTCATCTGCGCGGTGTGGCCGCTGATCATCAACACGGCGCTGGGTGTGGCCAGCGTGCCGCAGGACTACCTCAACGTGGCGCGCGTGCTGCGGCTGCCGGAATGGAAGGTGTTCACCCACATCCTGCTGCCGGCCTCGATCCCATTCGTGCTTACCGGCGCCAAGCTGGGCCTGGGCATTGCCTGGATCGCCATCGTGGCCAGCGAAATGCTCACCGGCGGGGTCGGCATCGGCTTCTGGCTGTGGGATGAATGGAACAGCCTGAACATGGAGCACATCCTGATTGCCATCGTGGTCATCGGTTTCGTCGGCATGCTGATCGAGCAGGGTATGACCGCCATCGCCAACCGGTTTGATTACCGCCGGAGCTGAACATGAGCGCCTACCTGCATGTCGATCACGCCACCATCGAGTTCCACACGCGCAAGGGCGTCTACACCGCGGTGCGCGACGTGGATATCCGCGTGGCCGAGGGCGAGTTCGTTTCCATCATCGGCCACTCCGGCTGCGGCAAGTCCACGGTGCTCAACCTCATCGCCGGGCTGGTGGAATCCAGCCGCGGCGGCGCGGTGCTCGGCGGCCGCCAGATCGATGGCCCCGGGCCCGAGCGCGCGGTGGTGTTCCAGAACCACTCGCTGCTGCCCTGGCTCACCTCGTATGGCAACGTCCATCTCGCGGTCGAGCGGGTGTTCGGCGCCAGCGAGCACAAGCTCAAGCTGCAGCAGCGCACCGAGGCCGCGCTGGACCTGGTAGGGCTGACGCATGCACGCGACAAGCGACCGCATGAACTGTCCGGCGGCATGAAGCAGCGCGTGGGCATTGCCCGCGCCCTGGCCATGGAGCCCAAGGTGCTCTTGATGGACGAACCCTTCGGCGCACTGGATGCGTTGACCCGCGCCAACCTGCAGGACTCGCTGATGCAGATCCAGCACCAGTTGCACATGACCGTGGTGATGGTGACGCACGACGTGGACGAGGCGGTGCTGCTGTCGGACCGCGTGGTGATGATGACCAACGGCCCGGCGGCCACCGTGGGGCAGGTGCTGGAGATCGGCCTGACGCGCCCGCGTGCGCGGCTGGAGCTGGCGGAAGACAAGGACTACCACCGCTGCCGTGCGGCGATCCTGCGGTTCCTGCATGAGGGTGTGCCAGAACGGAGCGCGCAGGCGGCGTAATTGGTGCAGGGCGATCCAGCGTGGTGCACGGCTGTGCTCCTCTCTCCCGCTTGCGGGAGAGAGGCTGGGAGAGAGCAACCGTGTTCGACGTCAAGTCGCGGAGAGGCTGAGATCGAATGATTTATTGTCTCTGACCATGGCGTTGAGGATGGTGAGGAGTTTGCGCATGCAGGCGACGATGGCGACTTTGGGCTTTTTACCTTTCTGAGTCAGTCGCTGGTGGAAGGCGTGAATTGCCGGGTTGTAGCGGATCGCTGCCAGCGTCGCCATGTAGAGCGTGTTGCGTACATCTGCGCGTCCGCCCCAGCATCGTCGAGGTCCGCGATGGGTGCCTGAATCATTGGCCAGCGGTGCTACGCCGACCAATGCGCTGATCTTGCGGCGGGACAGGCGGCCCAGTTCGGGCAGCAGTCCAATCAGCGTGGCAGTGAGGACTGGACCCGCTCCCTTGGCGCTGCGCAGCAAGCCAGCGATTTCGGCGTTATGAGTCTCGACATGTCGTTGCAGCTGGCGATCCAGGACATCCAGTTGTCGCTTGAGCAGCTCGATGACCTCTTTGATGCTCTTGCGCGCAGTCGCGTGACTCATGCTGAGCCGATTGCGCTCGGCGACCAGCATCTCCAGCAGCTGGCGACGACGCGTGACCAGGGCGGCCAGGGTCTGACGCGCTTCGTCGGCCAGCGGCTTCACAAAGCGGTCCCGCTCAGGATGCCGCGACAGCACCTGGGCAAACTGCACCAGCATCGCGGCGTCGACCCGGTCCGTCTTGGCTAGAAAGCCCATCGCCTTGGCGAAATCACGCGCCTGGCGGGGATTGACCACTGCGACCGCAAAGCCTGCTGCCTGTAATGCGCAGGCCACCTCAAACTCCATGCCGCCGGTGGCTTCCAGCACGATCAGCTCAACGGGTCCCTGCTTGAGGGATTGGATGAGCGCATCGTGCCCAGCGACATCGTTGGTGCAACGCTCCAGACGGCTGTGGCCTATCCCTACATCCAGCCAGTCCTTGCTGACGTCCACACCAACACAGCACTTCGTATCCCAGCCTTGCAGATTCGAGTTTTCCATAGCTCCGGCAACCGTTCGGGTTTAACGAAGATCCCACTCCAAAACCGCTGCCATCCCAAGCTCTCTCACGGAGTTCTCTTCCAGAGGGCCGGCGGGCTCAGCAGCGACCTTTCCAACATTCGCACAGCACCGAAATGCTATGCGAGGGGGAACATACAAGGGCGCGGGCCGCATGGCCCGCGTGCGCGGCGAGATCGTCACCCGCCTGCGGCGGGCCCTCTCCCCTGCCCCTCTCCCGCTTGCGGGAGAGGGAACGCCGCTGGCATACGCATTGCAATAACCCACCTGCGACGTGGACCAGGCCGTTACGGCACGAGTGCGTCGATGAAACCGGGGGCAACCCCGATCCATCGCCCGACACCGGAGTACCGACTTGAGCACCCTGAGCAAAGCCACGCGCATCCAGCTGGGCGACTTTTCCTCCGCCCCCATGCGCGCCTTCCACCTGACCTGGATGGCGTTCTTCGTCTGCTTCTTTGCCTGGTTTGCCTGCGCGCCGCTGATGCCGGTGATCAAGGGCGCCTTCGGCCTGACCAAGGACCAGGTGGCCAACATCAACATCGCCGCGGTGGCGGTGACCATTCTGGTGCGCCTGGTGATTGGTCCGCTGTGCGACCGCTACGGCCCGCGCAAGGCCTACACCGGGCTGCTGCTGCTCGGCTCCATCCCCGTGCTCGGCGTCGCCACCGCGCAGAGCTACGAATCCTTCCTGTTCTTCCGCCTGGCCATCGGCGCCATCGGCGCCAGCTTCGTCATCACGCAGTACCACACCTCGGTGATGTTCGCGCCCAATGTAGTGGGCACCGCCAACGCCGCATCCGCGGGCTGGGGCAATGCCGGCGGCGGCGCCACGCAGACGCTGATGCCGCTGGTGATGGCCGCGTTGATCTACCTGGGCGTCGACAGCGCGCTCGGCTGGCGCGTGGCCCTGCTGGTGCCGGGCGTGTTGATGATCGTGATGGCGTACTTCTACTGGACGCGCACGCAGGATTGCCCGGCCGGCAACTACTCCGACCTGCGCGCGACGGGATTGCTCCCCGATAGTGGCAAGAACGGTGGCTGGAGCAGCTTCAAGCTCGCCTGCCGCAACTACCGCGTGTGGATGCTGTTCGTCACCTACGGCGCCTGCTTCGGCGTGGAAATCTTTCTGCACAACATCGCCGCGTCGTATTACGTGGAAAAGTTCGGCCTGTCGCTCAAGGCCGCCGGCTTTGCCGCCGGCAGCTTCGGCCTGCTCGCGCTGTTTGCGCGCGCTCTCGGCGGATTCACGTCCGATCGCGTGGCGCGCGCGCACGGCCTGCCGGGCCGCACGATGCTGTTGTTTACGCTGATCGTCGGCGAAGGCCTGGGCCTGCTGTGCTTCTCACAGATGGAACACGCCGCTGCCGCCATCGCCGCCATGCTGGTGTTCGGCCTGTTCGTGCACATGGCCTGCGGCGCGACTTACGCGCTGGTGCCCTTCGTGGATCGCAAGGCGCTCGGCGGCGTGGCCGGCATCATCGGCGCCGGTGGCAACGTCGGCGCGGTCGCGGCGGGCTTCCTGCTCAAGGCCGCGGCCGACACCCAGCAATGCCTGATGCTGCTCGGCGGCATCGTCACCGTGTGCGCGGCCTGCGCCATCGCCGTGCGCTTCTCGGCGGAACACCAGGCGCGCGAGGAAGAACTGCTGCAGCAGGCGCTGGCTCAGCGCGCTGCGGCCTGAAGGAGAGGAACATGAAAATCGTCGTCATCGGCCACGGCATGGTCGGCCACAAGTTCCTCGAGCAGATGGCGCGCGGCAAGACCGACGCGCAGGTCAGCGTGCTGTGCGAGGAGCCGCGCCCCGCGTATGACCGCGTGCACCTGACCGACTACTTCGGCGGCAAGAGCGCGGCCGATCTCTCGCTGGTGCAGGAAGGTTTCTTCGAGGGCAGCGGCTACGAGCTGCACCTGGACGACAAGGCCGTAAGCATCGACCGCGCCGCGAAAATCGTGCGCTCGGCGCAGGGCCGCGAGCTGGCCTACGACAAGCTGGTGCTCGCCACCGGCTCGTATCCCTTCGTGCCGCCGCTGCCGGGCAAGGACCGGCCGGGCTGCTTCGTCTACCGCACCCTCGACGATCTCGATGCCATCGCCGCGTCGGCGCGCGAGAGCAAGGTCGGCGTGGTCATCGGCGGTGGCCTGCTTGGCCTGGAAGCGGCCAAGGCGCTCAAGGACCTCGGCCTGGAAGTGCACGTGGTGGAATTCGCGCCGCGGCTGATGGCGGTGCAGGTGGATGACGGCGGCGGCCGCGTATTGCGTCGCAAGATCGAGGAGCTGGGCGTGCGCGTGCACACCGGCAAGAACACGCAGGCCATCGAAGACGGCGCGACGCATCGTCACCAGATGAAGTTTGCCGATGGCAGCGTGCTGGAAACCGACCTGATCGTGTTCTCCGCCGGCATCCGCCCGCGCGATGACCTCGCGCGCAGCAGCGGGCTGGAGCTGGGTGAGCGCGGCGGCATCAAGGTCAACGAGTTCTGCCAGACCTCGGACGTTGACGTGTACGCCATCGGCGAGTGCGCGCTCTACGCCGGCAAGATCTATGGCCTGGTCGCGCCCGGCTACCAGATGGCGATGACGGCGGCGGCGCACCTGCGCGGCCAGGCCGAAACCGGTTTCACCGGCGCCGACATGAGCACCAAGCTGAAACTGCTCGGCGTGGACGTGGCCAGCGTGGGCGACGCGCACGCGGCCACGCCCGGCGCGCGCACCTATGCGTTCTCCGACGAGATCAAGCAGGTCTACAAAAAGCTCGTGGTCAGCGAGGACCACAAGCTGCTGCTCGGCGCCGTGCTGGTGGGCGAGGCCGAGGAGTACGGCACCCTGCTGCAGATGATGCTCAACCAGATTCCGCTGCCGCAGCACCCGGAAGACCTGATCCTGCCGCGGCGCGATGCCGGCGGCGAAAAGGGCGGCGGCATCGGCGTGGCGGCGCTGCCGGCAGCGGCACAGATCTGCTCGTGCAACAACGTCAGCAAGGGCAACATCTGCTCGGCCATCGAGAGCGGCTGCACCACGCTGGGTGACCTGAAGAAGAAGACCAAGGCGGCCAGTTCCTGCGGCGGCTGCGGCCCGCTGGTCACGCAGATCCTCAAACATGAACTGGCCAGCCGCGGCGTCTCGGTCAACAACGCGCTGTGCGAGCACTTTGCGCACACGCGCCAGGAGCTGTATCACCTGGTGCGCGTGGCCCAGATCAAGGATTTCGATACGCTGATCAGGCAGCACGGCACCGGGCGCGGCTGCGACATTTGCAAGCCGACCGCCGCCAGCATCTTTGCGTCCTGCTGGAACGAGCATGTGCTCAAGCCCATGCATCACAAGCTGCAGGACAGCAATGACTACTACATGGCCAACATCCAGAAGGACGGCACCTACTCCATCGTGCCGCGCGTGCCCGGTGGCGAGATCACGCCGGACAAATTGATCGTGCTGGGTGCGGTGGCCAAGAAATATGGTCTGTACACCAAGATCACCGGCGGCCAGCGCATCGACCTGTTCGGCGCGCAGGTGCACGAACTGCCGCTGATCTGGCGCGAACTGGTCGATGCCGGCTTCGAGTCCGGCCACGCCTACGGCAAGTCGCTGCGCACGGTGAAATCGTGCGTCGGCAGCACCTGGTGCCGTTACGGCGTGCAGGACTCGGTGAAGCTGGCGATCGACCTGGAAGAGCGTTACCGCGGCCTGCGCTCGCCGCACAAGATCAAATTCGGCGTATCGGGTTGCACGCGTGAATGCGCGGAAGCGCAGGGCAAGGACGTGGGCGTGATCGCCACGGAGAAGGGCTGGAACCTGTACGTGGCCGGCAACGGCGGCATGAAGCCGCGCCACGCCGAGCTGATGGCGCGCGATCTCGATACCGAGACGCTGATCAGGTACATCGACCGCTTCCTGATGTTCTATGTGCGCACCGCGGACCGCCTGCAGCGCACGTCCGTTTGGCTGGAAAACCTCGAGGGCGGGCTGGAGTACCTGCAGAAGGTGGTGTGCCAGGACTCGCTGGGCATCGCCGCCGCGCTCGAGGCCGAGATGGCGCACGTGATCAACACCTACGAGTGCGAATGGAAGAAGGCGATCAACGACCCGGCCACGCTCAAGCGCTTCAAGCACTTCGTCAACAGCCCCGCCACCGACGACAACGTGATGTTCGTGCAGGAGCGCGGGCAGATCCGCCCGGCCAATGATGCGGAGCGCCAGCAGGCGCGTGCTGCAAGGCTGGAGAAGGCGTGATGGGCGCGATGGACAACTCGGGTGGCGCGGCGCCGGTCTGCGCGCTGGACGACATCCTGCCGGACATGGGCGTGTGCGCCCTGGTCGGCGGGCGCCAGGTGGCGATCTTCCGCATCGGCGAGACCGACGAGGTCTACGCCATCGGCGCCTATGATCCCAACAGCGGCGCGAATGTACTGGCGCGCGGCATCGTCGGCGACCTCAAGGGCCGGCTGGTGGTGGCTTCGCCGATCTACAAGCAGCATTTCGACCTGCGCACCGGCGAGTGCATCGAAGACCCGGTGGCCTCGGTGCGCGCCTACGAAGCCAGCGTGCGCGACGGCATGGTCTACGTGGCGCTGCCTGCCGACGGCGCGAAGATCGCTGCGCAGCGCCAGCGCCTGGCGGTGATCGGCAACGGCATGGCCGCCATGCGCGTGGTGGAAGAGCTGCTGCGCATCGCGCCGGAGCTGTACGACATCGCCGTGTTCGGCTCGGAGAAGCAGGGCAACTACAACCGCATCCTGCTGTCGCCGCTGCTCGCGGGCGACAAGCAGCTCGACGAGATCATGCTCAACACGCCGGAGTGGTACGCGCGCCGCGGCGTGGTACTGCACGCCGAAGACCCGGTGGTGGCCATCGACCGTCGCCGCTGCCTGGTGCGCACGCGCGGCGGCTACGAGATGCGCTACGACCGCGTGCTGCTGGCGACCGGATCGAATCCCGTCGTCATCCCGGTGCCGGGCAACCGTCTGCCGGGCGTGGTCACCTTCCGCGACCTGCGCGACGTCGAGCAGATGACCGAGACGGCGAAGAACCATCGCAACGCTGTCGTCATCGGCGGCGGCCTGCTCGGCCTTGAAGCCGCCAACGGCCTGATGCGCCGCGGCATGAGCGTGACCGTAGTGCACCTGCTGGATGCGCTGATGGAACGCCAGCTCGACAAGCACGCGGGCGGCATGCTGCGCGCCTCGCTGGAAGCGCGTGGCCTGCAATTCATCATGCCGGCGCAGACCGAGGCGATCCTCGGAGAGGAGCGCGTCACCGGCGTGCGCTTCAAGGATGGCCGCGAGATTGCCGCCGACCTGGTGGTGATGGCGGTGGGCATCCGCCCCAACATCGAGCTGGCCCAGGCCTGCGGCCTGCGCTGCGAGCGCGGAGTCGTCGTGGACGACACCCTGCAGACCTTCGACCCGCGCATCTACGCCGTGGGTGAATGCGTGCAGCACCGCAGCGTCACCTACGGGCTGGTGGCGCCGCTGTGGGAGCAGGCCGGCGTCTGCGCCACGCACCTGGCGCAGCAGGGCTTTGCGCGCTACCGCGGCTCGATGGTCTCGACCCAGCTCAAGGTCACCGGCATCGATCTCTATTCCGCCGGCGACTTCATGGGCGGCGAGGGCAGCGAGGACCTGGTGCTGCGCGATCCCAAGCGCGGCGTGTACAAGCGCCTGGTGCTGAAGGATGGCCGCATCAAGGGAGTGGTGCTGTACGGTGACGTGGCCGATGGCGGCTGGTACTTCGAGCTGATGCAGAACAAGACCGACGTGTCCGGGCTGCGCAACAAGCTGCTGTTTGGGAAGGCGTATTGCGAGGGGTCGTGACTGTTTCCTCTCCTGTAAAAACAACTTGCCCCTACTGTGGGGTGGGATGTGGGGTTGTGGCTCGCCCGCTGAAGAACGGCGCGGTTGAAATCAGTGGTGATGCGAAGCATCCCGCCAACTTCGGCAAGCTCTGCGTCAAAGGCTCTGCGCTCGGCGAGACCGTTGGCTTCGAAGGCCGTCTGCTCCACCCGATGATGCGCACGACCCTCTTGCCTCTCCCCCCGGGAGAGGTCGCCGCGCAGCGGCGGGTGAGGGGCGCACTTTCAGCAAGCGACACCATCTCCGATGAGCCGAGTCCCTCATCCGGCGCTACGCGCCACCTTCTCCCGGAGGGAGAAGGAATGCGGCGGGCGTCGTGGGACGAAGCTCTGGATACTGTCGCCCAAGGCTTCAAACGCATCATCGAAAAACACGGCCCCGACGCCGTCGCCTTCTACGTGTCCGGCCAGCTGCTGACCGAGGACTACTACCTCGCCAACAAGCTGATGAAGGGCTACATCGGCAGCGCCAACATCGACACCAATTCGCGCCTGTGCATGTCGTCGGCAGTGGCGGGGCACAAGCGGGCCTTCGGTGAAGACCTGGTGCCCTGCGACTACGAGGACCTGGAGCAGGCCGACCTGATCGTGCTGGTCGGCTCCAACACCGCCTGGTGCCATCCCGTGGTTTACCAGCGCATCGCCAGGGCGAAAGAGCAGCGCCCGGAACTCAAATTGGTCGTGCTGGACCCGCGGCGCACCGCGACCTGCGACATCGCCGACCTGCACCTGCCGCTCAAGCCCGGCACCGATGTCTGGCTGTTCAACGGCCTGCTCGCCTTCCTGCACCAGCATGGCGTGGAGGACAGCGCTTTCGTCACGGCGCACACGGCGGACCTGCCGCGCACGCTGGCCATCGCCGAGAACACCGCGGGCGACGTGCGCTCGGTGGCGCGCAAGTGCGGGCTGGATGAGTCGCTGCTCGGCGAGTTCTACCGTTTGTTCGCGCGCACCGAAAAAGCCATCACGATGTTTTCGCAGGGCGTGAACCAGAGTTCTGCCGGCACCGACAAGGTCAACAGCATCATCAACTGCCACCTGCTCACCGGGCGCATCGGCAAGCCCGGTGCGGGGCCGTTCTCCATCACCGGCCAGCCCAATGCCATGGGCGGACGCGAGGTTGGCGGACTGGCCAACATGCTCGCCGCACACATGGAGCTGGGCAACGCCACGCACCGCGAGACGGTGCAGCAGTTCTGGCAATCGCCGGTGATCGCGCAGCAGCCGGGCCTCAAGGCGGTGGAGCTGTTCGACGCCATCTACGACGAGCGCGTGAAGGCGGTGTGGATCATGGCCACCAACCCGGTCGTCTCGCTGCCCGATGCCGACAAGGTGAAGGCCGCGCTCGCGCATTGCGAGCTGGTGGTGGTGTCCGACGTGATGGAGAAGACCGACACCAACGCCTACGCCCACGTGCTGCTGCCGGCGCTGGCCTGGGGCGAGAAGGACGGCACCGTGACCAACAGCGAGCGGCGCATCTCGCGCCAGCGCGCGTTCCTGAAAGCGCCGGGCGAGGCCAAGGCCGACTGGTGGATCGTGGCGCAGGTGGCGCAGCGCATGGGTTTTGCAGACGGTTTCAAGCACGAGAGTGCCGCGCAGATTTTCGACGAGCACGCGCGGCTGTCGACCCAGCGCAACGCCGGCACGCGTGCCTTTGACATCGCGGCGCTGGCCCAGCTGACGGCGCAGCAGTACGAGACGCTCGCGCCGATTCAATGGCCGCTGCCGGCTGGTGCGCCACCGGCGCGGCCATTTGCAGACGGAAGGTTTTTTCACCCCGACGGCCGCGCGCGCTTCGTCCCGACCCAGCCGCGCGACCCGGTGCATGCGAAAAGCGACGAGTACCCACTGGTGCTCAACACCGGCCGCGTGCGCGACCACTGGCACACCATGACGCGCACCGGCAAGTCGCCCAAGCTGGCCACGCATATCAGCGAGCCATTCATCGACCTGCACCCGCAGGACGCGCTGATCAGCGGCGTGCGCCCGGGTGAGCTGGCGCGGCTGTCCTCGCGCTGGGGCGCGATGGTGGCGCGCGTGCAATGCGGCGGCGGCATCGCGCGCGGGCAGGTGTTCGCGCCGATCCACTGGAACGGGCAGTTCGCCTCCGACGCGCGCGTCGGCAGCGTGGTCAATCCCGTGGTCGATCCGGTCTCGGGCGAACCGGAGTTCAAGCACACGCCGGTCAAGCTCGAACCGTTTCCCGTGTCCTGGCATGGCTTCGTGCTCACGCGTGGCGCCATGCCGGACTGGTCAGGTTCGAACGTTGCGTACTGGGCGCAGGTCACCGGCGCGCAGTTCACGCGCTATGAATTTTCCGGGCGCTCGAACCTGCGCGCGCGCAGCGCCTGGGCGCGCGCGCTGCTGGGCGTGACCGACGAGCATGCCGACTGGCTGGAGTACGAGGACCCCACCGCCGGCCTGTACCGTGCGGCGCTGCTGCTGGACGAGCGTATCGCCGGCTGCGTGTACCTGTCGCCACGCCAGGACCTGCCTTCGCGCGCCTGGCTCTCGGGTTTGTTCACCAAGGCCAGGCTCGACGACGCCGACCGCGCCGGCCTGCTGCTCGGCGGACCGCTGAAGAAGGAGGCGGATCACGGCCCCACCGTGTGCTCCTGCTTCGGCGTGGGCCGCAACCTGATCACCCGCACCATCCGCGAGAAGAAGCTCAAGACCGCGGGCGACGTCACCGCCTGCCTGAAAGCCGGCGGCAACTGCGGCTCCTGCGTGCCGGAGATCCGCGCGCTGCTGGCGGAGCAGGCGGCGGGACCGCAGTAGGTTTTTTCCGGTGTAACCACGCAGCGAAAAGGCCTGAAAATGCCCTTACCGCATTGGCATTGTCGATGTTTGTAAATGTACTAATAACTGAATTAATAGGTACTAATAATCTCAGGCAATTTGCCGATGCGGTAAGCAAGTTTTTTGCCCTGAAAAGCCTCGCATGAACTTCCCCGTCGCCGATCCGCAGCAGCAGTGCACCGGCCTGGTCCTGGCCGGCGGCCGCGGCCTGCGCATGGGCGGCGCCGACAAGGGGCTGCTGCCACTGCACGGCCGCCCGCTGGCCGCCTGGGCGCTGGAGGTGCTGCAGCCGCAGGTGCGCGAGTTGCTGATCAGCGCCAACCGCAATGCCGACCAGTACGCCGCGCTGGGCGCCCGGGTCATCGCCGACGAACTGCCCGATTACCAGGGCCCGCTCGCCGGCATGCTGGCGGCGCTGCCGCATTGCGCCACCGACTGGTTGCTGTGTGTACCCTGTGACATGCCCGGCATCCCCGCCAACCTTGCCCAGAAGCTGCTTGCCTCTGCGCTGCTCGAACAGCGCGATGCCGCGTACGCCGTGATCGGCGGCGAGCCGAGCTACGTGTGTGCGCTGCTGCATCGCCGCCTGCAGGCATCCCTCACTGCATTCCTCGCCGCCGGCAACCGCGCCGTGCGCCTGTTCCTGCAGTCGCACGACGCCTGCGCAGTGAATGTCGCCGCCACCCGCGCGCCGCTCAACATCAACCGCGCCACCGACCTGCAGGCGGCCAGCCATGGCTGAAGGCAGCGCCTGGAGTGGACTGGTCGACCGCCACGGCCGGCGCAAGAAGAAACTGCGCCTCTCGCTCACCGACCGCTGCAATTTCCGCTGCCGCTACTGCATGCCGGAAACGCCGGCCTTCCTGCCGAAGAAGGAACTGCTCACGCGCAGCGAGACGCTGGCGCTGGCGCGGCTGTTCGTGGGCAGCGGCATCGAGGCCATCCGTGTCACCGGCGGCGAACCGCTGCTGCGGCCGGACCTGGCGGAGGTGATCGCCGACCTGTCCGCGCTGCGTGCGCAGGGCCTCAAGCGAATCTCGCTCACCACCAACGGCTCGAAGCTCGCGGGCCAGCTGGCCGCGCTGCGCGCCGCCGGCCTGGACGATCTCAACATCAGCCTCGACGCGCTCGACTCCGCGCGCTTCACCGCGCTGCGCCGGGCTGACATCGCGCCGGTGCTGACCGGCATCGAGGCAGCGCTGGCGCAGCGCGTGCCGTTCAAGCTCAACACCGTCCTGGTGCGCGGCCAGAACGAGCAGGACATCCTGCCGCTGGTTGCGTGGTCCATGGCGCGCGCCGCGCCGCTGCGCTTCATCGAATACATGCCGCTGGATGCGCCGGGCAGCTGGAGCGCGGCGCAGGTGGTGCCGGAGGCGGACATCCTTGCGGCGCTGCGCACGCGCTACCGCGTGGAGGCGCTGCCGCGCAGCAGCGAGCCCGCCTCGCTTTACCTGCTCGACGGGCATTACCGTCTCGGCATCATCTCCACCATCTCCAATCCCTTCTGCAGCAGCTGCGACCGCCTGCGCCTGACTGCGCGCGGCGAGCTGTACACCTGCCTGTTCGCGCAGACCGGAACCCCGCTCGGCGCTTCGATGCGCGCGGGTGCGCATGCGGCCGAACTGCAGGCGACGATTGCGCGCGCGGTCTGGAACAAGGACGCCGGCTATGCCGCCCGGCCCGGGCCGGTCGAGCGGCCGGTGTTGATGCACGGTCTGGGTGGCTGAGCGCCGCGCATGAACCTCCGCTTCGAATTCCTCGGCGTGCTGCAGAGACTCGCCGGCGCCGACAGCCTGCAGCTGGAAGTGCCCCCCGGCAGCACGCTGGCCGATGCGCTGGAGCGCCTGTCTGCCGCGCGCCCAGAGCTGCGCGCCGAGCTCGACCGCTGCGCCGTGGCGCAGGGCGAAAACCTGATGCACCGCACCGACCTGCTCAAGGCAGATGCCGTGCTCGCGCTGCTGCCTCCGGTCGCAGGCGGCTGACCATGTACCTGAGCGAAACCCCGCTTTCACTCGGCGAATTACTCGCCGAGAACCAGTACCCGCAATGTGGCGGCCTCGCCGTTTTCGGTGGCGCGGTGCGCAACCACCACGAAGGCAAGCCCGTGCTGCGCCTGCGCTACACGGCGTATGCGCCGCTGGCGCAGAAGCTGATGCGCGAGATCGAGCAGGCCGCGCGCGACAAATTCGGCGCGCCTTACTGCCGCGTGCAGCATCGTGTCGGCCTGCTGGAGATCGGCGACGTCGCCATCTACTGCGTGACGCGCGCGCCGCACCGCGCCGAGGCCTTCGACGCCTGCCGCTGGATCGTCGGCGAGGTCAAGCACACGGTGCCGATCTGGAAAGAAGAGTTTTACGTCGATGGCAGCAGCGCCTTTGTGCAGGGCTGCTGCATCCGGCAGGATGCGCCGCCCGAGCACCATCATCACCATCACCCGCACGCATGAAAGACGTCAGCCTCAAGCCCGACAGCCTGCGCCTGGCGCGCGCCACCGCCACGCTGCGCGCGCCCGCGCACTGCATAGCGCTGCTGCGCAAGGGTGAAACGGAAAAGGGCGACGCGCTCAAGACCGCGCGCGTGGCCGGCATCCTCGCGGCCAAGCGCACCGATGAACTGATCCCGCTGTGCCACCCGCTGCCGATCCACCGCGCCGACATTGCGTATGAGCTGAAGGACGCCGAAGTTGAAGTGATCGCCGAGGTCGAGACCATCGGCCCCACCGGCGTGGAGATGGAAGCGCTGACCGCCGCCAGCATGGCCGCGCTCACGCTGTACGACATGCTCAAGCCGTATGCCAAGGCCAGCGAACTCGAAATCACGTCGACGAAGCTGCTGGAGAAGAAAGGCGGCAAGAGCCAGTACCGGCGCACGCTGGCGCGGCCGATCAGCGCAGCGGTGATCGTGCTGTCCGACACGGTTGCTGCCGGCAAGAAGCCCGATACCGCCGGCGAATCGGTGCGCGATGCACTGGCGCAGGCCGGCTTCACGCCGGTGAGCTACGAGGTGCTGCCGGACGAATCGGCGCAGCTCGCCATCAGCGTGCGCGCAAAGCTTGCCGGCAAGACCGGCCTGGTCGTCACCGTCGGCGGCACCGGCGCCGGCCCGCGCGATCTCACCGTCGAAACCCTGCAGCCGCTGATCACGCGCGACATGCCCGGCGTGATGGAAGCTGCGCGAGCCTTCGGCCAGCGCCGCACGCCGTACTCGATGCTGAGCCGCGGCATCGCCGGTTTTGCTGGCGACAGTTTTGTCATCACCTTTCCCGGCAGCCGCCGCGGTGCGCGCGAAACGCTGGCCGCATTGCTGCCCGGGCTGATCCATTTGTTCGACGTGCAGCAGGCCATGGCCAGCCATCCCGGCGGCTATACCCGCGAAGGAAAATGATCTCCCTCGACGAGGCGCTGGCGCTGTACGCAGAGCAGCTCAAGCCGCTGCCGCCGGTGCGCAAGAAACTGGCACAGGCCCTGCACCACGTGCTGGCCGGCGAGGTGAATTCGCAGATCGACCTGCCGCTGTTCACCCAGAGCGCGGTCGATGGCTACGCCGTGCGCGCGGCCGATCTCGATGCCGCGCGTGCCGATGCGCGGGTGAAGCTGAAGCTGGTCGGCGAGATCGCCGCCGGCTCGCCGGTGAACCAGGCGCTGGCCGCCGGCTGTGCCTTTCGCATCTACACCGGCGGCGCGTTGCCGGCCGGCGCGGATGCCTGCGCGCGGCAGGAAATCGTCGAGCGCCTCGCCGACGAAATCGCGCTGCGCCAGCCGTTGTCCGTGGGCGCCGATACGCGCTTCAGGGGCGAAGAGATCAAGCGTGGCGAACTGATCGCCAGCGCCGGTCAACGCATCCATTCCGGCTTGCTCGCCGCGCTGGTCATGGCGGGCAACGGCGCCGCGCTGGTGCGGCCGCGGCCCTGCGTGGCGCTATTGGTGTCCGGCGACGAGGTGGCCGAGGCCGGTGCCACGCTCAAGCCCGGGCAGATCCACGATGCCAACGGCCCGCTGGTGACGGCCTGGCTGGCCGAGCAGGGCTATCCACTGGTGAGTTCACAGCGCGTGCGCGATGAGCCCGCGCTGCTGCGCGAGGCGCTGGCCGCCGCCACCGACGCGGCGGACGTGGTGCTCACCACCGGCGGCGTTTCCGTGGGCGACCGCGACTACATCCCCGAGGTGGCGCAGCAACTCGGTTACAAGCAGGTGTTTTGGAAAGTGGCGCAGAAGCCCGGCAAGCCGCTCTGGTTCGGCGTCAACGCTCAGGGCAAGGCGCTGCTGGGTTTTCCGGGCAACCCGGCCGCCGTGCTGATCGGCCTGCACCTGCACGCCGCGCGCCTGCTGGCGGTGCTGGAAGGCGAGCGCGATGCGCCGCCGCGCTGGCGCCAGGGTGTGCTGACGCGCGAGATCCGCGCCGACGCGCGCGACCAGCTGCTGCGCGTGGCGGTGGAGAGCGGCGGCGACGGCGCCACCCGCCTGACGCCGCTGCCGAAACAGGACTCGCACATGCTGAGCAACCTGGCGCGCGCGGACGGCATCGTCTGGGTGCGCGGTGGGGGCGCGGAGCCGCACGCGGCGGGCAGCGTGGTGCCGTGGCTGGCGCTGGTCTAGAAGAAACTCAGCCCGCCGCGCGCTCGTAGTCCGGCGGCATCCACAGGTGCTTCACCCGCTGCAGCAGCGAGCCGGGCCGCGCCACCGCGCGCCACATGTCGACGAACTCGTGGAAGTTGAGCACGAGGAAGTTGTAGCTGTGAACCTGCTTCGGAATGCCGTACTCGACCTTTTCCACTTCCGGCTCGAAGGTGCCGAACAGGCGGTCGAACACGATCAGCACGCCGCCGTAGTTCTTGTCGATGTACTGCGCGTTGCGGCCGTGGTGCACGCGGTGGTGCGAGGGCGTGATGAAGATGAATTCGATCAGCGGGTGCAGCTTGCGCACCGACTCGGTATGCACGAAGTACTGGTAGGCGAGGTCGCAGCCGTAGAGGAAGAACACCACGCCCGGGGGCACGCCCAGCAGCACCAGCGGCATGAAGAACAGCCACCAGCCGGTGATCGAGTACAGCATGCTCTGGCGCATGGCCGTGGTCATGTTCATGCGCTCGCCCGAGTGGTGCACCACGTGCGCGCTCCAGAACCAGCGCACGCGGTGCGAGGTGCGGTGGAACCAGTAGTAGCAGAACTCCACGCCGAGCATGATCGGCAGGATGGTCCAGCCGTTGACCGGGATATCGAACAGCCGGTGGCTGTGGAACCAGGCCACCGCGCCGGCGGTGACCAGCGCATGCGCCACCAGCTCGAACAGCTGGTAGCTGGCGCCCAACGACAGGTTCGCGGCGATGTCCTTCCAGTAGAACGGCTCGCGCTGGCCGCGGCCGCGCATCACCTGCCACTCGATGGCGAAGGCCAGCAGGAACAGCGGCGCCATGCCGCTGAGCACCACCTGCTTCCAGTCCACCTCGGGGCCGAGGAGGGCGGTGACCTGGGCGACGACCTGTTCGACGAGCGGCTGCATGGGTTTTCCTCCTGCGATGACGGACGCTATCTTGGGCAACCGCGCGCCCGACCTCTTGACGCGCTACGCCAAGCTCGATGACCCGTCACGCCAACACCGTCTCCATCGGATACCTGCAGGCCCTGCTCGACTACGCGCAGGTACAGGGGCTGGCGGCCGATGCGCTGCTCGCCGGCCACAAGCTGGACCTGGCCGACCGCGAGGCGCGCCTGACCGAAGCGCAGGGCGCCGAGCTGTTCGACCGCGCCGCCGCGCTGCTCAAGGACCCGGCGCTGGGCCTGCACGTGGGCGAGCGCATCCGCCCCGGGCATTACGGCGTGCTGGGCTACGTCACCATGAACTGCGCCACGCTGGCCGAGGCCCTGCAGGCATTGCAGCGCTACCAGCGGCTGGTGATCGACCTGGGGCCGGTGGAACTGGCGCAGTCCGGCGCTGACATCGTGCTGACCTGGCGTCCCGACACCGAGCGCCCGTTCCGACAGCTGGCCGAGTTCAACCTCGCCGGATTGATCACCTTTGCGCGCTGGATCAGCGGGCGGGCCGGCTCACCGCGGCGCATCGACTTCAACTACGCGGCGCCCAAGGACCTGGCCGAACACAAGCGGGTGTTCGGCTGCGAACTCAAATTCGATCAGCCCTGTTACCGCCTGCACCTGTCGGCCGACTGGCTCGGGGCAAAACTGATCCAGCCCGATCCCGAGATGCACGCGCTGATGCTGCGCCTGGCCGAGAAGCAGATGTTCTCGCTGACCCAGGGCAGCGACGACGTGCTGGCCAAGGCGCGCGGACTGGTGGCGCAGCAACTGGCGCGCGGCGGAGCGGAACTGCCCGCAATCGCGGGCCAGCTGGCGCTGTCACCGCGCAGCCTGCAGCGGCGGCTGCAGGAGTCGGACCTGTCGTTCAGCGCGCTGGTCGATGAAGTGCGGCGTGAACTGGCCGAGCGCTACCTGGCCGACGCCACGCTCGAACTGGCCGATGTCGCCTTCCTGCTCGGCTTTTCCGAGCAGAGCGCGTTTAATCGCGCGTTCCGGCGCTGGACGGGAAAGACGCCGCAGCAGTGGCGCATGCAGCAGGAGAAAAAGTAACTCCCCTCTCCCGCTGGCGGGAGAGGGCCGCGGGCGTCAGCCCGCGGTGCACTGTCTTCTGCTGCAAGTTCGCACCGCGCCTGCGGCGCGGCCCTCTCTCTAGCTCTCTCCCGCTCGCGGGAGAGAGGAATGCTTCGCTTCTATTTACTCAGCTTTACGCGGCCACGCCAGCCAGAACCCCAGCGCCGGCAGCACGAACACGCCGGGTATGTCGCTGAGCAGGTGCTCCAGCGACTCGCGCCCGGCGATGCCGTCCCACACATGCGTCAGCGCATGCAGCAGCAGGAACACCGCACCGGCGAACGCCGCCGGCCACGCCTGCGGCTGGCGCCAGAACCAGCCGAAAGCCAGGCCGCTGGTGAGGTAGGCGCAACCGATGTCGCGCACAAAATGCGGGTTATACGGGCCGGTGAACGGGACCGTGGGAATGAACCCGTACCAGAACTGCGGCGCGGCCAGCATCAGCAGGCCATTGCCGCAGAGGATGAGAGCGAGCAGCAGGCTGGCGTGGCGCACGATGGATCTCCCTGAGGGCGAGTTGCACGGACGCGTCACGATAACCCGTGCACAATCCTTCCATGAGCCTCTACCTCGCCCGCCATGGCCTCACCGAGCAGGGCGCCGCGCGCGTGCTGCAGGTGCCGGAGATTCCCTTGTCGGCCGAGGGTCGCGCGCAGGCGCAGCGCCTGGCCGCGCGCATGCGCCCGCTCGGCCTGGTGCGCATCGTCGCCAGCGACCTGCCACGTGCGCATGAAACCGCCCGCATCGTCGGCGCGCAGTGCGGCCTGGCGGTGGAGACCGAACCGCTGCTGCGCGAGCGCGACTTCGGCGAGCTGCGCGGCCGGCCTTACAGCGCGCTGACGACTCATCCGTTTGCGCCGGACTTTGCTCCGCCCGGCGGTGAAAGCTGGGCCGACTTCCACGCACGCGTCGCACTCGCCTGGGACGACATCACGCGTCGTGCGGTGGAAACGCAAGGGCCGCTGCTGGTGGTGACGCACGGCCTGCTGCTCGATGCGCTGTCCACGCGCCACCTGCAGCTGGCGGCGGACATGAAACCGCCGCAGCTGATTGCCAACACCGCGCTCACCGAAGTGGAGCGTGCAGCCCCCTGGCGCGTGCGCCTGCTGGCCTGCGCCGCGCACCTGGAAACCGCAACGCCGCAACCCTCAGGCTACTGAGGCCCGGCGCGGACCGCCGCGCAGGATCTGCTCCACCCGCGCCATCTCCACCGGCTTGACCATGTGGTGATCGAAACCGGCTTGCTGCGCTCGCTCGCGGTCGCGGTCCTGGCCCCAGCCGGTCACCGCCACCAGCACGCAATCGCGGCCCTGCGGCAGGCGGCGGATGCTGCGCGCCAGTTCGTAGCCGTCCATGCCGGGCAGGCCGATGTCGAGAAAGCCGAACTGCGGCGTGAAGTTTTCCAGCAGGCGCAGCGCGCTTTCGCCGTCGGCCGCCACCTGCACCTCGTGGCCCTTGAGCCGCAGGATCTCGGCCAGGCTCTCGGCGAAGTCTTTCCAGCACATTGGGATCCTAAGCTTAGAATTCCACGTGGACAAGTTGTCGC
>JADMIO010792717.1_pt1 | contig 69773 bp, 62 predicted proteins | sample 8958161 | NCBI WGS metagenome assembly JADMIO01 (sample SAMN16585339, study PRJNA669376) | soil metagenome | isolation source: Crop rotation soil | place: USA: Cullars Rotation, Alabama | collected 2011 | reverse complement strand
CGCGACAACTTGTCCACGTGGAATTCTAAGCTTAGGATCCCAATGTGCTGGAAAGCTGGCGAAGAACTTCCATTCCACGATCTCCCCATGGGTGATCACGGCCGAAGCGCTGGCCCCGTTTCGCTGTGCCCAGCCGGCCCGGCCGGGCGGCGACCCGATGCCCTTGCCGTATCTTCATGATGAGGACGATCAGCGTCATGGAGCGCTGTCGCTGAGCCTGGAGGTGCTTCTGCTTACCCGAAAGATGCGGTCCTGCAAGTTGCCACCATACCGGCTCAGCCGCGGCCCCGCCACCAGCATGTATTGGACGGTCAATCAGATCGTCACCCATCATGCCTCCAATGGCTGCAATCTTCGGCCCGGCGATTTGCTCGGTACTGGAACAATTTCCGCGGCCAGCGCGGATGGTTTCGGCAGTCTCCTGGAGCTCACGGAGGGCGGGCGGCGTCCGGTCATGCTCCCCGGGGGCGAAAGCCGCAAGTTCCTGGAAGATGGCGATGAAGTGATCATGCGTGCCGTTGCGACTGCTCCCGGTTGGGTGCCCATCGGCTTTGGCGAATGCCGGGCAATGGTGGAATCACCATGATCCGCGCAAACTTTTTTCCGCGCGACGATATACAGGCCGGACACGCGCGGGCCATGGTTGGGGAGCGCAGGCCGCCCGCATGGTTTCGTGATTCATCCGGCGGCGTGACGCGTTGAACATATCGGAGGGCGATTGAATGAACGTCATTGTCACAGGGGCCTCGGGCGCACTGGGCGCCGCGGTGGTGGAAGGATTGCAGCACAGGAAGCACGCGCTTGTTCTGATCGATCGCATCCGTTCGGGCGCCCTGGACCCTGACCGGGACCTGGTCGCCGATCTCTCGGACCCCGAAGCTGCCCGCAACGCCCTCGCCGCGGCGGGAAGGGTAATGACCCGCGTGGACGGGCTGGTTCATCTCATCGGCGCGTTTCGCTGGATACCATTTGCGGAAACAACCAGCCGGGACTGGCGTGCGTTGTTTTCGGCCAATGTCGAAACGGCGGTGAACACCATACAGGCTGTCTTGCCGGGCCTTTCCGACGGCGGCGCCATTGTCTGTATCGGGGCGGCGTCCGCTCAACCGGCCAAAGCGGGAATGGCCGCCTATGCGGCGGCCAAGTCGGGACTGGCCCGTGTGGTGGAGTCGCTTGCCGATGAACTCCGACCTCGCCGCATCCGCGTGAACGCGGTGGCGCCGGCAATCATAGATACGCCGCGCAACCGGGCGGAGATGCCGGATGCCGATCCCGCGCAATGGACATCCCCGCAGGCCATCGCGGACGTGGTCTGTTTTCTGTTGAGTTCGGACGCGCGGGCGGTCAACGGCGTCACCCTGGCGGCGACCAACAATGGCTGACCCGCAAAACAGCTCGTTGAGCGAAAGCGCGTTGACCGACGCAACATGCGACCTGCGCGGCTGGTCCTATGACCGGAGCCGGCGGGCACTTTACCGGCACGTCGAGTTTCCCGACTTTCCCCGCGCCATGGCCTTCATGGTGCGCGTGGCCATGGAGGCCGAGAAAATCGATCATCATCCGGAATGGTCAAATGTCCATAATCGCGTCGACATCTGGCTGACGACACACAGTGTGCAGGGCGTTTCGGAATGCGATTTGGCCTTGGCGCGATACATCAATGTCATCATCGGACACTAGACGTTTGCGAACCGGTCGCAGGCGGCTCCGCCTTACAGGGAAAGCCCAAGACCCAATCTTATTGGGCGAATGGTGCCGTAGGTGAGAATCGAACTCACGACCTATCCCTTACCAAGGGATTGCGCTACCACTACGCTACTACGGCAACCGTGGTACCCGTCCCTCTATAGGGCCGAACCCTTAACCCGGGATTTCTCCCGATTGGTCAAGGGAGCGCTGCTATAACGTAAGGATTCCACGAAGGAAAGCCGGGTCTTCAGATTTCCATCCCCCGGTTTCATGGGCGGTTTTCAAGGGGCTTTTGATGGCCAAATCCTCGCCGGAAAAGCTGGCCGCCGCGCTGCGCGCCAATCTCAGGCGGCGCAAACAGCCCAAACCCGCCGGTCCCCAGGAACCGCCGCCCCAGCCGGCCGCCGACCCAGGCCCAAAGCCCCTGAAATCCCCCCAAAAAACCGAAGATTAGCCCCGCTTTTCCCAGCCTTTCCTTGGCCTTTGGCCCCGGCTACAAGGCTTATCATGGACCGTATTCGAATTCGCGGCGGGCGCCCGCTGAAGGGGGAGATCCCCATCAGCGGCGCCAAGAACGCCGCCCTGAAGCTGATGGCGGCGTCTCTCCTGACCGCCGAACCCTTGACCCTGGCCAATGTGCCGCGGCTGGCGGATGTGCGCGCCATGGCCGAACTGCTGATGACCTTCGGGGTCTCCATCCAGGTCAACATGTCGCCAAGGCTGGGCGAAGGCGATGTGATGAAGCTTCAGGCGCGCCTGATCACCTCGGCCTTCGCCTCCTATGACATGGTGCGCAAGATGCGGGCGAGTTTTCAGGTCCTGGCGCCGCTTCTGGCCCGTCACGGCGAGGCCAAGGTTTCGTTGCCGGGCGGCTGCGCCATCGGGGCGCGGCCGGTGGAGCTGCATCTGAGCGCGCTGGAGCAGATGGGCGCCAGGATCGAATTGAGCGAAGGCTATGTCACCGCCACGGCGCAAGATCGCCTGAAGGGGGCGGAGATCGTGTTTCCTTTTGTCTCCGTCGGCGCCACCGAGACCGCCATGATGGCGGCGACCCTGGCCAAAGGCACCACCAGGATCGTCAATGCGGCCCGCGAGCCGGAAATCACCGATCTGGGCAATTGCCTGAATGCCATGGGTGCCAAGGTCTCCGGGCTGGGCTCCAGCGAGATCACGATTGAGGGCGTCGCCAGTCTGCACGGCGCGGACTATCGCGTGATGCCCGACCGCATCGAGACCGGCACCTATGCCATTGCCGCGGCGATCGCCCGGGGCGAAGTGGAACTGGTGGGTGCGCTGCCGGACTCCATCGCGTCGCTATTGTCGATTCTCTCCAAAAGCGGCGCGGAGGTCACCACCACCCCGCGCGGCCTGAAAGTGACCATGAACGGGTCGCGGCCGCATGCCCAGGATGTGACCACCGCGCCTTATCCGGGCTTTCCCACAGACCTGCAGGCCCAGATCATGGCGTTGATGACGGTGGCCGACGGCACGTCGGTGATCCGGGAAAAGATTTTCGAGAACCGCTTCATGCATGTGCCCGAATTGGCCCGCATGGGCGCCCAGGTGCGCATCGATGGCGACACCGCCACGGTGCGCGGGGTCGACAGGCTCAAAGGCGCGCCGGTGATGGCGACGGATTTGCGCGCCTCGGTGTCCTTGGTGCTGGCGGGCCTGGCGGCGGAAGGCGAAACCCTTGTCAGCCGGGTCTATCACCTGGACCGCGGCTTCGACCGGCTGGAGGAAAAACTGTCGCGTGTCGGCGCCGATGTGGCCCGGGTCTCGGAGTAGCCATGGCGCGGCTGAGACTGGCGGCCAGTGACGCCGAAGACCTGGAAATCTTGTCGGCGCGTCTGCAGGACGCCGTGTTCAAATTGAAGGACGCCAGCTGGCAGCCCAGGCAGCGCCGCTTCGCCCTGGTGCTGAACCGGCTGCAATGGGAAGAGCACGGCAAGACGCGGGTGCGGGCGGGGCTGCATTTCAACGGCGTCCTCAAGGCGCAATCGAGCAAGGTCAAGCTGGGCGCCGGTGAGGCGGTGGTGTCGATCCTGGCCGTGTGCTTCACCGCCAACGGCAATGAGGACCCCGGCGGGACGATTGAGATCGTGCTGGCCGGCGGCGGCGCCATCCGGCTGACGGCGGAATGCATCGATGCCGAATTGCTCGATATGACCGCGCCATGGGCGGCGCGGGGAACGCCGGATCATGGGGCCAGCGATGGCCCGTAGGCTGAACGCGTCGGATGCGGGCTTCGCGCAGGATTTCCAGGCGCTGCTCTTTGCCAAGCGCGAGGAGGAAGAAGACGTCGCCGGTGTGGTGCGCGGCATCATCGCCGATGTGCGCAGGCGCGGCGATGCGGCGCTGGTGGAGCTGACCAACCGCTTCGACCGCGCCAATGTGACCAAGGACAGCCTGAAACTGTCGGCGGCGGAGATCGACGCCGCGCTGGGCCAGGTTTCCAGACAGCAGCTCGCGGCCATCGAGACGGCCGCCGTACGCATCGAGAATTATCACCTGCGCCAGATTCCCGAAGATGCCCGCTTCACCGACGATACCGGCGCGGTGCTGGGCTGGCGCTGGACCAGCGTGGACAGCGCGGGGCTTTATGTGCCCGGCGGCACGGCATCTTATCCTTCCTCGGTGCTGATGAATGCCATTCCCGCCAAGGTCGCAGGCGTGGGCCGCATCGTGATGGTGACGCCGGCCAGCGGCGGCATCATCAATCCGCTGGTGCTGGCGGCGGCGCGGCGGGCAGGGGTCACCGATATCTATCGCATCGGCGGCGCGCAGGCGATTGCCGCCCTGGCCTATGGCACTGAGACCGTGCCGGCGGTGCACAAGATTGTCGGCCCGGGCAACGCCTATGTCGCTGCCGCCAAGCGCGAAGTGTTCGGCCAGGTGGGCATCGACAGCGTGGCGGGGCCATCCGAAATCCTGGTCATTGCCGACGGCGCCAACGATCCCGACTGGATCGCCGCCGATCTGTTGAGCCAGGCCGAGCATGACGCCTCCTCGCAATGCATCCTGATCACCGACGATGCCGGTTTTGCCGATCGCGTGGCGCAGGCCGCGGAAAAGCAGATTGCCCTGCTGCCGCGCAAGGAGATCGCGGCAAAAAGCTGGAACGGCTATGGCGCCATCATTGTGGTGAAGAAACTCGATGACGCCGCGCCCCTGGCCGATGCCATCGCGCCGGAACATCTGGAGATCGCCATCGCCGAGCCTGAAGCCTTGCTGGGCAAGGTGCGCCATGCCGGCGCCATCTTCCTGGGCCGGCACACCCCGGAAGCGATGGGGGACTATGTCGCCGGGCCCAATCACGTGCTGCCCACCTCGCGCACCGCGCGCTTTTCCTCCGGCCTGTCGGTGCTGGACTTCATGAAGCGCAGCACCCTGCTGAGCCTGGATGCGGACAGCCTTGCCGCCATCGGTCCCGATGCCGTCACCCTGGCCAAGTCCGAAGGGCTGGACGCGCATGCCCGCTCCATCGCCGTGCGCCTCAATCGCGGGGATTGACCGTGGAATACCGGCTTTCGTCGATCGCCTTGGACGAAGCCAGCGTCGTGCACCGCAGCCGCGCCATCGAGCAGGAACGCGAAATCGCCATCTACGATCTGCTGGAAGCCAATGTCTTCCGGCTGGAGGGCTCGCCCGGCGGGCCCTATCACCTCACCCTGGGGCTGGAGGAAAGCCGGCTGGTGCTGGACGTCCGGCTGGAGAATGGCAGCGAACATGCCAAGGTGCTGGTGTCGCTGACGCCCTTGCGCAAGACGGTGAAGGACTACTTCCTGGTCTGCGACAATTATTTCAAGGCGATCCGCACCGCGCCGCCGCACCAGATCGAGGCGCTGGACATGGCGCGCCGGACACTGCACGACGAAGGCGCCAAGGAGCTGCAGACGCGGCTGGCAGGCAAGGTGGAAACCGATTTCGACACCGCGCGTCGGCTTTTCACCCTGATCTGCGTGCTGCAGATGCGGGGCTGAATGGTGCAGGCGGTTCTCTTTGCCTGCACCCTCAATGCGGTGCGATCGCCCATGGCGGCGGCCCTGCTGCGCCATCTTACCCGTGGCGGGATCTATATCGAATCGGCAGGGGTCAAGGCGGGTGTCCTGGATCCCCTGGCGGTGGAAGCGATGGCCGAGATCGGGCTGGAGATCGGCAAGCACAAGCCCCGGCGGTTCGAGGATCTGGAAGACGGCAGTTTCGACCTGGTGATCACCCTGTCGCCCGAGGCCCAGCACAAGGCCATGGAACTGACCCGCACCGCGGCGACCCAGGTGGAATATTGGCCCACCCTGGACCCCACCATCACGGAGGGTTCGCGCGAGCAGCGGCTGACGACCTATCGCATGGTCCGCGACCAGCTGATGCAGCGGCTGAAACAGCGCTTCCTGGCCCCCTCGGCGGCCGATACCTAGGCAAATACCGGCGCCAAGACCGTGGAAAACCGTTGGAAAGGCTTGCTTTTTGGGCCTTTCCCCCGTATCTCCCCTGCTCGCGAACGGCTTGAAGAGGACCCATTGGCCAAGGAAGAAATGCTGGAGTTCGAGGGGATCGTGGAAGAGCTCCTCCCAAACGCGAACTTCCGCGTGAAGCTGATCGCCAATGATCATGTGATCATCGCTCATACCGCGGGCAAGATGCGCAAGAACCGCATCCGGGTGCTGACCGGCGACAAGGTGATGGTCGAGATGACGCCATACGACCTCACGAAAGGCCGTATCACTTATCGCTTCCGCTAGGCGCGGGCTTTTTTGCGCCGTGCGTTCGTCGCGTCCAGGTGCGGGCCTTTTGCTCCCTGGCGTTGTCGCTCGTCGCTCATGGGCTTCTTGCCCACATCGCTCCTCGCTCCTAGCCAGGAACCAAAATTCCTCGCACCTAGGTGGCAAAAAAGGTGGAAATCTATGCCGCTGCTAGTCCTGGCCAGCGAAAGTCCGCGCCGCATCGCGCTGCTGGCGCAGGCGGGCATCACGCCCGACGCCGTGCTTCCCGCCGCCATCGACGAAAGCCTGCGCAAGGGCGAGTTGCCGCGCGCCCATGCCCAAAGGCTGGCAGTGGAAAAGGCGCGCAAAATCGCAAGCGAGTGGCCCCAAAGAAGCAATGGAGGCAGGCCGGCGTTCATTCTGGCTGCCGATACGGTGGTGGCGGTGGGCCGCCGCATCCTGCCCAAGGCGCAAAATGTCGATGAGGTGCGCGCCTGCCTGGGATTGCTGTCGGGGCGCCGCCACCAGGTGATCACGGCGGTGGCGCTGTTGCTTCCGGACGGCAAGCTGCGCCTGCGTGTCGCCCAGACGCGGGTTTCGCTGTTGAAACTCAGCGAGGCCCAGGTCGATGCCTATGTCGAAAGCCGCGAGGGCGTGGGCAAGGCGGGCGGATATGCCATTCAGGGCCGCGCCGAAGCCCTGATCAAGGAGATTTCCGGCTCCTACTCCAATGTGGTGGGATTGCCCCTGGCCCTGACGGTGGGCCTCTTGCAGGGATGCGGCTATGGCTGACTGCCCGATCTGCGGCAAGCCGGCGGAGGAGGGGTTCAAGCCCTTCTGTTCCAAGCGCTGCGCCGACATCGACCTGAACCGCTGGCTCAAGGGCGGCTACAGCATTCCCGGCGGTCCGGCCGGCCCGTCAACCCCTTCAAACCCTTCGGAAAACGACCCCGGCGAGGACTAGGGCCGCGGCGGGGTCCGGGCCGGTTCAGGGTGCTGGACAGGGCGGAAACCATCCCCTAGAAAGCGCCTCCCGCAAGCCGGGCGCCCAGGTAGCTCAGTTGGTAGAGCAGCGGATTGAAAATCCGCGTGTCGGCAGTTCAATTCTGTCCCTGGGCACCATTCGCATCCATCTCCTTATGCGGCAGTTGCCGATCGAACCGAAACCCATAGCCGGCCGCGCGAAAGCCGCCTTGGCGGCAGCCAGGTCTCCGTCTAGGGCTCGCGCAGGCTCTCATCCGCGGTGCGCAGGATCGGGTTGAGGACATAGGAAGCCACCGACCGCTTGCCGCTCTTGATCTCGGCGCTGGCGACCAGGCCAGGACGGATATGGATGCCCCGTCCCGCAAGATCGTGCAGGCTGTCGGTTATCCGCACCTGGACGCGATAGACCAGCTCCGACTGGGCATCGCCCTGTTTCAGGGGAATGGAATCGGCGCTGATCACATCCAACCGGCCATTGACGGTGCCAAAACGCTGGAACGGATAGGTCTCCAGTTTCACCCGCACCAGGTCGCCCACTTTCACATAGCTGACGTCGCGCGAGGGCACATTGGCCTCGACATACAGATCGGCGCCATCCGGGACCAGTGTGACCAGGGTTTCGGCCTCGCGCAGCACCGAGCCGACCGAGCGGTCCGCGACCTCCAGCACCACGCCGTCGACCGGGGCAACGATCTCGGTCAGATCCTTCATGCGATGGGCCTTGCTGAGGGTCTCGGAAGACTCCGCCAGGTCCTGGCGTGCCTGCACCAGCTGCTGATTGCGGTCGCTGCGCCATTTGTCGAGAAACGCCTGGCGCTCATGCTGCGTCTCGGTGCGCTGGGCCTCGAGCTTGGTCACATCCCCCATGGTGTTGCGCAGCTTGAGATCGCTGTCGATCTCACCGCTTTGGGCCCGCATCACGTCCAGCTCGGCCGCTGCCTGCTGGGCCCGCAGGCTCTGCTGGATGGTGACCATGCGGTGCGCCATCTCCAGTTGCGAACGGATGCCGGGAAGGCTGGCCTGGTCCACCCGGATCTGGGATTCCACCTGCTGCAAGCGGCTGTCGCGCTGTTTCAGTTCGGCCTGGTAATCCGATATTTCATGATCGAAAATCTGCGCCTGGGTGAAACGCTCCACACTGTCGCCGGGCCGCGCCGCGAAAGGCCTGCCGGTCAATTCCGCTTCCAGCCGCGCGGTCTGGGCGGTCAAGCTCTCAACCTTATGCTGCAGGGAGGCGACATCGGCCTGGGCGAAGGCGGGATCGAACACCACCAGCACTTGCCCCTTGCGCACATGGTCGCCCGCCTTGGCGCCGATTTGCAGGATGCGCGAGGTGGTGAAAGGCTGCATCACCAGCAGGGGGGTGCGGGTGGCGACCTTGCCCGGCGCCACCACGATGCGGTCCACCGCGCCGAAAATCGCCCACAGGATGGCGATGACCAGCAGGCCGGCCAGCACATACAGCGCGGCATGGGCTGAAAGCGGCACCGCCGCTTCCTCGATCGCCACGGCATCGGGCTTGAAGCCATGCGCGGCTTCATCGTCGCGGCGGAATTCCTCGTCCCCGAAGCGGCGGTCCACCCAGTCGCCCAAGCCGCGCCAATAGCGCTGAACCCGGTCTTCCAGCTTTTCCATCGAGGCGCGCAGTCCGGCGTCGCTCATGCCGGCCTCGCATGCTGCTGGGACCAGAGCTGGCGGTAGACGAAATTGCGCTCCAAGAGCTGGGAATGCGTGCCCATGTCATTCACGCCGCCATTGTCCAGCACGATGATGGTGTCGGCGTCGCGCACCGTCTGCAGGCGGTGGGAAATCACGATGGTGGTGCGTCCCTTGGCCATCTGTTTCAAATTGCGCACCACCACCGCCTCGCTTTCCGGATCGAGCGCGCTGGTCGCCTCGTCGAAAATGATGATGCGGGGCCGGCGCAACAGGGCGCGGGCGATGGAAATGCGCTGCTTCTGCCCGCCCGAGAGATTGACGGCGCCTTCTTCCAGCTCGGTATCGTAGCGCTGGGGCAGTTCCTGGATGAACTCATCGGCACCCGCCAGACGGGCCGCCTGCACCACCTCCTCGAAACTGGCGGTGGCCAGGCCCATGCGGATGTTGTCCTTGATGGAGCTGCGGAACAGGAACGGGTCCTGGGGGACCACGCCGCTCTGGCCGCGCAGATAAGCCAGGTCGAGGTCGCGGATATTGTGACCGTCGATGCGGACGCTGCCCTCGCCGGCGTGATGCAGGCCCTGCAACAGTGCCGACAAGGTGGTCTTGCCCGAACCGCTGCGGCCCACGATGCCCACCATGGTGCCGGCCGGCAGCTTGAGCGAGACATCGCGCAGCGCCGGCTTTTCAGTGCCGGGATAGCGGAAGGTGACATGTTCGAATTCGATGGCGCCGGACAGGGGCGGGGTCAGGCCGCGCTGGCCGATATTCTCGCCGGGACGGTTCATCACCTCGCCCAGCATCTCCACCGACATCATGGTTTCCTGGTAGTTGCTGAGCAGTCCGATCACCTGCAGCACCGGACTGACCACCCGCGATGACAGCATGTTGAAGGCCACCAGCCCGCCCACCGTCAGCTTGCCGTCAAACACCAGGAAGGCGCCGACGATCACGATGGTGACGGTAAGGAGCTTTTCTACGAACTGGGAAAAGGTGCTGGCGGCCAGCGAGATCTTGCCCACCTGGACATAGGTGCGCACCGCCTCCGCCGCGGCATTGTCCCAGCTTTCCTCGCGCCGGGCCTCCAGGTTGAGGGATTTGACGGTGCGCATGCCGTGCACGCTCTCCACCAGCAGCGACTGGCGCTGGGCCTCGGCGCGGTAGAGCCGGCGCAACCGGCGGCGATAGGGCCCCAGCATCACCGCGATCACCCCGCCCAGCAGCAGGGTCACCAGGAACACCACGATGGTGAGGCCGACGCTGTACCAGGCCATCAGCGGCAGGAAGATGATCAGGGCGGGAAAATCCAGCAAGGTGGTCAACAGCCGGCCGGTAAGAAATTCGCGGATGGTGACGCCCTGCTGCATATGCTTGGTGACGACACCGGCCCGTGCCGTCTCGAAGAAGCTGATGGGCAGGCTCATCAGGTGGCGGAAGGTGGAACGCGCCAGGCGGATGTCGATGCGGCTGGCGGTGCGCAGCACGAAATAGCCGCGCAGCCAGTTGAAGGCGGAGTCGAACAGGATGGCCAGGCCCACGCCGATGCTGATCACCACCAGGGTGGAAAGGCTGAGATAGATCAGAACACGGTCGATCACGATCTGGAAGAAGATCGGCACCGCCAGGGCCAGCACATGCATCGCCAGCGCCGCGATCACGACATTGCGCAACAGCACGCGCTGGCGCCAGATCTCCGGCACGAACCAGCCCAGCCCGAAGCGGCGGTTGGTGTCGTCCAGGCTGAAGACGCGCTTGAGCAGGACGATGTCGCCGGTCCAATGGCCGAGAAATTCCTCGCGCGGCACGGCAAACAGATTGGCTTCAGGCACCAGGGGATTGAACAGCACGACCTGTTCGCCGCCATCGGGCGCCTTGGCCGCGGCACCGGTCTTGAGCACGACGAAATACCCGCCATTGTTCAGCCGGACCAGAAAGGGCGCCAGCTTCTGAAAACGCTCCAGCCGGGTCCAGTCGATGCGGCGCACGCTGGCCTTGAGGCCCTCGGCCTGGGCGATACGCACCAGTTCGCCTGCATCGGGTTCACGGTCCTTGCCATGGACATGCAGCAGCCGCACCAGGCTCCAGTCCAGACCCATATGGCGCGCCACCGCCGAAAGCGCCTTCAACCCGCTCTGCTCACAGGCGGGCGCGGCTTGCGCGGGGCCGGGCCCCGACTTTGATGGCGCGTCTTGGATGGGTGCCGGCATTTTAGGGGAAGGGCCGTTTCGCGGCGGCGGCTTCGGTGGGGGCGGCCCCAATGGGCGTCGGCGCCGCCTGGGCGGCGGCCGGCTCGGTGGCCTGGCTTTCCCGGGCGCGCTGCACCAGCTTGGAGACGGCCAGCGCGGTTTCCTGAAGCTTGGCCGCCGATTGCATGAAGCCTTCCAGGCTCATCACCACCCGGTGGGAGAAGACCGCCGCCGGCTGGCCCTTGGCATCCTTCTCGGTGGCGGAAAAGGTGACGAAATCCAGACGCACCACGCCACCGATGATGGTGACCTGGCCGATGCCGTCGGCGAAAATCTGCTGCTCCATTTCAATCCCCAGCTGCTTTGTGTCTTTCTATCCCGGACCGGCATTTTAGAACAGGGCGCAAGCCGGAGAGCCCTAACAGCATTGCGATATTTCAAGGGGTTAACCCGGTTCCAGGCGCCGGCGGCAGCCTGGGCGCGCACCCCGGCTCAGCCGGCCGTGACATGAAAGGGCGACCAGCGCACGTTGTCGGCCGCGCTCCAGGCAGCACCGTCAAAGGCGCGGATCTGGATGCCGGCAGGCGGCCCCGCTGTCGTGCCGTCTAACTGCTTGACGCAAAAGGCCGATCCGTCAGGCGTCCGCCGGCAAAGTGTGGTTCCCTGGACCTTGGTATATGCTTCTCGCGGGGAAGCGGGCATGTACCATATCGATCTGAAACATGATGGCTTGGGAAAATTCCGGCGTCTGAGCGGTGCTGATCAATTTGTCCTGGAGCAGCGGGCCAGGCTCCAGGCCGAGGCTTGGGAGTCGCGTTGGCGCAGGCGGCTCGCGCACGATCAGCAGGGTGACGAGTCGCTGCGTCACTTACCCAATTTCGAGGCTCAGCAGGCGCATGCCGCAATGCTGACCGACAGGGCGCAGCAGGTGGTTGCCTCCTTCACGAACATCCTGTCGCAAGGATTGGATGCCGCTCCCTTCAAAATGGAAATGCTTCACGATTCCAGGATTTTTCCGGAGGACAGACCGGTCACGCCCGTCGATCAGGAAGCCCCGCTCGAGCCGGATCGTGACGACCCTTCGTTCAACGTGGTCGAACAGTTCGACGTCAAGGCGGAGTTCTGGGCCCTGTTCCTGCCCAAGGTAAGGCGCAAATTGGAAATGGCCGCCCAGGCGAAGACAGAGGCGGCCCGGTCACGGTATGACACGGCCTGTCGAAACTGGCAGGACGCCAAGCTTGAAGTCGCCCGGCTGAACGCCAAGCGCAAGGCCATGTTCGACGCGGCCTTGGACGCCTGGTGGGTGAGGGCCCAGGCCTATCAAGACCGGCAGCGGGACGAAAATACGCAAGTCGACAGGTTCGGGCAAAGATACGCACAAAAGAATACGGATGCCGTGGTCGAGTATTTCGATGCGGCGCTGTCTCAGGCCGACTATCCGGACATCTTTCCCATGCAGTGGGACGTGGACTTCCTGCCCGAGACCGGAGCGCTGATCATCGATTATGAATTGCCGCCCCCGGAGGACTTTCCCACCCTGAAGGGCGTCAAATATGACGTGATGCAGGACACGTTCGAGCAAAGCTATTGGTCGGCGCCGGAGATCGCCGACCTCTATGAAGGTGCGATCTATCAAACCTGTCTCAGGACCTTGCATGACATGTTCGAAGCCGATGCCGAAGGCGTGGCCGCATCGGTCACATTCAACGGCTGGGTCAGTTTCTTCGAAAAATCCCAGGGCAGGCCGGCGCGAGCCTGCATTATGTCGGTTCAGGCTACCAAAGCGGCGATGAAGCAAGCCGATTTGCGGGCCTCCAGTCCCAAGGCCTGTTTCGGCAGATTGAAAGGCATTGCGGGCGCGCGTCTGGCCGAGATGACGGCCGTAGTTCCGATCCAGCCAATCAATAGGCAGGGTGTGGTTCGGAAAAACAGTGCCGTGGAGTCGGATTAGCGCCTCCGCCACCGGCAATCCGGCAAACGCCCCATTACCCGATCCGGGTAGGTGGCGCGTTGGGGGCGCGGCCGGGTATCGCCTATTGTTGCACTCAGGATGAAGCGCGCCGTTGCCGGCTTGGCCTCTCGTCCGGATCCACGGCCCAGGTCTCAGGCAGCACCACCATGACGGATCGGCAAAAGACGCTTGGCATCCTGGTCTATGTCGATGCCTCGCCCGTCATCCTGGACGATTTTTCCTGGCTCTATAAAAGCTGGATCTATAGCGGCAACTGGCGTACCTCCGACCTGGTCGCTTTTTGCCATCCCGATGTGGTGGACCGGCTGCCGCGTGATCCGGGAGTCATGGTCATTCCCAAACCGCCCGTCAGCCGGCCGGGCAGTCCCTGGCAGGACTACAAGTTCATCAATTCCATCGGCGGCCTTCTGGGCCATGACGCGGCGCTGGCCGGTTACACTCATCTTCTCAGGACCGATGCCGACACCTTCCTGACGGCGAACCTGGTCAATCTGCGGCCCAATCTTCATGTCTTCGGGCGGGGGCGCTATGTCCAGAACCAGGAGGTCCGCACCAGGATCGCGGAATTCGGCGCCCGCCACGGCCTGGTCCATCGGGGCGTGTTCAATTGCGGCAGTTCCATGCTGGGGCCGGCCGCCAGTGTGCTGTCCTTCATCTACAGGCAGTTCGAAGTGTGCCATCTGTTGATCGAGGAATTTCGCGAAGAGCGCGGAACCTGGCCGGGCTGGTGCATCAACACCCATACCATGTACGCCGCCGAACTGGTGGCCAACCATCACTTCGACGAATATCTCTACAATGCCTTCCTGAATGTGCTGGATTTCGAATCCTATCGCGACGATGACATTGCGAGCGGCAATATCTTCCATATCCATCCTTTCCACAGCCTGGTCTATTGGTCGAAATTCGTTCATCGCGAACCGGGCTGGCCTGATGCGGGCTATCCCAATATCGATATCGCCACCCTGGATCGCAGCCGCGTCAACAGCTATTGCCACTGGATCGCCGGGACGCCGGTCGAGGCGATCAAGCAAGAGGTCGGCTATCCCTACTAGGCCCTGCCGTCAGGCCAGGTGCTGCTCGGACTGGATCAGGCCGCGGATATAGCCGAACTCATAGGCGAAATTCTCCCGGCTGCCTGCCTGTTCGTCGCCCACCACGCGCGGGGCATGGTCGGGCATCAACAGATCCGCATAGCCGACCTCGCGGTAGACTTTCAGGATCTTGACGAAATCCACATCGCCTTCATCGGGGAACATCTCCGCGACAAAATCGTCGCGGCCGCCTCGGATATTGCGGAAATGGACGTTGAAGATCTTCTTGCGGCTGCCGAACCAGCGGATCACCTCCGGCAATTCGTCGTTGGGATGATAAAGATCTTCCGAGATGGTGCCCTGGCAGAAGTTCAGCCCGTGATAGGGGCTCTCATGCAGACCGACAAATTTCTGCAGCCCGTCGATATGGCATAGGGGATTCTGGATGCCCTGAAAGCCGTCCTTCGGCATTCCCGGGTCTTCCGGGTGGCAGGCGATGCGCACCTTATATTCGTTGGCCACCGGCACGACCCGGGCCAGGAAATATTCGATCCGCTCCCAATATTCGCTCTCATTCACCCGGCCGGCGCGGGTCAGTGGGCGGTTCTCGGCCAGGCCTTGCTTGAGATTCCACTTGCCATAGACGGTGTCGCCCCGCCCCGGCACCGTTTCGGTGTTGCGCGGCACCCCCAGGATGCTGAGATTGTATTTCAGGGTGCGGATGCCGACGGCGGCGCAGTTTTTGAGCGTGGTCTGGATGGCCTCGATCTCATTGTCGCGTTCCGGCGACTGGCCCAGCATGATGGCGGCATGTTTCTCGCGGTCGATATAGGTGGATTGCAGCAAGGGGGAATCGATGATCTCGACCTTCAACTTGTGCTTGTCCGCCAGGTCCAGCATCTGTTGCAGTTCCTCGACCGTCGGATAAAGACGCTCGGCATCCTTGATGTCGGGACTGGCGCAGATCGCTTCCAACCCATAGCGCGATGCCCATCGGCAGTTGGATTCGTTCAGCTTGCCGTTCATCTGATGGCCCAGCCGCGCTTTCAGGGGCGGAAGGCGGGGCGCTCTTGGCCTGCGTTCGGGCGCGGCGCCGGCCGGCATGGCCGCGGCGGCGGCAACCCCTGTGACCGAAAAGAATGCGCGCCGGTCCATGCTCATCTCCCCCGCTGGTCGTATTGCCAGATCGCGCGCTTTGGGAGTTAACTTGTCAACAGTTCTAGACGGGGACGGGCTCATGGACAGGCGCGATCTGCTGAAAAACTCACTCGCGCTGGGCGGACTGGCGGGGATGGGTGGTTGCGCCACCAGGCCCTCGGCACCCGCCGCGCCGCCGCCTGCGCCCAAACCCGTTTCCACCGTGCCGGTCGCAGACCGGGTGCCGGTGTTGGCGCCGGTCCGCGCCCATGCCGACCGGCTGTTCGACATCAAGGTCTGCATCCGGCCGTTCCGCACCAAGGGCCCCAATCTGGATGTCGAGCAGATCGGCGACACCATGGTGGTGCACAATTATGGCCATGGCGGCAGCGGCTGGTCGCTGTCCTGGGGCTCGGCCAGCATGGCCGTGCAAAAGGCCATGTCCCGAAGTCCCAAGCAGGTCGCGGTCATCGGTTGCGGTATTATCGGGCTGACCTCGGCCATCACCGCCCAGCGGGCAGGCGCCCAGGTCACCATCTATACCCGCGAGCTCCTGCCGCGGACGCGTTCAGTACGGGCCAATGGCAGCTGGACGCCGGATTCGCGCATCTCGCTTGCGGCCGAAGCGCCGCCGAATTTCGGCGACACGTGGGAGCAGATGGCGCGCATGTCCTGGAAGAGCCTGCGGCCCTATGTGGGACTGCCGGGCAATCCGGTCACCTTCACCGACCATTACCGGCTGTCCGACACGCCTTTCGGCCAGCCGGTGCCTGTCGATCCCAACATTCCGCCCTTGCCGTCGCCGACCTGGACCGGCCTTCCGACCCAGACCGCCGACTTCGGCCGCTATGACGACCGTATCGCCGACCTCACGCCCAAGCCCCAGATCCTGACGGACGACAACAATCCCTTCCCGGTCAAGTATGCCAGCCGCACCACCCAGATGTTCTTCAATTTCACCGAATACGGTCATCTGCTGATGAGCGATTTCTTCGCCGCGGGCGGCAAGATCGAGATGCGCGATTTTCATTCGCCGTCCGAGCTGGCGACGCTGAAGGAGAAGGTGGTGATCAATTGTCCCGGCTTCGCCGCCCGCGACTGGTGGAAGGACAAGGCCGTGATGCCGGTCAGGGGCCAGACCGGCTGGTTGATCCCGCAACCCGAAGTCAATTACGCCATGACCTATCGCAATGTGCAAATTCTGTCCAAGAGCGACGGCATCATGGTGATCGCGCTCGAGCATGGCGACATGAAGGGTTACAACGACAGCGATGAATCGGTTCGCCGGGCGGAATCGGAACGGGCGGTGCGTGTGATCGAGGACTTGTTCTCGCGCTTTCCCGCCAGCCCGGCCTGATCCGTCATGTGGACGCGGCGCAGGATGACGGCGGTCTCCTTGGCGGGACTGGCATGTGCGGTCCTGCCCGCGCGGGCGCAAGGCGGCTTGTCGGCAGCGCAGCGCAGCAATGCCGCGACCATCGCCGGCGTCAGGCTTGGCTGCAGTACCTACACATTTTCTCCTGCCCGTCTCGAACAGGCGGTGCAAGGCATCGCCGATGCCGGTTTCACCGCCAGCGAGTTGCATCCCAGCCAGATCGAGCCCGCTTTTGTGATGCAGCCGGTTTTTCCCACCGGACCGGGCAGGCCTGATCGCGGCGCCGAACGCAGTTATGCGCGGGGCGCCCTGCGCCAGTGGCGGCTGGGCGTTCCCATGGAGCACTTCACCGCGGCCGGGCAGCGGTTTCGCGACGCGGGTATCAGGCTCGCCGCCTATAACGTCAATTATGGCGAAGACTTCAGCGATGCCGAGATCGACCGTTCCTTCGAGATGACCAAGGCGCTGGGCACCGACCTCATAACCGCGGTCGGGCCGGTGCGCACGTTGCGGCGGCTTGACCCCTTCGCCCGCACCCACAAGATTCGCGTGGCGTTCCACAATGAGGAGGAAATACCCAACGTCCCGGCCTTTGAAGAGGCGGTGAAAGGCATGTCGGATTATGTCGGCTTCAATCTGGACATCGGCCATTTCACCTCGACCGGCGGGGACAGCCTGGCCATGCTGAAGAAGCATGGCGGGCGGATCTGGGACATTCACCTGAAGGATCAAAAGAGGAATCTCGGTCCGGTGGTTCTCTTCGGCAAGGGCGACAGTCCGCTTGCCGAGACGCTGCGCTGGATCCGCGACAACCGTTTTTCGGCGCCGGTCAATATCGAACAGGAGGCGCCCGGCTGGGACCGCGAGGCCATCGCCAGACAGGCGCTGGATTATTGCCGCAAGCTGCTGACCGGTTGAAGCCGGGACATTTCGCGTGACGCGCTAAACATAGGTAATGGCCGCAACCTTCCGGCCATGCCGCAATCCATGCGCAAACGCGGATGAGCCGGCTGAGGGACATGGGATATGAAACGGACATGGCGGCGCGCTATCGGGCGCATGCCGAGGAATTGCGCGCCATTGCGGAGGCCGATGGCTTGGAGCAAACCCGCCAGATCCTGATCCGTGTGGCGATGGACTATGAGATGATCGCGAGAAACATGGATGAGCTGGACGCCATCCACAGGCGCCAGCGGTCGCGCTCCGATCCCCCGGCGTCCTGACAACCTCCCCCTTGCCAGGGAACCGGTACACGGGACGCATGTTCCCATGGAGGCTGCACCCCAGGACGCCATGGCCCGAAAACTCAAAACCTATGTCACCAGCGTGGGATTTTTCGATCTTGCCGTGGCGGCGCCATCGATGAAGGCGGCGCTCGAGGCCTGGGGCTTCCGGCACAACGCCTTCCAACAGGGCTTTGCCAACGAGACCGGGGACGCGGACATTATCGCGGCGGCGATGGCAAAGCCGGGGGTGGTGGTGCGGCGTCCGGTGGGTAGCAGCGAACCGTTCCGCGAGGATGCCGAATTGCCAAAGGGGTTTGCCCTTCCGCGCATGGGAAAGGCGCAAGAGCGGGCCGCGCCCAAGCCTTCGCCCAAGCCGAAGGCCGGCCGGCAACCGAAAGAGACGTCCCCACGCGCCGCGATCATTTCCTTTGCCAGGGAGAAGAAAAGGCGCGACCGCGCGCGGGCTCGCGATGAAGCCGCCGGCAAACGGGCCGATGAAAAGCAGCGTCTCGCGGTGGAAAAGGCGAAACGGGCCCTGGACCGCGCCCGCGAAGGGCATGAGCAAAAGCTGGCAAAACTGGAGCGTCAGCGTGCCGGAGTGGACCGCCTGATCGAGCAGGAAAACCAGAAATGGGACAAGCTCCGCGGCAATCTCGAAACGTCGCTCAATCGCGCGCACAAGCGCTAGCCCCATGCCAACATTTGTAATTCGCAACTGCCGGCTATCTTGCTTCGGTACTTGTGGTACGATTGCGCACGGAGGACGGCATGAGCATCCAGGCGCAGCACGAGTTTCTGATGGCGCAGGCGGCGCACGCCGAAGCCAAGGTCCTGGAGGTCAAGGATCCGCAAGCCAAGGTCAGCTGGCAGCGAATTGCCGAAAGCTGCCGTCACCTGGCGCGTCAATATCATTCCATCAATGATGGCGTGCCGGTTGCTGAAATCCGGTCAGACGCGATCCCGCTTGTTTGTCCTGAATGCCTCAGTCTGGGGGCGGCGGTCTGGGGCGAACAGGCCGATGGGAAAATGCGGCTGATCAGCCTTCATGGCAATTTTCATTCCGAAACCGGTCGCACCGCGCCGGGAGAGACGGTCATCGTATGCACCGCATGCGATACCATACAGGACTGATGCCTGCCGCGGGCTGATTCGGTCCCTGGAGCAAATGTCCCTTTCGCGCCGATTATCGCATGACGGTTGTGCTAATTGTTTGGCCGGGACTTGCGGGGATTCGGCCATGACCCAAAGACGTGCGGTTCTTCAGGCGATGACGGCGGCGCCATTGCTGCTGGCACCCGGCCTTGCGATGGCGGCAGACAGGCAGGCTTCCCAATTCACCATTTCCGATCTGGAACTGGTGCATGTGCGCGTCAACAGGCGCGGCAATTGGCTGATCCCGCGATTGAAGGCCGGCAATGGATTGAGCGGCTTGGGGGATGCTTCCCAAAGCACCAGTGACGAACAGTGCATCGGCTTTCTCAAGCAGTATGCCGGTATGCTGCGGGGCAAAAGCATTTTCGATATCGCCTGGTTTCGCCGCGCCAGTGCGTCCGTGCGAGCGGCCAATGGCGGCAATTTCGGGCGCACGCCCGCAGGCGTGGCGGCGAGCGCGCTTGAACAGTGCCTGTGGGACCTGCAGGGAAAGGCGCTGGGTCTGCCGGCCTGGCAGCTGTTCGGCGGCCGCATCCAGGACCGCCTGCGTCTCTACGCCAATATCAACCGCTCGACCGAGGACCGCACGCCTAGCGGATTTGCCGAAAATGCCCATCGCGCCGTTGCCCAGGGCTTTGATGCCATCAAGCTTGCTCCCTTTGATGACATGCCCGCCAAAGTGAGCGACCGCGCCCAGCTGGACCATTTCATGCAGCTGGGCATCGATTGCGCCCAGGCGGTGCGCGATGCGATCGGGCCCCAGCGCGATGTGCTGGTGGATGTCCACAGCCATTTCAACCGCCAGGATGGCTTGGCGCTGGCAGAGCGGTTTGCCCCGCTGAAGCTCTATTGGCTGGAAGAAGTCTGTCCGCCCGAACCGGTGGAGGATCTGGCCGCCATCAACCGGAGCGCGAAGATGCCGACCGCCGGCGGCGAAGGCATTCACGGCGTGAAGGGCTTTTATCCCTACATCAAGGCCGAAGCCGTGGACATTGTGATGCCGGACGTCAAGGTCACCGGCGGGATGCTGGAACTGAAGATGATCGCCGCCATGGCCGAAGGCGCCGGATTGATGTGTTCGCCCCATGGTCCGGCCAGCCCCATCGGCAATGCCGCCGCGGGCCATGTAATGGCGAGCGTGCCCAATTTCGAGATATTCGAATTCTCCTTTGGCGAAGTGCCCTGGCGGTCCGAACTGGTCGATCCGCCCGAGCGGGTGGAGAACAGCGCGCTTGTCCTGCCCGACCGTCCCGGGCTGGGCCACACCATCAACGAGAAGCTGGCGGCCAGATACGCGGTTTGAGCGTGGTTGCCGGTGGCGCCATCCTCTGCTTTGCTGGTCAGGGTCAAAGGGCAGGGGTGGCATGAAGTTCGCTGTTCGCAATCGCGTCGTGCTTTTCACCATGGCGCTGGCGGCCGTCACCTATCTCGACCGGGTGTGCATCTCCATCCTGGCGCCCAAGATCAGCGCCGAACTGGACCTGTCGCGTGTCCAGATGGGCTATGTCTTCAGCGCCTTCGCGGTGGCCTATGCCGCATTCGGCGTGCCGGCGGCCTGGTGGGCCGATCGCGACGGCGCGCGCCGCGTGCTGAGCCGGGTGGTGTTGTGGTGGTCCGTCTTCACCATGGCGACGGCCGCCGCCTGGAATTTCCTCTCCATGGTGGTGATCCGCTTCTTGTTCGGCATGGGCGAAGCCGGCGCCTGGCCCTCGGTGGCGCGTGTCTATTCCCGCTGGATCCCATTGACCGAGCGGGGACGGATTCAGGGGATTTTCTTCGCCTGCGCCCATCTGTTCGGCGGGCTGACGCCGCTGGTGGTCGTTGCCATCGCCAATTGGCTGGAATGGCGGGCGATCTTTGTCGTCTTTGGGCTTATCGGCATGGTGTGGACGGCGGGCTGGTATGCCTGGTTCCGCGACGAACCGCGCGAGCACCCGTCGGTATCGCAGGCGGAGCGCGACCATATCGAGGCGACGCGCGGCCTGTCCGCGAAAACCGACCAGGGCAACTGGCTGGCGGTGTTCAAGACGCCCACCGTGGCGCCGCTTTGCGTCCAGGCCTTCGCCAACAGCTATGGATTTTATTTCTTCATCACCTGGCTGCCCACCTACCTGACTCAGGCGCATGGCATGAAGGGGACTGAGCTGGCGATCTTTGCCGGCCTGCCGCTGATGCTGAGCTTTGTCGCGGACCTGACGGGCGGCGAAGGCTCGGACCGGCTGGCCCGCGTCTTTTCGCTGCGCGCGGCGCGGCGGGCTTTCGGGGTCGGCGGCTATGTGCTGGCCGCGGCGGCCATCTTCCTGGCCACGCAATTGGGCAGCGGCTTTGCCGCCGGCCTGTTGATCGCCATCGGCGGCGCCTGTTCGATGCTGACTTTGGCGCCGGCCTGGGCCAGCGCGGTGGATGTCGGCGGCCGCCATGCGGGCCTGACCGCCGGCGTGATGAACACGGTCGGCCAGATCGGCGGCATTCTCAGCCCGATCGTCCTGGCCTATCTGGTCGATGCCACCAACAACTGGAATTTCCCGCTGCTGGTGCTGGCGGGAATTTATGCCATTGCCGCTGTGGCCTGGCTGATGATCAATCCGGAACAGCGCGTGGAGGGCTGAGCCATGGCGGGATGGGGAAAAATCGCCGGACTGGCGTGCGTGGCACTTTTGCTTGGCGCGACCCCCGGCCTGGCGCAAGGCGTCGCGACGTCATCCGATCCGGTGGAGGCCGGTCGCGCCCGTTTCAATGTGCGTTGCGCCGGCTGCCATGGCCAGGACGGGCTGGGCGGCGAACGGGCGCCCGCCATCAAGAGCGGATCGGAGCGAAACCTGGATGACCAGAAGCTGCTTCGCAACCTGATCCAGCACGGGATTCAGGATCGGGGCATGCCGGCCTTCACCGTGCCCGCCGGTGAATTGGACCAATTGGTCGCCTTCGTTCAGTCGCGCGTGCTGCCGCTGGGCAAGACGACCGTTTCGGGAAATGAAGATGCCGGGAGGGCGCTGTTTTTCGGGACAGCCGGTTGCGCCCGATGCCACATGATCTGGGGCGAAGGCAGCGTCAATGGACCGGACCTCACCGAGGCGGCCAGCAAATTGACACTTGCGCAGGTGGAAACGGCGCTGCTGCGGCCGGTTGTTCATCCCGGCAAGGGCTATCAGGTGGCCAGAATTCAGCTCTCGAACGGACCGACACTGCGCGGTTTTCTCCGCAATGAGAGCGATTCTGATTTGCAGATGCAATCCTTTGACGGCCGCCTGCGCCTGCTGTCCAAGAAGGATGTCGTCCGCATCGACCGGGAGACGGCATCCCCCATGCCGGCCTGGACCGGCAGACCCGAAGCGATGCGCGACCTGATCAAATTCCTGCAGCGCGCGCCGGAACGCCAGGCCGGCGCACCACCGCAAGCCAAGCCGGACGGGACGGCGTGGCAGGCCGTGGCAAAGCCCAAGCTGGGCGACTGGCCTTCCTATCACGGGCAGCTGAGCGGCAATCGCTATTCGGCGCTTGCCCAGGTCACGCCCGGCAATGTGGGCAAGCTGGCGCCGCAATGGATGTTCGCTGTTCCCGGCCAGGGCAGCCAATCGCTTGAGGGCACGCCGGTCGTGTTGGACGGCGTGATGTATGTCACCCGGGTCAACACCGTCATCGCCCTGGATGCGCGAAGCGGCCGGATGATCTGGCAATATAGCCGCCCGCCTTCCAAGGGGCTGGTGGGCGATGCCGCCGGAGGCATCAATCGCGGTGTGGCGGTGCTGGGCGACCGTGTCTTTGTGGTGACCGACAATGCCCATCTGCTGGCGCTGCATCGCCTGAACGGGGCGCTGTTGTGGGACACCGAGATGGCGGATTCCCGCAAGCATTATGGCGCGACTTCGGCCCCCCTGATTGTCGGCGACCTGGTGATCACCGGCGTGTCCGGCGGCGACGAGGGCATTCGCGGCCAGCTCAATGCCTTCAACGCCGCCACCGGCGCGCATGTCTGGCGCTTCTGGTCCATCCCGGAAAAGGGCAACCTGGCCAATGGCTGGGAAGGCCGCGCCTTCGAGCATGGCTGCGGCGCGACCTGGCTGACCGGGACCTATGACCCGGAAACCGACACGCTGATCTGGCCCATCGGCAATCCGTGCCCCGACTTCAATGGCGACGAACGCAAGGGCGACAACCTGTTCACCGATTCCGTGGTGGCGCTGGATCCGAAAACCGGCACGCGCAAATGGCATTATCAGTTCACCCCCCATGACATGCATGATTGGGATGCCACGGAAACGCCGATGCTGGTGGACATGGCCTGGCAGGGTACGCCGCGCAAGCTCTTGCTGCAGGGCAACCGCAATGGCTTCTTCTATGTCCTGGACCGGACCAACGGCAAATTCCTGGCCGCCAGTCCCTTCGTCAAGAAACTGACCTGGGCCAAGAAGATCGGCCCCGACGGACGGCCCGTGCTGGCGGAAGGCTGGCAGCCCACCGTGGAAGGGACGCAGATCTGTCCGTCGATGGAAGGCGCGTCCAACTGGATGTCCACGGCCTATCACCCGGGCACGAATCTTTTCTATCTGGTGGCGTTGGAAAAGTGCAATGTCTTCAACAAGAACTCGGAATGGTGGAAGCAGGGGCAATCCTTTTACGGCGGCTCGGCGCGCCCGGTGGCGAGCGAGGTGCCGCGCAAATACCTGCGCGCCATCGATCCGCAAACCGGCAAGATCGTGTGGCAGCATGAGCAGACCGGTCCGGGCGAGGCCTGGGGCGGCGTGCTTGCTACCGCCGGCGGATTGATCTTTTTCGGCGACGATGACGGTTCATTCGGGGCGCTGGATGCCAAGAGCGGCAAGCCGCTCTGGCATTTTCCGCTCAACGCCCGCTGGCATGCCTCGCCGATGACCTATTCCGTCGACGGCCGCCAATATGTTGCGGTGGCAATGAATTCCAGCATCGTGGCGTTCGGACTGCCCCAGTGAGTGCCTGCTGACGGGGCCCTGGAGTGGGATTAAGATACTGCGTGCAAGATGGGGAGGAAATCCATGCCTCTTGGTGAATTGTCCCGGCGCAACGCCTTGGCCTTATTGGCGTCAGTTCCCGCATTCTTTTCTCCGGGCGCTCTGGCGCAAGCATCCAAACCGATGCGCGGGGTGATGCCGATCGTGGTCACGCCCTACACCCCGGGCGGCGCGGTGGATTATGAGGATCTTGCCGCCCAGATGCGGTTTTACGACCGCTGCGGATGCACCGGCGGGGCCTGGCCGCAAGGCAATGGCGATCTGCTGCTGCTCAGCAGGGATGAGCGGATGCGCGGCATGAAGGTGATTGCCGATGCCTGCCGTTCCACCAGGGTGGCGAGCGTGCTGGGCGTGCAGGCGGCCACCAAGGCCGAGATGCTGGACTATGCCCGCTACGCGGAAACCTTGCAGCCGGACGCGCTGATCGCCATGCCGCCATCGGCGGAGCAGACGGACAGCGCCTATCACGATTATTTCGCGGCCCTGGCCGGCCTGTCCAAGCGGCCGATCTTCATCCAGACCACCATCACCGGCGCGCCCAATGCGCTGGCGCCCAGTGTCGAGATGATGGTGAAACTGGCGCGGGAATTTCCCCATCTCGCCTATATTAAGGAGGAGACACCGCCGCTGGTGGCGCGCATGAAGGCCGAGGCCAAGGAGCGCCCGCCGCTCAAGGGCGTGTTCGGAGCCACCGGCGGCGACGGCTGGCTGTACGAATTGCGCCTGGGGCTGGACGGCGAGATGACGGCCCAGGGCATGTATGGCGACGTCATGGTGGCGATCTGGACGCTGTATCAGAGCGGCAAGCGGGAACAGGCGGCGGACGCCTTTTCCAAGCTGCTGCTGATGAAGAATTGCGAGGCCCAGATACCGGGTACCGAACGCTATATCTTCAAGAAGCGCGGCGTGTTCAAATCCACCGCTTCACGCCGCGGCGCGCCGGCGGGCCAGGTCATCATCCCGAATCTGGCGCCGGATGCCATCGCGGAAATCGAATTCCGCTTTGCCACCCTCAAGCCCTATCTCACAGTGGCGCTGCCGGCATGATTCAGGATCGCCGCGCGGTGATGAAATCGGTCGGGATCGGCGCGCCGCTGGTGATGGCGGGCATGGGAGCCCGCGCCGCCTCGGCTGCCCCGGGCACACGTTCCACCATCGTCTCGGTTGCCGGCAATGAATTCCACATCAATGGCCGGCCGACTTATCCGGGGCGGTCCTTTCGCGGCAACAAGGTTCAGGGACTGCTGTTCACCTCGCGGATGGTGAACTGCATCATCAACGACCAGAATCCGGAAACCCGCGGCATGTGGGCCTATCGCAACGGGCCCTGGGATCCCGAGCGCAACACCAGTGAATTCATCGCCGCGCTACCGCTTTACAAGTCGCACGGACTCACCTCGGTGGCATTCAACATCCAGGGTGGAAGCCCGATGGGATATGGCTGGCACCAGCCCTGGCATACCAGCGGCTACACGCCGGACGGCCGGCTGCTGCCCGATTACCGCGCACGCCTGGTGCGCGTGCTGGACGCCCTGGATGCCAACGGCATGGCGGCGGTGCTGGGCCTGTTCTATATTTCCGCCACGCCGCCCCTGAAGGATGAAAGCGCGCTTGTTCGCGCGGTGGACGAGGTCACCGATGTGATCTGCGCCGGCGGCTATTCCAATATCATCATGGAAGTCGCCAATGAATCCGATATTCCGCGCTGGCCCTATGACATCGTCAAGCCGGCCCGGGCGCATGAATTGGTGACACGCATCCAGGCGCGCAGCCAAGGCAAGATCAAGAATCCGGCGGGGCGTCTGCTGGTCAGCACCAGCTATGTCATCGAAAGCACCCTGCCGGAGAGATTGCTGCAAGCCGCGGACTGCGTGCTCTGGCATGGCAATGCGTTGGCCACGCCGGAAGCGATCCATGCCCGCGCCAAGTCGATCCGCGCCAGCGCCGGCTACAGGGGACAGCCCCTGTTGAACAATGAGGACGATCATTTCGACTTCGACAGGCCGGAAAACAACATGATGGCCGCGGTCGAGGAATATAGCGGCTGGGGCTATTTCGATTACCGCCAGATTCGCGAGCCTTTCGAGGACGGCTATCAGAGCCTGCCGGTGGATTGGGGCATCAATTCGCCCCGCAAGAAGGGCTTTTTCGGACTGCTCGCCCAGGTGACCGGGTCAAGCCCGGTTTGATCGCCGCGCGGGATCGCGGCGCAATTGGGTGGCGTCCGCGAAAGCAAGATCGATCAGCTCCAGCATCGCCAAGCGCGCCGCGCCGGGATCGCGGGTGGCGATGGCCTCATAGACCTTGACGTGATCGGGTATGGCGTCGCGTTTCAGGCGCTGGGTGCGTTCCTTGAACATGGTGCTCCAGGCGACCACCGCCGTCACGCTGCTGCTCAGCGACATGACAAAGGGATTGCCTGAGGCCGCCAGCAGCGCGGCGTGGAAAGCCTTGTCGGCAACGCGGCCGCGTTCGGTATGCAGGGTTTCCTGCGCCATGATTTCCAGCGCCGCGCCCATGCGATTGAGCTGTTCCAGGCTGCGCCGCTCCGCGGCCAGGGCGGCGGCTTCGGGCTCGACGAATTTGCGCAGCTCGAACAGGCTGACCAGCAGGTCGCGCTGCGGCTCCTTGGCGAACATCCAGGACAGGACGTCCGGATCCAGCAGGTGCCATTGTTCGCGCTCGGTGACGCGGGTGCCGATTTTGGGACGGGAGAGAACCAGGCCCTTGGCGGTCAGGATCAGCACGGCCTCGCGATAAGCGGAACGGGAGACCTGGCGTTGGCCGCTGGCTTCGACTTCGCCGTCCAGGATGATGCCCGGCTTGAGGCGGCCTCCGACAATTCTCGCTCCGATCTCGGCCGCGATCTGCCGCGGGATCCGGTTGGCGGGCTTTTGCTCTTTCATGGTCTCGGCCGTGCTAGGTTTCAACGGTGTCAACGGTCAGGTCGCGCCACACCGCGGTGAAGATGGCCATCAGGGCCGGTCCGACGAACAGACCGACCAGCCCGAGAGACGACAGTCCCCCCAGGATACCCAGCAGCACCAGAAGGAACGGGATCTGGGTGGCGCCGCCAATGACAAAGGGGCGGACGAAATGGTCCACCACGAACACCACCAGGAAGCCGAATATCACCACGCCGATGCCCGCCAGGACCTTGCCCAGCCCGAACAGCAGCAGGGCGGCCAGGCAGAAGACCAGTGGAGCGCCGAACGGGATGGCGGCGACGATGCTGGTCACGATGGCAAAGGCGATGGAATGGGGAACGCCGGTCACCACATAGCTGACGCCGATCACCAGGCCTTCGGCAAATCCCACCAGCACCAGCCCATCGACGGTGCCGTGGATGGCGTCGATCACATGGCTGGCGATGGGCCTGCTGCGCGGCCCGAAGGCTTTTTCCGCCAGCGGAAGCGCCATCTCACCCAGGGCTTCGCCGTCGCGGAACAGGAAAAACAAGGTCAGCAGGGTGATGGCGAACAGCAGGGCGCGGTGAAGCACTTCCGGACCCAGATTGCGGGTCAAACCCAGCAGGTTCCTCGGGCTGACGCCGCCGAAGAATTCCGCTGCGGCTTGCGGCGTCGCAAGATTGCTCCTCCACCAGTCCGCGGCATAGTCGCCGACCCAGGGCAGCTGGCCGACGGCGTCGGGCAGCGGCACGCCATGAAGGCGTGCCTCGGTGATCCAGGCCAGCAGGGAGTCGGCCTCCCGGACAATCTCGATGGCGGCAATCCCCACCGGCGCGGCCACCACGATCGCGATCAGCAGGGTCAAGGCCATCGGCGCGCCTATGCGATGCCATGCCCCGGAAGATTTCCAACGCCGCACCCGTTGAAAGGTCGGCCATAGCGCGATCGCCAGCACAAAGGCCCAGAGAATGGCGGGCAGGATGCGCGACATCACAAAGGCGGCGCACAGCGCCAAGGCGCCTGCCGCCGCCACGGTCGCGTTGATCTGGAAAATCGTCAGGCGTTTCGTCGGCTGCTCCACCTCGGCCCCCAAATGATCCGGGCGGAGTACCCGGCAAATCGTTACCCTATCACAAGCAAGGTCGGTGGCGGCAGTCCGCCCGGTTCTGGGTGAAGGAATGGTTTTAATGTTTACTCCGATCAAAGGCCGGTGCTAGCGTCGATAACGCTGCGCAAACAGGCGCCTTCGCTGCTGCAACGCGGCATGGATAGGGATCGCGGCCTGTGCCGCGAATGGACATCATGGACAAACGGAAATTTCTCGCCTCGGGCCTTGGCCTGGGATTGGCTGCATCCGCCGCATTGGCGCAGGGAAATCGTCCCGCCGGAGTCGACGAGTTGGGACGCGGCCCGGGCGCCGAGCCGGTCAAGAAAATTCCCACACGCAAGGCCAAGACGACGCCGCTTTTCCTGACACCGGCAGGCTGGCCCAATGGCATCGCGGTGGACCCCGCCAATGGCTTCTGGGTTCAGGAGCAGCGTCATGACGGTGAGCGGGAAAAGGCCTGGCTGGTGGATTGGAACGGCAAGCTGCTCAAGACCGTGGTCACCAACAGCCAGAACACCAGCGGCATGACGTATGGCGACGGCTGCGTGTGGAGCGGCGCCAATGGAGTCTCGGTCCGCAATCATCCCGAGCCGCCGGTCAATGGCGTGTTCCAGACCGACACCTCCGGCAAGCAGATCAGCCATCGCCAGATCCCGTTCGGGCCCGCCGACAATGGCGGTGCCTGTCACGGTCTGGCCTGGGAAAACGGCAAGCTGTGGATCAGCTCCAACCGGCTGGAATCCCTGGTGCGGGTCGACCCCAAGACCTGGCAGGTCGAATGGATGTTCCCGCACACCATGCTGCCCGATCTCAAGGACCGCATTCACGGCATCGAATATGACAATGGCTATCTCTGGCAGGTGACCGGCACGCAGAAGCCCGACGTCCCCAATTATGAAGGCTATACGCCCAAGCTGATCAAATACGACATCAAGACCGGCAATGTGGCGGAGCTGGTGGAATTCCTGCCCGGCACCTGCGACCCTCACGATATCGCCATCCATAATGGCGTGTTCTACGGCGTCGATGCGGGCGAACATCCCCGCTGGGCGATCGACAATCCCAAATATCAGCGTCCGGGATGGCCGCCCTTGAACAGCCCGTTCGGCGGCTATGTCTTCCGCATAGACTTCGTCTGACGCATCCGCCGCTGGAAGCGAAGATGCGCGGCGTCCTTCTGGCGATCGGTTTGATACTTGCCGCGGGCGGCGCTGTGGCCCAGCCGGTCGACGGCGCTTCGGTCTTCTCGCAGGGCTGCGCCATGTGTCACGCCGCGCCCGGATCGGGACGCGCGCCGCAATTGGAGAGTTTGCGGCTGCTGCAGCCCAAGTTCGTGGTGGACACGCTGACATCAGGAGCGATGCGCCTACAGGGCATGCGTCTCAATCCTGCCGAGATGAGGGCCGTGGCCGAATATGTCACCGGCAAGACCTTGCAGGCGGAAAGCTTCGATCCGGCGAGCGGCCGCTGTCCGGTGCAAAAGCCGATGGCCGAGATTTCGGCGGGGCCGCGCTGGACAGACTGGGGCATCGATCTTTCCAACCGGCGGTTTCAGCCGCGCGCCATGGCGGGGCTGACGTCTTCGGATGTTCCAAAGCTGAAATTGAAATGGGCCTTCGGATTTCCCGAAACATCCCATGCCTGGTCGCAGCCGACTGTGGCCGGCGGACGGGTCTTTGTCGGCAGCCAGGGCGGACGCGTCTTCGCGCTGGATGCCCAGACCGGCTGCATCCGCTGGTCCTTTCTGGCAACCGGGCCGACACGGACGGCGATTGTGATCGGCGACTGGCCGGGGCGGCCCCATGCCGCTCTTGCCTTCTTCACCACAATTCCCGGCTGGCTTTATGCCCTCAATGCCGAAACCGGCGAGCAGGTCTGGAAAGTGCGGGTCGAGGATCATCTTTCCACCCGCCTGACCGGCTCGCCCGTTGTGTATAAGGACAGGCTTTATGTTCCCACCGCCTCCTTCGAGGAAGGCATGTCGGTGAGCGCCAGTTATGACTGCTGCACCTTCCGGGGAAGCCTGTCGGCGTTCGATGTTTCGACCGGCAGGCGAATCTGGCAGACCGTTCTGCTCCGCGACCCCTTGGCGGTGCTGAAGACGGGGCCGAACGGCCGCCGTCTGCTGGGACCTTCCGGCGGAAGCAGCTGGTCGTCGCCGGTCATCGATCCGGCGCGACGCGCCATCTATCTCACCACCGGAAACGGCTTCAGCGGGCCGCCGCAGCCTTTGACCGACGCGATTGTCGCGCTCGACCTGGAGACGGGGCGGGTGCGCTGGAGCCGGCAGGTGGGGCAGGACATCTTCGTGCCCGGCTGCGGCCGGCCCGGCAACACTAATTTTTCCTGCCCCGCAGAGAATGGTCCCGACGCCGATTTCGGCAGCGCGCCCATTCTGGTCCATTTATCAGGGCGCAAGGACTTGATCCTGGCGGGACAGAAATCTGGAACGCTGTGGGCGGTCGATCCCGATCAACAGGGCAAGGTGGTCTGGCACTACCAGGCCGCTCCCACGGATGCCGGAGAATTCGGCGCCGTGGTCTGGGGCCAGGCCGCCGATGACAACAATGCCTATGTGCCGGTCTCCAATATCCAGGATGCCGCCCATGCCGGCGGGTTGCATGCGGTGGATCTGGCCACGGGCAAGCGGCGCTGGTACGCGCCGCCCCCGCCGGCGATCTGCGTCCCCGGTCCCGGCTGCACCGTCGCCCAGGCCTCCGCGCCCAGTGTCATCCAGGGCGTGGTGTTTGCCGGCTCAGCCGACGGCGCCTTGCGGGCCTACGATGCCGGCAGCGGCAAAGTGCTGTGGAGCGCGGACACCAATGGCGAATTTTCCACCACCAATGGGATCAAGGCGCATGGCGGCTCGATGATCGGACCGGGCCCGGCGATCGCCGACGGCATGCTCTATGTCAATTCGGGCTATGGTTCGCATGGCGGCCGCGGCGGCAATGTGCTGCTGGCCTATGGGCTTCCCTGATCATCCGCATCGGATTTCGAAACCGCGGCGATCAGGATCATGACGCGCCGCCATTTCAGGGCGGTATCTTCATTGCCCATGAAGGCCTGGGTGCAGGCATTGTCGCCGGCCTTCAGCGCGGCTTCCCGGCCCCAGACGCGAAGCATCGCTTCGGCCAAAGCCCGGTCGTCGACAGTGTGCAGGACCGATCCCTTCATGGCCCGCGAGTCTGCGACACAACACCGGCGAGAGCCAGTTGGGATTTTCCCTTATCGTTAAGCTGTGCCGGAATCGGACAGGCCCGGTAGGTAGAAATACCTATACCCAGTGCGGGATTCTGCGTACATCCGGACGAGCAGCGACATGCGATATTCGTGGTGCTTCGCTCATTTCATCGGGAGCCCTTTATGCGTGACCAAGTTCTGGAGCCCTGCCGGCTGGCATCCTCCCTCTTCCTGTCCTATCCGGATGAGGCCTATGACATCGCGCTGGATTTCCTGAATGGCGCCCTGTCCGTGCAGAATCGCGACGGGGCGGTGGTCTGGACCGCGGTGCTCACCATGATCGAGAAGATGCATGCGGACTGCGAGGATGAACCGGCGCTTTTCCGCGAGGCACGCTCCAGCACCATGATGTGACCAGGGCGGGCGGCCGACACCGCCATGGGTTTGTTTTTCGCTCTCCGCCCGAATATCCTTCCACCCCTTATCGGGGTGTGGTCATGGCTCTTCCTATTCCAAAAGTATCGCTCAAGGGCGGCAACGTCTTTGAGACCCTTCTCAGTGCCATGGTCATCCTTGTCGCGCTTGGTTTCCTGGCTTTCCTCATCCTGCGTACCGGGACCGGCCATTTGGGCAGCTATGCCCTGCGCGTCCGGGTGGCGGATGCCTCCGGCCTGACCGTGGGCAGCGACGTCCGCCTGGGGGGTACCAAGATCGGTTCGATCACCAACCTATGGCTGGACAAGAGCGACTACAGCGCCGTGATCGAGACTCAGATCCGCGACGACCTGGCGTTGCCGGTTGATTCCGGCGCCAGCATCGCGACATCGACTTTGAGCAATCCCTATTTGTCCATATCGCCGGGGCATTCCTCGGAAAAAGCCCGCCCCGACAGCGAGATCGGCGCCCGGCCGGCGCGCCGCCGATAAGGGCTCAGATCGCGGCGGTCCGGGCGATCGCTCCGGCGTCGGACGCCTTCTCGATCGTCCAGCACAGATCGGCAAGCCGGCGCGCCTGAGGCGCGGGCAGGATGCCGTCTGCCAGGTCGAAAAACTTCGCCTCCAGCGCCTTGTCGCTCATGGGATTCTTCAGGCTGCCGATGGCGTCCTGGATTTTGCGGCTGAGGGTTCGCCCATCCTTGAGCCGGATCGTCACCTCGCATCCGGCGGGATCGACTGTTGGATCAGCCTGCACGCTCACCTTGCGGCGCAGGGCGATCACTTTGGCGTCGCGCACGATCCCGTCCTGGAATTGCCTTTCTCCCGCCGCGCCATAGATCAAACCCACCGCTACGCAATGATAGATGCTGAATTTGCCTTCCAGTCCGGAGCGGGGCTCCTTCTTGCCGGTGAGGGAGAGCACCAGCGGATTGGCATGCAATCGCACCGAGACGATGTCGTCGGTCGTCAGCTTGTTTTCGTTGCGCAACCGGATGGCGGCATCGATGGCGGGATGGGTGACGATGCCGCAGGCAAAGGGCTTGTAGGTGTTGAGCGCCGCCTCGAAGCGGCTGCCCAGGCCTTGCGTGACTTCCTGCCACTTTACCTCGCGGGACAAGGCCTGCGCCCAGCCGTCCTTGCCTTCCAGGGCGCGGTTGTCGGCGGTGAAATCCTGCGCCGCCAGCAAAGCCGCGGTGAGGCCGTTCTGGGCGGCCCGGCCGGGATGAAAGCTCTTGGTCATGGAGCCGAACTGGATCTTCAGTCCCACCGGCTGGGAGGCGGCGATGCCCAATGCCCAGATCACCTGCTGTTCGTTGAGACCAAGCAGCTTGCCGCAGGCGGCGGCGCTGCCGAAGGTCCCGCAACTTCCGGTGATGTGCCAGCCCATGTCGTAATGGCTGGGAAAGACCGCGTTGCCGATGCGGCACTCGGTCTCCATGCCCAGGATGGCGGCGTGCAGGAAATCCGCACCACTGACGGTGCGGTGCTGCGCCAGGGCCAGGGCGGCCGACATCACCGGCCCGGCGGGATGGATGATGGTCTTCAGGTGGGTGTCGTCATAATCGAAGATATGCGAACTGATGCCATTGACCAGTGCCGCATGCAGGATATCGAAACGCTCCCGGCGCCCCAGCAGATTGGCTTGCGGCTTTCCCGCGAAGGGCGCCAGCGCGGCAATCGCCCGGGCCACGGTCTCATGCCGCGATCCTCCCACCGCCACCCCGACATAATTCAGCAAGGAACGCCGGGCTTCGCGCTTGACCGTGTCTGGAATGTCCGCCGGTTTGGCCTTGACGATATAGCGGGCGAGAATGGCGGTGACCGGCGGCGGGCCGGCGGCCGGCTGCGCCTGTGCCGGAAGGATTTGCGGAGCACAGGTAAGCGCGGCGCCGGCACCCAGCAAGGCGCGTCGATCCAGGTCCATGCGTCCATCTCCTGTCGTACGGCAGTGGGTCCGCACGCTACAGGAGTGGCCGGGATTTCGAAAATCAGGCTTTCAGGTATTTGTTGAACCAGTCCAGCGTGTGCTGCCAGGCTTCCTTGGCGGCGGCTTCGTCATAACGCGGTGTGGTGTCGTTATGAAAGCCGTGGTTCGCCTTGGGATAGATGTGTCCTTCATGCGGGACACCGGCCTGGGTGAGGGCGGCGTCAAAGGCCGACCAGCCGCCGGTGATGCGGGTGTCCAGTTCGCCATACTGGGCGTTGATGGGGGCCTTGATCTTGGCCGCGTCCTCGGCGCTTGGCTGGGCGCCATAAAAGGGAACGCCCGCCGCCAGGTCCGGTCCCATGCGCACCGCCAGGTTGTTGACCACGCCGCCGCCGAAGCAGAAACCCACCGCGCCCAGCTTGCCGGTGCAATCGGGCCGGTTCTTGAGATAGACTGCCGCCGCATACAGGTCTTCGCCCATCTTGGCGCGGTCCACCTGCTGGAACAGCTTGGCGCCATTCTCGTCATCGCCGGAATAGCCGCCCACCGAGGTCAGCCCATCGGGCGCCATGGCCATGAAACCGGCAGTCGCCAGGCGCCGCGCCACATCCTTGACGTAAGGGTTGAGGCCGCGATTTTCGTGGATCACCAGCACGGCCGGCAGTTTGCCGCGGGCCGCGGCGGGGCGGACCAGATAACAGTCGATATGGCCGGTGCCGTTGGGGGAGGGGACCGTGACCTTTTCCGTCCTGATGCGGCTGTCATCCTCGGGCACCTGGATGGCCCAGGCATAATTGGGCCGCAGCATCTCGACCAGGGCTGCGGCCGTCACCGTGGCGGTGGCGAATTTCTGCGCGCCGGCCAGGAATTCGCGCCGGCCGATTCCGCCATGCACATAGGAATCCAGCAGGTTGAGAAGTTCCTGCGGAAAGTCGGTGGCCTGTTTGCGTCCGCTTGTGTCCATTGGAACCTCCCTTGACTGTGTCTGTCGCGCGTTCAGGGCGCGCTGTTATCGGCATAGGCCCGGTCGATGCCGTCCTCGATACGGCCGAGACCGGTCCAGTCCTGATACTTTGCCCGAATTTCCGCGGCCAGGATATGTTTGGTCTCTTCGGCGGATTTGCCTTCGGTTTTCAAGGCCTTGGTGCGCACCACAAGATCGGTCATCAAGGCTGCTTCGCCGGCGATCAGGCTGCCGTCTCCCGGCGGGCTGTGGTCGGGCACCACGATTCTGGGCTTGAGCTGCGCGACTTGATCCAGCACGGCGAGCCAGCTCTTCGGCGTGCAATTCGCGCAATAGAAATAGGGACCGGTCTTGTTCTGCACCACGTCGCCGGAAAACAGGACACTGTCCGGTTCCACCATGATCAGTTCGTCGGTTCTGGTGTGGGCGGCGCCGAACCAGGTGAGGCCCACGCTGACACCGCCGCCCAGGTCGAGCTTGTAACTCTTGTCGAACAGGATATTCGCAGGCCGGGCGCGATAATCCTTGAGCAATTCCTTGTCCTGTTCGGAGCGGTTGCTGAACAGGTCGACCAGTTTCTGTCCTTCCGATTCCAACTCCGCCTGCTGGCTTTTGGGACGGATCACGATGGTGCCGGGCGGGAAGCCGCCATCACCGGCGGCATGTTCGGCATGATAATGGGTGGTGGTGAGGTAGAGCTTGTTGCCTTTCGGCGTGAGCCGTTGCGCGACCTCGGCCACGATCTGCCCGTTTCTTGTGCCAAGGCCGGTGTCGATGACCAGCGTCGCCCGGCTTCCCACCACGATGCCGATATTGGGGAATCCCTTGATCACCCAGGCATGGTCGGAGACGCGTGCAAGATTGTCGGGAGAGACCAGACGGCTGTTGCCCGCCTGGGCGTGGGCGGCAGGCGCGAGGCAAACCATTCCGGCCAACAAGGCCAGTCCGACCGGAAAGATGCGGCGCATTGCGGTTCCCAAACTGACGCTCGCCGAAACCTACACAAGTGCGGACGGGATCGCCATCCGGCTGTCGCGCGGCCTTCAAGGACAGCCCAGCTCTAATCGATTGAACGCGCTTGCAAATCGTTTGAAGACGGTTCTCACCGCTTGAGGAGGTCGCTGACCTTTTCGAAAAGCTTACAGTTGTTCGCAGCCGGAATTATCGACGCTGCCGAAGCATTCGCATAACAATCATGGCCGGCGGCGTAGCGCTTTCTTTCGCGGGGATAAACACATGCGCAACTCTCTCCTCACTTCCGGCATTGGCCTGGCGATTCTTGGTGTCGCCGTTCTTCCCTCGCTGGCGCAGCCGGCCGGACGGGGACCCGCAGAATATTGGTGGGTGAACAAGATGGAAGGCGGGGTCTACAAGCCGCCCATGCGTCCGTTATGGAAGTTGGCCGATTTGAAAAAGATGCATGCCGGCCAGGCCAACTGGTCGCAGCAGATCATCCTCGATCCGGAACAGGACGCCACCTACAATTCGGCCGCGCCGGGCACGCGCGTCGGGACCAGGCTGCATCCGGATACGCCCACCGTGTTCGTGGTCGTGGCGGGGGAGATGAATTTCAACGTCGAGGGCCAGCAGCCGGTCAAGGCGACGCGCGGTTCGATCATCAACATCATGAAGACGACGCCATTCTCCTTTGATGTCGGCGGCAGCGAAAATGCGCTTTGGGTCGAGGTCAATCCCACCAATTACAAGACGGCCTATCCGGCGGACGGGCCGCAGCCCGAAGCCACCAAGGGCGCGAAAGTGGTGAAGATAGCCTTCCCGCACCAGCCGGGAAGCTATACGGCGCCCAACAGGCTGCATTGGAACACCTTTGACGACGGGATCGCCAAATGCGCGCCGCGCGGGCCGCAGGTGGTGGACGATCATCTCTTCGTCAATCCCCTGCTCGGTTATGTGAATCCGGCGGACAACAAATGCGGCACCGGCTCGCTCAATATCGGCAGCGGCCCGACCCAGGACAGCTTCAATCCGAAGTCGACCTTCGGCCACATGCATCCCGGTCCGGCGGAATGGTGGATTGTGCAGGTGGGCAAGATCCGCGGCCGGTTTGAGAATGCGGGCGAATTCCATGCCGAGGAAGGTGATGTCCTTTATGCCGCGCCGATGAGCTGGCATGAAATGGCCGCCGAAGCGCCTTCGGGTCCCTCGGTGCGCCTGGCGATGGGGGGATATAATCTCATCAACATGCAGAATACCGACGCGCCGCGCCGCCAGGCCCAGGCGCCGCAGCAATAGCGCCTCTCATCAGGTGAGATTTGGCGCCTGACCGTTTTTGAGTTTGCCCGCGCCTGTCAGCACAGTGCGCACCGCAACTTGCGGATACGGTCATGACTGCCTCATCGCAAAAACAGAAAGTCGCGGTCATCGGCTCGGGAAACATCGGAACCGACCTGATGATCAAGATCATGCGCACCTCGGACCTGCTGGAGATGGGTGCGTTTGCCGGGATCGACCCCGAAAGCGACGGCTTGAAACGCGCGGCTCGCCTGGGCGTGCCGGTGACGCATCAAGGCATGGAGGGGCTCGCGGCTTTGCCGGTGTGGCCGGAAATCGGCCTGGTGTTCGACGCCACCAGTGCGGCGGCGCACAAGCGCCATAGCGAGGTCTGCGCCGGCGCGGGAAAGACCATCATCGATCTGACGCCGGCCGCCATCGGCCCCTATGTCATTCCCGTGGTCAATGGCGACGCGCATTTGGGGGCGCCCAATGTGAACATGGTGACATGCGGCGGCCAGGCCACGATTCCCATCGTGGCGGCGGTGAGTCAGGTGGCGACGGTTCATTATGCGGAGATCGTGGCGTCGATTGCCTCGAAATCCGCCGGGCCCGGCACCCGCGCCAATATCGACGAGTTCACCGAGACCACGGCCCGCGGCATCGAAAGCGTGGGCGGCGCGGGAAAGGGAAAGGCGATCATCGTCCTCAATCCGGCCGAGCCCCCCATGATCATGCGCGACACCGTCTTCACGCTCTCCTCGGGCGCGGGCGAGGCAGAGATCGAAGACTCCGTTTTGGCCATGATCAAAAAGGTGCAAGCCTATGTCCCGGGCTACCGGCTGAAACAGCAGGTCCAGTTCGAGCGCTTCGGCTCCAACAATCCGGTCACCATTCCCGCCCTGGGTACGCTGGAGGGGATCAAGACCTCCGTCTTCCTGGAAGTGGAAGGCGCGGCGCATTACCTGCCGGCCTATGCCGGCAACCTGGACATCATGACTTCGGCGGCGCTCAGGACGGGCGAAAGGATCGTCCTGCGGAAACGGGAGGAAAATGCGGCATGACCCTGTTCGATCCGGAGCGCGACCGTCTTTATATCCAGGATGTGACGTTACGGGATGGCATGCATTCCATCCGTCACCGCTACAGCGCCGATCAGGTTGCCGTCATCGCCAAGGCATTGGACGAGGCCGGCGTGGACGCGATCGAAGTGGCGCATGGCGATGGCTTGAACGGCTCGTCTTTCAACTATGGCTTCGGGGCCCATACCGACTGGGAATGGATCAAGGCGGCCGGCAAGGCGGTCAAGACGGCGCGGCTCACGACCTTGCTGCTGCCGGGCATCGGCACTATCGAAGACCTTCACCGCGCCCATGACCTGGGCGTGGTATCGGTGCGGATCGCCACCCATTGCACCGAAGCCGATATCGCCAGGCAGCATATCGGTTTTGCCCGCAAGCTCGGCATGGATGTGGCGGGCTTTCTGATGATGAGCCATATGAGCGAGCCGGAGCCCCTGGCGCGGCAAGCCAAGCTGATGGAGGATTATGGCGTCCATTGCGTTTATGTCACCGACAGCGGCGGCGCGCTGGACATGGACGGTTACAAGGCCAGGCTTGAGGCCTATGACCGCGTCTTGCGCCCCGAAACTGAACGCGGCGTGCATGCGCACCACAACCTGTCGCTGGGCGTGGCCAATTCCCTTGTCGCGGCCCGGGCCGGAGCCCGGCGCATCGATGCGTCATTGGCGGGCATGGGCGCGGGCGCCGGCAATGCGCCGCTGGAGGTTTTCATTGCCGCCGCCAACCGCAAAGGCTGGCAGCATGGCTGCGATCTCTTCCGCCTGATGGACGCGGCGGAAGACCTGGTGCGGCCGCTGCAGGATCGGCCGGTCCGGGTGGATCGCGAGACCCTGTCCCTGGGCTATGCCGGCGTCTACTCGTCCTTCCTTCACCATGCCGAAAAGGCCGCCCAGGACCATGGCGTGGATGTGCGGACGATCCTGGTCGAACTGGGCCGCCGGCGCATGGTGGGAGGCCAGGAAGACATGATCACCGATGTGGCGCTGGACCTGGTCAAGGCAGGCCCCAAAACCGGCTTGATGTAAATCGCATCAACACAGTGGCGCGGATTGCCGGGGGGCTGTAAATGACCACAGCCTTTTCGAGAGCGACACATCATGCAATCCCGCCTTTTCTTCCTGCCGGCCGTCTTTTTCCTGGCCTGTCTGGGCGTGAAAGCCCTGGCCCAGCCGGCCAACGCGCCGGTTGCCGATGTGATCGCCAATCCCCTGGCCAACGACCCCGCCGCACCGGCCGCGGGCAAGGCGGTGTTTGAAAGCACCTGTGCGGCGTGTCACGGCGCGGGCGCGGCCGGCAGTGAGCGGGCCCCCGCCCTCAACACCGGGACCTTCCAGCATGGCGGCGGCGATCAGGAGATCTTCCAGACCATCCGCAGCGGCGTGCCCGGCACCTTGATGCCGTCCTTTTCCGGCCTCACCTCCGACAATGTCTGGCGCCTGGTCTCCTATATTAAGAGTCTGTCAGGCCAGACCGGTCCCCTGGGCCTGGCCAGCGGCGACGCGGTTGCGGGCGAAGCCGTGTTTTTCGGCAAGGGCGGCTGTTCGACCTGTCATGAAGTCAATGGCCGGGGATTGGACCTGGCTTCCGATCTTTCCGCCGAGGGCACCAAGCCGGTGGCCGCGATCAAGACCGGCGTGCTGCACCAGCTCCCCCAGGGGCGCGGATTCCGTACCGCCGCGCATTATGCCGATGTGGTTTCCAATGACGGCCGGACCACGCATGGCCTGGTGCGGGACGAGGACGGTTTCAACATCCTGCTGGAAACCCAGCAGGGACAATGGCTGACCTTTGCCAAACAGGATGTGAAAAGCATCACCAATGCCGGCGGCGCGCAGCCGCGAGATACCGCCACCCGCCTGTCCGCCGGCGAGGTCGACAATATCGTGGCCTATCTGCAAAGGCAGAAGGCGCGCGATTTCAGCCAGATCGCCAGGAATGCGCCCAAGCCGGTGCTGCCTTACACGCGCCTGGCCAATGCCAGGAGCGAGCCGCAGAACTGGCCGACCTATTGGGGCGATTATGCCGGCCATCATTTCAGCGACCTGGACCAGATCACGCCCGCCAATGTCAGCCGGCTTCAGGCGAAATGGGTCGGCCCGATGCCCGCGGGCCCCTCCGGCTACAGCGAGGGCATGCCGCTGGTGGTGGACGGCGTGATGTATGTCTCGGGCTCTCCGGGCGATGTCTATGCCTTCGACCTGCGCAGCGGAATGCAGAAATGGGTTTTCCATCGCAAGCAGGACGTCAAGAATCCCTACCAGAACAATCCCAGCAACAAGGGCGTGGCCGTGCTGGACGGACGGGTGTTCGTCGGCACGCTGGACGATCTTCTGATTGCCATCGACGCCAATACCGGACGCGAATTGTGGGAAGTGCGCACCGCCAACACGCTGGAAGGCATCCAGATGAGCGGCGCGCCGCTGGCGGTGGACGGCAAGATCATCACCGGCATGTCCGGCGGCGAGCTTGGCACCCGTGGCTATCTCGATGCCTATGACCCGGTGACGGGCAAAAGGCTGTGGCGCACCTTCACCATTCCCGCCAAGGGCGAGCCCGCCAATGAAAGCTGGGCGGGCGACAGCTGGAAGATCGGCGGGGCGCCGACCTGGCTGACCGGCAGCTACGATCCCGAGCTGCGTCTGCTGTACTGGGGCACCGGCAATCCGGCGCCCGACTACAATGCCGAAAGCCGCAAGGGCGACAATCTTTATTCCGATAGCGTGCTGGCGATCGATCCCGACACCGGAAAGATCAAATGGCATTACCAATTCACGCCCAATGACGATCACGATTGGGATTCGACGGAAGACTATGTCCTGACCGACATGAGTATCGGCGGCAAGCCGAAGAAGGTGCTGCTGCATGCCGACCGCAATGGCGTCTATTATGTGATCGACCGCACCAATGGGCAGATGCTGCTGGCCAAGCCCTTCGTCAGGACCAACTGGTTCACCGGTTTCGACAAGAAGGGCCGCCCCATTGTCGATCCCAAGACCGTCGCGACCTATTCCGGCCAGGTCGTCTATCCGGCGGTGGGTGGCACCAATTTCCAGGCGCCGTCCTATAACGCCCAAAGCGGCGTGTTCTTTTTGGAATATGTTTCGTCCCAGGGTTTCGCGCAAAGCGCACCGGTGAATTTCGAGAAGGGCAAGCTTTATCTCGGCCGCGGCGCGGGCCCGGCGCCCGCCGCACCGCCGCCCGAACAGGGGGTGCAGGCGATCGAGGCTTCGACCGGCAATGCGGTCTGGAAATATCCGATGGCGCGTGTCGGCCTGGGCTCAGGCCTGGTGGCGACCAAGGGCGGGCTTGTCTTTGTCGCCGGCGCCGGCGGTGAATTCATCGCCCTGGACCAGAAAAGCGGCAAGCCGCTCTGGCACTTCCGCACCAATGGGCAAATCAATACCTCACCAATCTCTTATGCGGTGGACGGCAAGCAATATGTCGCCATTGTCGCAAGCAATATGGTCTACAGCTTTGCGCTGCCGGATTGACGGGACGAGCGCAGTCGTGGCGTGCAAAGTTCCCTGATTGCAATCGCCACAGATCTGCCCGCGAAGGGGCGCATGGCTGGCGGAAAATTTGCCTTTCCGGTTGCGACACTTTGGACAAGGTCGTGGCGCCCCCGGAAGCGTTTGCATTTCCTCAATATCTCGCGGCTTAGACCCATGCCTGGCCCAAGCCAGGGGAAGTTGCGTGCATATTTTCTGGAAACTGATGAGCGGCTCGATGTTGGGCGCGGCTCTGCTCTCGAACGCCACCACCGCGTCGGCACAGCAAGACGGTGTGGAGACGGTGGTCGTTTCCGGTTCGCGCATTTCGCTGAAGGGGTATGAGGCGCCGACGCCGGTGATGCAGATCGGCCCGGACAAGATCGAGCGCGATTCCAAGATCGATATCGGCGACCTGATCCGGGAATTGCCGGTGGCCGGTCCGTCGCCCTCGCTCAACAACGGCATCAACAGCACCAATGTCAGCCAGGGCGATGCGGGGCTGGACACGATCGCGCTGCGCAACCTGGGCATTTCGCGGACCCTGGTGCTGTTCGACGGGCAGCGGGTGGTTTCTTCCAACCTGCTGGGCGGCGGCGTCGACCTGACGACCCTGCCGGTGGGCCTGGTCAAGCGCGTCGATGTGGTGACGGGCGGTGCATCCGCCGCCTGGGGTTCCGACGCGGTCGCCGGCGTGGTCAATCTGGTGCTCGACAAGGATTTTACCGGTCTCAAGGGAAATCTGGAATTCGGCGACGGCACCCAGGTCGCGCATAAAAAAGTCACGACCGGACTGGCTTGGGGCACGTCCTTCGCCGAGGGCCGCGGCCATGTGATCTTGAGCGGCAATTATACGGTCAGTCCCGACGCGGTGTTGATCGGCCAGACCGCCTGGTGGCAGGGCACCACTCTTGTGCAGAATCCCGCCTATACCATCGGCGGCAGCCAGCCGCTTTTCATTCACCAGGACCATGTCGGCAATATCCAGGTGACCCAGGGCGGCTTGATAGCCGCCAACAGTGCCGGCGGGACGCTCCCCGCCAATGCGCTGGTGGGTCTGCAATTCGGCGCCAATGGCGCGGTCTCCGCCTTCAAACCCGGAACCATTTACAGCACCGGTTGCTACAATGGCTGCAGCGCCGACGAACGCACCGGCGCCCAGCGCTATGCCATGCTGGCCGTGCCTTATAGCCACGCCACCTTCTTCGGCTATGCCAGCTATGATCTGACGGCGGACATCAAGGCGTCGCTGCAGCTCAATTACGGCCTGTCCTCCGAACGCAGCGGCGGCGGTTTGCGCCAGTCGGCGGTGACCATCCGGCCCGATAATGCCTTTCTTCCCACCGCCATGGCCGCCGCTTTCGGCACCCTTTCCAATGGCTTCAATGCCGCCACCGGTGCATCCGGCAGCGCGGCCGCGCCCAGCCAGGCGATCCTGATCGGCACGCAGAATCTCAACAACATTTCCCCCGGCAGCTATTCAATCCACGATCTCTGCATGACGGTGGGCTTGCCCTGTAACGACAATCATCGGGCTCTGATGCGCGGCGTGTTGTCCCTGGAAGGCCGCCTGGACGAGGATTGGACCTGGAATGCCTATATCCAGCATTCCGGCGTGCGCGAGCGCCAGGTGCTGCACAACAACAGCCTGACGCCGCGCTACAACTTCGCTGTCGATGCTGTGCGGGTCACCGCCGCCAACCAGGGCGGGTCCGGTTTGGCCATCGGCAGCATCCAGTGCCGCGCCTTGCTGCTGGGCAATCCGGCGGCGGCCGGTTGCCAGCCGCTCAACATTCTGGGCACCGGCGTGGCTTCGGACGCGGCGCTGCTCTACGTCAATCCCGGCCGCGATGCCAATTCCGGCATCCTCGACAATGAAACCATTGCCTTGAACCAGGATGTCATCGCCGGCTCGATGCAGGGCGTGCTGCCTTGGGCCTTGCCGGCCGGTCCGGTGGCGATGGCGTTGGGCGCCGAATACCGCCATGAGCAGGGCGGCGTGACCCAGGCCGATCCGCGGGGCGCCACCGGCCAATGGGCCGCCGGCAATTTCCTGCCCTATCAAGGCCAATATCATGTCGAGGAAGGCTTTGTGGAATTGGACGCGCCGATTCTCAAGGACAAGCTGGTGCAAAGCCTGAATGTGAACGCGGCCGGCCGCTTGACCGGCTATTCCACCAGCGGGTTGGTTGAGACCTGGAAACTGGGCCTGGTCAGCCAGGTCAATGACACCATCCGCCTGCGTGCCAGCTGGTCGCTGGATATCCGCGCGCCGCAGATTTCCGAACTGTTTTCGCCGGGCATTCCCTCGGCCCAGAACTGCCGCTATCCCACCAATTCGCTGTTCTACCAGTGCGTCGCCTTGCAGAGCGGCAATCCCGCGCTGCAGCCGGAAAAGGCGGTGACCGTATCTGGCGGCGTCGTGCTCACCCCGCAATTCCTGCCGGGCCTGATGCTGACCGCTGATTGGTATTCCATCAATCTGCATGGCGCCATCGATACCACCGATTTCCAGACCGTGATCGACCGCTGCCTGGCGGGCCAGACGATCTATTGCCCGCAACTTGTTTTTGCCTCCGGCGGGGCCCAGCCGAACCAGGTCAAGGTCTCGCCGTTGAATTCGGCGCTGGACTCGGTTTCGGGCCTGGACGTCACCGCCCATTACGTCCACCCCTTGCTGGAAGGCAGCCTGGCCTGGGACCTGACCGGCAGCTATATGGACCAGCAGACCCGCACCGCGCTGGGCATCACCTACGACCGGGCCGGCGCGCTGGGCGGCGTTCCCGACGCCTATGCCGGCGGCATTCCGAAATTGAAGGCCACGCTGGCCGCGACCTATGCACAGGACGCCTTGTCTTTCACGGTGCAAACCCGCTTCATCGGCTCGGCCGTTCTCAGCAATGGCACCCAGGGACAGCCCGGCATCATTTCGGCCTTTCTCAGTCCCAATGGCGTGCTGACACGCGGCGATATACGCGGCCTGGTGGACGACAACAGTATCGGCGCGGTCGCCTATCTGGACCTGCGCGCCTCCTGGCGCTGGACGGACACGGTGCAATTCTATGGCGCCATGGACAATCTGAACGACGCGGCTCCCGCCATCGTCGCCACCACCAGCGGCGGCAACCTGCCCAACAGCGGCGTCTATGACGTGCTGGGCCGGACGTTCCGGATCGGGGTTCGCGTCAGCAACTGAACAGGCCGTTCAAGGCGCGGGGCAGGCCACGCCCAAAGCGCCCGCCAGCCGCTGCTTCAGCGACACCATCTCGATGGTGCCCAGCCTTGCGGGCCTGATGCCCGCGCCGGAGAGCAGGAAGATGCTGTGATAGTCCGGACGGGTCGGCCAGAAGCCGTGATTGCCCTTGGTCTGCGAGGCTTCGCGCGCCTGCTTGCCGTTGCCGAACATCACATGCGCCGCGGGCTCAAATCCCGTTCCTGACAGTTGCGGCGCGTAAGCCTTCAGCTCTTCGGGCGGCACTTCGCGCCCGATCTCGCCCTTGCCGGACTGTGTCCGAAGCCAGGCAATGGCTTGCGGATCGCTGCTGGTGACCAGTCCGCCGGTCACTGTCATCGCACCCGTGACGCCATCGCCCGCCGCCAGGATTTTGGGATTGGCGATGTGATCGACCTGTTCGAAGCCATGATCCGATACCAGCGCCAGCGCATAGTCCTTGGGCAGCACTTTGAGAATGTCGCCGATCAGTTCATCGCTGCGCTCCACCACGGCCTTGGCATGGGGCACGAAGGGGCCTTCCTCATGCTGTTCGGAGTCGAGTTCGGCAAGGTGCAGCAGCATCAGGTCGGGATGCTTGCGCGTCAGGAGATAGATGGTGGCAAGCGCGCGCGACCGGTCGTCCAGCCATTGCTGGGCAAAGGAGGGATAGGCGCTGCCGATCTCAGCCACCAGTCCGGGCGTGCCGAACTTGTCCACCGTGTCCATGTCGGAGGAATCGCCGTTGCGGCGGGCATAGACCTCCGGCAGGTTCCAATTGATCCTGGCATCCACCGTCACCGGCCAGTTGACCGCGCCGACACTGCGTCCCTGATTGGCCAGGCATTGGGTGAGGGTGGCGACCTTGATCTTGGCCGCGGACCAATAGCTGAGCGCGGGATCGGGTGGACCGCCGGCGTTCCCCAGGATGCCATGCTGATCCGGCCGGACGCCGGTAAGCATGGTGGTATGGGAAGGCCAGGTGATGGTGGGCCACACCCCCACCACGCCGTCGGCGACCTGGGATTTCGCCATCAGCTTGCGGATATTGGGTATCCTGAGGCCGAGGGCGTCCCGCTCGCGGAGATAGCGCCAGTCCAGCCCGTCCACGGAGATCACCAGCAGCCGGTGCGCCGCCGCCTGTGCCTGGCCGGCCAGCAAGGCGCCCATGCAGACCGCTGTCACTATTGTTTTGAGCCGCATCCCAAGCCCCTGTTACCCGGCCGGCACTCGAGCACAGCAGAGACGGCCCGCCAAGACCGTTTCTACCCATGCGATCCCGGTGTAGCCTTGGTCCAATCGGGGAATTCGGAGGGGATAATGATCGTGATCAGGAAATTTGCCGCTGTTCTGCTGGGTGCTTCGATCCTGACGCCGCTGCCGTCCGTGGCGGTGGCGCCGCCGGACTATAAGCAGGAAGCCATCGCCAATATCGACAGCCATGCCAAGATGGTGCAGGTGATGGTGGACACCGTGTTCGGTTTTGGCGAGCCGGGCTTCCAGGAATTCAGGACCAGCGATTATCTCACCGACATCCTGGCCAAGAACGGATTCAAGATCACCAAGGGCGTGGCGGGCATTCCCACCGCCTGGACCGCGACCTGGGGCGAAGGCGGGCCGCTGATCGCGCTGGGCAGCGACGAGGACGATTTGCGCGGCGTCTCCCAGATTCCCGGCGATCCCAAGATCGAACCCATGGTCGCCGGCGCGCCGGGCCATGGCGAAGGCCATAACTCCGGCATGCCGCTGCAGATTGCCGCCGCCCTGGCCATCAAGGCGGTGATGGAAAAGCATCACCTCAAGGGACGGCTGATGCTGTGGCCCGGGATCGCGGAGGAATTGCTGGGCACCAAGGCCTTTTATGTGCGCGACGGCCTGTTCAAGGGAGTCGATGCCTGCATCTTCGCCCATGTCGCCGCCGATTTCTCGACCGCCTATGGACCCAGCAGCAACGGCATGGTCTCCGTCGAGTATACTTTCCACGGTAAGACGGCGCATGCCGCGGGCGATCCCTGGGACGGCCGCAGCGCGCTGGACGCGGTCGAGATCATGGATGTGGCGATGAATTTCCGCCGCGAACACCTGGCTTTGTCCCAGCGCACGCATTACGTGATCTCAAACGGCGGTGGCCAGCCCAACATCGTCCCCGGCGTGGCCTCGGTCTGGTATTACTTCCGCGACTACACGTTCGACAAGACCAGGGAACTGTACGACATCGGCAACAAGACCGCCGATGCCGCCGCCATGGCCACCGACACCACGGTGGAGCACAAACTGCTGGGCACCGCCGCCCCCAATTACGGCAACAAGCCGATGGCCGAACTGGCGCAGGCCAATATCGCGGCGGTGGGCATGCCGAAATGGACCGCCGACGACCAGGCTTTTGCCAAGCTGGTGCAGGAGACCCAGAAGCGCAAGGTCGAGCCGCTGAAGGACAAGGTCACGCCGCTGAAGCCCGAAGCGGAAGACCGCATCCAGACCGGCGGGGGCTCCGACGATATCGGCGATATCATGTGGACGCTCCCCACCATCACCATCCGGTACCCTTCCAACATTCCCAACATGATCGGGCATAATGTGACCTCCGCCATGGCCATGGCCACACCCATCGCCCATAAGGGCGCGGTGGCAGGCGCCAAGGCCGTGGCGTTGACGGTGCTGGATCTGATGACCACGCCGGACGAGTTGAACAAGGCCAAGGCCTTTTTCGATACCGATCAGCAAAAATACGATCACTACAAGCCGTTCCTCTCGGCCACCGACGTTCCCGCCATTCATGTGAATGACGATTACATGCGCACCTACCGGCCGTTGATGGAGCCCTATTATTACGACTCCAAAAAGTACGACACTTATCTCGACCAGTTGGGGATCAAATTCCCCAATCCGCCTTCGGCCCCGATCCGCAAGATCACGCCGCCCAAATCCTCCGGAGGTGCCGCCACCGGCGGCTGAGCCTCAGGCCATGGCGGGTGCAAGCGCGATCATCGCCAGGATGGCGGGCAGGGCATAGAGATATTGCCGGCGGTTGAGCAGGGACACCACGGTCACGAACAGGATCATGCCGCCCAGGATGCCGCCCCAGACGCGGGTCTGGTGCAGGGCCAGGAACAGGGCGGTGAGGGCCTGGGCAGCGCCGACCACATAATAAAAGCCGCGCGCGAAGGCCCAGCGTTGATAGGCGCGCCGCACAAAGCCCGGCGCCGCCAGGTTCAACAGCGCGCTGGCGCCGAACAGCAGGGCAAGCGCGTTCGCGATCAGGTCAGCCGCCTCAGACATGGTGATGCACTTTCTCGGTGCGGGTGATGCGTTTCTCCAGGGCCCGCAGCAGCACATAGAAGACCGGCGTCAGGAACAGGCCGAAGAAGGTCACGCCCAGCATGCCGAAGAACACCGCCACGCCCATGGCATGGCGCATCTCCGCGCCCGCGCCGGAGGACAGGACCAGCGGCACCACGCCCATGATGAAGGCGAAGCTGGTCATCAGGATCGGACGCAGCCGCAGACGCGCGGCATGGATGGCGGCCTGGACCGTCTGTTCGCCGCCCAATTCCAGTTCGCGGGCGAATTCGACGATCAGGATGGCGTTTTTGCAGGCCAGGCCGATCAGCACGAACAGGCCGATCTGGGTGAAGATGTTGTTGTCGCCGCCGGTCAGCCAAACGCCGGTAATGGCGCTGAAAAGGCACATGGGCACGATCAGGATGATCGCCAGCGGCAGGAACAGGCTTTCATACTGGGCCGCCAGGACCAGGAAGACCAGCAGCACGCAAAGCGGAAAGACCAGCAGCGTGGTGTCGCCGGCCAGGATCTGCTGATAGGTCAGTTCGGTCCATTCATAGCGCATGCCTTTGGGCAGGGTCTCAGCCAGGATCTTGGTGATGGCCGCCTGGGACTGGCCGGTGGAATAGCCCGGCGCGGCGCCGCCATTGAGGTCGGCGGCGCGGAAACCGTTGTAACGCATGGCGGTGTCGGGGCCGGTGGTCTCGCTGACATTCACCAGCGATCCCAGCGGCACCATGGCGCCGGCATTGTTGCGGACCTTGAGCTGGGCAATGTCCTGCGGATTGCTGCGGAAGGGCGTATCGGCCTGGGCGATCACTTCATAGGTGCGGCCAAAGCGGTTGAAGTCGTTGATATAGACCGACCCCAGATAGGTCTGCATGGTGCTGAACACGTCCTGCACATCGACGCCGAGTTGCTGGGCCTTGGTGCGGTCCAGATGGGCGAAAAGCTGCGGCACGCCGATGGAGAAGTTCGAGAACACCCGGGCAAGCGCCGGATCCTGGGCCGCCTTCATCTGGATCTGCTGCATCACCTTGGCCAAAGCGGCGTCGCCCTGGTCGGTACGGTCCTCGACCTGCAGCTTGAAGCCGCCGATGGTGCCCAGACCCTGCACCGGCGGGGGCGGGAAGATGGCGATGATGGCGTCCTTGTCCTGCGCATATTTGGCCTGCAGCTTCTGGGCGATGGCCATGCCGGAAAGACCGGACGAGGTGCGCTGATCGAAGGGTTTGAGGCTGACAAAGACGATGCCGGCTGACGGCGAATTGATGAAGCCGTTGATCGAGAGGCCGGGAAACGCCACGGCGCTTTGCACCCCCGGTTCCTTGAGCGCGATCTCCGACATGCGGCGGATCACCTTTTCGGTGCGGTCCAGGGTGGCGCCTTGCGGCAATTGCGCGAAACTCACCAGATATTGCTTGTCCTGGATGGGCACGAAGCCGGGCGGCACCAGGCGGAACAGTCCGACCGTCGCCGCCAGGAGCACGCCATAAACCAGCAAGGCGCCAGACTTGCGGGTCAGGATCGATCCCACGCCTTTGCCATAACTTTCGGCGCCGCGATGGAAGACACGGTTGAAGAGGCCGAAGAAGCCGCCCAGCACCTTCTCCATGGCGCGCGCCAGCCAGTCCTTGGGCGCGTCATGGCTCTTGAGCAGCAGCGCCGAGAGAGCCGGCGACAGGGTCAGCGAATTGAAGGCCGAAATCACGGTGGAGAAGGCGATGGTCAGCGCGAACTGGCGATAGAATTCGCCGGTCAGGCCGCTGATGAAGGCGATGGGCACAAACACCGCGCACAGGACCAGGGCGATGGCGATGATGGGTCCGGTCACTTCGGTCATGGCCTTCAATGTCGCATCGCGAGGGCTCAGGCCCGCCTCGATGTTGCGCTCGACATTCTCCACCACCACGATGGCGTCATCGACCACGATGCCGATGGCCAGCACCAGGCCGAACAGCGACAGGTTGTTGATCGAGAAACCGAACAGCAGCATGGCCGCGAAGGTGCCGATGATCGAGACCGGCACCGCCAGCAGCGGAATGATGGAGGCGCGCCAGGTCTGCAGGAACAGGATCACCACCAGGACCACCAGCAGCACCGCTTCCAACAGGGTATGGACCACCGCCTTGATCGAATCCCGCACGAACACGGTCGGATCATAGACGATGGAATAATCCAGCCCTTCCGGGAAATTCTTCTTCAGCTCTTCCATGGTCGAGCGCACATGATCGCTGATCTGGATGGCGTTCGAGCCTGGCGCCTGAAAGATCGGGATGGCCACGGCATCGTCATTGTTGAGCAGCGAGCGCAGGCCATATTGCGAGGCCTGGATTTCCACCCGCGCCACATCGCCCAGCCGTGTTACCACGCCGCCCTCATTCTTGATGATGATCTGGCGGAACTGTTCGGGATCGCTGAGGCGCCCTTCGACGTTGATGGGAAGCTGCAGCTGGCTGTCCTTGCCATAGGGCGGGCCGTTGATCACGCCGGCCGCGACCTGGACATTCTGCCGCCGCACGGCATTGACCACGTCGTTGGCGGTCAGTCCCAACTCGGAGATCCGCTCGGGGTTCAACCACAGGCGCATGGCATAATCGCCGCTGCCGAACAGATGCACATCGCCCACGCCTTCGATCTTGGCGAGCTGGTCCTTGACGTTCAGCACCGCGTAATTGCGCAGGTACAGCATGTCATAGCGGTGGGTCGGCGACTTGAGATGCACCACCATGGTCAAATCCGGCGAAGACTTGACGGTAGTGACACCCAGGGCGCGCGTCACATCGGGCAGGCGGGGCAGGGCCTGGTTGACCCGATTCTGCACCAGCTGGGTGGCGAGATTGGCATCGGTGCCCAGCTTGAAGGTCACGGTCAGGGTGAGCGTGCCGTCGCTGGCGGCCGACGAGCCCATATAGAGCATGTTCTCGGTGCCGTTGATCTGCTCTTCCAGCGGCGTGGCGACGGTTTCGGCGATGGTCTGCGGATTGGCGCCGGGAAATTGCGCCGTCACCACCACCGAAGGCGGCACCACCTCGGGATATTCCGAGATCGGCAGCCTGGTCATGGCGATCAATCCGGCCAGGAAAATGATGACCGAGATCACCCCGGCGAAAATCGGCCGGTCGATAAAGAATTTCGATAGGTTCACGTGCGACCCCTCCAGGTCTGCGCGTCCCTCAGGACGCGGTCTTCACCACTTGCGGCGCCACGGGCGCGCCCGGCGCCAGTTTCTGCAATCCGTCCAGGATCACGCGGTCGCCCGGCTTGAGGCCGGAGACCACCACGCGTTTGCCGTTGACGGTCGAGCCCAGCGCCACTTCACGATACTCCGCCTTGTTGTCGGGACCCGCGACAAAGACGAAGCGCTTGTTCTGGTCGTTGCCGATGGCGGTTTCCGGAACCAGAAGGGCCTGGTTGAGGGTTGAACCGCCCATCCGCACCGACACGAACATGCCCGGCACCAGCGAACCGTCCTCATTGGCGAAGCGGGCGCGGGCGCGGATGGTGCCCGAACCGGTGCTGATGCGGTTGTCGAAGCTTTCGATGCGGCCGTGATAGGCATGCGCCTCGGCGTCGCCCTGCACCGTCAAGGTGAGGGGAATGGCCTGCTGCCGGTCCTGGCCAAGGCCGTTGCTGCGCACGATGTTCAAATATGTCTGCTCGTCGACGTCAAAGTCGGCATAGACGCCATTGTCCGAGACGATCGAGGCCAGGAGTTGCGGCGCCGCGGTGGCGGACCCGACCAGGTTGCCCACAGTGATTTCGGCGCGGCTGATGCGGCCCGAGATCGGCGCCTTGATGAAGGCGTGATCCACATCGACCTGCGATGCCGCCAGCGCGGCCTGCGCCGACTTGACCGCCGCCTGGGCGACATTGTCGGCATTGACGCGCTGGTCGTAGGATTCCTGCGACAGGGCCTGGGCCTTGATCAGCCGATCGCCGCGGTCGCGCTCAATCTGGGCCAGCTTGGCGTTGTTCACCGCACTGGCCAGGTCGCCGGCTGCCTTGGCCGCCGCCGCCTGATAGGGACGGGGATCGATGACAAAGAGAATGTCGCCGGCCTTGACCTGCTGACCGTCCTTGAAGCGGATCTCGGTGATGCGGCCGGCGACCTGGGGACGGATCTCGGCATAGTCCACCGCGTCGATGCGGCCGGAGAATTCCGCAAAGGGCTGGACCTTCTGGCTGTGCAGGTTTTCAACCGAAACAGGAAGCGCCAGCGGCGCCGCTTGCGGCGCGGGCTTGGCGTTGGCGTGATAGAAGGCATAGCCGCCCCCCGACAACAGCAGCAGCGACGCGCCGATGATCTGGCGGCGCAATCTCCTGGCCGGCCAATTGGCCTGGTGCCGGACGAAATTCTGGGCCTGGACGAGATCGATATGAGTCATGGGAAATGTCCCCGGATATCTGTAACGGTCGATACAGATATGCCTCTGGACTTCCCAGGTCAAGGGAATTATATATCGATCCATACAAAAAGAAACCCCGGGAAACCCAAGGAACTTTCAGTGCGGACCGGCCGCCCCCGTTGCTTTTGCAAGGAAGAAGCCCTGGACAAGGCGATGACCGTGTTCTGGCGCCAAGGCTATGAAGGGGCTTCGCTTTCCGACTTGACCAAGGCGATGGGCATCAATCCGCCCAGCCTTTACGCCTGTTTCGGCAGCAAGGAAGGCCTCTTCAAGGCCGTGCTCGAGCGCTACGACCAGCGCCGTGACGCCTTCATGGCGCAGGTGTTGGCGGCGCCCACCGTGACAGAGGTCGCGGAGGCCTATCTGATGGGCGTGGCGGCCTTTGTTTCCGACACCGGCGGCCGCAATCCGCCCGGCTGCCTGATGGTGCAGGGCGGGCTTTCCGGCAGCGACAAGGATATTCCCGAAATGCTGGCGCGGCATCGCGCCGAAAAAGAGGCCATGCTGCGAAACCGCTTCGAGCAGGCCAGGAAGAGCGGGGAGATTCCCAAGTCCAGCGACCCCGCGGCCCTGGCGCGCTATCTGATGGTGATGGCCAACGGGCTGTGCGTGCAGGCGGCGGCCGGCGCTTCCGCCAAGGAATTGAAGGAAGTCGCCGGACTCGCGCTGGCCAATTGGCCCGCCATGGTCGGCGCCGGGACCAGGAAATCCCACGCCAAGGAACCGGCCTAATACTCCGTTCACGGACGAATCGGCTTGGCCACCGCCGGGATTGCGGCTGACCGGCGGTTTGCGCTAGGGCTGGGGGACAAAATCCGTCAGGGGGAATGCGATGGACCGCCGGAAACTGCTCGCAAATCTGGGCGCCTTGTCCTGTTTCGCCCTGCCGTTCCAGGCCCAGGCGCAAGCCTTGCGCAACAAGGTCAAGATCACCGACGTCAAGGTGATGATCGTGCGTGGCACCTGGGACTGGAACCTGATCAAGATCGAGACCGATGCCGGCGTGCATGGCATCGGCGAGGGCTATTGGGGCCCGGGCGTCAAGGACATGATCCTCAAGCGCTTTCGCGAGCAATTGATCGGCGAAGACCCGCTCAATGTGGTCAAGCTTGCCACCAAGGTTCTTTTTCTCAATGGCGGCTATGGCGCCATTGGCGGCGTCACTGTGCACGCCTCATCCGGAATCGAGATCGCCTTGTGGGACCTGGCCGGGCGACTGCTGCAAACGCCGGTGTGCAATCTTTTGGGCGGCCGGTTTCGCGACAAGGTGCGGTTCTACCGGACCCTGCAGGCGCCGGACAGCCATCCGGAAGACCCCAAAAGCTGGGGCGATCAGGCCGCGGAGGCCAAGGCCAACAATCCCTACGGCTTCACCGCGCTCAAATTCCAGGGCGATGCCGTACCGCGCACCGCCGACCCCAATTTTTCCGAGCCCGGGCATGATCCCTATACCAATCAGTTGACCAACAAGGACCTGCGGCGGCTGGTGGACCGGATGGACCGGGTCCGCGCTGCCCTGGGGCCCGACATCGACATGGCGATCGAGTGTCACTGGAAATATGCCGTCAATGACGTGATCCAATATTGCAACGCGCTGGAGCATGTGAAGCCGATGTGGATCGAGGACCCCACGCCGGCTGAAAATGTGGAAACCATGCAGCGGGTGTCGCGTGCCACCAACACGCCCATCTGCACCGGGGAGAATCTCTATCTGCTGGCCGGCTTCCGCGAACTGATCGAGAAACAGGCCTGTGCCGGCGTGCATCTGGACATTCCCAAGATGGGCGGGCTGTTCGAGGCCAAGCGGGTATCGGATTATGCCGACCTGTACGGCATCTGGACGGCGGCGCACAATCCCGCAAGTCCGGTGGGCACGGCCGCCAGCGCGCATGCTTGTGCCTCGGTGCGCAACTTCCGCATCCATGAATTGGCCAATTGGGTGGATTGGTGGCCCGACCTGGTGACGCGCGAAGGCCCGTACTGGAAGGACGGCTATTTCCATATCGAGGACAAGCCGGGTCTGGGCTTTGACATCAATCCCGATGTCGCCAAGGCGCATCTGGCGCCTGGGGAGCAATGGTGGGGTTAGGAGCGTTTTGCCGACAGGCAAACGAAATGGTCCAGCGGACCATTTCGAGCGACTAGCGCCGCGAGCTTGGGCGAGGGGCCGGGCGGACATGGGCACAACGCCCCCAGTCAAAGCGAACGGCCGGGTGCTTGCCGACACGCTCCTCACATTGGCAAAGCGGGCCTTTATTGCTAGCTTTGCGAAGGCAGTGGGCACGCCTTCCGAGACCTGAAGCATGGATCTCCCCGAAAAAGATAAGCCTGCTGGGGAGTGGGACAATTCCCCAACGGTCACGACTTTGGCCGATGTCGCCCGCCGTGCCGGCGTGGGCGAGAGCACGGTATCGCGTGTGCTGCGCAACAAGGGTTCGGTTTCGCAGCAGACGCGCGAAAAAATCCTGAAGGTCGCGGCGGACCTCCATTATGTCCCCAACCGCATCGCCGGAACCCTGGCGTCCATGACCTCCAAACTGGTCGGGATAGTCATTCCCTCGGTTGGCAACACGGTGGTGCCGGAAGTGCTGGCGGGCGCCAACCAGGTTCTGGAAGATGCCGGCTTCCAGCCCGTGATCGGCGTATCGAATTACGATCCGCTGCGCGAAGAGGCCCTGATCGAGTCGATACTGAGCTGGCGTCCCAGCGGGCTGCTGGTCGCGGGCCTGGAGCATACCGATCGCGCCAGGGCCATGCTCAAGGGCTGCGGTGTGCGCGTGGTCGAGTTGATCGATATTGACGGGGAGGGCATCGACATCGTGGTGGGCTCGTCGCACCGGATGGCGGGGCACAAAAGCGCCGAACACCTGCTGGCGCGGGGATACCGGCGGATCGGCTATGTCGGCCATGATTTCAATATCGACATTCGCGCGGGCAAGCGGCTGGACGGCTTCCGTTCGGCCCTTGCGCAAAAGGGTTTGAGCTTTGTGGACGTGGAGCTTTCTCCCGACGGCGCCTCCTCGGTCGAGGCGGGCCGGGTCGGCCTGGCGCGGCTTCTGGCGCGTCAGCCCAAACTGGATGCGGTTTATTTTTCCAATGACGACCTCGCCATCGGCGGCTATTTCCACTGCCTGGAAAACAAGATTGCCATTCCCGGCGACCTGGCGCTGTTCGGCTATAACGGGCTGGAGATCGCCAGCCTTACGCCGCTGCCGATTTCGACCGTCCGCACCCCGCGTTTTGCCATGGGAGAGACCGGTGCCAATCTGCTGCTGGCAGGCGGACCTTCCCAGGTGGTCGATCTTGGCTTTGAGCTCATCCCTGGCGCAACCAGCTGAAGCGGTGATGAAGGCTTTCTAGTTTCCATGGCTTCCCCGCTTCCACCGGCATTGGACCAGGCCCTCAGGCTCTCAACCAGCCAGATGCAAAGCGGCAACCTTGCCGGAGCCGAGCAAGCCTTGATGCCGCTGTCGATGTTCGGGTTGAGCGCTCATCCCGAGGCCTTGAACATGCTGGGCGCCATCCGGATCGCGCAGGGCCGCCTCGGCGAAGCTGTGCCGCTCCTGACCCAGGGCCGCACAGCCGCGCCGCGCGATCCGTTCCTCGCCCGCAACCTGGGACGCGCGCTGGCGGGTCTCGGCCGCATCGCGGAGGCGGAGGAGGCGTTTCGTGCCGCCATCAAGCTGCAGCCCGGCTTCGCGGAAACGCGCCTCGACCTGGCGCATCTGCAGCACCATCATGGAAAGCTGGAAGAGGCCGAGAATGGACTGCGCCAGTTGCTGCGCCTCACGCCGGGCCATGTCCAGGCCAAGCTGGCCCTGGGCGCGGTGCTGCTGGACGCCGGCAAGCCGGTGGAAGCGGAATTGCCGCTGCGCAGGGGACTGGAAGAGACTGCCGATTCCGGCCTGAAGGCAAAATTCCATCTCAATCTCAGCATGGCGTTGCGCCGTCAGTCCCGGGATGCGGAAAGCCTGGCGGCATGCGACAGCGCCGAAGCCCTCGATGCCGGCGTGCCGGGCCTCGCGATGCATCGCTTTGAAATTTTGCAGAAACTGGGCCGGTATGAGGAGGCCCTCGCCATCCTGCGGGATTTGATTGCACGCAAGCCCGGGGATCCCGGCCTGCACCACGATTATAACGACCTGCTTTATCGTCTTGGCCGCAAGGAGCAGTTCCTCAAATCCTATGAACGGGCGCCGCGAACCCGTGGCTTGCTGCTGGGACAGGCTTTCTTTCTCAGCCATGACAAGCGCGATGGTGAGGCGCATGCGATCTATGCCGACCTGCTGGGGCGCGATCCGGATGACCAGGTCGCGGCGATCGGCGCCGCCAACGCGCTGAGCATGCTGAAACGGCATGATGAAGCGGTGGCGGCATTCGAACTGCTGTTGAAGCACCAACCCGACAATGTCGACATATTCCGCCGCGCCGCGGAAGCGGCTTTGCGGATGGGCGATGCCGGGAAAGCCGCCCATTTCTGCGAGCGCGGCCTGGCGCTTTCTCCCGGGGACGGCGCCTGTCTGGCGCAGCTCAGCATCGCCTCGCGCCTGCTGGAAGACGGGCGTGACGACTTCCTGAATCGCTATGACAGTTGGGTGCAGAGCTTTGACCTCGAGCCGCCGGAAGGTTTTCCCGACATGGAAAGCTTCAATGCCGAGCTCGACGCCTCGCTGGACCGGCTGCATCCCGCAACCCGGGAATTCATAGACCAGTCCCTGCGCGGCGGCACCCAGACGCCTGACAATCTCTTCGGTGCCGGCCATGTCCTGGTCGAGAAGCTCAAGGCGCGCATCGATCAGGCGGTCGCGCGCTATATCGCGCTGCTGCCGGAAGATGCGTCACATCCCTTTCTGTCGCGGCGGGCGAAATCCTTCCGTTACAGCGGCTCCTGGTCCTCGCGTCTTCGCGACCGCGGATTCCACGTCAATCACCTGCATCCCATGGGCTGGATCAGTTCCTGCTATTACGTCGCCGTTCCCGATGCCGTGAAGGATGAAACGGGGCGGCAGGGATGGATCAAGTTCGGAGAGCCTTCGTTCGAGGCATCCCTGAAGGTTCCCATTCGCCGCGCGATACAGCCTGTGCCCGGGCGATTGGTCTTGTTTCCATCCTATATGTGGCACGGCACGATCCCATTCCACGATCATGCGTCGCGCACCACCATCGCCTTTGACGTGGTCCCGATGGATTGACCGGCCGGTCAGGCCGAGGCGGATGCCGCATTGGCGGGCAGGTCGATCACGGCCCGGGTGCCATTCTCGCCGTCGAAGGTGAGCCTGCCTGCGGCCTGGCGCACGAATTGTTCGATCAATCCGGTGCCCAGCCCCGCCTTGCGCTCTTTCGGCATCCCCACGCCGTCATCGCACACCGTCAGCTTCCAGCCATTCCCGACGCGCGCAAAGGAAACCGAGATCGCCCCTTCGCGCCCATCCGGAAAGGCATGCTTGACGGCATTGGTCACCAATTCGTTAGTGGCAAGGCCCAGAGCCAGGGCCTGGTCGCGCGACATATAGGCTTCCTCGCAATCGCATGTCAGCGTCACGCCGGCGGTCGGCAGAGCCGCATCGATCAGCCCGGTGCAAAGATCGCGCAGATATTGGCGAAGATCGACATGGCGCGCTTCCGGCAGGGCATAGAGATGGCGGTGGATGCGGGAAATGGAGCGGATGCGGCCCATCGCCCGCTCCAGGTCACCGCGCGTTTCCGCGCTGCCGCTGCGGCGGCGTTGCAGGTCAAGCAGGCTGTTGACGATCGCAAAATCATTGCCCACGCGATGCTGCAATTCGCGGAACAGCAATTCCCGCTCGGCCAGTTTGGCGTTTCGTTCCTCCACCAGCCGCCGGGCGGCCGCGCGACATGCCTCGCCCACCGCAATCAGCATGGCCGCGGTGAGCGTCGCAATGACCGCCGCCGCGATCTGGTAATGCATCTGCGCGCCGGACAATTGGGCGCGCGGGACCACAAACATCCAGGCCAGGAATCCGGAAGCTCCCACGGTGCCGGCGCCGGCCTGCCATCCTCCCAACAGGGTTGCCAGCAGCGCGGCGGGATAGATGAAGGCGTAAGGCGCCACGCCCGGCGCGACCAGGTTGGCCGCCGCCCGCAGCAGGACAGCCAATCCCACACCCACGCAGACGCAGGCCGCTTTGAGCAGCCAGGAAGGTGCCACACCGGTCAGTCGGCCGAGAATATCCAGGCCGGCAAGGCGATGCACCACAGTCCCCACCCTTCAAACCCCGGGCGGAGCATAAGTCCGGACGCATGCACCAGCCAGGGGCATCCTCACGCGCGCAAAAGCCGTTTTCCCGGCTTGATCGTGAAAATTTTATCGATCGTGGCGACAGACGGACCATCGCGCGGCCCGTGAGAGCTATATCGTCGGTACACAGAGTGTTGGCCGCGAAGGTGCAGATGCGAATCTCCTCAACCGGATTCATGGGCAGGGTTGCTTGCGGCGGCCACGTCTCTGCCTTGTCGGAATATGTGGAGAGTGGGGAAACACACCCGGATGCCCCGGAACTTGAAGAATTGTCTTCTGTAATCAACGGGTTGACGCGGACACGGCCGGGTGTCAACCAATGGTCAAGACGGTTGCTTTAAAAGCTGGTCCGGAGCGCCTTATTTGGGGCGCGCCCGCGCCCTAAAGGACCGGCGGGTCTTGCCGCATTGGGATCGATTCGCATGTCGCGCACGCTTGTCCGTTCTGTCCTGCTGATCCTGGCGATGGCCTTTCCAGTTTCGCAGGCGTTGGCGGCAGTGGACCCGGCGCCGCTCTTCGCCCGCGAACCGGCTTTCAGCCAAAAAGTCAGGCAGCTTGTCGCCGATGCCGATCAGGCGCTTAAGACCGGTGACAAGCAGGAAGCGGTACGCAGGCTGAATTTGGCCGCCAGCCTGGAGCCGAACAATCCCTATGTCATCACCCGGCTGGCGGTGATGCTGAACCTGCTGGGCAATTTCCAGGACGCCTTCGACCGGTTGCAACGGGCCCGCAAGCTGGGTGCGCCCAGCGATCTTGTCCTGCCGCCCATGCTGGATGCCATGCTTTCGATGGGCCAGAACCAGAGACTGCTCGACCTGTTTCCCGATCCCGGCACCAGCGACACTTATATGGCGGGATTGATCCTGCGCGCCCGCGCCTCGGCCTTGCAGATGGTGGGCGACAGCGCCGGCGCCAATGCCGCGATGAAGCGGTCGCTCGCCATACTCACCGACTATTACGGTGTGATGACGGCGAGCCGCCTCGCCTTGATGCAGGGCGACTATGATACCGCCGACTCCCAGGCCGATGCCGCCCTGAAATTGAGGCCACGCGATATCGAAGCGCGGATGTTGAAGATCGACCTGGCTCTGCAACGGCGCAAATTCGCGGCCGCGCGGCAATTGGCCGACAAGCTGCAGGCGGACAATCCCAACAGCGCCTCGGCGCTGTTGATGCGCATCAAGACCTATGTCGTGACGGAACGGCCCGATGTGGTCGAGCCCGAGGTGGACCGGCTGCTGTCCCAGGCGGATGACCTGATGATCGCGCGCTATTTCAAGGCGCTGATTGTGGGACAGCGGGGCGATATCAAGGGCGCCTGGGGCCTGGCCCACAGCCTGCCCAAGGAATATTTCCAAAGCGATCCCGGCATTGCGCTCAATGTCGCCAATATGGCGATCGGCGCCGGCTTTCTCGACAGCGGCGCGACCATCCTCAGCGTCGCGGTGCAGCGCTTTCCCTATCTGATCGAGCCCCGGCTGCTGCTGGCGAATATCCGCTTGGCGCAGAAAAGTCCGCAATATGCGCTCAACACCCTCACCATGCTGCAGGATTCCAGGGATCCCAGGGTGTTGGTCCTGTTTGCCCGTGCCTATTTGATGAAGCACGATCCCGGCACCGCCCAGAAATATATCCTGCAGGCGATCGAGACCGGCGGCGGCGAGGAATTGCGCAATATGGACAAGGAGGTGGCGCTGAAGAGCCTGAGCGATTACAGCGCCGCCCATCCCGCCAACAGCCTGGTCAAGAAACAATATGCCATCCTGCTGCTGGGCTTTGGCGAGCTGCCGCAGGCCAGGGCGGCTTATGAAAAGCTGGTGCGGGACGATCCGTCCGATGCGGTGGCGCTCAACAACCTGGCCTGGCTGGTGGCCAAGGACGATGCCGGCCGCGCCTTGTCCCTGGCGCAGCGGGCGGTGAAGGCCGATCCCGCCTCGGCCAACAATCTGGACACCCTGGGCACCATGCAGATGAGCCGGTCCGACTTCAGGGGCGCGACCGCGTCGCTGCGCAAGGCGCATGACATGGCGCCGGACAATCCCACCATTTCCTATCACCTGGCGGTGGCGCTGGAAGGTACCGGCGAGAGGGCGCAGTCCCAGGCCCTGTTGCAGGCGGTGGTGAAGCGCGGCGGCTTTGGGGACCTTGAAGCCGCCAAGAACCTGCTGGCCAGCAAACTCAAACTCGCCGGGCAGACCCAGATGGGCCGATAGTGAAATGCGATCTATCTGCTTGGTTTGTAAAGGGAATTTACAATTTTGGGGTCTAAATTCGGTTAAAAAGTTCCACGAGGTCTTAGTTCTCAACTGCTTAGCTCAATGGCACGTTTATTGCTTTTAAACTAACGGATAGTCATAGGTGGCGTAATATGAAGCGTATCGGGTTAGCTCTGGCGGCTTGTTTGGGACTGGCGGCGACAGCCGTGCCGGCCTCGGCCGACGTCACTTACACGCTGAACAATGGCGGCAGCATCCTGCCCACTCCCGGCAGTTACGGGACGGTGAATGTCACCCAGACCGCGGCCAATATCCTTGAGGTCAAGATAGACCTGCTGTCGACCGAGCGGTTCGTGAGCACCGGCAGCGGCACCAACGGCCATGCCGGCATCAATTGGAGCCTGACGGGCAGCCCCACCATTTCCGACATCCAGGTGGTGTCGAGTAACAGCACCAAGTTCACGGTCTCGACCTTCAATCCCACCGGCAGCTACCAGAATTCGCCTTTCGGCCCGTTCGAGTATGCCATCACATACAACGGCAATGGTGCGGGCAACGCGACCGAGACTTCCATCACCTTTGACATCACCTTCGGCAGCAACATCGTGCTGTCGCCCTCGATATTCGAGACGGTCAGCGGCGTCGTTTTCGCGGCCGATATCGGGACGGGCTGCAGCAGCAGCGTAAACGGCCACGGCGAGACCAAGACGAGTTGCGCCAACACCGGCGCCGTCGCCACCGGTCCCGGCACCCAGGTGCCCGAGCCCGGCACCATGAGCCTGTCCGTCGCCGGCCTGATGGGCCTGATGGGCTTTGCGATGTTCCAGCGCCGCCGCAAAGCGGTGCGCGCCAACTAGGCAACGCCTGACTCCAAAAGAAAACGCCGGCAGCCTGCGCTGCCGGCGTTTTGTTTTGATCCCAAGGCCGGTGCCTCAGGCGCCCGGCATCAGGGCTTTCCTGGCCATGATCGGCACGATGAGGGCCGCGGGCTTGGCCACCGGCTCTTTCCAGGTCACGTCCACCGGGGGAAAGCTCGCCGGCCGCATCTCGGCCTGGTGCTGATAATAGGCTTTGAGCCGTTCTGCGTTCATCCAGTCGGCCAGGACATTGCGCCTGGCCCAGAGCTCTTCCACCTGCAAGCGGCGGACGATCTCGGACGGCAGATCGCGCTCGGAGATTTCTTGTGTCTCAAGCATGGTCATATCACCTCACTTGTGAGTTATTTTGCATCAGCCATGCCAGCGCCGTCTGTCCGGTTTTGGCACGGTGACGCGGACTTCCCTGGTTAAAGTTCCCGTCCTGACGGATACTGGGCACCGATATGGGACTGGCGCGCAAAGAAGAGGAACCCATGCGCAGGATCGTTCATCCGCTGATTGCCCTGATGTTTCCGCTCCTGTTGCAGGGCCAGGCGGCGGTCCCGGCCGCCCAGCCGGCCCCGGGAGGCAGCCGCGCCTTCATGACCGGGGCCAAGCTCCTGCAATTGTGCAAGACCGAAAATCCCTACTGCACCGGATATCTCGCCGGTGTCGCCGACGCGCTGGCGCCGCTCTCCGAACCGGGTGGACCCTTGCCGCCGAACTCCCTGGCCAGCTTCTGCCCGGGAGAGATGACGGTGAAACAGGCGATCGTCGCCTTCCAGAAATTCGCCAAGGCCAATCCCGAAGGCCTTGGTCTGAACGGCGCGCAATTCGCCGGCGACGCCTTGCACGAGGCCTATCCCTGCAAGCGCAATTAGGACGCTGCATGCCCGCTTGCGGCGGCCCATCTGCTTGCTAGGTTAGGGCATGATCCCGATTTCCATTCTCGACCTCACGCCCATCAAGCAGGGCGGGACCATCGCCCAGACCATGGCCGAAACGCTGGAGCGGGCGCGCCATGCCGAAAAGCTGGGCTTCCACCGCTATTGGCTGGTGGAGCATCACAACACACCCAGCGTGGCGGGCGCCGCCACGGCCGTGGTGATGGCCCATGTCGCGGCCGGCACCCGCACCATCCGGGTGGGCGCGGGCGGCATCATGCTTCCCAATCATGCCCCCCTGATGGTGGCCGAGCAGTTCGGCACCCTGGCGGCGCTTCATCCCGGCCGAATCGATCTGGGGCTGGGCCGCGGCATTCCCTGCGATGCCGCCACCTTGCAGGCCTTGCGGCGCATGCCCAACGACATGGCGGAATTTCCCCGCGACGTGCAGGAGCTGCTGTTCTTCCTGCGCCCGTCGGTGCCGGGGCAAAAGGTGCGCGCCATTCCCGGCGAGGGCACCGATGTGCCGGTCTGGATCCTGGGCTCCAGCCTGGGCGGGGCGCAGCTCGCCGCCAGCCTGGGATTGCCCTTCGCCTTTGCCTCGCATTTCGCGCCGGACCAGCTGGATGTGGCGCTTGCCGCCTATCGCGGCCGGTTCATGCCGTCACCCGCCCTGCAAAGGCCCCAGGTGATGTTGTCGCTTTCGGTCGTGGCGGCCGACAGCGAGGCGCAGGCGCGGCTGCTTTTCTCCAGCGCCTTGCAGGCCACCACCGCGCCATTGCCGCCGCCAATCGCGGATTACGAAAAGACGGTGGACCCGCAGCGCATGGCTTTGATCCGCAATTCCCTGCGCCATTCGCTGGTGGGCACGGCCGAGACGATTGCCAAGGGACTGTCGGACTTCATTGCCCGCTATCAGCCGGACGAAATCATCACCACGGCGCAGATCTTCGACCAGGCCGCGCATCTGAGATCGCTGGAGATTCTCGCCGCAGCTAGCGGGATCGCAGCGGCGGGTTCGCCTGGGGCGGCGGCACCGGCAGCGGCGGCGGCGGATTGATCGCGGCCTGGCCGGCCTGCATGTCGGCAAAGGGCGCCGGCGTGCCAAAGGGGTCGTAGCTCACCGCGCCCATGGTTTGGGGTTTCACAGCCATGGTGCCGCCGGGCTCGTTGGCATAGGGCTGGCGGTTGGGATTGCCTTGGGGGCCCGTGCTGCAGCCCGTCATCAGCAAAGCTGCGAGAAGCCCAAGGCCGGCTGCAAATTTCATGATTTCATCCCGTCTCAATATTCTGAACTTCAAACATCGCAGGAAAATGGGGTTCCGGCTACCCTTGCCGGGTCCGGATGGCAGCGCTTTAATGCCCGCAAAGCACGACAAGAATTAAGGGGGATGATGAAACGCCTTGTTTTCGCGCTGAGCTTGTTGCCGCTCACGGGGGTTGCGCTGCCCGCTCCGGCGCAAAATGCGCCGCCCACCCAGCCGCGCCCACCCGGCCCCGCGCCGGATTATAATGCCGGAGGACTGCCCCGCACGCCGACCTATGGCAGCATTGAAGGCCAACCGATCGACGCGCGCACCCCCGAAAAGAAAGCCGACACCAGGCAATTCCCGCAGCAGACGCGGGCGCCTTATCACCATGCCGGCGATTTCAGCGTGACGGTCCTGACCGACAAGCTGCATGCCACCTGGGCCAGCGCCCTCTTGCCCAGCGGCAATCTGCTGGTGACCGAACGCCTGCCGGGCGCATTCCGCATTGTCGGCAAGAATGGACCGTCCGAGCCGCTCAAGGGGCTTGAGGGTTTGCATGTCGCAACACCCATGACCGGATTGCTGGATGTGGTGCTGGATCCCGGCTTCGCCGGCAACCGCACCATCTATTTCACCTACTTCGAATATCTGGACAAGACGGTGTTCAACACCGCCATCGCGCGCGCGGTGCTGGATGAGAATGCGCTTGCCATTCGCGATGTGAAGGTGCTGCTCAAGACCTTGCCCTTCGCGCCCAATGACCAGACCCTGGCGGCGGGCACCAAGACCGGCGGGCGCATCGCCATCGGCGCCGACGGCTATCTCTATGTCACCATCGGCGACCGCGACAATGCGGGCACCCGTCCCTGGCCGGTGGCGCAATATCTCGACACCCATCTGGGCAAGGTGCTGCGCATCACCAAGGATGGCGCGCCCGCGCCGGGCAATCCCTTCAGCGGCCAGAAAGGCGCGCTGCCGGAGATCTGGGCAATCGGGCTGCGCAGCCCGGAAGGCCTGGCCTTCGCGCCCGACGGGCAATTGTACGAGGTCGAGCATGGGCCGCGCGGCGGCGACGAGTTCAACCTGATCAGACGCGGCGCCAATTACGGCTGGCCGATCATCAGCCACGGCATCGATTATCCCGGCAAGCCGATCGGTGATGACCAGGTGGCCAAACAGGGCATGGAGCAGCCGGTCTATTTCTGGTCGCCTTCCACCGCGCCCGGTGGCTTGGCCTTTTACAAGGGCAATTCCAAGGCCTGGGCCGGCAGTGTTTTTGTCGGCATGCTGAACGGGCACCTGCTGGATCGCATCAAGCTGGTCAATGGCAAGGTGGTCGAGGAAGAAGCCTTGCTCACCGACATGAAACAGCGCATCCGCGATGTGCGGATGGGCAGCGATGGCGCGCTGTATGTGATGACCGACAGCGGCGGCACCGCCATCACCGAGACGACGCCGGAGACCGGACAGCTTCTCAAGCTCGTGCCGGCAAACTAGGTGGTAAGGCAAAAGCAATGAACTCGGACGAGAACCCCCGTCCGCCGATCGCCAGCACGATGAACTGCCTGCCCTTGACGGTATAGGTCATGGGCGAGCCGGACTGTTCGGCCGGCATGAACACCGCGCCTTTCTCTTCGCCGGTCTGCTTGTCATAGGCCCGCAACCGCGCGCCCTTGCGTCCCGTCTCATCGGTATAGGTCTGGGGATCGCCGCAGATCACCAGCGACCTGGTGGTGAGCGGCGCGATCTTGCCCACCATGCCGGTGCGCGCAATCTTGATGTCTTTCAGCGCCGGGTGATTGCGAATGGCATCGGGCGTCTCGCCATGGGCGACCTGCCAGCTCTGGGTGCCGCTTTCCAGGTTGGTGGCGGTGATGCGGCCGTAAGGCGGCTTGATCAGGGGCAGGCCGTCCACCGTCAGGTCGCCGATCCGCATCCCCGGCGGCGAGGGCATGTTGGAATGGACATAATCGAACTCGCCGCGGGTGTGATCGGGATTGGCGATGATGCCGCCCACGGTGAGCGGATTGGTCTGGGAATAGGTATAGACGGTGTGCGTCTCCGGGTCGTAGGAGCCGCCCGGCCAGTTGATGCCGCCGATATAGCCGGGCAGGTTGATGACGCCGAACGGACCTTCCTTCTTCTCCAATATGGGCGCGGTATAGAGCGGCCCCATCTTGTAATGGCCGGCCACGGCAATCGCCTTCTGGCGCAGCTCCGGGGTCCAGTCGATCAGGTCGTCCACACTGGTGCCCTGGCGGTCAAAGGCCGGTGGTTTGGTGGGAAAGGGCTGGGTCGGCGAATACCATTCGCCCGGCACATCGCCCTTGGCGACTTTCCTTTCCACGATCGGCCAGATCGGCTCGCCGGTCTCGCGGTTCAGCACATAGAGAAAGCTCTGCTTGGTGGGCTGGGCCAGCGCCTTCACGATCCTGCCGTTGTGCGGGATGTCGCACAGGATCGCGGCGGCGCAGACATCGTAATCCCACAGCCCGTGATGGATCAGCTGGTAGTGCCACTTGCGCTTGCCGGTGAGGATGTCCACCGCCACGATGCTTTCGCTGAACAGGCTGTTGCCGGGATGGTAGAATCCCATCTGGTCGCCGGTGGGCAGCTCGATGCCCAGATAGGCCAGGCCCAATTCCTCATCGGCGGAGATCTGAGCCCAATCTCCCGCATTGCCGGCGGCCTCGGCGCTGCCGGGCTTGAGCCAGCTGTCGTACCCGAACTCGCCCTTCATCGGGATATTATGGAAAATCCACAGCCGCTTGCCGGTCTTCACATCAAAGCCGCGCACATAGCCCTTGGCATTGCTCTTGACCTTGGGCGCGTTGCCGGCGGTATGGGCGGCGCCGATGATCACCACGCCCTTGGCGATGGTGGGCGCGGAATGCAGGCCGATATCGGCGCTGTCGAGATCCAGCGCCTGGTCGTCATTCAGCTTCAGGTCGACAGTACCATTCACGCCGAAATTCGGATCGGGCAGGCCGGTCTTGGCATCCAGCGACACCAGCTGATAGCCGATGGTGACATAGAGGATGCGTTCCTCGTCGCCTTCGCTCCAATAGCCGACGCCGCGGCCGGACAATTGCCGCGGCGCGTTGCGGGCGCGCGCGCCCTCGTCGGGGCTGCGGTGCAGCCAAAGCTGCTCGCCGGTGGCGGCGTCCAGGCAGATCACGTCACGGCGCGAACCGCCGGCGGCGAACAGCCGCCCCTTGATCACCAGGGGGGTGCATTCCAGGAGATATTCGGGACGCGCGCCCAGATTTTCTGTGTTGAACTGCCAGGCGACCTGCAGCTGGTTGAAATTCGCGGCGTTGACCTGGTCCAGCGGCTGGTAGCGCCAATAAGCCAGGTTGCCGCCATAGACCGGCCAGTCTGTGTCCGGCGTCGCGGCGGTCTGGGCACGCAACGGCGAGGCGGCCAAGGCCAGCCCGGCCGCGGTCGAGGAAAGCATCAAACGTCTGGTGAGCATCGCCTAATCCCGGAGATTTTTTATGGGGCGGTCCGGCTCTCGCCTAACGCCCTTTCCTGATCTCCGTGACGCGGAGCGCGCGGAACCTACCCTAGCGGCCGGCCTTCACAAAGCCGCACAGCCGCGGCGCTCCGGCGCATCCGTTCAGTGATTGGGCGGCAGCACCGGGGGAGGGGTGGCGATGGGGGCATAACCCCATGCGGGCGGCGGCGGCGCGGGCTGCTGGTTGCGCAGCGGAAGGGTGAGGATATTGCTCAAGCCCTGGACCGGATTGATCACCGGAAACGGCACCGCCGGCGTGTTTTTCGGGCAACTCTGGCCATAGGGGCAGACGGCGGTGGGCTGCGCCAGGGCGGGAGCCGTGACGGCCAGCAAAAGAGCCAAGGCCAGCAGCGATCTCATGAAGTCAAAACGCCTTTCCCGCCGACTTGTTCTCATCGTTCCGTGAAGTGGAACTGCGCCCCGGAGCGGATGCCGGCCGGCCAGCGCGAGGTCACCGTCTTCAGCCGTGTGTAGAAGTGTACGCCTTCGGGCCCGTAAACGCCATGCGATCCGAAGATCGAGGATTTCCAGCCGCCGAAGCTGTGATAGCCGACCGGCACCGGGATGGGCACATTGATCCCCACCATGCCCACCTGGATGCGGTCGGTGAAATCGCGCGCCGCGTCGCCGTCGCGGGTGAAGAGCGCGGTGCCGTTGGCGAAGGGATTGGCATTGATCAGCCCGACCGCGTCTTCGTAAGTTGCGGCGCGCACCACCGACAGCACCGGGCCGAATATCTCGTCGCGATAGACGCGCATCGCGGGCCGCACGCGATCCAGCAAGGTCCCGCCCAGCCAGAAACCATTGTCATAGCCCTGCAGCTTCAATCCGCGGCCGTCGACCACCAGCTCGGCGCCTTCGGTGACGCCGGAATCGATATAAGAAGCGACCTTGTCGCGATGGGCGCGCGTCACCAACGGACCCATCTCCGCGCTGGTGTCGGTCGCGGGTCCGATCTTCAGCGCCTGCACCCGGGGCTTCAATTTGGCGACCAGCGCATCGGCGGTCCTGTTGCCCACCGGCACCGCCACCGACACCGCCATGCAGCGTTCGCCGGCCGAGCCATAGCCCGCGCCCATCAGGGCATCCGCCGCCTGGTCCAGATCGGCGTCGGGCATCACCACCAGATGGTTCTTGGCCCCGCCCAGGGCCTGCACACGCTTTCCGTTCGCGCAGCCGCGCGCGTAGACATATTCCGCGATGGGGGTCGAACCGACAAAGCTGACCGCGGCGATGTCCTTGTGATCCAGGATGGCATCCACCGCCTGCTTGCCGCCATGCACGACACTCAGCACGCCGTCCGGCAGCCCCGCCTCGCGCCACAGATCATGCAGCAGGTTCGGCGCGGAGGGATCGCGTTCCGACGGCTTCAGAATGAAGGCATTGCCGCAGGCCAGCGCCACCGGGATCATCCAGAGCGGCACCATGACGGGAAAGTTGAAGGGCGTAATGCCCGCCACCACGCCCAAAGGCTGGCGCTCGTCATGGCAGTCCACGCCCGTCGAGACATTCTTGCTGAAGGCGCCCTTCAGCAGCTGCGGGATGCCGCAGGCGAACTCCACCACCTCCTGGCCGCGCGCCACTTCGCCCAAGGCATCGATATGGGTCTTGCCATGCTCGGCGCTGATGGCGCGGGCCAGTTCATCCTTGCGCGCCTCCAGCAGGCGGCGCATCTCATACATCACCTTGGCGCGGCGGCTGGCCGGGGTCGCCGCCCAGCCGGGAAAGGCGGCTTTGGCCGCTGTCACAGCCGCGTCGATTTCGGCGGGACCGCCCGCGGCGACCTCCGCCGTCTGGTCCCCGGTGGCGGGATTGAAGACCGGCGTATGGCTTGTGCCTGGGACCGATTTTCCCGCGACAATATGGTTGATCGCTTTCACGCGCCCGCTCTTAGCATGTGGCTGTCCGGTTGTCGTGTCCGCGCCGGTCCCTGTTCAACCGCAATTTGTCGCTGCTATTTTGCGCCACCAGATCGAGGGGTTTCGATGAATAGGCTGCCGCGGCATTTGAACGGCTCTTGAAAGCCCGTCAGGCGGCGGTGTCCCGCGGGCCGCGCCGGCCCTTTTGCGGTTCTTCGCCCGACAACGAATTGCCCGTCACGCAGGGCTCGATGCGGGTCATGGCGGCCTGCCGGGGCACCGCCGGCAGGATGTGGGCCTTGTCCAATGCGACCTTTACGTCTTTCTGCAGCGACCACAGGACCCGCCAGTAATCCGGACTGCGGACATAGGCACGGGCGCGCATCAGGATGGCGTAATCCCGAAGTTCAGCGACCACCACGCTGGGTGCGGGATCGGTCAAGACCAGCTGCTCGGCGGTCAGCGCCTCCAGCATGGCCTTTTCGACCTGGTCCAGGTCATTCACCCAGTCCACCGGCACGGTGAAGGTCACGCGCCGCCTTTCCAGCACAGTGGGATCCGAAGCTTGGAATTCACGTGACTTGAAGTCGCGGC
>JADMIO011107719.1_pt1 | contig 69782 bp, 50 predicted proteins | sample 8958161 | NCBI WGS metagenome assembly JADMIO01 (sample SAMN16585339, study PRJNA669376) | soil metagenome | isolation source: Crop rotation soil | place: USA: Cullars Rotation, Alabama | collected 2011 | reverse complement strand
GCGACAACTTGTCCACGTGGAATTCTAAGCTTAGGATCCCAATGTGCTGGAAAGCAAACGGTCGCGCAAGGGCAGCGGATTCTGTTCCTGAAATTCAAAGCTCATTCGCGAACGTTCAACTCCAGCTTCCATTTGCCGCCACCGCTTTTTTCCTGGCACCACAACTCCAGCGTGCCCACTTCGGTGACTTTGCTGTGCAGCTTCACCGGCACCAGCGTGCCGCTGGCATGGCCTTTGGTGGCGGGAAGGTTGGCTTCGATCGGCTTCAGCTCTTCCACTGTGCCTTCCCAATCTTCAATCGCCACTCCAGCCTGGTCCTCGCGCCGGGTCGTGGACGACAGGAATCGGAACTGCGCCGGCTCGCCGACCACCAGGCCGAATTCGGCGCCCGGAACGTCGAGCGATCCGCCTTCTTCCATTCCAAACGGCACCACGCACAGCGCCTTGATCGGCGGGCGATGTCCCGGCACCGCCGGCATGCTGGTTTCGACGCCGATGTAGTAACTCCGCGCCACGCCGCCACGAATGCGCACGCCTTTGCCTTTGGTGCTCAGTCCGTAGAACGTCGCGCCGCGCGAAACGGCGAGATCCAGGTCGCTCGCCGGAAGCTGGCGCAACGGATCAGCGTCGTCCTTCTTCAGCCACCCGTTCAGCAGATCGACGATACGGTCGCCGAGGATTCCCGCGCGCATCACGCCGCCGTTAAACAGCACTGCGGTCGGATGCACAAACGTCTTGCCCTTCAGTTCAACCGGCAGTTCCTTCGCGCCCTGCAGGTTTTCCTTCGCCAGGAAGCGCGCCAGTTGCTTGCTCACCGACGGATCGGCCGCGTACGACAAGCCCAATTCCTGCAGCCCCATGCGCATCGCGCGTTGCGGCCGGTCGGTGGCATCGCACTTGCCGAAGAAGCCGTCGAGAATCACTTTCGTGATCTCGTCGCGCGTGATCTTGGTCTTGATGCTCTTTCCGATCACGCTGCTGCCGCGCCCGAGAATCGTCAGCGCGTATTCGTCCTTGCTGTCGGGCTTGCCGAGCAGCTTTTCTTTCGCTTCGCGACAACCGTGTGCCAGTGCGCGCAACTGCCAGCTGTCTAGCTTATGTCCTTCCGTTGCCAGGCGCGCGGAAACACCGTGCGCCAGCGCCAAATCCATGTTGTCGCCACCGAGCAGAATATGTTCGCCGACCGCGATGCGATGGAGTGTGAGCGTGCCTTTTTCTTCGCTCACCGCGATCAGCGAAAAGTCCGTCGTTCCGCCGCCGATGTCGACCACCAGCACCAGATCGCCGACCTTCACCTGCTTGCGCCACTGGTCCTTCGTGTGTTCCAGCCACGCGTAGAACGCCGCCTGCGGTTCTTCCAGCAGCGTCACGTCTTCAAAGCCTGCATCGCGCGCCGCTTCCATGGTCAGGTCGCGCGCGGCCGCGTCGAAACTCGCCGGCACGCAGAGCATGATGCGCTGCTGCTTCAGCTTGCCGTTCTTCACGCCCTTGCCGACCGAATGATCCCACGCTTCGGCCAGATGCTTCAGAATGCGCGTCTGCACTTCGACCGGCGATAGCTTGTTTACGTCTTCCGGCGCGCCCCACGGCAGCAGCGGGCTGCGGCGATCCACGCCCGGATGGCAGAGCCACGACTTTGCCGAACTCACCAACCGGCCCGGCACTTCCTTGCCACGCCCGCGCGCGTATTCGCCAATGGTGAACGTCGGCGACTTCTTCTCGTCCCACGGCAGATTCAAACTGCCGTCGGGCAGTTCGCTCTCGGCGGGTAGGTAAAGAAATGACGGCAGCAGCGGCTTGGCTTCCACCGAACCGGGGCGCAGCACCTGCGGGATCTCAAGAACGTTGATCTTGGGATGATCGCTCTTTTCCTGCAGATCCGCGTACGCCAACGCCGTGTTGGTCGTTCCCAAATCGATGCCGACAACAAATCGCGTTTCACTCATGGCCGGTGAGGGCCTCCACAAAAATCCAAAGGATGAAAATCCCGGCATTCCGCCGGTTTCAAGTGCGATGAATTATACCAGAAATTCCGCGCCATGCCCCTGCCACACTTCCCGCGCGCAATGGGGTCAAAACGCGGGTGTGAGAACGCGACTACCGCTTGTTCCGTCCCCGCAATACCAGCGTCCCGCAAATCAGATCGTGCAACGCCCGCTCGTTCGGATCGATCAGCGCAATAAACCACCCCGGCACGATCAGCCACTTCAACAGCGCGCGCAGCAGCAACCGCGGCACGCTCAGCTCCGCGCCATCCAGCGTGCGCGTCACAACCACCACCAGGCGCTTCCCCAGCGTCTCGCCCATCAGCAGCTGCAATACGCCGTCGTTCAGCCACCCCGCCAGAATCAGCAGCAGAAACACCACTTCCGCGCGCAGCAGCGCGGGCGGAAGCACATCGACACTCGCCAGTACCACCACCACGCCGGCCAGCATCACCGCCAGAGTTAGGTCTACAAACGCAGCCAGCGCGCGCCGCGCCATCCCCGCTAGCGGCCAAGCACTGATCCGTCCCGACGATTCGTCCGAAATATGCGTCGGCCGCAAGCTGTTCGCGACGCGCTGAAACGCCGCCTGATTTACGCGCATATCGGCGAGCACTGCTTCGACGGCGACAGTCTCGCTTTCGTCGTCCAGAAGCATCGGAATCTGTTCGTCGCGCAACGGAACCACGTCGCGCGTCTCGGCATCCGAGACCGCATCGGCTTCGGGATTGCCTTTCTTTTCGGGAACGACCGGCTCCGTCGTTTTCTTGTCCGCCGCGATCACCGGTTTCGCACCGGGCGCCGCACTGATCAGCACCGGCGGTCGCGAAAGCAGATAGCCCGGAAGCTTCAAGCGCCGCCCGCATTTCGGACATTTCCCATACGGCTGCTGTGTCCGCGCGGGCGACCGCACCCGCTTCCCGCACACGCACGCCATCTTCCACCACTCGCGCCCTTCGGTATCGCGCACCAGCTCGCAACGCGCGATATCGCCCAGGCTCACGATGCTCGTTGGTTCTGTCGGGTGCGAAGGCTTGCTGTCGGGCGCGAATCCGGTTTCCGCGTGCGCAGGCACGCTCCGCCCGCATTTGGCGCAGGTCAGGTTGGTCGCGCCGGGCGGAGCATCCCAGAACGCGCCGCAGATGCAGGCTACACGCATGGACATACGGAAAGAGTCTAGCGCGGGAAGGGGAGTGTGTCGCGCGCAAGAGACACGCCGCCGGCTATGCAATTGTAACAAAGGCCACGGAGAACACGCTGCGTGCGCTCCGTGGCCTCTGTCGCAAGCAGTTGTGAACTCTACTTCGCAAACAACTCCTTCATCATCGGGCCATAGAGCGGGAAGCGTTCGCACAGCGACAGCGTCTGCGCGCGCAGGTCCGCGTGCTTTGCAGTGTCCTTCGGATTTCGCAGCGCCGTATCGATAATCCCGGCGATCTCTTCGAAGTCCGCTTCCTTCAATCCGCGCGTCGTACAAGCGGCCGATCCCACGCGAATCCCGCTCGGGTTCAGCGCCGTTCCCACTTCGTCGAACGGCACGCTGTTCTTGTTCACGGTGATGCCGATATGGTCGAGCACGTCGCTGGCGATCTTCCCCGTCACGCCGACATTCCGCAGGTCGATCAGCATCAAATGGTTGTCCGTCCCGCCGCTGATGATGTGGTAGCCGCGCTTGATCAGCGCGTTCGCGAGCGTCGATGCGTTCTTGATCACCTGCTTGCCGTACGCTTCGAATTCCGGCGTCAGCGCTTCTTTGAAACCGACCGCCTTCGCCGCGATCACATGCATCAGCGGGCCGCCCTGGATGCCCGGAATGATCATGCTGTCGATCAGCTCGCTCATCATCTTCGTGCGGCCGCTTTTCGCTGCCTTCTCGCCGAAGGGATTCTCAAAATCCTTGCCCAGCAGAATCAATCCGCCGCGCGGCCCGCGAAGCGTCTTGTGCGTGGTGGTCGTGGTTACATGCGCATGCGGCACGGGGCTCGGCAGCAGGCCTTTCGCGATCAATCCGGCCGGGTGAGCGATATCGGCGAACAGGAACGCGCCCACGCTGTCGGCGATTTCGCGGAACTTCTTGTAATCGATCGCGCGCGAGTACGCCGACGCGCCGACCGTGATCATCTTTGGCTTCTCTTTTTTCGCGACGTCCGCGACGTGGTTGTAATCGATGTGCTCGGTCTTCTTGTCCACGCCATACGCGACGAAGTTGTAGAACTTCCCCGAGAAATTCACCAGCGACCCGTGCGTCAGATGCCCGCCGTGGCTCAGGTCCATCCCCATCACTTTGTCGCCGAACTTCAGGAACGAAAAGTACACCGCCATGTTCGCCGTGCTGCCCGAATGCGGCTGCACGTTCGCGTATTCCGCGCCGAACAGTTTCTTCGCGCGGTCGCGCGCCAGGTCTTCGGCGATGTCCACCTGCTCGCAGCCGCCGTAGTAGCGCTTGCCCGGGTACCCTTCGGCGTACTTGTTGGTCAGCACGCTGCCGGCCGTTTCCAGAATCGCCGGCGAAACATGGTTCTCGCTGGCGATCATTTCCAGCTGCGTCTGCTGGCGTTTGCATTCGCCGCGAACAGCTTCAAACACTTCGGGATCGGAGGCGCGCAGAGCATCAAGCATCGGGACTGTCCTTTCTAACTATCGATTCGGCGTGCGTGAAAAACGCGAGCGCCTAAGCAGGGTCCAAAAATCAAGGGCGGTAGTATGTCGCACCCCCCGCCCGTTGCAATACAGGAAAGAGACAACGAAGCGTTGCCGCACGTGTCGCGCTGGTTGCGTCCCACGCGCCAAAAAATACGCACCGAGTGCACCTGCTCCCTCGTCGCCCCATCGCACCCTGCACCTCCTCTATATGCACATCCCCGTCTCCCACATCGTTCAACTCTGCACCTCGCGAATGGTGAGCGTTCCAAGACTGCACAATTCTCCCAACCGGGAACAACGAACCAGAAACCACGCACTTATTTTCGACAACACCGCCCCTCACGCGACTCGCCATTCTCCGCGAGACACTTTCCACCCACGCCTTTCCGCCTCTTTTTTCGGAAGGCTCGCGCGCCATCATCGCGCGCACTTCATTACGTGTCACACCCACGCTGAAGCTCTATCTGCTCGCCGCCCAACCCTCCAAGCCGCATCCCACTGCACGCCGTCTCTCCTTTAAAGGAGAGCCACAGCCCAAGAACGTCGCGCGCACGCGACATCCCAATCCAGTCCCGCACCAGCCTGCCAGCCGCTGCGGGTCCATCGTTGGTGGCGGAGTCAGCGCTCGGGTCGCGCATTCGGAGAAGGCGCACACAACCCACACTGCTCACGCCACAAAGTATAAGGAGGGGGTGGGAACATAAACGGGGTACCCCGTCTCAGGTATTTTTCGAGATAACTCTGCAAGTGCTGTTGTTGTAAGTGTTTGCGTCGAAATAATTTTCTCGAACATTTTTCTCGAAAAATCGGAGAAAGCGCCGCTTTTTTTGACGCTTATGTCCAATCCGATCTCCGCCACTCTATGTTCCTCAACGAAATCCCGTCACCGTGGTCATTCATCGTAAAGCCGACTCCATCTCGGCCTCACCTCGCCCGAATTCTGGCACCGCCACTGTCATACGCTTTCGCCCCTCATGGGTAAATCCGCGCGCTGACCAAATTCCCCGCGTGGCACGCCAATCGTGAGCCCACCGCTGTCGCGGTAGATCGGCAGATCGCCTGCCGCTCCCGCGCCCATGCATCTCTTCTCACGCAGGAGGTTCGCAACCATGAAAAAGACACGAGGCGGCCGAATGACCGCGGCCAAAAAGCGCGCCGCAAAGTCCCCTGGCGGCAAAGGCCTGATCAAGAATCGCCCCGCCGGCGAAAACATCATGAAGACCTAGTTCAAAGCAAGCGGCCCCCGATCGCAGTCAGCGTTCGGGGGCCGTTTTAAAACTGCCAGTTACTTTGCGTCTTTGCGTAAGTCCCGGTCCTTCGCTTACTCTTCGTCCACATTCACCCCACGCACCTTCTTCTCCGGCTGCGCCTTCGGTTCCGCCAGCATCTCGCGCAACGTATCCGTCCCCGGTTTCAGTTCATGCCCCTTCGGTTCTGTGGGACTCTTGAACTGAATATCTTTCCACTTGGGAAGTTTGGACGTCCGCAGCTTCCGGTCGTACTCCGCCCACAATTCGCTCTTCCGCTCCCACCACTTCACAATCTCCTGGTCGATCCGCGGTCGCGATTCCATCTGCGTCCCGCTCATCCGGTTGATCGTGCCCGCAATCAAACCCATCAGTTCATTCTCATTCCGCCAGCGCAATCGCTCCCTTTGAGGCCTCGCGTCATTCCCGGCGGCAACTTTCACTTCTTTCGTTTTCTTCTCGTTCTTTTCTGGCGGCTTTGCCGAATCGTCCGGTTTCGCCGAATCGTCCGGCTTTGTCGAATTGTCGCTCGGTATTTCCGGCGGCGTCCCATTCGCGATGTACCCGCCGTGCGTTCCGTTCCCGTTCGAATACCAGTTCCAGTAACTCCAGCGCAGCGTGCTCAGGAATTCCACGAGCTCATTCAGCGCCGACCATTTGTACTGCAGCGATCCCATCTCGACCGCCTTCTCCACCTTCACGCCGAATTCCTTCTCGCGCTTGAAACTGTCAGCCGCCAGGTATGCCGTGTACCCGAACTCATCCGCGCAACGCACCAGCGTCGCGAACGCCAGCGAACGCACCTCCGGATCGGGATCGCGGAAGCTCACAAAGTACAGCGTCTCAATCGAAGCCTGCTCTTTCGAACGCTCCAGAATCCCGATCGCCGCCAGCCGCTTGTCCGCTCGCTGCTGATTGTACGCCGCTAGGAATTGTGCCCGCTGTGGCGCTTCCGCCACACCGTCCTGAGCACCCACGCTGAGCGCGACACTGAAGAGCAGGGAGGTAAGAATCGAAGCGCGCATGTCTGCTTCCTTTCGAAACACCCAAGTTGCGGCGGTGCGGCGTGCACCATGGTACCCTTCTAGATCGATGCATATGGGAGACCAATTGGGTTGTTTTCCGTAGAGGCGCACCATGTTCGCCTGCCGAGCCTCAGTTCAGATCGCCCCATCTCCGCCCACAAATCCAACACCGCGATCCCTGCAAATCATTCCTTCTTTCTCTTCGTGCCTTGGCGTTGTTGTGCCTTTGTGGGAACCCTGTTTCTCGTACGTTTGAGCCTTCGAAAATGCCCCGTTTCTCCGTAGCGTCCGATAACGCTTTGAGTACAATTTGAAGCTCTGAAAAAGCTTTGTTTTACGTGCGTGATGGAGAGCCGTTTTTCAAATGTCCCTGCCGCCTGACGACCCGACCGACACAAACGAAAACCTGGAAAACGAACCCGAAGCGAGCGGTGCCGATTTGGTCCCGCCGCCTCCTCCGCCGCCGTCGCGGCGCGACCTGGGCGCGGGCGATTTCCACGGTGGCGACGTCAAAGATCTGCTGATCGAAGACGAACTCAAACACAGCTACCTCCGCTACTCCATGTCCGTCATCGTGGCGCGTGCTCTCCCCGACGCCCGCGACGGCCTCAAGCCCTCCCAGCGCCGCGTGCTGATGGCGATGAACGATCTGAATCTCGGACCGCGCAGCAAGCACCGTAAATGCGCGAAGATCTGCGGTGACACCAGCGGTAACTACCATCCGCACGGCGAAGCCGTCATCTACCCGACCATGGTCCGCCTCGCGCAGCACTGGAACACGCGTTACATGCTCGTCGATGGCCAGGGCAACTTCGGCTCCATCGATCCCGATCCGCCGGCGGCCATGCGATACACCGAAGCCCGCATGACCGGCCCGACGATGGAACTCTTCGACGATCTTGAGAAAGACACCGTCGACCTCGTCCCCAACTACGACGAAACGCGCAGCGAACCGACGGTTCTGCCCGCGCGCTTCCCGAATCTGATCGTCAACGGTGCGCAGGGTATCGCCGTCGGTATGGCGACCCAGATTCCGCCGCACAACCTGCGCGAAATCTGCGACGCGATCGTGATGCTGATCGAAAATCCCGAATGCAGCGTCAATGAACTGATGCAGCACGTGAAAGGTCCCGACTTCCCGACCGGCGGTCTGATCTGCGGACGCGAAGGCATCCACAGCGCCTTCCACACCGGCCGCGGCCATCTCACGCTCCGCGCCAAGGTCCACTTCGAAGAAGAGAAGGATCGCGAAAAGATCGTCGTCGACGAAATCCCGTACCAGATCGGCCTCAAGCGCCTGATCGAAAAGATCGTCGAAGCCGTCAAGGGCGACCGCATCAAGGGCATCAGCTACGTCAATGACGAAAGCAGCAAGGAAGGCCTGCGTGTCGTCGTCGAATTGAAGCGCGGTGAAAACCGCGACGTGATCCTCAACCAGCTCTACAAATACACGCCGCTCGAAGCCACGTTTGCCGTCAACATGCTCGCGCTCGTCCGCGGCCGCCCGCGCATCCTCAATCTTAAGCAGATGCTGGAGCAGTACCGCGATCACCGCAAGGACGTCATCGTCCGTCGCACGCGCTACTTGCTCGCCAAGGCCGAAGAACACGCCCACATCCTCGAAGGCAAGATCATCGCCGTCGATCACATCGACGAAGTGATCAAGATCATTCGCGCCGCGAAGGACCCCGACGAAGCCCGCGACAACTTGATGACGCGCTTTGAACTGACGCTCCGTCAGACCAAGGCCATCCTCGATATGTCCCTGCGCGCGCTGACCGGGCTGGAACGCGACCGCTTGAAGGCCGAATACGAAAGCACGATGGACCAGATTCGCGACTACCAGTCGATTCTGTCCGACATGAACCGCGTGCTCGACATCATCAAGGAAGACCTGTACGAAATTAAGGAGAAGTACGGCGACGATCGCCGCTCCGTGATCGTAGGCGAAGCCGGCGACATCGACGCGATGGACCTCATCGCCGACGAAGTCATGGCCGTTAACATCAGCCACAAGGGCTACGTCAAACGCGAACCCCTCAGCAGCTACCGCCTGCAGGGCCGCGGCGGCAAGGGCATCATCGGTGCGCGCAGCAAGGACGACGACGATTTCCCCGAACACCTGTTCATCGCCAACACGCACGACTACCTGCTCTTCTTCACAAACGACGGCCGCGTCTACTGGCAGAAAGTCTACGATTTGCCGCAGCAGGGCCGCATGGCGCAAGGTCGAGCCATCGTCAACCTGCTCGAACTGCAGGAAGGCCAGAAAGTCGTCGCCATCGTCCCCGTCGAAAACTTCGAAGAAGACGCCTCCATCTTCATCGTTTCGATGCAGGGCTACATGAAGAAGTGCCGCCTCAGCGAATACAAGAACCCGCGCCGCGGCGGCGTGGCCACGATGGGCCTTGAAGAAGGCGACCACGTCATGGCCGCGAAGTACGTGAAGCGCAACCAGGAAGTGGTGCTCTGCACGCGCAACGGCATGGCCGTCCGCATCGACGAATCCGTCGTCCGCGACATGGGCCGCAGCGCCCGCGGCGTCAACGGTCCGAATCTGGAAGATGGCGACAGCATCGTCAGCGTCGTCGTCGGCCAGCCCGGCGATTACCTCCTTACTGTGTGCGAAAAGGGCGTCGGTAAGCGCAGCCAGATCGACGAATACCGCAAGACCTCCACGCAGCGCGCCAAGGGCGTGATCAACGTCAAGATCACCGAAAAGAACGGTCCTGTCGTGGCCGTCATCGCGGTGAGCGACGGCGACGAAATCATGCTTATGGCCGAAAAAGGCAAAGTCATCCGCACCAAGATGGAGGACGTCCGCCAGACCGGCCGCGCCGCCGTCGGCGTTTACATGATGGAACTCGACGACGACGACAAGATCGTCACCGTCGCCAAGATCGCTGCCGAAGACGCCAAGGACGCGCACGAACAGGCCGCGGCGCTTAAGGCCGAAGCCAACGAAGAAAAACTGCGCGAAAGCGGCATCATCAAGAAAGCCGACCTGGCCGCCGAAGCCGCAAAGTCCACCGAGCCCGAAAAGCCCGGCGTCAACCTGCAGGAAATGATCAACCGCGCGGAAGACGAACAGAAAAAGAAGGACGAAGGAACCGAGCCGGAAGCCAAGTAAGCCGTAACGAGGCACGGGCAGCCCGATCACGGCTGCCCGTGCGGAACTCCGGAAAGTCCCGCCAGATTATGATCGCCATCCTTTCCGACGTTCACGCCAATCTCGAAGCGCTCACCGCCGTCTACCGCGACCTGCAGCAGCGCGGCATCAAGCGCACGTTTTTTCTCGGCGATATCGTCGGCTACGGACCCAATCCGGCGGAAGTCCTCGAATTCATCAAGCACTTCGAATTCTGTCTGCTCGGCAACCACGACGAAGCCGTGCTGCAGGGACCCGCGAAAAATTTCAACGCCATGGCCGCCAAAGCCGCGCTCTGGACACGCAAGCAGATCTGCCCCGATGAACTCACCGCCGGATTTTTCCGGCCTGCATTATTGCAACAGCGCCGCGAACAGTGGGATTATCTGCTGAAGCTGAAACCGATGCGCACGCTCGGTGATATTCTCTTCGTCCACGATACGCCCGCGCGCCCCGGTTCGTGGAAATACGTCCGCACGCAGGAAGACGCCGCCGCCGGATTCGCCGCGCATCCCGCCATGCGCGCGTTCTTCTTCGGCCACTCACACCAGCCCGGCGTCTGGACGCCCGAGCGCTTCCTCGGTTCCGAACCCGGCCGCAAATTCGATTTCACTGAACGGGTGATGGTGAACGTCGGCAGTGTCGGCCAGCCGCGCGACAAGGACCCGCGCGCGTGCTACGTCATTCTGGAACCCGACGGCTTCCGCTTTTACCGCGTCCCCTACGAGTTCCAGAAAACGCAGGAAAAAATCCTCGCAATCCCCGAACTCGATCCCATCCTCGCTCACCGCCTCGGCATCGGGCAGTAGTTCCCGCGCGAAGCGCGTGCGACTTACTTCACCGGCACCTGACCCGGCGATTTCAAATACGTCAGCAGATCCAGCAGCTCCTGCTCGCTCATCTGCTGTATCAGCCCTTCCGGCATCATCGATTGCTGGCTCTGCTTCCGGCTCGCGATTTCACCCTTCGGCAGCGTCAGCGCTTCTGTCGCGGTCGCAACCGTCACAGTCTGATCCGTCTCGCTGCGAATCAACCCCGACAGCACGCGCCCATCTTTCGTCTTCACGATCCACGTTAAATAATCCTGAGCCACCAACGCATTCGGATCGAGCAGGTTCTGCAGCACATACTCGGCTTCCACGCGCCCCGAACCCGTGAGATTCGGACCCACGTTGCCGCCATCGTCAAAGAGCGTATGGCAGCTCGCGCAGGTCTTTTTGAAAACAGCCCGCCCGCGCGATGCGTCGTTCTTCGCCGGGTCGGCCTTGGCCGCGAGTTCCTTATAGCGCTTCAGTTCTTTCAGCGTTTCTTCCGCCGCCGGCCGCGAAACGCCCCAGTTTTCTTTCAGCCAAGCGCTCACGTCCGCATCGCCCAGGCTTTCCAGCAGGCGCGCCGCGTACGCAGAAACATCTCCGCGCGGAACCTTGTTCTCCTTCAGCGCCTTCACCAACGCCTGCGCGTACACGCGCCGCGCCGAAAGTGTGTTCACCGCGTCATTCTTCTCCAGCGGCGTCAGCGACGGATACAGTTCCAGAATCTTCTCGGCAATCGCCGGCTCATCGAACGCCGCCAGCCCGCGCAACGCCACCGCGCGCACAGCTGCGTCGCTCAGAAGTTCCTGCAGCAGTTCCGAAGTCCCCGCCGCCTTCGCGCCCATCAATGCGTCCAGCGCCATCGTGCGTTCGTCCGTTGGCACATTAGCGTCCTGTGCGCGCTTCTTCAAAAACTCCAGCGCCGCCGTGTCGCCGAACTGCAGCGCCAACCCCACCGCCAGCTTGCACACATCCTTGCTCGGGCTGGAGATCAGCGCGGGCGACAATTCCGCCCAGCCTTCGGGCGCTTTCAAATCGCGCCGGCCTTTCAGCGCCGCCGTGAATCCCTGCAAGACCTGCTGCCGGAATTTCAAATCCTCTTTCGATTTCAAAAGCGCGATGATGCCCGTCCAGTCGTCGCCCGCGACCGCCAGCCGGCGCGGAATGAATTCGCGCAGTGTCGGAAACGGTGTCTCGCCCGCGATTTTCAACGCGCGCGCAGGATCTTTAACGACCAGCGGCTCAATCCCATACCACAGCATCAGTGGAATATACGGATCGCTGATATCGTCCGGCACCTTCGCCAGAATCTCCGCCGCCTCCCAGCGTTCGCTGTCGTTCAACTTCTGCATCAGCGATGCCAGATGCAATCGTATACGCGGCGAGAGCGACGCGAGCCCTTTGGCCTTCGCGCCGAAGCCCTCATGCTCCTTTTTCTGCGCCATCACTCGAATCAGCCAGACGACTTCCTGCTCGCTGGCCGTGAACGGATTCAGCCGGCTGAAGATCAGATCGGTGTCCGCTCCCAGCGCGAAAATCGTGGCCAGCGCGCGCATTCTGTGCGGTGGCAGGCCCGTGTCGTACATATCGCGAAGCTCGGTCGCGGCGGCGGCGCCCAGTTTTCCCGCTGCTGTGCGTTCAAGCAGAATCCGCCGCGCTTTGCGCGCAAACCATTCGTTCTTATGCGTGTGCAGCGCGACCAGTTCAGAGTTGGTCAGTTTTTGCAGATCGCCGTTCCACGGCTTCACATCGCCATACGTAATCTTCCAGATGCGCCCGGTGTCTTTCTGGCTTCCCGTATGGCATTCGCCGCCCTGGTTCCAGTCGGCCACATACACCCCGCCGTCGGGACCGTATTTAATCGCCGTGCCGCGGAACCACTTGTCGTTTGCGAACATGAAATCCGCGCCGTGCTTCGCGACGTAACCGCTGCCTTTTTTCTCCAGAATATCCATGTTGATGCGGTTGCCGTGCGTGTTGCTCATAAAGGCCTTGCCGCGGTACTTTTCGGGCCAGTTATCGCCCTGATAAATCATCAGTCCGGAATGCGAATGCCCACCGCCGGCTTCGCCGTGAGCCCCCACGCCGCCGCGCGAACTCGTCCACGTGCCGCCGGCCCAATGCAGGTGGTCCGCGCACATTTCAATCAGGTCGTAAATGTTGGGATTGAAATCGCTCCCGAACATGCGTTTGAAGTGCGCGCCCGGCACCACATGCCAGAAGTGCCCGATGACATTGTTCGTCATGAAGATTTCGCCGTCGGCGTTGAAGTCGATACCCCACGGATTTGTCGTTCCGTGCATGACGACTTCAAATTCTTTCGTCAGCGGGTGAAAGCGCCACATGCCGCAGTTGAAATCGACGCGATCCTTCTCTTCCGCGCCCGGCTTGCCGACTTTCGACGGCGACGTGATTCCGTTCGCGCCGTACAGCCAGCCATCCAGCCCCCACGTCAGCGTACAGATGGTGTTGTGCACGCCCTTCGTGGACCAGCCATCCAGCAGCACCTGCGGTTCGCCATCGGGTTCGTCATCGCGGTTCGCATCGGGAATGAAAAGCAGATTCGGCGCGCTGGCGACATACACGCCGCCGAAGCCCACCGTCAGCCCCGAGATATAGTTGCCCTTATCCCAGAACACCTTCTTCGTGTCGAAAACGCCGTCGTTGTTCGTGTCTTCAAAAATGACGATGCGGTCGTTGCCCGTCGCCGCCCATTTGGGGTAACTCAGGAATTCCGCCACCCACAGCCGCCCGCGGTCGTCGAAGTCGAACGCCACCGGCTGTACCACGTCCGGCTCGCCCGCAAAGAGCGACACTTTGAAACCTTCCGGCACCTTCATTTTCGCCAGAGATTCCTGCACCGGCAGCGGCGCCTTTTGCGCGTCGTCGGCAGCACGAACAGCAGTAGCGAGGGTCGCAACGGTCAATACAAACGCCAGTAAAAAGCGCATGGGTTCATCCTTGGCAAAACGGTTCGAATCGGACTAGCCATGTATACACGGGGTTTCACGCGTGCGCTGAGAACCTCATCGAAAATCTGGCCGGAAAATCAGGGCTTGTCCGTTACTCCAACAGGGCAGGGGGAGTCACGCCATGCCGGAAAAAATCAACGCGCTCGACACACCGCTGCCTCGCCACAAAAGTTTCTGGAAGCGCCTGTTCCGTTTCGACCTCGGCATGCTTGTCTGCTTCATCCTCGCGGTCAATTTCATGGTCTACGCCAACTGGCAGCTGCGCGATGGCTACCGCGTTGTCGTGAACACGGATAACGAGAAGCGCGTGGTGCTGCGGCCGAAGTACGAAGTCGGCTGGCCCTGGCATTTTTTGAAACTCAATGGCATCCAGAAACGCGTGCAAACCAATACCCAGGCCGACAGCGAACCGATGGTGGAAGTCCTATCCTGGACCGATGGCGCGCTGACACTCGGTGTCAATTTCGTCTTGGTTTGTGTCCTTACTATACTGTTTGTGGGACTGAAATCGGCGCTATTTGCCGAAGGCAGAAGGCGTGCACCAGCGCGTTTAACGAATAAAAGAATTCCGCCAGAATTCGTGTAATTTTTCTCACTCTCGCGCGAAGTAATAGCAGGGAGAGAGTTCACCATGAGCACCACAACCGAAGACCTTCAGCGCCGCGCCTGGCGCGAACTATACGAAATGCTGAGCGCGGATATCGAGCTCGACGGCGAAGCGCAGAACGCAGACAACAGCGCACCGTCTGTCGAATCGCCCGAGTATGAGTGCTGAATCTTTGAACTATTGCGTACTTATTTCCGAGCCGGCTTCAATAACTTGAACTTCGCGTGATCCCACCATTCCACCCACTGGTCCTGCGGTGCATCCCATTTGGGATAGCCTGACGGCAGGATCTTTTTCAGCAGATCACGCGGCAGCAGTCGCAGGTTCTCGTCGTCGCGGAAAAGCAGCGGGAAGCTTTCTTCCGCCAGCAGCACTTTGTCTTCCGCGCCCCAGGAACCGCGCGATTTTGCGGCATCGTTGGCGGTATCGGCCAGGCGGTCCTGATCGCGTGCGATATTCCATAGCAGCGCATCCGAAGTGTTCGTGTCGTAACGCTGCTCGTAGGCAGTCAGCAGCATCAGCGCGTTCAGCGGGCCGCCGGCGATGGATGCGGAGTTTTCGATATCCAGCACCGCACCGGCAACCTGCTTCGCGGCGCTTCCACCGCTGCGCAGTCGTTCGCGGTCGCGCTTGGAAAGATAATCCGGCGGCGGTGGCGGCGGTGTTTCAAGCGTGCCGGTGTACGAGGCCATCGCGGCATGGTGCGCGTCCTGAAAAATTCCGGCCGTCAGTGGACTGCCCGGTACAGCGAGAGCATGCAGCAGTTCCACGCGCACGAAAAGATCCGTCGGGTGCGTGTACGAACCGTCAATAAACGGATACGCCATGGTGCCGAATCGCTTCAAGCGCTGCACACTTTCGTTGCGGGAACGTTCCGAGCTGTCGAAAAAATTCCGCGTCAGCCGGTGCAGCTCCATGCGATCCTGCTTGTTCGGTTCGGGAAACGGCTGCGCTTTCTGCGCCAGCAGCGACTTGATATCAGGCTTCTTCGTCTTTGGAAAAGTGAGCGCCGACGTCACGTCGGGTGCGGATGCCGCGTCCGGATTCGTGGCGCTGCCAGTTCGCGGTGCAACACTGGGGGCGCTGCCCACCGGAGCTGCATTGATCGTCACCACATCTTTCGCGGGAATCTGCAGCACCCCGAAGCGCGTGCGCAATCGGACGGTGCCATTTTCGGTGTTGATGTACTCGCCCTGCAACGTCTGGCCGTCCGCCGTTTTCACCTGCACTTCAGCGGCGAACGCCGTGCAGCCAATCAACGCGAATAGGAACAATACTGTCCAGCGCATGAGAAATCCCCGGGAACTCCTTTATAGCATGAACCGCCAAGTCGGGAAGAAAGGAACAGGATTTCAACGCAGGCTGGCCGGAATCCAGACTTAGCGCTCGCTGCCAAAATCCACGCGGAAATGCCGCGCAGGTCCCCAGTTGTTGGCCTGATCGGTCGCTCGAACGTGCAGGTACCAGACGCCGGTCCGTCCCGCCGCGGGCATCACCGTTTGCACCGTGTTCACCACTTCCGGCGGTGTTGTGGTTGGCTTCTGATCGAGAACCGTCGCATAACCCAGAATGCCGCTCGGGTCTTCCGCGGCTCTCCATTCGAAGCGCCCGCTGCCTCCCCCGCCGGTGAGATCCAGGTTGTCGAGCAGGATCGAACTGCCGCGTTTCAAGCCGGCTTGCCCGCGTGAGCTTAAAATGATTTTGGTGACGAGACGGTACGGCCAGTTCGGGATTGCGTTCTCCAGCAGCGCGCGCAGATCGACGCTGGCGTGGCGGATTGTGCCATCGGCGACGGCATCCTCAACTCGGCCAATCGGTTTCTCACCACCACTGCCCAGGAATCGGATCGTGTACCAGTCGCCCAGCACTTCCACTTTCAGATCCGCCACCATTCCCGGCGTAGCCACGTAATCGAACTGCAGCATCGGCGCGTGATCGATCCACCACGCATTGCGATGCAGCAACGCTTCGAAATTCGCGTCCGTATCGAGCGCCGTCAATTTCACCGCGCGCTTGCCGAACAGCGCGCCGCGCGTGACCCATTCCATGCCACAATCCTGGATGGGGAAGACGTGGCCGGTGTGCTCTTCAAAATCCAGCCCGAAGCTGGTTTCCATCTGCATCTGGCGATGCAACTGTTGTCCCAGCACCTGCGACGAAACGCGAATCTGCTCGATCGCGGGGCCAGCCTTGTCCTTGCTGTGGTCGACTGTGAGCACCAGCGGCTCGCTGACTTGCAGCGTGTTGCCGATCAGGTCCTTCACGTTCTGCAGTTCAATCGTCACCTTCTGCCCATCGTCGAAGGTCAGGCCCGCGCGCGCAGCGTCAAGCGTCAACACGCCGTCGCCGCGATCGTAACTGACGCCGCGCCAGCCCGATCCGATCACTTTTCCGTTCACCGAAATCCGCAGCATTCCCGATTCAACACCGCTCGGATCGTCCACAATCATGCGTACTGTCTGACCGGTCAGGATTCCACCGGCGTGCTGCGGCGCGAGCGCCACGCGCGGGGGCGTGGTGTCCAGATGGAAGGGCTGGTGTGCGATCGCCGACCAGCGGCCGGTCGCGTCTTTGACTTTGACGTGCAGGTAATTCCAGCCGTCTTTCAGCTTCAGAGTAGTGTTGCGGCGCAGGGCCTCGCCCAGCAGCTCCCCGGCGCGAATGTCCTGCTTCTCGCCCGGATCGCTCTCCGGCTTTTCGTCGATGCTGGCGGCGTAGCCGTCGATGCCCGCGATGCTTTCGGTATGCCAGCCGAAGCGCAGCACATCCGCGCGCGCACTGGGCAGCGGCTGGATGCGGTGAATCCAATACTGCATTCCGCGTCGGTTGCCGCGCCAGCCATTATCGAAAAAGCTGACATTCCGGACTTCAGTTCCGGGGCCCTGGCTTGAGCCATCAAGGAACAGCCGCTGCAGCGGAATGATGCTCCGCCGCCATGTGCCGTCGGCGGCGAAATCGGCTGGAGGCCCGAAGCGCGCGTGAATGTCGCGCGATTCGGGATCGCGCGCGTCGCCGATATCCGTCAGCAGCAGCGCGAAATTCGAACCGTACTGGTCGTTAAAGTGGAGGTTCGTGGGGGTTTCGAATGGAATTTTGTAGTCGATCAGGAAATACGGCCAGTTGCGCAGGTTGTAATTCATGTCGCCGGCCGTGAAGCCGAACGACGAGCCGTCCATCACTGCGTTTACCTGCAGACTCTGCCGTTCGCCCGCGGGCGCCCACGGCGGTGCGTCCGTACTTTCCTGGAGGCGCGCGCCGGCATCGATCGACTGAACATTCATCAGCCGCAGTGCGCCGCTGCTGGGGGTAACGCTGGCGTCGCCGGCGATTTCCACGGCGATGCGCGGAGCGCGGAGCGCGCCTTTCCATGCTACTGCTTGCGCCGCATCGTATTTGAACGCGGCCTCGTACCCCGGCTGTTTGTTCCCCGCGCGATCCTGGAAGCCGAGCAACTGCAGCTTCAGATCCGGTTTCTGTACTAGCGCATCGACGTTCAGCTGCGGGAGTTCGATCTTCAGCGTGGACGTGCGGTCGTCGTACGCTTGCAGTTCGCGCGGCACCGCCACGCCGCCGACGGTCACCTGCAGCGATTCTTCCAGCACACCGCTGCCGCTCGCATCGTCGAAGACGATCTTCACGCTGCGGCCGTCGCCGTCGGTGTCGAACGGCCAAACTGTTTTCACAACCTTCGGCGCCACGTCGTCAACGTCCTGTGGCGAAAGAATCTGGATGTCGCTGATTGAGTAACTTGCCCCCGCGTGGTTTGCGTTCATCCCCGCGAGAAGATAATTCCCGTTGTCGAGATTGCCGATCAGAAGGCGCAGCGAAGGGCGTTGTACGCGGTTGAAGCCGCGGTCTTTCCACAGCGCACGCCAGCCAGCTTGGAGATCGAACTGGAGCGTATGCCACGCTCCGTCGGCAACGATGCCGGGAACTTCGCCGGCAAGCGGCGCGAATTCGTTCGATTCTTTGGAGCCGGTCATGCGCCAGCGGTACGCGCCGGTGTAACGCGGGTTGCCACCGCGTTCGGAGACATCGACGAGATAGAGATCGATGTTCGCGCCGGGTTCGATGCGGTACGCGAAGCGCAGCACGCCGCGCTGTTCGGGATCGATCAGCGCGCCTTTGAATTGGACACAGAACGGCCCGCCACCGGCGGCGTTCTCGACGCGCCAGGCTTCCGCACTTCCGCCGCCGCCCGCGGCAGGAGCGACGGCCTTCGCCGCGTCGGCGGGAAGAGCGGGGGCTGTGGCGGGCGCGAAATTCTTGCGGGGGGATTTCAGCGAATCGCGAATCGCGGGCGGAAGTGTCTGCGCGGTTACGGCGGTCTGGACTTCGCCATCGTAAAGATTGATTACGCGGCCGTCTTCGTAAAGCTTTGCGCGGCGGGCTTCGAAGGGTGCGGGAGTGGCGCCGCCGTGAGCGATGCGCACGCGGGAAAGCAGGAAACCATTGTCGAGTGTCCAGAACGCGACGCGTCCGCCGTCGAGCGGTTCGGGGTCCTTAAAAGAGAAGGCTTTTGCGCCGTCGCGGTAGAAGGAGACGGTGTCGCCGGATTTTTCGAGGCGGATGTTGAACCAGCGCTGATGCAGGTCGGGCTTGTCGGGATGACGGATGCGGTCGCTGAAGAGGCGGTGCGCCTCGTCGCTGGATTCGGCGACGAGCTTGCCTTTGCGATAGAGACGTGTCCAGCTGTTGCCGTCGCCGCCATAGATGAGCGTGTAACCGCTGTCGAGATTCAAACCGTCGCCGCAAATGGTGATGTTGTAGTCGCCGGGGCGTTCGAACGGCGGTTCTTCGCGCTGCATCATCAAGGCGACGTGGGCGTCGACCGAAATATCGCCGGTGAAGACATTCTTGTTCCAGAGCGACGCGACGGTGCGCGTCCGTCCGCCGAACCAGGACCAGCGCGGATCGCAGATCCATTTGTTCAGCAGGCCCCAGCGGCCGCTTTCAACTTTCCAGTCGGCGGGCGCGCTGTCGAATCCGTATTCGAGCAACCGCGTGGACCAGATACGGGCGGTCTCGGGCTTGCCAAGATTCTTCAGGCCTTTGATGGCGACGCGTTGCTGATCGATCGGTATGTGGGAAGTTTTTGTAATTTCGTCACTGCCGCCACGGAGGATGGTGCCGTCGAGATCGAATTCAATACCGTGGGGCGTTGCGCGCACGGCGATGCGTTCGTAGTTGACGCCGACGAGAACTTCCTCGTCCAGCTTCCAGCCGGTGCCTTCAGCTTTGACGCGGCCGGGGCCGATGCGGGCTTTGATGCGCCCTTCGGTCGGTTCATCGCCACAGAAGAAGGAGATGGCGAGTTCGTCGAATTGCGGCTTGGTGAGGACCACGATCTGTTCGCCGGGAAAGCGCGCCTGATGGACGGCCCAGCCGGTGACTAGGTCGCGTTTCCATTCCAGCGCAGGGTTGCCCCAGACGGACATGTTGTCTTCGGCGGCGAAGATGGAATTGATGCGGACTTCGGGGTGGATTGTGCCGTTGAGCAGCGCGCGATCGACGGCGACGTGGACGTCGTCGAAGAAAACGGGCTCTCCTTTAAGAGCATAGAGGCCGATCTTTCCGCGCGCGAGGCCGGGGACGTTCTGCTTCAGCACTTCGTTGCCGTCGATCAGACAGCGCACCGTCTCGCCGTTCCAATCGACGCTCATGCGATAAAATTCATACGGCCGGTAGCCCCCGTCACGCGAAGCGAGAACGGTTTCCTGCCCCTTCTGTATGCGGACGAGTTCCAGGCGATCCGTCGCGCCGGTCGGCGCTGTGCCGCGTTCGGCGGTGCCGCGCCAGCGGAAGAGCATGTAGTCGTCGGCGGAAAGCGCGGCGAAAGCGAGGCCGGCTCCGCCAGCGCCAAGCGGTTTGATGGCGACTTCAGCGGCGTAGTCGGTCCAGCCCGCATCGCCGCCAAAGACAAGCGCGAATCGGTCGGTGCCGATGGCGCCGGTATCGTTGTTGGGAGGGATGGCGATGCCTTCGGCAGGCGTGCCCCAGTGGAAGAAATCTTTGGTGATGTGGAAATCGCGCGGCTTGTTTTCGCCGGGCCGGAGCATCTTCAGCCGCACGTCGCCGCGGTAACCGCGGTGGAGCATCTGCATGACCTGGTACTGCTGAAGCTGGCTGATCGGAATGCCGTCGACTTCGAGAAAAATGTCGTCTTCAGCCAGGCCCGCGCGCGCGGCGGGAGAACCGCCGGTGATGCGTTCGATATGCAGCGTGCCTTCGAAGGGCGAGATCATCACGCCGAGACCGAATTCGCGATCGTTGTCGCGGATGCGACCTTGGAAGAGTTTGTCATCGCTGACGTTTTCATTGCCGAACGACGCTCGAAGCGAGAACGGATTGGCGCTCCGTTCGGGGAAGGCGAGCTGTGTCAGTTCCCAGCGGCCAAACTGCGGCTTCCAGTTTCCGTCTGCGCCGGTCCGCATAAACGAATCATCGAAGCGGATCTGGTTCTGTGCGACGGTCCGTCGCGCTCCGAGAACCAGGCCATCGACATGAACCTGCGTGCCGCTGGGCTGCTTCAGCAGAGTGGCGTTGGCGTCGGTGAGGTTTGCGGAGAACAATTCGCGCGCGTCGAGCCAGAGAGTCAGCTTCTTTCCGCGCAACAATGCGCCGAGCGTGTGTTCGCCCGGTGGCAGTTTTTCGATGGCGGCGTCCGCGAGTACGCGCGCTTCCGCGCCTTCGACTTCTTCAAGAAACGCTTTGGAACCGGTCAGGCGCAGGCGCAGGCCGCGCTTGGCGGCGAGTTCGTAGCCGGTGAAGAGTGAGACGATGTCTTGATCGGGTTTGAGACCATTGAGAAGTTCGGGTGGGAAATCGGCGAGCTGTTCGATCCAGCAATCGCCGCGCTTCTGTTCGGCGTCGTCGGCGAGGCGCAACGGGCCGGCTCTAGCGGGTTCGGGTTTGATTTCTTTCGGCTCGGAGGGCGCGGCCGGGGCGGGCTTTTCCGGGGCTTCGACTTGAACCTTCGGCTGTTGCTGGCGTTTCAACGCGGCGCGGCGCGAGACAAGTTTCATCAGGCCGGCGATGGCGATGCTGAGGACGATGATACAGAGAAAGAGTGTCTTTATGCGCACGCCCGGTTCCTGAGAGAGCCCGACCCTTCGACTGACAATGTCGTCCGCCTGCAGCCATTATACCGGCGAGATTTGACCCCGTAACCTGCAAGTCTTCGTATTCTTAGAGACGCACATAACAGTCGGACCCACATCCTTTTTAGAACAATTTGCACGTTGAGAAACCCCCACTAGGGTTGCACTTCAACGTTCAATCAGCCGATACAGTGTTTGTGCTGGGGGTAGCTCCACTTTAAATGAACACGCCGGTCGTTTCGTCACTCGCGAAACCGGGTTCTGGCACCGCTATCTCCGGGGCCAGCGAACCTTTGCGCCTGCAGCTTCAGGTGGACGCCGGCACGCCTTGGCCAGCCTTGAAAGTAACGGCCAGAGCCGAGACCCCAAATGGTGTAATCCCTGCTCTGGCCTTGCGTTGGGACAGCGGCAAGCTGCGCCACGGAGAACTGGCTTTCTCCGCCGATCCGATGGATGCGCTGCTGCTGCGCTCCTTATTACAGCAGCCCCGCCAGAACGAAGCCGTATTTCTGATCGGCGCTCGCGAGTTCGCCTCGATGCTTGCGTTGCTGCGCCAGCATTCACCCTTGTGCGAATACAGTGAAAGCGACCGCGTTGAACGGGTCGAAATTCTTTCGCTTCCGCCCGAACCGATGCTTGAATTTGTGCCCGCGCCATCGCCCGCTGTGGAAGTGCCGAATGTGCTGCGGCTGTGTGTGCGTGTGCGCTACCGATCTGAAGAAGGCGACCAGGAGTTGAGCGCGCCGGTGTTCCGCGGCCCGACGTACTGGACCTTCGAACAGCATGTTGCGCCCGCGCCCGAGATTCCCGTCGATCCGCTGCTGAAGAAAATGCTGTTGGGCGAAATCGAACCCGGCACGGTCTACAGCGGCGACGAAGCGCTGGATCTGATCTGCCGCGCGCGTCAGGCGGCCGGCGAAACCCTGCGCGTCCGCGTGGATGATCGTCTGCATCTGCCGCGCGTTTCGGCTCAGCCGTTAAAGCGCCGCACGCGTGTGACGGTGGACCGCGAAGGTTCGGTGCACGTGCTGGACGAAGTGCTCGCACCGGACGGCTCGGCGATTCCAGCGTCGGTCTTTACCGAAGCCTTGCAGAAAGAAGAATCGCAAGGCCGTGCGTGGATTGAATACCAGGGTCGTGCACTGCGCTTGCCTGAACCGGTGGCGCATTTCCGCCTGCCGTCGGAACGGACACTGAGCGACGACGCTCTGGCCGACTTCCTGATGGGCGAACTGCCGAAGTTGCAGACCGAAGGCGCACAGATCGACGCGGCGGTGAAGCGGCTTTCCGTAGCCAGTGAAATCAAACCGTGCGTGGCGCTGGAACTGGCCGATCGCGAAAGCAAAGACGTTCACGCGCAGTGGTATTTCGAAACGCCGTCGAACGCGGCGAATGGCGGCGCGTCGAGCGAATCGATCGCCCCCGTGGAAATTCTAGCGGCGGCGGCGGCGGGGAAACGGTACCTGCGGCGCGGCGATACGTTTGTGAAAGTGGATCGCGAAGCGGTGATGCGCTGTCGCCGGCAACTGGAACAGGCCGTGCCGCTGGACGGCGCGAGTGAAGTCGACGCGCATGGCGAGCAGGTTCCCGAGCTTCTGGCGTGGGCGCAGCAGGCCGGCGCGAGTCCGGATTCGCCGTGGAACATTTATGTGACGGACGGCCTGGATGGCGCGCACAAGATTAAAGATGCGCCCGCGACCGTGCGTTTCAACGTAGACGCCGAAGAGGAAGAAGGCGAAACGTGGTTTACGCTCAGCGCGGAATTTGATCACAGCGGCAAGAAGCTGAGTGAAGAAGAACTGCGCCAGATGGTGAAGGACGGGCGGCGCTGGTTCCTCGACGAAAACGACACGTGGGTGAAGGTGGACAGCGAAGCGCTGGAGAAGTTTGAACTCAGCGTGGAGCAGTCGGGCGTCAAACGTCAGCGCGGGCGTCGGAAGCAGTTGTACTACCGCTTCAAGCCGGCGTCGCGCGAACGGGTGACGGACATTTTCAGTCTCTCCGGCACGCTGCAGCACGCCGAACGGTACAAGAAATTCCTCGAGCAGTTGCGCGGCTTCGACAAGATTCAGGCTTTGCCGGTGCCGAAGGGCATGACGCTGTCGCTGCGCGAGTATCAGCAGCAGGGATTCGAGTGGATGGCGTTCCTGGCGAAGTACGACCTGAACGGCATTCTCGCGGACGACATGGGATTGGGAAAGACGGCCCAGACGATCGCGGTGCTGACGCGGAATTTTGAAGAGTTCGGGCGGCAGGTTTCGTTGATCGTGACGCCGACGTCGCTGGTCGACAACTGGCGGAACGAATTCCTGAAGTTCAGCCCGAAGATGAAAGTGATGGCGTACCGCGGCAGCCCGCAACGGCGCGACATTCTGCGGCAGGAGCTGATGGATTACGACGTGGTTCTCGCCACATATGCGACGGTGCGCAACGATGCGTCGTTGTTGCGGCAGGTGAACTGGCGCTACATCGTGGTCGATGAAGCACATTTCATCAAAAATTCTGCGGCGGCGACGACGAAGGCAATCAAGACGATACCCGCGCGGCACCGATTGGCTCTGACGGGAACGCCGATTCAGAACCGCCTGACGGAACTCTGGTCGCTGTTCGATTTTCTAATGCCGGATTTCCTCGGTCGGCAGATGCGGTTCCGCGAAACGTTCGAAGATCCGATCGCGCGGGTGCAGTCCGGCCGCGCAGAGAGCAAGGACGAGTGGGAGCAGGGCGAGCACGCGATGGAACTGCTCCGCGAACGGATCAAACCGTTCGTGCTGCGCAGATTGAAGACAGATGTCGCGAGCGAACTGCCGCCGAAGATCGAGAACGACGTGTTCTGTGCGCTGACGCCGGCGCAGGTAGGTCTGTACAAATCGTTCGCGGATTCGGCGGAAGCGAAGGAAGCCGTGAGCGAGCTGATGCGCAAAGGCGTGGATGGCGCGTGCACGGCGATTCTGGCGGCGTTGATGTCGCTGCGGAAGATCTGCAACCATCCGGATCTGATGTGTCTGCCGACGAACGAAGGTCGCCAGCATATTCGCGAACCGCAGCCGGGTTACGAAACGCGCGCGGGCAAGCTGGAAGCGCTGGGCGAATTGCTGGAACAGTGCCGCGAAGGCGGGCATCGTGCGCTGATCTTCTGCCAGCTGACGACGATGCTGGATATTCTCGCGCATTACCTGACGAAGAACGGCATGAAGTACCTGCGCATCGACGGCGAAACGCCGGGGACATCGCGGCAGGGGCTGGTCGAAAAATTCAATGCGGACAGCTCGATCGATGCGTTCCTGATTTCCACGCGCGCGGGCGGCGCGGGGTTGAATCTGACCGGCGCGGACACGGTGATTTTCTACGACCACGATTGGAACCCGGCGAACGACCAGCAGGCTCAGGATCGCGCCTATCGCATTGGGCAGATGAAGACGGTGAATGTGTATCGCCTGGTCTGCAAAGGCACGCTGGAAGAGAAGATTCTGAAGCGGCAGGCGTTGAAGAAAGCGCTCGCGAATTCTATCGTCACGCACGATCTGACGGGCTTCAAGGATCTCTCGCGCGAAGAACTGCTGGGGCTGTTTACGTATGAAGAAGCGGCGAAGGTCGAGCCGGAGAAGGACGAGTAAAACTCACACACAATGGAGTTTCGTGACAGACTGACGGAGGAATTCGGGATTCCGACGCGGGCGCTGTTGTTCGCACGGGCAGCGTACAATCGCTGCCCGTGCGTATTCGTCATTTCTCTAAGCGGAGACGGGTTCCGCCACGGCGGCCTCGGCGACCGCAGGCGCTTCGACGGCGGATGGCGCGAACATCTTTGACAGGGATGCGTTGAGGAACGCTTCGAGCGGCAGGTTGGCTTTCGTGGCCTCCGCTTGCGCAGCGTCGAGAACGGACTGTGGGAGTGTCAGCTGAATCTTCGAGGCGCGATTGGCTTTGTTCGGGCAATGCTTTTCGATGAGTGTATTGAAGTGCTCGAAGTTGAGCGGCTTGCGGAGCAGTTCCTTGATGCCGTACAGCACGGCTTTTTTAATGTAGCTTTCGTCGATGTTCACGGTCAGCGCGAAGATCGGAATGCCGGAGGCGCGCGCAAGCTGATTGAATTGTTCGAAGCCTTCCTTGGCGGGCATGAGCAGGTCAATCACGATGACATCGATCGATTCCTTTTTCAGGATCGCGATCGATTCAGCGGCCGTGCCGACATCGAAGATGGTATGCCCTTGCGGCTCCAATCCACGTTTAACCAGGTGCCGCGAGCAAACCACATCGTCGACGATCAAAACACGTGCGCCCATGTCTTCCTCCCCAGGTGGTGACGGTGCAACTTGCAATGGTTTGGCAACCCAGATGCCATATCGGGTGGTCCCGGCGAAAATGAAGCTCTGAATCGGGAGCACCAGTAGGCAATTTGACGTGTGAATAATATATTGTCTCGTTGGCTGAGAATTCGGACAACACCGACCGATGGGTTGTACACCTTAAGATGTAAAGTTGGCACCTTTCTACCCTTAATGGGGTGAGGTAGAATAAGTGCCAGACGTGCTGCGAGATTATCAACGTGGTTCTGTTTTATTGTGAAACATGTGGTGTGCGTGTGGCTCCAGAGGACCTGGATGACGGCACCGCGCGGCGTATCGACGACAGTCGAGCGCTCTGCTCGGCCTGTGTATCGCAGGAACGCGGCGCGAAGAAAACGCCCGCATCTGGAAATGCAGCGAATCTTCCGATCACTTTTACAGATGACGAAGCGTCGCACGATGCGAGCGGCGCTGGCGCGGCCGGTGAGACGCGGAAGTCGCAGCGGTTGACGCGTGGTGTGCCCGTGCCGGCACCGGTGGCGAAGCCGGCGTCGGGCGAATTTTCGCGCAAGAGCACTCAGCAGATTCCAGTATCGCGGGCGTCAAGTCGCGTACATACGACGCAGGCCAAGCCGGCGCCGAACAAGTGGATCGCGTTCGCGGCGGGCGCGGGGATTGTGCTGGTGGGCGTGGCGGTAGCGCTGATGAATTCGGGGCCCAGCGAAGCGGAGCGCCCATCCACTGCGACTGCCAGCCCGAAGACTGGCGGGGAAGCGCCGAAGACTATCGAGAAATCGCCGACGGAAACTCCGCCCGCAACGCCGACGACTCCAGTGGTCGCGCCGCCGACGGAACTTCCCAAAGATCCGCGCGAGCGCGAAGCGGTGGCGCTGTTGGAAGAGGCGAAAGTATACAAGCGCACCAACATGGACGACGTGTACGGGTACGCCGAAAAACTGGAACAGTTGTCGAATGCGTACCGGGCAACCGCGGCGGGGCAGGAAGCGCAGAAGCTGCTGTCGGGGGTGCAGTACCCGGATCCCCAATCGCAGCTGGCGCCTGATGGAGCGTGGGCGGGCGCGGTGAATCTGCTGGATCTGATCGACACCAAAAAGGATGTGGTGGGCGGAAAGTGGAGCAAGAGCGGGACGGTGCTGAACGTCGAGCCGGAGAAGACTGTGCGCATCCAGCTTCCGTATGAACCGCCGGAGGAGTACGACTTCAAAATTGTGTTCAAGCGCCTGAGTGGCGAAGAGGATGTGAACCAGATTTTCAGCACCCACGGAAAAGCGTTGATGTGGTGTATGGCCGCGTCGAAGAATTCGTGGATGGGGTTTGAATGCGTACAGGGAAAAGTGACAGCCGGTGGACCGGCCAGCGTGAAGGTGGCCAAGGCGCTGGAGAATAACCGCAAATACACCAGCATTGTTCAGGTGCGGAAGCGGGTGGTGCGGGCCTTTCTGGATGGGAAACTGGTGAAAGAGTATCGCACCGATTACAGCGATTTCAGCATGCGCAACGAATGGAAACTGAAGAACGAGCGCGTGCTGGGCCTGGGGGCTCACAACAGCAAAGTGGTGTTTGAGAAGATTGAGTTGCGGGCGGTGAGCGGGGTGGGGAAGAAGATACGGTAGTGTGCTCATCCCGGCCCTCTCCTTGGAGAGGGTTTTTGCTTTGCTTGGCAGGGGCGGGTGGGGCGGTAGACTTCTTGCTCCATGCTTCTCGATCTGCTCTACGGCCTGGCAGGGCTCCTGCTGGTTCCGTATTTCCTTTATCGACGGTACATCAAGCGCAAACAGAGCGCGGGGCTTCGCCGTAAGCTGGGGGCAGCGCCGGTGCGCGAGGCCGGGCGGAAGCGCGTATGGATTCACGCGGTGTCCGTGGGCGAAGCAGCGGCGGCGGAGACGCTGATTAAGACGCTTCGCGCCGAGATTCCCGGGGTCGATATCGTCGTTTCCACCACCACCGTGACGGGACAGGATGTGGCCGCGAAGAAGTATGGCGCGGAGAATGTCTTTTATTACCCGCTCGATTTTTCTTTTGCCGTGAAGCGCGCGCTGGATGCGGTGCAGCCGACGGTGCTGGTTCTGATGGAACTGGAAGTATGGCCGAACATGACGGCGGTGTGCGCGACGCGTGGCATTCCGGTGATTGTCGTCAACGGACGCGTGACTGAACGTGCGGCGGCGCGTTACAAGCGCTTCTGGTTTCTGGTCGGGCCTTCGTTCAAGCGCGTGAAACACTGGCTGGCTCAGACGGACGAATATGCGACGCGGCTACGCGAATTGGGCGTCGATGAAGGACGCATCGAGATTGCGGGGAATATCAAGTACGACGCGATCGATACGGTGTTGCAGGCGGGTGAACGCGAGCAACTTCGCGCGAAACTGGGGATGAGCATCGACGCGCCGGTGCTGCTCGGTGGCAGTACACATCCAACAGAAGAAGCGGAATTGCTGAAGGCCTGCAAGGATCTGCGGCGCTGGCTGCCAGAGTTGCGGTTGATCCTGGTGCCGCGCCACCCCGAGCGCGCGCCGGATGTCGAAAAAGAAATTGTGCAGGCAGGATTTACGCCGGTGCGGCTGAGTGCGTTGCGAACGGGCGTGGCACCGCCGCTGCCGGACGGTATCGATGCGGGGCGGACGGTGCTGCTGGTGGATGTCGTCGGCGAACTGAAGGGCATGTACAAAATCGCGGATGCGGCATTCATCGGCGGATCGCTGATTCCGCACGGGGGGCAGAACATTATGGAACCGTGCGGGTTGGGTGTGCCGGCGCTGCACGGGCCGCATATGCACAACTTCAACGATGCGATGGAGATCCTGCGCGGCTGCAACGGCTCGATTGAAGTTTCGCGCGAGACGCTGGGCGTGGAGTTGGGGAATGTGTTCCGCGAACTGGGTGCGTACCGGCGGATGGCATCGCGGGCGCGCGAGGCGTTTTTGCAGCGGCAGGGGGCGACGGGGAGGACGGTGGGGTATCTGAAGGGGTTGATGGGATAGTCCGATTCAGCCACAGGAATTGAATCATGCCTCTTGTCTATCGTGCGGAGTGCTCACATTGCAAGAATAGTGCGGGTGGCCACGATGTGGATGTTGCAGTCAAACTTGATGATGGCCGAACTGAAATTTTACGGCATCCGTTAGAAACGCATGACTTGGAACGGCTCGGGTATACGTGGGAAAAAGCTCGGATGGAAGGGCGCCTGTTCTGGGTATTTCACTATGTCTGTGAGGGCTGCGGAGAACGTCACGACGTGGCTCGAAAGCAGGAAGCAACGACAGGATGCACGGCCTCTTTGTTGTGGGTTGCGGGTGGATGGGCGGCTGCGTTCCTTCTTGGCTATGCATTTTTCGGCCCGCGTTGGTACAAGTGCTTCTGGGTGGCTCTCGTCGCTAGCTTTGGATTCATGATTGTACGCAGCATTCTGGATTCCCAGAAAGAATCAGCAATTAATTTGGCAGTCGATCAAACGGAGCGCTGCCGAAAGTGCGGTGGCTCCAAGTTTGTCTCGCTTCCGGCCGCCAAAAAGAAGCTTCTTCCATGCCCCAAATGCGGAACCAAATCGATGCGGTATGACTCGATTGGGATCAGCTGAATCGATTGCAGTGGAATTTTTGCAGTGAGTGTTGAGTTGAGAGAGCCATGCCTGAGCCTTTGATTGTCGCGAAGAATCTTTTGAAAGAGTACCGGACGTACGATCGCCGCGAGGGGATTCGGGGGGCGGTGGTCGATCTTTTTGCGCGGCAGTACAAAACGTTGCGCGCGGTCGATAACGTTTCGTTCGAAATCAATTCGGGCGAAATGGTGGGGTATATCGGCGCGAACGGGGCAGGGAAGTCCACGACGATTAAAATGCTGAGCGGGATTTTATTTCCCAGCGGCGGCGAATTGCGTGTGGATGGGCTGGTGCCTTACAAGGATCGCGAGGCGCATGTCCGGAATATCGGCGCGGTGTTCGGGCAGCGATCGCAGTTGTGGTGGGATCTTGCGGCGGGCGAATCGCTGCGGTTGCTCGCGCGGATTTATAACGTCAGTGACGCCGACTATGCCAGGCGGATGGACGAGTTCGAAGCGGTGCTGCAGCTGAAGGAGTATTTGAAGACGCCTGCGCGGAAGTTGTCGCTGGGGCAGAAAATGCGCTGCGAACTGGCGGCGTCGCTGATTCATTCGCCAAAGATTGTGTTTCTGGATGAACCGACGATCGGCCTGGACGTGGCGGTGAAGCAGTCGATTCGCGAATTTGTGAAACGGATCAACAAAGAACGTGGAACGACGGTGATCCTGACCACGCACGATCTGCGGGATATCGAAGAACTCTGTTCGCGCGTGATTATCATCGACAAAGGAAAAATTATTTTCGACGGCACGCTGGACGCGTTGCGCGACCGAGCTACCGATTCGGCGCAGCTGACGTTCAGCCTCGCGGCGCCGATTTCGAAAGACTGGAAACCGGAGGCGTTGCCGGTGGCGGGCGTGGTGTGGAAATCAGAAGGGTCGGCGCTGACGGCGATTCTTGGGCGTGACGCTCCACCGCGCGCGGAGGTGATTCGTGGCGTGTTGGATCGATATTCGGGGAGCGTGCAGGACATCGCGATCGCGGAGCCGCAGATTGAACATATCGTGCAGCAGATTTATGCGGGGCATTGAGAGCTCGACCTCCAGCATAGTGGGCGGGAATTACGATAAAGTGCTGTAACCGTGAAGGGTTGTGAGGGTTTGTCCGTTATCCTTGCGGGGGTTTAAGGAAAGGGCTATAAACCCCGAGTCCGCAGGTTTTCGGGAGGTTGCTGCATGCGTTTTCTCTGTTCATTCCTGTTGCTGGCTGTGGTCGCGGCGTTTGTTCACGCCGATGACAAAGTGACGCTGGTCGCCAGAAACGAAGTCGTCAACGGCCGCATTCGCAAGTGCGACATGGATGGCATTGATGTCGATGTTAAGGACGCGCGGTCGGGCGCTATTGCCAAACGCACGCTGAAGACTGACGAAGTCGCTGACATCGAATGGTCCGTGAACGACCAGGAATTCATGAGCGGCCTTAACGCGTTCAAAGGCGGCGGGTACACGCAGGCGGCGCAGCGTTTCCAGACCGTGGTGAGCGATCCGGAATCGATGCAGGGTTTCCGCGCCGAAATGAAGCCGTACCTCTTCTATATCTACGGCGAAAGCCTGTATCGATCGGGCAAGCCGGGTGAAGCGGTGCCGGTTTACGAAAAACTAATGAACGAGTACAAGACGTCGTACTACATTCCGCAGGCGGTCGGCAGCCTGGTGGATTGCGCGATCCTGACCAAGGAATTCAAGAAGGTCGATCCGCTGCTGGGCGTGCTGCGCGGCATGGGCAACGAACAAAAGGCGCTCGCGGATTACTACGAAGGGCAGTTGCTGCTGGCTCAGGATAAAGTGAAGGAAGCGGACACGCGCTTCGGCAACGCGTCGCGGTCGGCCACGACGGCGTCGACGAAAGGCATGGCGCTGATGGGACAGGCGCGCTGCGCAGTGATCGCGAAGGATCTGGCGAAGGCCCGGCAACTCGCGCAGCAGTCGCTGCAAGCGGGAGCTCCAGCCAGCGTGGCGAGCGCCGCGCATCTGGTTATCGGCGAAGCGACGCTGGCGGAAGTTGACGGCGGCAAGGCCGACAACATCGAAGGCCGCCTGATGGATGCGCTGCTGTCGTTCATGCGCGTGATCGAAATGTATCCCGGCCAGCCGAACACCGAACCGGTGGCGATGCTGCGCGCGGGCGAATCGCTGCAGCGTTTGAGCAAGCTGCCAAACCGCGGCGCGGACCGGCAGCGTTCGATGGCGATGTTCACGCGCCTGACCAGCGATGCGCGCTACAAGAATACGCGCTGGGCGCAGGATGCCGCCGAGAGCATGAAGAACTTCAAGTAATGAGAGACCGGATGAAACACACATTTGTACTCTGCCTCGCGGCGCTGCTTGCAGCGCCGGCTTTTTCATTCGCCGCGGAAGAACTCACGCCGGGATTGATCGGTGAGTATTTCAAATTCGACGGCGAGGTCAGCGACTTCCCGAAGCTGGACGGCGTGAAGCCGCATCTGGCGCGCGTGGACAAACAGATCAACGTTGAAAACACGGATGCGGAATTCAACGAAACCGATCTGAAGGACCGCCTGGCGGTGCGCTGGTCGGGCTTCGTGCGCGTGGCGAAGGATTGCCGCGTGCGCTTCTATACCGAATCGGACGATGGATCGCGGTTGTTCATCGATGGCAAGCGCGTCGTGGATAACGGCGGCCTGCACGGCATGGAAGAGCGCGAGGGCGAATTGGATCTGAAAGCGGGCGATCACGAATTCGTGGTCGAGTATTTTGAGAATGGGCTGGGCGCCGGGTGCAAAGTTGCCTGGGAAATCCAGGGTCTTCCGCGCGAGATTATTCCGGCCGACGTGTTCTTCCATCCCAAGAGCAAATCGCCGCCGCCGCTGCCGAAGAAGGAAGAGAAAAAGTAGCGCGGCGCGCGAAACCACGCATGTCTCCACCGCTGACAATCTTTCATCTGGTTTCGCTGATGGGCATCGGCGGCCGTTGCGCCACGGCATTGAGACAGATGCGCTTGCTGTCGAAGCGCGGACACAACGTCCTGCTTGGATGCCTGCCGAATTCCACGGCCGCGCAGCGCGGGCGGGAACTTGGCCTGACAGTCTTCGACGACTTCGAATTCAAACGCGGCTTCCGTCCCAGCGTGTTCTATAGCGATTGCCGGAAACTGGCATCGCGCTGCGACTCGGGCGGCGTGCAGATTGTTCACGCGCATCTGTCGCAGGAAAGCTGGGTCGCGTGCCTGGGTGTGAAGCTCGCGAAAAAGAAACCGAAAGTGGTGCGCAGCCGTGGCGTGGTGGTGCCTGTTGCGCCGCATCTATTTAACCGCTGGCAGCACAATACGCTCACGGATTTACTGCTGACGCCATCGGACGTGATTCACCGGCAGATTGTTGCGCTGCCGGGATTCAAGAGCGAGCGCGTGCGGTTGATTCCCGATGGCGTGGATATCGAGCGCTTCAATCCCGCCGCGGACGGCAAGAGTGTGCGCGCGGAATTCGGAATTCCAACAGACGCGCCGCTGGTCGTGATGATCGCGCGGCTTGAGCCGGTGAAGGGCCACACGGTGTTCTTTCGCGCGTTGAAAGAGTTAAAGGATCGCAACGCGGTGCCGGGCTTGCGAGCTCTGTGCGCGTGCGATGAACGGACGGCAGGCGTCTTCGACAAGACCGTGCGCGAAGCGAAGGAACAGTTCGGTCTCGAAGCGCCGTTCCTGCAGTTCACGGGAATGCGGTCGGACCCCGAGCGTGTGATCGCCGCGGCGGATGTCATCGCGTTGCCGTCGCTGGGCAGCGAAGGCAGCAGCCGTGTAGCGCTGGAAGCAGCAGCGTGCGCGATACCGATTGTCGCAAGCGATGCGGGGTGTCTGCCGGACGTAGTGCCGCATGGAAAGACGGGTTTGATCGTCGCGCGTGGGCAGCATGCGCCACTAGCGGCGGCTCTGGAAGAATTATTGAACGATCGTTCCCGCGCGAAAGAGCTCGGTCGCGCGGCGCGGGCACATGCGGAAGCGGAGTATTCGGAACAGGCCATGGCCGATCGATTGGAAGAAGCCTACCGACAGATACTGAAGTAAGGATTTATTGAAACGCCGCTAGTGTCCCATTTTCTCGAGCATCGCCGTCGTTGCGTGTACCACGGTTTCGGCCGACGAAAGCCGATCTTTCACATCCTTCGCGAGCATCCGTAAGCAGAGTTCATCGATTTCGGGCGGCAGATTCGGCATGCGGTGTGACGGCGGCATGACGTGCCCGCGCAGCACCAGAACTTGCGTTACCGACAGATTGTCGGCTGCGAAGAGACGCTGGCCGGTCAGCATTTCATGAAAGACCACGCCGAGCGCGAAGATGTCGCTCGCGGTGCCGATGGACTGCGCGTCGCCGATATCCAGCTGTTCCGGCGCGGCGTACGGAATCGTTCCCGCGGTCATGCCCTTCATCGCGCCAGGGCGAACGTGCGCGGAACCCACGGGGGAGGGGAGTCGCACCGTCTGCTTGATGTCGCGGCGGATCGCGGCCATGGTGAAATCGGAAAGGTAGACGTGTGGCATCATCAAGTTGCCGAAGCTGGCCGTCTTGCGAGGATCCAGCGTCCGAGCGGGGTGTCCGATGAGAATATTTCCCGGCTTCACGTCAAGATGAATGACGCCGGATTTGTGCGCGTACGACAGTGCTTCCGCGGTCTGCTGAATCACATGCAGAACGAATGGCAGCGGCAACGGCTGCCGTCCTGCAAGTAGGCCATCGAGCGACGGGCCATCCACGAATTGCATCGTCAGATACGGCTGCGTGCCTTCCATGCCATAGTCATAAACTTGAATAATGTGCGGATGTGCGAGGCGCCCGGTCACCCGCGCTTCATGTTCCAGAAATGTGCGCAACGTCTCCGCGTTTTCTGGGCTGGTCTGCAGCACCTTCAATGCGATGTCGCGATCGACGACGGGGTCGTACGCACGGTAGACCACGCCCTGTCCGCCATGTCCGACCTGGCGCTGAATCTGGTAACGCCCGAACTGTTGTTGAGCCGGCTGCGGATCAGCGGGAGGCCGTTTACCGCTTGAGGAAGAACCGGACTCGACGGCTTCGGTACTGCCGCTGTTCTCGGGCGACGCGAGATCGGAGGCGTCGATCTGAACGATGCGTTTCTCCTGCGGAAATGCGCGCAACGCTTCCTGCATGTGCGGCAGCATGGCGGCGCCATCCGGGTACCGCACTGTCGGATCGGGATGCATCGCCTTCATCAGGATCTGCTCGATGATCGGCGGCAGCGACGAATCCACGGCGCTCGGCAATGGAAATTCGGATTTCCGGATCAGTTCAAACAAGCGCGAGCGCGATTCGATGCGCGTGACGTTTCGCGGTATCTGCGCGCTGAACGGATGCTGGCCGAAAAGGAGCTCATACATCAGCACGCCGAGAGAAAAGACGTCGCTCGCGGCGCCGGCTTCCTTGCCCAGTGTCTGTTCGGGCGACATGTACATCGGCGTGCCCAGCACCATGCCGCTCTGTGTAAGCGTCGAAAGATCTTTCAAGCGCGCGAGGCCGAAATCCACGAGAACCGCCGCGTCGTCCTGAATCAGCACGTTACTTGGCTTTACGTCGCGATGGACAACGTTGTGTTCGTGCGCGTACGCCAGCGCCTCGCAGACTTCGCACATCCAGCGCAACGCGGTGTAGCGCTGCACCCCGGAGCGCATCGCCTGCACCAGGCCACCGCCGGCAATCAGGCGCATGGCGAAAAAGTGATACGGGTGTTCCTGCCCGGCCGCGTAAACGGGAACGATGTGCGGGTGTTCCATGCGCGCCATCGCTTCGGCTTCGCGCAGGAATCGTGTCACGTTGTCGCTGGGTGTGAAGAGTCCGACTTCGAGCACTTTTAAGGCGACGCGGCGGCGCAGCGAAAGCTGGCGTGCCATAAAAACTTCGGCGAAACTTCCGCGTCCGATCGACGATTCGATTTCAAAATCGCCCAGCGTCCGCCCGATCAAGCCTGCACTCATACTGAAAGAGTATAGCACCGAGCCTTTGCGACGCGCAACTCGCGCGCAGTCGCGTAAGTCGAGCAATAAAAAAGGCTGCGGAAGGAACTCGCCTTCCGCAGCCCGAAGTTCGAATGACGCGGTCTTTACTTCGCTTCCAATTCCGCCGAAATTGCGACAATCGTCGGAGCCACGCCGTTAGCGAAGCTTTCCAGTACGATCTTTTCGATCACGCCGCCCTTCTTCAGGTCTTTGCTGAACGTACGGAGCTGGTTTTCCTTCACCAGCCCGCGTGTGATCTTGGAACCCGGGACGTCTACCTCGGCGATATAGTCCGCGAATTCTTCGCCATTCTTCAACACCAATTCTTCGGTCTCCCCGCCTGCGTAGTGGACGGTGACTTTCACGACGGGTACTTTTTCACCGACGGCCGGATAGCCCCAGCCCGCGATGCCGCCCAGGAAGTGCAGTCGCTTCGACGCAAAGCCCAACTTTGCTTCGACTTTCTGCGGCAGGCTGCCGGAGAAGCTGTCCTTCGGCCCGCCCTTCAGCACGATCACGTTGTTGCCGCTGCGCGATTTGTCCGGTGAAACGATGTTGAAGGTCGTGCCGTTCGCATCGACGAGACCGGTCTTGGCAAACTTCAGCGAGTCGTTCTTATTCGTCTTCGTGATGTACAGTCCGTTGCGCGTGTCGGCGGTAAATGCATCCGAGAGATCCACGACGCGGAATTTCTGATCCACCGAACACATGTACGTCAGCAGGTCACGCAGCGCTTCTTCGCCCAAGGCTTCGAAGCCTGCGGGCATCAGAGAAATGCCGGTGTTCGTGCGTTTCTTGATGTCCGCGTTCTTGATCTCGCGTTCACCCGCGGCGTTTCGGAGCAGGATGGAGTTTCCGTTGTCGCGTACCACCACGCCGTCGAACGTTTCGTTCTCCTTCGTGCGAACCACGATCTGCACGAAGCTTGGTTCCACCGCGCGATTCGGGTCCAGAATGCTGACCAGCAGTTCGGCCGGACCGTGCGCGCCCATGCCGGTCAGTACGGGGCCCACTTCGCGGCCAAGGTCTTGGAAGCGATGGCAGACGGCGCAGTTTGTCGTGAAGATTTGCTTGCCCTTCACCGCATCACCCGTCTTCGAAACCAGCGGTGTGAATTTCGCGATAAGTTCGTTCTTCTCTTTTGCTTCCGGTCCACGCAGTTCTTCAATCACAGCGACCGCCTTTTTGCTCACATCCGCTTCCGGATGCGTGCGCAAGCGGTGGAGGCTCGCCGGTCCAAGCGTCGTTACTTTCACCGTTCCGGATTTCAGTGCATCGACCAGCGCCATGCTGGAATCGGCGCGCTTGAGCAGCTCATCCACGGCAACCTGCACCACTTCCAGCGGAAGCTTCGGCAGCGCGGTGACGATAAGAGGCGTCGCTTCGGGCACGCCGCCCATTGCCTGCACCACATCGCGTTTGAAGGCGACCGAACCGTTGCCATCCAGAACTTTCGCGACTGCGGGAAGAATGTTCGCGTCCACTTTCTGCATCGCGAGCATGCTGCGCACCAGGTCCGCGCGCTGGTCGTCGCTCAGGTTGCCCTCGGTCAGCGCCGCCTGCGCTTTCTGCAATCGGCCCTTCACGTCGTCCGCTAGCGTGCTCTGCTTATCCCAGCGCGCGATCAGCGGCAGTGTGGCGCTCGCCACCGCTGGGCTGTCCGACGTCAGCAACGCCTTCAGCGCCGCTTTCAGTTCGTCCGACCACGGTGCATCTTTGTTGCTCCGCGCCAGCGCCGTCAGCGCCGCAATCTTCAGCGCATCCTTCCCCGCGCCTTGGGCCGCGACGGTCTGCACCAATTTCGCGCCCGCTTCCGGTCGATCGGAATTTGCGACCTGCTGGCTCAAACTCGCGAGCAGCCCTTCGGCTGCGGCCGCGTCAGCAAGACCGAACGCACCTTCGCAGAACAGAATCGGATCGGACTTGGAAAGACTCACAACAGCCGATTCGGCCCACGCATTCTTCAGTGTAGGATACGCGTCCAGAAGCGCGGTTGCCGCGGTCTTGTCCAGCTTCATCGAACCGAGCGAGACGATTGCTTCCAGCTTCACGCGCGCGTCTTCGTCTTTCAATCGCGTCAGCAGAACGGACTGAACATCGAGACCCGAATTGTTCGCCGCGCGCGCGCCGTTCTTGCGCACCGCAGCGTCGGCGCTGTTCAGAGCCGCGGTCAGCGTCTCCACGTTCAGCTTCTTCATGTTAAACAACGCCCACAGCGCCGGAATGCGCGCAGTGGCGGCTTTGTTGTTGTCCGCCACAAGCTTCGAAAGTTCCGCCGCCGCCGCATCGTCGCCGCGTTCCCACAACAGGCGCATCGCGCTGTTACGGACATGCAGATTCGGATGGTCCAGCGTCTTAATCAACTCGGCGATGGACGCCTTCTCGATGTTCGGAACCGGATTCGTCTTCGCCTGCTTGTGGTTCACACGCCAGATGCGGCCATAGTAATGATCGCGGTCGGGACGCACGGCGAAGTTGCGGACCGCGTGCGTGGGTCCGCGTGTATCGTTGTGAACGACGGCCTGGTTGTAGAAGTCGATAATGTAGAGCGCTCCGTCCGGTCCGATGCGTGTTTCGATTGGGCGGAACCAATAGTCGGTGCCCGCGATGAATTCTTCGTCACGATTCTTCTCCGACGAGAACGTCGCGCTCTCTGACTTCACCACTTCCTGATGGATGAGGTTGATCGTTGGTTCCGTCGTGAAGTACGTGTAGTTCCATTCCGCCGGCCAGCTTCCACCGCCATAAATCGCACAGCCCGCCGATGCTGTGAATCGGCCCACTTGGTCAATCTGAACATACGCCTGGCGCTTGTACGTCATCTTCGGCTTCGACGGTCGCCCGCTGATCAGCGCGCGGAAGCTCGGCGTCTTGCCCACTTTGCCCTTCGCGAGAACATATTCGGGCAGAACCACATGCATCAGCAGGTCGCCGGAGGTCGGCTGCGTGTAGAACACTTCGTTGTCCCACGCGATATCCAACCCCCAGGTGTTCCCGCCCTTAGACGAATACATTTCAATCGCCGAACCATCGGGCTTGAAGCGAATCACACCGGAACCGATGTTGCCGAACGTCTTCGAACCGTCGGGAGCCTTCACCGTGCCGCCGCTGTAACCGTGCGTCGCATAGATCCAGCCGTCGTAGCCCCAGCGCGGATTGTTGATCACCGCGTGCGTATCGCCGGTGCCCAGCCCCGTGTACAGCACTTCGCGCTTGTCGCACTTGCCGTCGCCGTCGGTGTCGCGCAGGAAAATAATGTCCGGCGCCTGCGTGATAATCACGCCGTCCTTGTGAAACACGAGTCCGGTTACCAGTTCCAGGTCGTCGGCGAAGACGGATTTCTTGTCCATCACGCCGTCGCCGTTGGTGTCTTCCAGAATCGAAATGCGATCGCGCCCCGGACGATCTTCGACCGTCATCGGAACTTTGTAACCCTTGCCTTCCATCAGCGATGTGCGTGTGTTCTTTTTGCCCGCCGGATATTCCGGTGTTTCCGCGACCCACATGCGCCCACGTGGGTCCCAATCGATGTTCATGGGCTTGTTCAACATCGGTTCGGACGCGGCGAGAGTCATGTTGAAGTCGGGGTGAATCGCCATCTTCTCAAGGGACTTCTCCGGGCGCTGCGGTCCGCCTTCCGGATAATCCAGCGATGCCAGTTCTTCGGGCTTGCACAGATAGTCCACGTTCTCGCGCTTGCCGGTCCATGCAATCGCGCGCAGCAGCAGGCAGCGGTAATTAGGCAGCGCGAACGACGTATTCTTGTGTCCGGGAATCGAAACCAGCGCGCGGTGATTGTCTTTCTCGTACGCCCAGATCTGTGGCGCGATGGTGTAAACATCGTGGAACGAACTCGCGAGAATCCGCGCTTCCGGAAGTATGTTCAGCGCAAAATACACTTCGTCGTCGGCATCGAAATTCGCCATGCCCTTCGACACCGGATGTTCGCGGTCCTGGAAGTACACGCCCACTTCGCCTTCATGCCATTTCGCTTTTCCGTTCTGCCACACACCCCCGACGATCTGCTGGAAATATTCCGGATCCTTCGACGCCACGATCGCGTCGTGGATCACCACCAGCCCGCCGCCGCGTTTCAGAAACTCTTCGAAATACGGCCGCTGCTCGGGTTTGATCGTCGCGCCGTCGGCGCAGTACATCACCATCACGTCGGTATTCGCCAGTTGCTCCGCCGTCGGGAATTCAAGCGATCCGTCGGTCTTCGCGCCGCGTTCGTTCAGCAGCACTTTCCAATCTTCCAGAAACTTGGGGTGATCGTGCTGGCCGGGGCCGTGCGTCTTCACGCCCGCGCGGATGAACACACGCAGCGGTTTATCTTCGGCGCGGACGAAGCCGGTGGCCAGAATCGCCACAATCAGGGGGGCGAGGAATGCAGGAAGCAACCGCATGCGAGGAGCCTTTCGCGAGAGTGACCTTTACAAGCTGAATCGACACCCGCGATAATTGCAACCGTTACGCCAACATATCATTCTGGCGCATTTAATATTAAGTCTTTTCAGGCCAACACTTAATACACATAAATTAAGACGCTCGAACACGCCTGTTTCCCCACGGAAACAGTCTGTAACATTGTGGGGTTGAGTAAATGTAACAGGTCGGATGAACGTTCTGCAAACCACGTTTCCCTGTAATTAAGAAAACGCGAGACTCGAAAAATGTCCCATCTTTCTTTGCGATTCCGAAAATTATTTTTCGCGTCGATAAACTCTTAGTACGCAGAAGGTTACGGCTGGAACAGCGGAATCTGATCTTCCGGCTCGGTATCGAAGTTCGGATCCTGCGTCTGGCGCATGGCTTCCAGAATCTCCGGGCTCGGCGTGTACGGAATCGCCCCCAGGTCCACGTCTTCGCCGTCCTTCACCACCACCATTTGCTGCGGCACCGGCACCTCCTTTTCGCGCGGTTCCACCTGGCCGGGAATGGACTGGCGATACGGCGTCAACTCGACGAACAGCTTGTACTCGCCCGCGGGCAGTGCCGTGAATTTGAATGCGCCCGGCGCCACCAGCGCCGCCACTTTCCGTTCTTTTTTCTCGCCGAAGATCAGCGGCTCTCGTTGAGCGTTGTTGGAAAAGTCCGACGGGAAATTGAAGTTCACACTGGCCGTTGCGCGAGCTCCCACCAGTTTCAGCACCATGTTGCCCGCGTTCTGCTGCGTGCCCTTCAGCGCCGGTTCAATTGAAATGTTTCCGCGCACGGATGCGTTGGCCGTCGGCGCGGTGATTTTCACCGCCTCGAGTGCCCTCAGTTCTTCATGGCTCTTCAACGCCTGCACGGTCAGTGTGCCGGCGAAATACGACGCCGCGGCGGATTTCACCGTTCGCATGTTGTTGGTTCGGTACGGCGCAATCACCGACATTGGCGCCGCCGGCGACAGCAGCAACTCGTACTCTCCCGGCGCCGCGCCCCAGAACTCCGCGCGTCCGTCCGAATCCAGGAAGCCGTTCCCGAAATGCTTCCACGTCGATCCTTCGTCGTTCTTCTCTCGCCGCGTCAACGCGATCGTTCCAAACGCGCTTCCTGCCGGCAACGCCACCACGGCCCCGCTGCTTCGCACTGCTTTCACCAGAACTTCCGGCGCGCCCGCGGCCGTTAGGTTGACTTTCACTTTTTCAACCGATGTCAGCCCCGGCCCGGCCGCGGAAATCGTGTACTCTCCCGGCGTCAGTCCGGTGAATTCAAAACCACCGTTTTCATCCAGAGCATCCGTGCGTGTTGTCGTTCCCTGCAGCACCGCAATCGTGTTTGCCAGGCCTTCGCCCGCCGTCACGCGCCCGCGAATCGCCACGCCGCGCTTCATCCGCACGCTCGCGTCCGCTTCACCGTCCGACAGAATGTTCGCCGTCAGCGGCTCGGGCAGGTAATACCCTTCCAGATCCAGTTGGAACTGTCGCTGTCCCGTCGCCAGTCCGCTCAGCCGCGCTTCTCCGGCTTTGTTGGTCACGATGCGCCGGTCGATGATCTGGTTGAAAGCGTTGTAACGCACGCGCGTCTGGCGCGGCCGCAGTGAAACCCCTTCCAGCGGCGCGCCGTTCTCGTCGGTCACCTTCACACGCAAAGCGCCGTAATCCTGTTTCTCCAATTGGATATCAACCGCATCCAGCTTTGCGTTCGGTCCGGAAAGATCGACCTTGACGGCTTTGCAGTTCGGCGCCTTCACTGAAATCGCCGTGGGAGTCCAACCCTGTTCGGGGCTGAACGAGAATTCAAAGGCACCTTTGTCGTCGGCGTTCCGCGTCCAGCGTCCGAAGGTGGTGGAATGCAGATTCACCGTCGATTGTGCCGCGGGTTTTCCATCGGGCAGTTTGACGGTGCCCTTGACCACGAAGCCCTTTCCCGCCGCCGCGTCGGCCGGCAGGCGAACTTCAGGCGCTTCGATCGTCTTTCCCGCTTCGACCACAATTCCTTCGATGCGCACGGGCTGGTTCTTGCGGGTGTGAGTCGTGGCTACATAGCGCCCCGCGGCCAGATTCTTAACTTCGTACGTCCCATCTTTCTGTGTCTGCACCGAACGCACGCCGCCCAGCTGGTTCCGCCCACCGAAATTATTGCGGATGCCGCCGTCGTTCTCGTCGTCGATCGATTCAGGCGTGAACGTCACGTTCATGTACTGCACGCCCTTGCCTTCCGTATCCAGAATCTTGCCCTTCACCGAGCCGGCAATCTGATTCTGCAGGGAGCCCAGATCCGTCGTCTCACCGGGCTTGATAACAAGCTCTTCCACGCGCCACGGAGCTTCGTTTCCGCTGGCAATCGTCAGCCGGTAACGACCCGGCTTCAAATCTTCCAGCGTCAGCTTGCCCTGCTCATCGGTTTCCGGTGATTCGCTGTTCCGGTACGCGGTCAGCGTCTGACGCAATTCCTTCTGCTTTTTCTGAAGTTCGGCGGCCTTGGGTCCTTCGAAAATATATTCCAGTTCGTAGAACACACGCTGCTTCTTCAGTATGTTCGCGTCAACGGCATCGCCCTTGGCTTCTTTATCCTTCTCTTTTTCGTTCGGCTGTTTCTCGCCAGGCTTTTCCTTTTCGTCTTTCTTGGCGACTTCGATCTTCTTTTCGGGCTCCTTTGCGGCGGGCGCCTTCTCTTCCATGCGGCGAACCAGAGCCACCTGCAGTTTTCCCGCCTGCCGCGGCTTCATTGTCACTGCACCCGGAACTTCCAGCATCCGCCCGCTGCGCAGCGTCACCACCGGCCCCAGCATGGGAAGGAACGTATCGGCGCGCACCACCGTCTGGTACGTGCCTTCCGCCGCAGATTCGAATGTCGCAACGCCGTCCTTGTCAGTGGTCGCGGCGATGCCGCTGCGGTCCCACTGATCGATCAGGCTCAATTGGATTTCCAGCAATTCGTTCTCAAGCGCGCGGTTGGTGTACAGCGTCACCGTCGCATCGCGCAGTGGTTCGCCTTTGTCGTTCTTTACGCTCATTTTCATTTCGCCGCCGCGCGTCAGCGTCAGCACCAGCGGGTTTACGCCGCGCTGCAGTTCCAGGCTCCACCAGGTGGAACCGTCGCGTACAGCCTTCTTCCATTCGAACTGAACATTCACCGGCCCCTGTGTCAGGTTGCCCAGATCGACATGTCCGTTGGGTTGCGTCTGAATACTTTCGTTCCGCGGCTCGGACCACTCGTTCCGCACCCCGCGCTGCTGAAAATAGAGCTTCACTTCCGCTTCCGCGCCGCCCACGGGTTTCCCGTCGCGGTCGTACACCGCCAGCGCCAGCGAGGAATTGTCCATCTTCTTCAGTAACGCGGTCGCGGTGGCTTGAACTTCGGGATTTCCCGAACGCGCCGCTTTCTCCAGGATCGCGCGGGCGCTTTCGCCCATCGCTTCCAGTTTCAGCTGAGCCGCACGGCGGAGGTCGAAATCGTCGCCCTGCAGATCGCGTAGAACCTGTTCGCCCTCAGCCTCGCCCCCGCGCGCTGTCGGCGCAATTGCCAGCAGAAGAGCAGTCATGGCGACAGCTGTAAGGAAGCGGGCCGGACGGAGCATTCTAGAACCCCAGAACAGGACGGCTTTTATGGTAAGGCGAAAGCGCTTAAAACCAAGGTAGATCAGGGCATGTTTTTACTGGGTAAGAATGTCCAGCGGGAAGAGTCTGTGACGTCATTCAGTCCGGCGTACAACGACGACCGTTGTGTCATCGTGCAGCGGTTCGCCCGCGCCGAATTCAGTGAACGATTCCATCATACCATCGGCCACTTCGCGGCAGTTCTTCCCCGCTACTTTGGCAAACGCTTCCATTAAGCGCATAACGCCGAACATCTCTCCCGCGGGATTGGCACCTTCTGTCAAGCCGTCGGTATACAGCAGCACCGTATCGCCCACGGCCAGCGGCAGTTCACGCTGGCGAATAATGCCGCGAATACTTTTTCGCAGCCCCAGCACTACGCCGCCGCACTGCACCGTCTCGATCTGCTCCGTCGCCGCGCGATAGATCAGCATGTTTTCGTGGCCGGCCCCCGCCATCAGCATGCGCTGCTTCGCGGGTTCCCACGACAGAAGCACCATCGACATAAACTGATACGGGTCGGTGTTCGCATGCAGAATTTCGTTCGCGGTCAGCAGTGCTTCCGTCGGCTCGGGAACGCTCCACTGCCAGTGCCGCAGCAGCAGCCGCGCCATCACCATCACCAGGCACGCCGGAACGCCTTTCCCCGACACGTCACCGATGCAGATGCCCAGGCCATTGGGCCGTTCGATAAAATCGAAATAGTCGCCGCTCACTTCCCGAGCTGGCTGCATGCGGCCGTACACTTCCAGGCCGGGAACGGTCGGCGGCGTTGACGGCAGCAGATCCTGCTGCACTTTTCGGGCTTCGCTCAGTTCGGTACGAATCTCGGAAAGCCGTCGGTTCTTCCGCCGCGCTTCACGCCCGCGCTTCAGCACACCTTCAATGCGCGCGGTCAATTCCTTCAGGTCGAACGGCTTGGTCATGAAATCCATGGCACCAAGCTTGAGACCCTGAATCTTGTCTTCGGGCCGTTCGCTCCCCGAAACGAAGATCACCGACACATCGCGGCAGCCTTCGACTTTCACCAGCTCTTGGCAGGTGGTGAAACCGTCCATCCCCGGAAGTTTGACATCCAGCAGTACCAGTTCCGGCGGGTTGTCGCGCGCGACCGACAGTGCTTCTTCGCCACTGGCCGCAAACGCCAGCTGATAGCCCTCGCGCAACAGCACTTTTTCAAGCAATGTCGTATGGACTGGATCGTCATCGACGATCAGCAGTTTTCCGTGAGCTGTATGGGTGGGATTATCGGCTGCCATAGGCCTCTTAGCTGCGTCTCAGTCGGCGAACGGTAGACAGTATAAAGGTCCATCATCGGACTGCGAGCGATATCAGTGCATAGAATTTCAAGAAGGCCTATTTTTGTTTCGGTACCGGCTGAAACCACATCACATGCTGCCACGGAAGTCCGTCAAACTCGCGCACCAGCTTGAAACCGTTCGCTTCCCATTCTTTCAGAATCTGCTTTTTGCTCATTTTGTGCTCTGGTTTAATCGGCACTTTCGGATCTTCCTCGCGAAACTCCACCAGTGCCACGACACCATCAGGCTTCAAGCTCTTATGCATCGCCGCCAGCATCGGCTCCGGACGGTCGAACTCGTGATACACATCGACGCACAGAATCAGATCCAGTGCTCCCGCCGGCAGTTTGGGATCCACCGGTGTCCCAAGAATCCCCTCGATGTTCTTCAGTCCCTTCACGCCGGCGCGTTGCGCGAGCATATCCAGCATCTCCTGCTGGATTTCCACGGCGTACACGCGCCCTTTTTCGCCAACCTGTTCCGCAATCGGGAGGGTGTAGAACCCGTTCCCCGAACCCATGTCGCAGACCTTCATATCCGGTTTACATTTCAGTTCTTGCAACAGCGTCGTGCACTCTTCCTCGCGTTCGCGCGATTCCCGCACCAGCCACGGCGCACCCGTAAAATGCATCGTCTGAGCGATCTTGCGCCCCATGTAATGCGTCAGGGGCGGCGGCAGTTCCGCGGCCTTCTCTTCCGCGCGAACGACTGAAGCGAGAATCAACACGGCGATCGAAAGGCGTAGCGAAAATACGGTCATGGTGGAGTGTCCTTTTCTTTTCATTTACACCGCTCCCGCGCGATTGCGGCGGGAACGTTTGCAGTCTACATTATCCTGCAGCTTCGCGAGAGACCCGAATGATCATTGCCATTGTACTGGCCGACCCGCTCACACCCATCGACGGGGAACAACCTTACTTTCTGGATGCCGGCGGCGCTACCGTGCTTGAACGCGCCGTCTCCCGCGTCTTGCGCGGCCCCTTCGGCGGAACGATCGTCGCCACGTCGAGTGACCTTGAAGAATCCTGCCGCGAAGCGCTCTCCGGTTTTGCAGTGCAGTATGCGATCACCGACGATCCCGCGACCGTGGCCAAAGCCGGTCTGCTCGAAGCCGCCGCATTCCGCAAGCGCTGGGAAAAAGCCATGGCTGCCGCCGCGCAACGCTTCGGCGCCAAAGCCGGAAAGAATCCTCCGCCCAGTCGGACACGCGAATTGCGAAATGATACGGATGACGATGACGACGAGGGCGGCGATGCAAGCACCGACTGGAAAGGCCTGCAGAAAAACGCCGACGTAAAAATTCGCGGCCTCGCCCGTTCCTTCGAATGCGACGGCATTATGCTCTTCCGCGGTGAACGCGCCGGCCTGAAACTGGAAACCCAGGCCTTGCTGGTCGACACATTCACCCGCGATTCACAGCAGGGCGGCACCAAAAGCCTCGCGCGCATCGTCTCCAATGGCAAAGACGCCTTCCCGATCCTCGCGAATTTGAATGCCGCGAAAGAACTAGAGAATCTGCCGTTGTCCGTGCGCATCGAAGACTGGCTTGCAAAACAGTCGGACGATAAACTATTGCGTGTTCACAGCGACGACCCCGCCGTCAGCGCGGAATTGAATACCGAGGACGATTACCTCGCATTCGAAGAATAGAGCTTAGTCATTTTTGAATCGCGCGGCGGAATACGTCAAACAGCCGCGCGTGGCATGCTTCAACCGTATACTTCTGCAGATACGTCTCGCGACACGCAACCGACATGCGCTCCAGCCGAGCGCGGTCACTTAGCAACTCGCCCAACGGCTGTGCGACCTGCTCCGCTGACGGATTCGCGGACACGAGCAGCCCCGTCCGCCCGGACTCGATCGTATTCGGAATCGCCGCATGCTCCGTGCTGACCACGGGCGCCCCCGCTGCCAATGCTTCCAGAAGAACCAGCGGCTGACCTTCGTAGCGATACCGCGTCGGCAGACAGAATAAATCCATGGACGCAAAAAACGCCGCCTTGCTCTCACCCGTCACCGATCCAAGAAACGTATGCTTCACCGTCGCCGAATTAATCCCCAGCCGCTCCATCTGCGCGCGAACATCTGCTTCGGTCGCAACATCGGGAAATCCACCCGCAATTCGAATCTCCAGATTCGGAAATCGCGGAGCCAGAATTTTTCCAGCCCCCAACACTTCCAGCAGTCCTTTGTCCGGCGTGAGCGTGCTCATGAACCCAATCGCGGAATTCTCGCGCGTCTGGCGCAGCGAATACGCTCCAGGATCCGGCACTCCATTTTCAACAGTATGAATGCGCTCCGCGGCAACCAGCCCGTCAAAAATTCCCCGCAGGTTATCGCCAAGCACAATCACCGCCGCGGCGGCGCCCAGCACGCGATTCGCGACGGAACGGAAGCTGGGCCCAGCTTCGTTGTAGAGCTTGCGGAAGTATCCGCCGTGCAGATGAATCACGACGCGCGCGCCCAGCACGGAAGCCTGCAGCGCGAACAGCGCATCCCGCAAAAAAGCGGGTGCGTTCTGCGATAAAGGAATGTAAACAATCTCCGGCCGCTGTCGCAGCGCGCGCAACGCAAGCTCCCCGAGATTCGCAAAACCGAGTTCGATATTCCGAGGATCCCAACGCCCCAGGTTGCCCGCATCGCGGCGATCGGAGGTGTCGATATGCGTCAGTTCGAAATCGTCGCTGCGGGCCGCAAGAAGGTCGCGCGTGAACGTGGCCACGCCATGGAAGGGTGGAGGGGTGGGGCCGAGAACGAATACGCGCGCGCGCGTCATTGTCCCGCGCGCTGAAAGTAGACGCCTTCGACAAGCAGCGACCGGAACGCCTGCTGGTTTCCCTGGTACAGGCTCAACTGGTTCTCGAAGACGAAACGGATGCGGTAAAGGTTCCGCGTTTTAGTGTCGAACGTAAACGGAAGCTGTATCGATTCCGCCTTGTCTACGCGCGCGCGCAGTGCTTCAACGCCATTGATTTCGACCCGCAGAATCGGCCATTCCTCATTCAGTGGCGTCCCCCGCGCCTGAACGCGGCACTCCCAACGTCCTTCAGTGAGAAACACAAGACTATCGACGCTGCCTAGATCCTGGATGGCTCCATTCAGTGAATGATGGGACGATCGCGCGCCGACGATCAAGTCGTCGCCCAGCCAGAGCGGCTCTTTCGGCAGTGGCCGCCCGAGAACATTCATCAGTGTATTGGCTGAAACTTCGTTTGCGCGGCGGGCAAGTACGCGTTCAAGGCTCGCGCGCCGTTCTTTCTCCGCATCGCCGTGCTCCCAACGTATGAGCGCCGCCATCAAAGTGCTGCGCACATCCGCATCGGGACGCTCCCCCAGCACCATGAACCCCGGAATCAGATCGTCGTTCATCACCGACGAGAATCCTTGTTGAACCAGCTGTCGCCACCCTAGCAGGCTATCGCCCTGCTGCACCAGAATGCGGCGCACAGCGGGATATTCACTGAACTCAGCGCCCGTCAGATCCGAAACCTGGCGCCAATGGTGGATCGCGACGCCCCACCGGCTGAATTGCTCGCTCAACAAACCCAACTGGCGGTGTGTTTCGACCAATTGCTTGCGGCTTTGGACGCGTTCGTTCAATTGCAGTGCTTCGTTCAGCGCGGCCTGCGCTCCGGTGTCATCTTTCGCGAGAGCCGCGGCGCGACCGCGATCGAGCGCTGCATTCAATTCGTTGTAAGCGAGCACTCCGCCGGTCATGTTCACCGCTAACAGAACAGCCATGGTTCCCAGCAGAAGTCGCGAAGCAGTCGGGTTTTCAGAAATGAGCAGAACAGGTTTCAGCGCAAAAGTTGCCGCCGCAAGAATCAGCGCGAGCGGTACGATGTTTCCGATCGGATACCCGCCCAGCAGCAGCCCACCCAGCGACGCCAGGCAGGCTACAAGCCAGAGGTTCAGCCGAATCGACAGGCTGCTCACGAAGTTTGCGGCTCTGGAAGGATTTGCACTGGGCTGAAGAGGGAGAATCGACATCAGCAGGGCGCTGCCCAGCGGGACACCCAGCGCAATCCAGCGTAGTGTATTCGAACCCGTCCAGCCTTTCTGCAAAGTGCCGCGCAGGCTAAGCGGCGAGAAGTTAATCAGTACCGCTGCGAACAGAATCGTTAGCGCTATTCCTGAAACCGCCAGGGACAGCTTTCGTTGTAGAACGAAATAGAGCGCGATTAGCCCGAGAATCCCGGCAGCTGTCCAGGTTTCGACCCAATTGACACGGGAGTAAGACAGCAGCATCGGCGCGAGCGCGATCAGTCCCAGCACGGCCACCGGTACGGCGGCTCCGCGCGTTGCAGACGCTTCATGTGGATTGTTTACGGCGCTGGCGGTCGAACTCATGCGATCGGTCACACTTTCCAGAGAGAGCGAAAAGTATACTCCAAGCCGGCGATTTGTCGGACTCCAAACCAGCACACCTGCTCCCCGTCCACACACTCCACGCGTCCGGTTTGTGCCGCGGGAAGGCCTGGAAGGTTCAACCATTCCGCGCGATGTTTTTCCTGAAAGCTGTAGGGCTCGCTGGGAAGCCACATGATGTCCGGCGCCGCACTGAGAATATCATTGAAAGAAACCGTTGGATACCGCTCGGTCCAGTTGGCGAACACATTGCGTGCGCCGGAGCGCGTCAGCATTTCGTGAATGAACGTGTCGCCATTGATGCTCATCCAGGGTTCGCGCCAGATGGCGTAGAACAGTGCGGGCCGCGGCCGGCCCGATTTCAATAGCGCCGATACGCGCGCTTCGATGGTCTTGATCCCATCGATCCCCTGTTTGTAGAGATTCGTTGCGGGTTCTCGCGCGCCGATCAGCGCGCCCAATTTCACGATCGACTCCAAACCTGTTTCCAAAGTTCGCGTCCAATCCATGTAGCATTCCACGCGCGATCGGAAGAATTCAATGTCGTCCTTTTTATTCTCTTCCAAATTCATCAGGATCAGGTCGGGCTTTAATGCGAGAACTTTCTCACACAGGACGGTTTTCGTTCCACCCACAACTGTCACAGCCGGATTTTTGAGCAAACCCTGCGGATGGACGCAAAAAGCTGTGCAGCCAACAAGGCGGTTCTGGCCGCCGATGGAACAAAGCGTTTCGGTAAGGCTTGGCACCAGCGACACGATACGACGCCGCTCTGTTGCATGCGCAGGCGCGTGTTTCACGCCACCGGCGTCAGCCCATTCTGTTTCGAAGTCGGAATTGATCAGCGCCACCGTTTGTGCATCCACGTCCACTGCTCTGGATTATCACGGATCACGGACTCTAAGTCACGATTGCAGGCGAGCAAAATTGCTCGAATGTGCAAATCCTCGCTGACTCCGTCGCCCGGGGGCACGTGGATCCGTTTACAGCGCCACATGTAGCGGCCATCCTGGCGGCGGATCATCAGGTTGGAAATAATCGGTGCGCCCGTCTTGCGGTGAATGCGCGCGACCGTATCGATCGTGCGGGTGTTCTTTCCAAAAAATGGAACGATGGGCGACGCCGTTGTTCCCCAATGATCCATGATAAGTCCGACGGTTTTCCCCTGCTTCAACGCGCGCAGGAGCTGGATCAATGCCCCTTCCTGGTGAACGACGACATTCCCAAGGCGCCCTCGGATACTTTGGATCATCTCATCGACTTTCGGCGCGCTGAGACGATTCGCGACACACACGCAGGGGTATCCCATGGCCGGATAAACAAAGCCGGAAAGTTCCCAGAATCCGATGTGCCCGCCGATACCGATGACGCCTTTGCCTTCGGCAAGCGCCTCCTGCATCACTTCGTCGCAATCGGATGGGCGGATGATCCAGTGCTTCAACAGGTCCTCGGCACTGGCACTGCGAAAGTGGCAGACGTCGGTGAGACTGGTGCCCAGATGGAGATAGCAGGCTTTTAGAATTGCGGTCCGCTCGTCCTCAGTCTTTTGAGGAAACGCTATGGCCAGGTTTTCCATGCCACGTTTGACGTTTTTGCTGTCGAGATAGTAGCCAATGGCGCCACCGCACTGGCCGAGAAAGCGCGTGAGTCCGACCGGGAGATGATCGAGAATCCAGACCGTGGTGGCGAACGCGGCGTAAACGATCCAGGACTTCTCGAGCCAGCGGTGGAACCGCTTGGTAAGGGCGCTTTTCGTTTTCTGCATCGAAGGTATTTATATGGGAGTGGGTCTGAGCGTCAAAAGCCGACCGAAACTAACGTTTGGTCCGCAGACGTTTCTGCGCCCAGAATAGCAGGCGAATGAGAAGCAGTGCCGCGAGGATCGCACCGTAAGTTGCGGGTTCGCGAAAATCCGATTTCACGCGCCATACAAAATGGATGACACCCAGAATACCGGCCACGTACGCAAGTTTGTGCAAAGCCTGCCACTTTTTCGCGCCCATGCGGCGGATGGCGCCGTTGGTGGACGTGAACGCGAGCGGAATCAGCAGTACAAACGCGATGAATCCGAAGGTGATGAACGGCCGCTTGACGATGTCTTCAAGAATCACGGCAAGATTGAAAAACTGATCTGCGCCGAAATAGATCAGGAAGTGCAGGCAGATGTAGCCGAACGCCAGCAGACCCAGCGTTTTCCGTAACCGCATCGCCCACGTCCAATTACAGATCAGCTTCAGCGGGGTGCAGGCCAGCGATGCCACAAGCAGCACAAGGCCGATCAGGCCGGTCTGGTTCATCAACTGCGAGATCGGATCGGAAAATGCGCCGGCCGAAAGACGCCAGCCCATCACCACCAGTGGCACGAGTGCTCCTGCGCAAACGCCGAGCAACAGTGGGTCCCAGGGACGCGGGCGCGGAGGCGAGGACGTGGAGGACGCTACGGCTGCGACAGGCATGGACGCGAATCCCAATCTAGAAATACTTCGACAGATCCATGCCTTTGTAAAGCCCGGCCACCTGTTCCGCGTAGCCGTTGAACATCAGTGTCGCGCGGCGCCTGAATTCGCCGATGCGCCGTTCGCTGCGCTGGCTCCAGCGCGGATGATCGACTTCGGGATTTACGTTGCTGTAGAAACCGTATTCATGCGGCGCGGCCATGTTCCAACTTGTCTGCGGCTCGTCGGCGGTGAAGCGGATCTTGACGATGCTTTTGATGTATTTGAAACCATACTTCCACGGCGCCACAAGCCGGATCGGAGCGCCGTTCTGATTGGGTATCGGTTTTCCATAAAGGCCCGTGGCCATCATCGTCAGCGGATGCATGGCTTCGTCCATCCGCAGCCCTTCTCGGTAAGGCCAGGCTAGTGAGCGCTGTTTCTGACCGGGCATCTGTATGGGGTCGAGCAGCGTGAAAAACTGGATGTATTTGGCCTTATCGGTTGGCTCCAGCTTCCGGATCAAATCACTGAGCTGAAAACCCTGCCACGGAATGACCATCGACCAGGCCTCAACGCAGCGGAAGCGATATGTGCGATCTTCGACAGAAAACCATTTGCGAATGTCATCCATATCCACGGTGCGTTTCTGAGCCACTTCGCCGTCGACTTCGATCGTCCAGGGGTTGGGCTTCAGCGAATGCGCGTTCGCGGCGGGATCGGACTTGTCGGTGCCGAATTCGTAGAAGTTATTGTAGCTCGTTATGTCGTCCCATTCGGTTTTGGGTTCATCGACATCGTATTTCGGACGCTCCGGCGGCGCGGGCGGCACCGGCGTCGTCGCGACGGGCGTCTCGGGTGTTGAAGGGACCGTGGCTGGAGGCGTCGTTGTACTCGCCGGTGTGGTGGGGTTCGGCGTGGACGGCGGCGCGCTCGCGACAGTGCCGCCCTTTTTTCCGCCGCGATCGGTGAGAAAATGAAGGCCCGATCCGACCAGGGCGGCAGTTCCGGCAACGAAGCCCGCCTGTTTCAGCCACTCACGGCGATTGTTGTAAACGTGTTCGGGCGTGATCTCCGAACTGGCTGGTTCCTTTGGCAGATCCTTGCGCATGGCAGCTCGTCTCAAACCACGGATCACGGAATGGCGTATTCACGCCGATTCATCGCTCTATTTTATCTACACGCTAACGGTGCGAATTTCGGAAGCTTCACCGGCTTGCCACGTGGCGTCCGACTGTAGCCTCCTGTACAAAGACCGGTACTGCAGCGTATATATTAAAGCAGCGCAACGAACTGGCGAGGGCTAAAGCATGGAAGACGACGAATTGATCGACGCCGAGAATTTTCGCGCCGCCTTTCCCGAATTGGGCAGCCTCGCCATACGCATCGTCGAAACCTCTCCGCAGCGAGGAATAGTGTCGCATCAATTTTCACTGCAGGAACCGCCGCCGCGCGCCCTGGAGTGCAGCCACCCGGAATGCAAAGGCGGCGTGTTGAATCTCTGGATTATGCTGCGCGATCTGATGGATAAGAAGACCACGCAGCAGCATCTCAAGTTGCCCTGCCCCGGTGGGCATCGCCAGGGCCGCGTACAGACGATGGCGTGCACATCGACATACGATTTGTCTTTTGAGATCGTCTACAAATAAATCGGACCTCGGGAGTTCTTTCCAGCATGCCACACAAAGAAAAGCGCCGTTTTGAAAGCCTGCTTCGCAAACGCGGAACGAAATTGTCCGGAAACGCCAGGATCGAGCGCGAGATTCTGACGCGCTACCAGGACAGCTGCTCGGTGCTGGTGCTGGATACTTCCGGCTTCACACGCCTAACGCAGAAGCACGGCATAATCCATTTCCTGTCGCTGGTCGTGGCCATGCATGACATCGTCAAGCCTGTCATCGCGCGCCACAACGCGTTGGGTTATTGGGGCGAAGCCGACAATATTTACGCTACGTTTCCCACGGCGCGCTCGGCGGTGCAATGCGCGCTGAAGATTCAGCAGGAAGTCGCCAAAGGCAACAAGCGTCGCGACGTGGACGAGCGCCTGGATGTGTGCATCGGCGTTGGTTCTGGACGCATGCTTCGCATCGGCGCCAGCGATTGCTTCGGCGATCCGATGAACCAGGCCTGTAAACTGGGCGAAGATCTGGCCCGCGCGCAACAGGTGCTGATCACTTCCGCGACTTACGACGAAATTGCGGGCCGCGTCAGCGGCCTCCATTTCGAACGCCGCGTCACGCGCATCAGCGGAGTGATTCTGAAATATTTCGTGCTGCAGCCTCAAGGGCGCATAACGTGGAAGGCGGTTGCGCCGAAGCACAAAACTACCTTGTAGAATCGTTGCTCACATTCCTACGCGGCGATGAAAGACCCACCATTCCAGCAGCAGCAGCAGCGCGGCGGCAATAGCGAGATCGCGCCAGATTTCGCGCTTGGCTTCGATCGACGACGGCGAACTTTCTTTCACCAGCGCGCCAATGCGCAAGGAGCCTTGCGCGCGATTGTCTGATTCCGTGCGGCTGGCCAGGTTTACTGCATAGATGCGCGGCAGCGGCAGATCCTTCAGTTCGTACAGACCGGCGGTCTCAGTGCCCTTGATATACGTACTGTGCTGGCTGGTGAGCTGCAGCTTTTCCGGCGTCTGTCCGCCGGGTCGCACCAGCGTGGCGATGCCATCATGCAATCCGGCCGGCACTGCCAGCGGTTCACCGGTGTGTTGATTAACCGGGTGCCGGCGTGGCGAGGCTTCCGCCAACCAAGGAACTATGTTGCGCAAAAAGAGCGGCAATGCGGGGCGGTATACCCAATCGGATTGAAAGATATCGAACGATACGGCCACCGCGCGCACACGATCGTTTTCGGTTGCGACAATGAGCGGACCTTCATCGCCTTCGACAATCTGTTTTGCTGTCTTCGGAACCTTCCACGCCTCGCCTTTGGCGACGGTCACGTTCCCGAAATTCACATATCGCATCACCGGATGTGCGACGTCCCAATCGACCACACGTGGCCATTCGACGACGGGCTTTTCGGCTTTCGCGAACCCCGGCAGTGGCGGCATGCTGCCCAGGAATAGCGCACCGCCGTCGGTCCAGTTCAGCGGAGCTACATTCTCAAAAATACAGACGTCGTAGCCTTCGACGCTCGCCTGCGCCTGCTGATCCCATGCTTTCTGAAACTCTTCGACAGTCTGTGTGATGACCGTCACACCACGCATCGACGAGAGCGCTTTTTCCAGGAAGTAATTGCCCTTCGTCACCACCAGTACTTTCGCGCCTTCAGCGTGGCCCACGACGACCTGCGCGGTATCGTCGATGGGCATGCGGTCCTTCGGTGCTTCGATCTTCGCAGTCACCACACCCGTGGTGCCCAGCGGCAGACGAAAGACTTCCACGGAGCGCGAGGCGTCAACGTTCGTGTCTTTTGAATCTTCCTCCAGCAAGTCGTTCTTCGCTGGGCGGCCCTGCAAGCGAATGACTTTGGTCGGGAATCGCGTGCCTTCCGTCGCGATGCCCAGCACCACTTCCTTCGGCTTGGTCGAAAAATTCTCAACCATCACGAACAGCTGCGTTTCGAGCGCGTCGATGCGTTTGCCGCCTTCGTCAGTCGTTTTGATGGGCCGCGTCCGCGCGTCGATTTGCGTGATGCCAATGTTGTCCGACTCTTCCTTGCCGTACGAAACGAAACGCACGCCGCCGAGGCGTTTCTCCATGCGTTCGATGGGCGTCAGGTTTCCCCCGCTGTTGCCCTGATCCTCAAGATTCCCCTTCACCTGTTCGTCCGAACCGTTTGGCGCGCGCAGATGGCCGAAGCAGCCGTCGGAAAGCACGAGGATGCGCGCATCGATCTGGCCTTCGCAAAGCGATAGTGCGGTTTCGAGCGCCTCGGTCGCTCTTGTTTCCACGTCCCGTGTCTGCAGATTCGCGAGGACCGTGCGAAGCATGCCACGATCGCTGCTGAATTTGCTGAGTTGGCGCACGTCGCGATCGAAAGCCACCAGCATTGTTTCATCGCTGCCGCGCATATCTCCGAGTTTCGCTTCAGCGTCGCGCACGGCGGCTTCTAATCGCGTCAGCGAACCATCGGCTCCCGCGTCGCGCGTAGCCATGCTCGCGGAGGTGTCGATCAACATCAGTGTTTTCACGCCGGCGCGTCCGCCCAGATTCAAATACGGCCGTGCAAGAGCGAATGCGAGCAATGCCACGAGCAGCAGCTGAAGCAATAAGAGGAGCGAATACTTCAGGCGCTGGAAGGGCGCATTGACCTGCATGTCGTCGATGACTTTCTTCCACAACAGCGTTGACGGCACGATGCGTTCTTCGCGCTTCAGCTTTAAAAAATACAAGGCGACGATCGGGATGAGCACCGCGAGTCCGGCGAGGCCGATCGGTTCGAGTAGATTCATTTCGCCACCTCGGGCTCGCCTGGTTCGAGTTTGGCGTCAGTGCGTTCAGGGAATTCGATGACCAGCTTCACGTTGCTGTCCATCGTCCGCATCATCGGTTCCAGCAGCTTGCGCAGATGCAGTTCCGCGATCTCGCGTGCGACATCCTGGTAGTGCGGGCGCCGTGCTTCAGCCAGCACCTGGTTGCGAACGTCGGTGCGCGCGGCGTTTCTCAGTTTTTCGCCCGTAAAGCGATCCATGCGCAGCCACCCGGTAGAGGTCATGATCTTTACCCGGTCCGGATCGGTCTGCATTGAAACCATCTCTTCATCCAGCACCGGTGCGGGTGCGCGGAATTTCAACGTATGCTTCGCGGCGTCGTAGTCGAAATTATCCGCGGTCACCGGCTCCAACTGCATGACGTACTGCACGCGGTTGTCGGGCACCATCATCAGTACCTCTGACGTGCCTTGCGGCAGGATGCCCCAGAGCGCTTCCTTGGTGCTGACTTTGTGGATGGTGATCGAAATCGGCAGCGAGAGAACCACGAGCTTCGATTCGCGCTTCAGGTCGCCGACCGTCGCAGCCACAGCAGTGGTGATGGAGATACGCGGCTGAACCACGTTCAGCGTACTCTTCCACATTAGAGCGGCGGTGAGGATCACGACCAGCACCGTCAGCGTGCCGCAGAGGATTAGGAGCTGCAGCGATCCGATGCGAGGTTGTGGAGTCTGTGCGCGGGATTCGGTGCCGTTCATCGCTTACCTCACCAGCCCGGCGGTGCGGAGGTAGTTCAGCACCAGCGCTTCAAAGGGCAGATCGGTTGTCGCGAAGAGATAACTGACGCCGCGTTGCGAACAGAATTCCTGCAGGGATGAACAGAACCCTTTCACCGTTTTCTGGTAGTTCTCAACCAGCCGCCGCGACGCGGTGACATCCAGCTTTTCGCCGGACTCGCTGTCCACGAGCATGAAATCACCCGTCAGAACCGGATCGACTTCCTCCTTCGCGAGGACATGGACGGCAAAGGCATCCATGCGCGCGGCGACGAGTGTTTTCAGCGGCGCTTCAAAACCATCGGCATCGAGAAAATCTGAGACCAGCAGCACCACGCCCGGCCGGCGGTTCTTCAGCACGAAACGCCGCACCGATTCGGTCAGGTTTACGCGGCCGTCCGGCTGCAGTTTGCTAAGCGTATCAAAGAGCCGGAAAACCTGGTTCTTGCCGCGCAGGTTGGAAAGCGTTGTATCCTTGCCGCCAACATCCACCGTCAGCGTTACTCGATCCAAATTGCAGATGCCGATGTACGAAACCGCTGCTGCCACCTTGCGCGCGTAATCAAATTTGTTGATCGACCCGAAATTCATCGAGCGCGAGCCATCCACGAGCACGTAGACGCTCAAGTCTTCTTCCGCGAGGAAAAGTTTAAGGAACAGTTTTTCCAGGCGGCCGTACAAATTCCAATCGATGCGCCGCAAGTCGTCGCCCTGGCTGTACTGGCGGTGGTCGGCGAATTCGAGGGACTCGCCGCGCTTCTTGCTGCGCCGTTCGCCGCGCAGTTTTCCCGACAGAATTTTCTTCGAAACGACGCTTAACGCCCCCAACTTGGCCATGAATTCCGGCGAAAGCAGCTGCGGAATCCCGGAGGCGCCGACGGGCGGGGCGGGGATAGCCGGAGAGACGCTAGTAGTTTCGTCAGCCATGAAGTTCCGTTACTTTCCGTCCAGCCACCCGATTAAACCTGCACACATCACGCCGAAGACCAGCGCGAGCCCGCCGAAGAAAATCGCGTAGACCCAGCCGATCCCCGCGATTCCACCGCTCCGGCCATTTCGCGCCGTCAGCACACCCCGCACGCCGCCCCACGCCGAAAGTACTCCGCCCGCGATCGACGCCATCAGCGCCACGACCCGTCGCTCCGGCGCCTGCAGGATGATGTAGCTGAGAATCGCGGTCATCAACAGAGCGATCGCCAGATACAGCAGCCACTTCAACTCCTTCAAGCTCTCCGCGCGCGGCGGCCGTTCGCGCCCGGTGAGAATCAGCATGTCGAGCCGCTGCATTTCCAGCCGCTCGGCCTCCGAAATTTCCGCGGCAGGCGAAGGGCTCTTCGGCGTCTCGCCGGCCGGCGGCATGTCGTTCGTTTCGCTCACGATTCCGACTTACGCTGCCTCTTCCAACTGCTTCGGTACGTCCTTCAAAATACCCTTCACCACCGAATCCTGATCGACACGTTCGGCTTCGGCTTCGAAATTCAGAATGATGCGGTGGCGCAAGACTGGCAGTGCCACGGCTTGGATATCCTCGAAGCTCGCGTGGTAGCGGCCATCAAGGAGGCCGCGAATCTTCGCTGCGAGCACCAGCGCCTGCGCGCCGCGCGGGCTGGAACCGAAGCGGATGTATTTGTTCGTGGATTCCGTCGCGAACTCGCCGCTTGGCACCGTCGCCAGCGTCAACCGTACGGCGTAGTCGAGCACCGGCGGCGCGATGAGCGCCTGGCGTACGAAAGTTCGATAACGCAGCAGTGCCTGCCCGTCGATGACTTTTCCCGCTTCGTTCTTCGATGTTTCGGTCGTGCGCCGCAGCACTTCGGCCAGGTCTTCGCGGTTCGAATAGCCCACGTTCAGTTTAAACATGAAGCGGTCGAGCTGCGCTTCGGGCAGCGGATAAGTGCCTTCCTGTTCGATCGGATTTTGCGTCGCGAGCACGAAGAAGGGCTCTTCGAGTTTGTAGATCGTGCGGCCGACGGTAACGCTCCGTTCCTGCATGGCTTCAAGCAGCGCCGACTGGGTCTTGGGCGTGGCGCGATTGATTTCGTCGGCGAGGACGATCTGCGCGAAGATCGGTCCGGGCTGGAAGCGCATTTCGCGTTTGCCGTCGTCCGATTCGGTGACGATGTTGGTGCCGATGATGTCGGCGGGCATCAAATCGGGCGTGAATTGGATGCGCGAGAAACGCAGTTCAAGGCATTGCGAGAGGGTTCGGACCAGCAGCGTCTTTCCTAGTCCGGGCGCGCCTTCCAGCAGGCAGTTGCCACCCGCAAAAATACAGGTCAGCACGCCGTCGATGATGTCACGGTGGCCGACCATGACCTTGCCCACTTCTTCACGGAGTTTCTGAAACGTGTCGCGGAATTCCTGAGCCTGCTGGACGATCGGTTCGGCTGACATGCATCACTCCTTTTAAGTAATCGGTGCTCCGATATTTTTCCCTATTTCTTGTCTTTGTTCGCGCGCTTCTTGGCTTTCAACAGCGCGTTCGTGTAATCGCTGGCCGCTTCATCCGCGGCTGAGACGCGTGTACCGCCGACCACCGGCTTCTTTTCCTCGCCTTCGGCATTCGGATTCAAATTGAAATCGGCGCTCTGCCCGGCCTGTTCGTAGCGCCCCTGCGCCTCACGGCTTTGTGATCCTGTCGGAACAATATCCGGCGGCGGAGCCGGTGCGGCCTGCGCGCCTTTTAAGGCTTCAGCCGCGGCATCAGCCATCTGTGCCTGCTTGCTGCGCAATCGACCGATGAGCGGCTGCATGCGCGCCCAGACGGCAGTGAAGAATGTTTCGGGATCGAGTGCCAGACGGCGGATCGCAACGTCGATCGGGAAAAGACAGAGCGCGGCGATGAGCAGCCACCAGAACAATTCGGTCGGCTGTGAAATCGGCGGCAGGTCGTGCTTGAAGAGATCGGCGCCAGTGCGATCGAGTTTCGCCAGGTCCTTCAGGCGCGGCACGTCGCTTTTTCCCGTGGCGATTTCGCCGAGTTTCGCGAGCAGAATGTCGTCGTTGTCGAGATGCAGGAATTCGGGGCTGTAGCTGTTGGCGATGCCGGTGACCATCGCCATCGGTTTCTTGACGTCGGATGCATCGACGACGGTTACGGAATACGCTCCGGCCTTGTCGATGGGGAAAACGGCTTCATAGCGGCCGGGGCCCTTCATTTCAAAATTCAGATCGTAAGTGCGGCCGTCGGTGCCGTTGCGCGTGACATCGGGATCGATCGCGTTGCCGCTCAGGCGCGCGAAGTTGAGATACTCGCCTTTCGCATCCATCGCTTCAACGATCACGCGCGCCTGATTGCCTTCGATGCGTGTCGTCACCGTATGATTCGGCGGCATGCGCTGGCGGCTGGCCCACGACAGTGTGTTGATCCAGAACTTTTTGTAGCTCGGCCATTCCACCCATTTCGATGCCCAGCGGTTGGTGCAGTCGCTGGTGAATGCAACGGTCTTTCCGAGGCCGTAGTGCCAGCTCATCATGACCGGAATCTTTTCGCCTTCGACGACGGTGAAAAGCTGGAGTTCGGCGCGGTCTTTTGGCGCGGTGACGACGAACGCGGTCACGTCTGGAAACTTGGAGCCGAACTCTTTCAGCGTTGGGCCGGGTACAGCCAGTGAAAGCGGGATTCCTTTTTCGTCCGAGCGGATCAGGCTTTTGCGAACGACGGCGGCTTCCTTGATGAAAATCTGCGGAAGCTTCTTCGGGTCGTCGGCGGAGTAGTAACGCCCGCCGGTCTGCGCGGCGATGTCCTTCATCACCGAAATATCCGCGCCGCCGTGCGGGAAAATCGTGATGATCGAAACGGTGATCGCGTTGTTCTTGGCAATCGCCATCGTCGCCGCCGTGGGCGGACCCGGATCGCCGTCGGTGATGATGATGCAGTGTTTCACGCTGACGTTCTGCAGATTCTTCAGCGACGTTGCGGCCATGCTGACGATTGGATCAAGCGTCGGCATGTCGCCCGGTTCGCAGCCGTCAATCAGGCCGAACATTACTTCCTTGCGCACTTTCGCGGGCTTGAATGCCCACTGTTCGCCGCCCATATTGCCGTAATAGATGAGGCCCGCGTAATCCTGCGGCGAGAGCACATTGATCGCGGCTTTGCTGAGTTTCTTGCCCCACGCGTTGCCATCGGCGAATTCGCAGGTGTGAAGGACGATGCAGAGCGCCCCGCTGGGCATCACGCGCTGATTGCGCAGATCCATCTGCACCGGCAGCGCTTCTTCAATCGGCGTACCCAACCAGCCGCCCGCGCCGAAACTCTGGTCGCCGCCGATCATCACCAGTCCGGCGCCCTGATCTTTCACGCAGGTTTCGATCGCGCGCATCTGTTCTTCGCTGAACATACCGCGCGCAATATTGGCGAGCACGATGCAGTCGTAGGCGCGATAGGCTTCGGTGCCATCCGGCAACGATGCACCCGCGCGCACATCCACGGTCATCTTTTCACCTTCCAGCGCGGCAAGCAGATGTTTCACTTCCGCTACGTCGCTGGTGAGAATCAGCACGCGGCTGTCGGTCTGGACTTCGGTGAAAGCGTAGGCTTCGTTGTTTTCGAGCAGCGTGTCGTCTTCCCGCTGCATCGGTTCGATCACCGCCCGCACTTCCTTCGCACCGCCGCTGCGCATGCGAAGGCCGGGGAATGTGACGCGATTCTTTCCGGCGGTCAGCTGCACGGTCTGCGAAGGCGGGTTGCCGCCGAGGCGGTCGCCGGTGTAGAGGCTGACGCGCGCGGTGGTGTTGATGTTGGAGAACACAAAGACGTGCGCGTCGAACGGCTGTTCCCAGAGCAGCATGTTGGGCAGCACGACTTTTTCGACCAGCATTTCGGCGTTGGTTCCGCGCTGCAGCGGAACGATCCAGACGTCGGCGCCGAGACTGACCGCGTCCTTTAGTTGTTCTGCAGCGTCGCCGGAAGTCTGGCGGCCATCGGTGAAGAGAACGATACGCTTGCGGCCTTCGTCGTCGCTGCGGGAAAGCGCGCGCTTCAATGCTCCGGCGATGTTCGTCGCATTCGGTTGAGCGACGGCTTTGAAATTCTTCTGTTCGGGCGTGGAGAAGAGCGTCGAGGGCGCAACTTCCCATTCGGCGGAGCCACCGAATACCAGCAGGCCGGCTTTGTCGTCGGCCGGCTTCTTCTTCACACTTTCGCGGACGTATTTCAGGGCTTCTTCGCGCTGCGAAGCGGGGACGCTCTTGGAAACATCGAGCGCGTAGATCACACTGAGGAGGTCCTGCTCCAGCACCATCTGCAAACCGGCCAGTGCGAGCAGCAGGAGGACGCTCATCATTCCGCGCAGCAGGTAGGCCGTCCACATGCGCCCACGCGAAATTCCGGCGAGCGTGCGGTGCTGGATAAAGAGGAGCAACCCCAGCAGCGGCGGCAGGAAAAGCAGGAGCCACGGGCGCTGGATGCGTACGTTCAGCATCGTCGAGCGGTTCTGGCCCAGCATGTCCCACGCCATCACTGCGCCGAGAAGCGCCAGGAATAAGCCGGCGTAGAGCATCTCGCGCGTGCGGCGCGCGGCATTCAGCTTTGGCCAGCGTGGCAATGTCAGCGCCAGCAGCATTGTCAGCAGCGGCGCAAGACCCACAAGCCAGAGAAGAAACCGATCGCTCATCGTTTCAATACCGCCTGCGTTTTTACTTCACGGGGCTAAGACTACCAACCTTCGGAACGGTCTTCAAACCCGTCAACCGCGCCAGATCGAAAAGCTGCATGCGGTGATTGCCGGTGTCGGAAACAAACAGGCGCCCGCGTTCGTCCACGGTCAGACTCCACGGATTTGAGAACTGGCCTTCCGCCGCGCCGACGGCTCCAATGGTGCGCACAAACTTTCCTTCGCCATCAAAAACGCTGACGCGATGGTTGTTAAACTCGGCGATATACAGGAGGCCGTCCGGCCCGCAGGCGATGTCATACGGGTAACGCAGTTCGCCGGGCTCGCGGCCTTCAGTTCCGAATTTCAGCAAAAACTTTCCGTCTCCGTCGAACTTCTGAATGCGATGGTTGGCGGCGTCGGCGACATAAATATTGCCGTCGCGATCCAGCGTGATGCCGCTGGGTCGGTTGAATTCGCCATCGCCGTTGCCGAACTTGCCCCACGCTTTCAGGAAGGTGCCATCGAGCGCGAACTTCTGGACGCGGTCGTTGAAGTCGCCGTACTCCACGACGTACGCGCATTTGTTCCGCTTGTCCGCGACCGACGAGAGCGGGTGGATGAACTGCGCCGGACCTTTTCCCGGTGTTCCCCATTGCTTCAGCACTTCACCGTCGGTGCTCATCTGCAGCACGCGGCCGTAGTGTGTGTCGCACACCAGCAGCGAACCGTCGGGCAGAGCGCAGAGTCCCTTGGGGTTTCCGTATTGATGTTCGCGCATCGACCAGAGTTTTTTGGGCTCGCCGCGCGGTGAGAACAGCTGCACGCGCGCCGCGCGATCCACCACGACGAACGAACCGTCGGCGAGCACCGTGACGCCACGCGGTTGCTGGAACTGCCCCGGGCCTTCGCCCTGTGTGCCGAGCGGCAGGGATAGTCCGTCGGCGGGCAGCGCGATCGCATCGACTGTGCTGGCCGACGGTCCCGGCGAATGTTTTGAGAACGAAGATTCCACCGGCAGCAGCAACGCCGCGGACGCAACCAGCAACGCGGCTCCGGCAGCAGCCCAGAGGAGCAGGCTGCGCGGAGCTTTCACCGGTTGCTGTGCACCGTCATTCATGCAGTAATGGAACGAACCAGCCGCTGTAAACTTGCTTCAACGATTCCCGAAACGGATACGTTCAAGCGGCAGCGCCGGTTCGCTATGCCTTCAGCGATTTCAATACCTTCATGGCCTTCTTCGTGTCGCTTACGCGCAGAATCAGCTGGCCGCCGCTGGCTTCCGTTGTGCCATACGAATACTCGATGTTGATCTTTGCCTTCGCGAGTTTCCCCGCGACGGCGGCAAGCTGCCCCGGCTTGTCGGGAAGCGTCAGCACCAGTACGGGATTTTCGACCACCAGCACGCCGGCGCCTTCCAGGATATTCCGCGCGCGCGTCGGGTTGCCGGTCACCAGCCGGATCACGGCGTGATCGACGGTGTCCGAAATACTCAGCCCTTCGATGTTAACTTTTTCTTTTGCGAACGTCTGGCAGATGCGGGCCAGGACGCCGGGTTTGTTTTCCAGGAATATCGAGAGTTGCTTGGCGACTTTCATGGTTGTTAAACCTCCCTTGGGTGCGACGGTACTGGAGCGAATACAATTTCACACTGCGGTGCGATCAGGAGACCGCGGTCCTGCGTTTTCGAGCCGACACCTTTGTGGTTTTCGCGGGCGGCTTGCGGGCCGCGGCAGGTTCCTCCGGTACGGGCACCACTTCGATGTGATTTTCGACCTTCAGCACGCCGGCCTGCAACCGCGCAAGCTCTTCGGCCAGCGTGCGGTCCATAAGGGTCGGCACGTCGCCGCGCAGAACGACTTTTCCATCCGCGCAGGAAATAGTGACGCCGCGAACGTCGAATTCCTCGCAATAATCCAGTGCGCATCGGATCGCGCGCACGGTGGCTTCGTCCGAAACTTCGTCGATCGGATCCACCGTCAATTCGTTCACAACCTGTTTCACGCCGCGCGTGTGACTCGCGACCTGTTCGGCGATGTGCCGTTCTTCCAGCGACCGGACGTGGCCGGTGATCGTGCAGACACTGCCCTTCACATGCACCGACGCCGTGCCCTGCGGCAGTTCCGCGTGAGCGTCCAGCGCTTGGCGGATATGCAGCGCGATCTGCGAATCGTTCACGCTTTCGCGCGGGTTGATGGTGAGCAGATCCTTCAGCGCGCGCACGCCGTTAAGCCCCATGACGAAGCGGTGCAGGCGCTCGCGTTCGCGGAAACTTTCCACGACACCTTTTAGCGTGACGAAACCATCCACGATCTCGATGGAGACGTTGCGGGTGCCGGTGGGAACGTGTTTCTGAATCGCCCGGTGCAGATTGGCGTCGCGCGTGCGGATGATCTGGGACTTGCTTCGTGACATGCGTTCGAATCTCGCGCCCGGAATGTTTTCGTTCGACTCCGATGTTGTATTTTGTTTTCCGCTGTTGTCCATCGGCGGTTACATACGTGCCCTTTTGTTCCCTTCAACGCCAGCGCTGCGTGCTTTCCTGATACGTCCGTAATTTCATCGATTCATCCGCCGGCGTTTCAAAAGCGATCAGCACACGTACGAATTCCGGCGCGGCTGGAGCATCCCGCAGCCGGCGCTGGCCCTCCTTTTTGGGACCCAATTCCAGCTGTACGCAATCGCGGCCGTAGCGCATGCGTCCGCGATCCTCCTTGAGATGCAACACCTGCCCCGGCAGAGTTCGCACCGCGCCGTCGGGCGTTTCCCATACGCCGCCGGGCGCGAAATCCAGAGCGAACAGCACGCTGCCCATCGGCAGGCCGCTGAGCGATTTGTAATGCAGTTCCAGTGCGTCGGTGATTTCGCGCAGAATGAAGACGCTCTGCTTCGGATCGTCCAGATCCGTCGGCGTCGACGCGGGTTGCGGCGATGGCGCGAATGCCGTCAGTCGCACGGACGGTCCGCGCGCGATCATTTCCTGCGCGGAAAACAGTGCACCGCCGAGCAGCGGTTCGTAGATCGTGCAGCGCTCCAGCCGCGCGGCGCCGTACTTCAGCGCGAAGACGCAGGCGGACTGGCCGCGCACCGTCGCTTCCAGCAGCCCGCGCCGCAGAATCCAGCGGCGCGCTTCGGAATCGTAATCGACTGAACCCGGCGGATGCATGCGCGGAAGTTTAACCCAAGTTTCGCGCCGCAGGGAAGAGCCTGACCGATTATTTATTGTCATCAAGTCGGGGATTCGGAGGTTTGCGCCATTGCAGCAACCGGCAGGTCTGATTCTTGTCCTTTTCCGGATGCAGGAACTCACTGAGTTCTTCGACAATGGATTCCTGCGCCGCTTTATCCGTTGCTTCGACGTGAATAAATCCTCCCGGAAATAATAGATTCTCCTCAGCCCAAATCGATACAGACAGAAGCACGAAACAGTTGTCATCTGCGCATTCCAGACGGATGTGAATCGCGTCATCCGTTCGTGTGTAGTCATAAATTGTTATGGGAAAGGCCTTGCATACTCGTGCCAAGCGACTGTCTTCCAGTGGAGTGTATCCGTCTTTCTTTAGGGCTCGGATACCTTCCGCGTCGAATACTTCCGGAAGTGCTGCGGACTCGAATTCGTTCGGGTTCCATCCGCCGAAGAGCTTCGAACTTGCTGTTTTTGTGAGACCATATTTACGCGCAACTGCATCCACTCGATCGACGAGAGCAGATTGTGTGAGTGTATCCGAGTAAATGAAGCTCAGTGTCGTCATAGACAAAGCCGAGCGTATAAACATCGGTTTGAGAATCAAATAATCGGTCCGAATGTTCAATTCTGATCGGTGCGCCCTCGATCCAAATAGGCCAGCAGCCGCTGCCGATACAGACTCAACACCACGCCCGCTCCGAGCAGCACGAACCCAAGTCCGATGCTCGCCACTGCGCGGAAGCGCTGCCAGAGCATCACAACCGGCGCGAAGACCAAACCCGCGAGTCCGGTCAGGTACATCGGGTTCCGCGTCGAAATCGCCAGTGCGATATAGAACACCGCCGCGGACAATCCCAACTGCAGCGTCAGGCTTGCCAAGAGTATCAGTGGGCCCGCATTGAACTGCGTGTTGTGCGTCGCGCCGTAGAGATGCGCGAACGCCACCGGCGCCACACACAGTGCGAAGCCGCGCACCGTCATCGCGCGGCGGCGCTGCCAGCGCAGCAACGTCAAAATCGCCGCGATCTGCACGACGGCAGGCAGGGCGCGCGAGTAGTCCGTCGGCCGGTCGAAGACCCAATCCGCGCTGAACAGATGCACGATTCCCAGTCCCATGCACAGCGCAATCAGCCACGCGCCGCTCCAGCCGGTTTGCAGTGCGTCCAGTTCCCGCTCTACGATCTTCGGTGCAAGCTCTTCGTCGAGACTGATCGGCTCGCGCGGCGTCTCTTTGATTTCGGGCGTCCGGCCTTCCAGCGTCACCAGCGCGAAAACCACCACGAACGAAAGCCAGCCGCAGAGCCAGCTCAGCCCCTGCGTGATCCCTGCGCCCCAGTTGTCGCGCAGAGTTTCCAATCCCAGTAGTGCCGAGACCGAATGGGCCGAGAGAACCAATAGCGCTCCCGCGCGATGCCGCAGTGGCAGATACACGCCCGGCTGGCGCGCGTAGACCATCAGCTTCAAACCTGCGAGGATCAGCGTGCCTGCGATCAGCGCGCAGACCGTTCCGGCGTCGCGGTTGTAGAGCGCGATCAGTTCGTCCAGCGCGACCAGCGATCCGCCGAGAAAAAGCGTGGCGACGATTGTCAGCCCGTGGAGATCGCGGCCGCCTTCTTCTCCGCGCCGCCGGAGTACGATCGTCGCGGCGATCAGCAAGCAGAATTCGTACACATGCAGCAGCAGCAACGCCGTTACGATCCCGCGCAATTTCCCGACCTGTGGATCGACTTCTGCGTTCAGTTGCAGCACGCCGTAACTCAATGCCGCCGCGCTGAAGACGTAGAACGGATTGGCGCGCACGCATTCGCGCAAGAACCAGCGCAGCAGGCCGTGGCGATCCATATAGTTCGTGTGCGACTGCAGCGAATCGTCCATGCGCGTTCCCTCGGTGGCCTGCTGGCGTTACGCCGCAATCCATCGGGATGTTCGCAGGAATCACGTGTCGAAAATGTGAGTGCGTTAAGCGCGTTTCGAATTCGAAATAAACAGCATCATTGGATCATATTACTAAATTTCGTTGTGACTTGGTGTCTCTGTGCCTTTGTGTTTCTTCTCCACCATTTTCTACAGGCGCTTAAGTGCCGCGTGAAATCGCGACGACGGGCGCGACGCTTTCAGACAGTCGTCCAGTTTCTGCAACAGGTACAGATCCTCGATCGGAATCACGGCCGCCACTGCGTCCCCGTTGTCGTCGGTCAGCACGAGAGGATGTTTCGAGCGTACGTCGCTGCGAGCTATATGTGTTTCGGTCAATTTCATGGTCCACCCCGGTTGCGAGCTTTACAATCTTGCTGGAAAATTTTGCGCCGCGCTCTTCGCTGCGCCCGTCTTCAATCCTCCGAGAGTCAAGAGAGCTATCGCGATGCCAATCCCGGCCGCTGACGAATTTTCTGCATTTGTGCATATTTTTGAAAACTATGCTCTTTAGAATCGTTTTCTTGCGTCTCAAGGCACGAGTGCAGGCCGTCGCACAGGAATGGACACCGGCAATTTTCTCGCTACCGTGTCCGCAATCAAAAACCACGAGGTCCCGACTATGGATACGCTCGAACATCTCGCCGGATACACGCAATGGGCCAACCGCGTCTGGCTTGACCACATCGCGAAGAACCACGCCGGCGACGAATACCTCACCAAGATGCTCGCCCATATCGCTCAAGGCGAACGCGCCTGGTTCCAGCGTCTGCGCGGAGAAAAACTGGATCGCAACGTCTGGCATCCGCTCACGCTTCCTCTCGTCCGCGAACAGCTCGACGAAAACAGCAAGCTCTACCGCGAAGTCCTGCACAAGGACCGCAATCGCCGCATCGAATACGCGCGCAGCAACGGCGCCAGCGGAGCCGCGCGGGTGGAGGACATCCTCCTTTATATGTGCCTCCGCGCCGACCATCACCGCGCCCAGATGGCCGTCCATCTCCAGCGCCAGAACCAGACCGTTCCCCACACCGATTACATCGAATACTCGCGCAGCTACGGCCCGGTCGAAATCCCCCGCGAATAGTTTCGTGGTGGGGGCGTCCCGATTTCCCAATACCATGCGCCCTCAACTCGCACTAAACTCCGTGACTCACAACACCCGGACCTCAAAGGACCACCCGTGATCGCCACATCCCAACTCTCTCGCGCCGTTCTCTGCTGCGCACTGATCCTTCTCGGCACCTACGGCTCTGGCTGCGCCGGCAAGAAAGCCGCCACGGCCGATTACAACGTGGCCGACAAGCGCAACGTCATCATGTCTTCCGCCGACGCGCCCGGCACAAAAATGGTGAACTCCTGCCCCGCCGGCATGATCCTCATTCCCGCCGGCCCGTCGCTTCTCGGCCCGCCCGAAGAGAACAGCCGCGCCTCCGACGCGCGCGGTGAAGTCAAACCCGTCCACGCCTTCTGCATCGATCGCTTCGAATGGCCCAACCGCAACAACGAATTGCCCACCCGTTCCGTCACCTGGCTCGAAGCCCGCGATCTCTGCGGCAAAGCCGGCAAGCAGCTCTGCAGCGAAATCGAATTCGAAAAAGCCTGCCGCGGACCCGTCGGCACTCGCTTTACATACGGCGATGGCTTCGCCGACAAAGCCTGCCCCTCCGCCAGCGCCGAATACAACGTCGGCTCGTCACCCGCTTGCATCTCCGGCTTCGGCGTTCACGACATGAGCGGCGGAGTCTTCGAATGGACCTCGACCGCGCCCGCCGACAACAGTGCGCAGCGCTACCTGCGCGGCGGCATGTCCGCCGAAAACCCTCAGCTCTCCGCCCGCTGCACCTACCGCGTCCGGTACACGTCCACCGCCGCCAACCGCGACGTCGGCTTCCGCTGCTGCGCCCCCGTCACCAGCAAACCCGCGCCGAAGGAATAATCCCGTCCACTTCCGCACGATGCGTGACCGCTAACCTCAGCGAACCGCTAAGGTCAAAAGTCAAAGGTCGCGGGATGCCCTTTTAGCGCATTGTTATGAAATGTTTGAATTCGGCCCTGTATGGCCCTCTATGGCCCTGAATAGCCTTTAATAGCCCTGAAGAGGACTCTCTTTGCCTTGAGGTCCAAAGTGAAATCTCGGTTCGTTATATAGGTGGAGCGTTGAGAGGCGATTGGCTGGTGCACGGCCAAGCGGCTCCCTGACGCTCACGGTTCTGAGGTTTGCGGTGACGACTGTGAATCCTGGAATCGGATGGAACGCGCTTGCAGAGAATCGGGCGCGGGAGCTTTCGGGTTGAGTGGTGGCTGGATCGTGATTCGTCGGGAAGCTTTCCAGCACAGTGGGATCCGAAGCTTGGAATTCACGTGACTTGAAGTCGCGGC